>Ga0182021_10010142_pt1 | contig 11170 bp, 6 predicted proteins | sample 612E3MmetaG_FD_120493 | JGI IMG/M metagenome (GOLD analysis project Ga0182021, IMG submission 120493) | Permafrost microbial communities from Stordalen Mire, Sweden - 612E3M metaG (Illumina Assembly) | ecosystem: Environmental > Terrestrial > Soil > Wetlands > Permafrost | place: Sweden...
AACGGAAGTTGCTTAATTCAGTGTACTCGAACTCCGCATGGGCAGGTGAACGATTGGCTCCAAACGTCAGAAAATCCTTTGTTATGATTGCGGTTTCCTACCAGACATATCAAAAAAAATGGCCACTTTCCCAGAGGAAAATGACCTTTTTGATTTTTAGCGTCCCAGAGATCATGGAAACGAGTACCGGGAAATATCCTTTGATATTGGGAGCATATAACCATTCTATACATAATCAGAATTCAACTTTAACATCGCGATGATGTTCACTATTTTCAGCCTACCTCATCAAATGTCCACAGTTATCCTGTGTCCATCTGAATATTCGGAAGTTGCAACTGAAAAAAGTTGTGGTTAACTGGGAACGTACTATGAGTTGGCGCCAGACAGAATTTCCTTCGATCAGTTGATGGGAAAGAGCGAATCATGCGGCGAGGCTTGGTTTTAATTTTTGCACACGAGTTGAACCAAGACTATTTCTGCGCCCTTAAAGAACTGGATGAAACGTATGTCTTTCATCAACTTAAAGGCGCAACCACTCTTTATGAACAAGCTGAAGCGGACCTTGCAATTATTGATTGTGGTTCATTTTCTGTCCAAGGTCTGCACTTACTGCATCGTATCAAACAGCAAAGCCCCAGCATCCCGGTGATCTTCATAACAGACGAAAGTTCCGAAGAGGTGGTTATCAGCGCATTTAAAACAGGCGCGCGCGATTACTTCAAAAAGCCGTTCAACATGAACGAGTTTATAAGAACAATTGATCGTATCCTTGCCCTGAAACGTGGCTCCACTAAAGTTCACGAATCCCCTGAAGCTTCTCACCTTTTCGTCAATATTCCAAGACGGCTTTCAAATGCAATCCATTTCATAGATCATAATCTGGCAAATCAAATCAACCTTGAAATTATCGCCCAAGAAGCCTGTTTGAGTAAATTCCATTTCAGCCGCGTATTCAAGAAGCACATCGGTCTCAGCCCGATGTGCTTCGTATTGAACCGGCGCATCGATCATGCCAGCACCCTGCTGCATCGTACGGAACTCAATATCCTCCAAGTGGCTACAAGCAGCGGTTTTAACAACCTCAGCGAATTCCACAAACAGTTCAGAAAATTAACAGGCGTCACTCCTGCCGAGTACCGGAAGACATTCACATCTAATCAAAAAACAGCTCAATCCGCCGCCATACAAATTCAGCAAATTTCCATATAAAGAAAAGCAATAATCCACACGACAGCTATTTACCTGTTGTTATAATAGTTCCGGTATCCTCGGCAGCTACGTTGCAATTGGTTAATCACCAATCAATTCTTCATACGAAAGGAGGTGAGCTCTACGGGATGTTTTTCTCTGGCAATCTTTAAATACATCTTTAACAACAAGAGAGGAGTTCGCAAATGAAAATCAACAGGCGGCAATTTCTCAAAATGACCGCGATGGCGGGAGGGGCGACGCTCCTCCCGCTGCCGCTCCGTTGGCTGGGTTCTGGCAGCGCGTATGCCTTTAATCAAAGCCCGGGGATACCACTCTTCGGCACTGCTCTGCGTGGTGCCGGTCCGGGTGGGATCCCGGTTGCGCTGCCGGGCGTGGCTCCGGCGCCGGTTACGGGGGTTACGCACTACCAGATACTTATGAATCAGTTTCAGGACAGCGGCGTATGCCCCACCCTCGGCCCGACGACACTGTGGGGCTATGTCCCGACCACAGGTTTGGGCGGCTACACAACACCGACCCACCTCGGCGGAATCATCATCGGCCAAAGGGGCAAGCCGATCCAGATCACGTTCCGTAACCAGCTCTGTGCAAAACAGCACATCGTCCCGGTCGATACCACCATCCCGGGAGCGAACCAGGCCATCGACAGGACAGCCGTCCACCTCCACGGCGGGCTGGTACCCTGGGTAAGCGACGGCGGCCCGTTCGACTGGTTTGACCCGCTCGGAAGACACGGTTTGAGCTTCCTGAACAACAAAGTGCTGAATCCTTGGGCATTACCCGGTGCTGCCGAGTACTACTACCCCCTCAACCAGAGCGCCCGGTTCCTTTGGTACCACGACCACGCCTACGGCATCACCCGCTTGAACGCCTATGCCGGACTTGCTTCCGGTCTCATCCTGCGAGATTCCTTCGAAGCGGGCCTGATCAACATGGGGCTTCCCAACTACATCGAGGCGGGCGGCTACGAGATCCCGCTCGTTTTCCAGGACAAGATCTTCGTCGGCCCGGACATCAATACCAAAGACCCGCTCTGGAGAAGCCTGGTACAAAAAACAGCGACCAACCCGGGCAGCCTCTGGTATGCCCATACCTACGAAGCGAACAACCCGATCACCGGCGCCGGCCGCTGGGACCTGGGCGCCGGGGGGCTCACCCTTCCCGATCCTTCGTGTGTCCCCGAATTCTTCGGCGACACCATGCTGGTCAACGGGACGGTCTTCCCCGAGGCGACAGTCGAGGCGCGCCGTTACCGGCTGCGGCTCCTGAATGCCTGCAACGCCCGGTTCCTCAACCTGCAGCTTTATGTGGATGATGGCAGCCCCGACGGGATTACTCTGAACTCGAACGGAACCCCGACAAATGCCCCGTTCATTAATGACGCCACGCAAAGTCCTACATTCCTGCAGATCGGTACTGAAGGAGGCTTCCTGCCCCATCCTGTAACGGTTCCGAGCAACCAGCCGCTGGTCTTCCTGACACCGCCCGATCCGAATACCGGCCAGATTGACCCGTCACAGATTCTCAAGTCGCTGGTCGTGGCACCCGCGGAACGCCCCGACCTGATTGTCGATTTCAGCAACTATGCCGGGAAGAACATCATTCTTTACAATGACGCACCCTCACCATTCCCAAGCGGCGACGACCGCAACGACTACTTCCCGGGGTGGAATGTGGGAAGCGGCAACTTCGGCGTCGGCAACCCGGTTAACGGTACCACCCAGCCCGGTTTCGGACCCAACACCCGGGTCCTCATGCGCTTCAAGGTTGGTCCGGCATCAAGCGGCGATTCGCGGCTCAAGATCAACACCAGTACCAACCTGACCCGAGGCAATGATCCACTCTTTGTGCCACAGGGAGTAATAACCCCGCCTCCGGGAGTCCCGACACGCTTCCTGTCGCTGAACGAGTACTTCGATGCCTATGGCCGGCTGATCCAGGTTCTGGGGGATGCTGCACAACCCTTCGGCTCACCGCTCGATGGGACTGCAACCTATCTGAACTATCCGCCTTCGGGACTGCCGACATCCATAGGTGCCACGGAGCAGGTGGTCCACAACGGTGATACCGAGGTATGGGAGGTCTTCAATGCCACCGGCGACGTACACCCCATGCACTTTCACCTGGTGAACGTCCAGGTCATCAACCGGCAGCTGTTCGATGTCGCCAACCTGAACTTCGGCAACTTCATGGGCCCCCCGATCCCTCCCGCACAGAACGAACTGGGGTGGAAGGAGACAGTGCCCATGTACCCCGGAACGGTCACGAGGATCATCATGAGGTTCGACCTTTCCAATGCGCAGATCAAAACCTCTAAAGGCAAGGTGATTGTGACTCCTCCCAGCCCGCGGACCGGTGGCATGGAGTACGTCTGGCACTGCCACATCCTGGAGCACGAAGAGCACGACATGATGCACGCACTGGTAGTCAAATAGCAGAGGGGTGCCACGGATAATCACATAAAAACTATGTTGTCATGTTCCATGGTACGCCGGAATTTTCAAGCCCCGCGGGTTCCGCGGGGCTTGCTTTGTTCATGATCCCTGCTATACGTAATACAATTATCATCGTCATAAGCGAATGATATTCCCCCGCCCCTAGAGGTGACTTTTTCATGAAAAAGCAGACCATCGTATTGCTCATGGTGATTGTTGCTGCCGGTTTCTTTCTCGCCGGGTATTGGTACAGCCTGCACTCTTCTGGCAGTACCCCCACTTCAGGGCGCAACATCCTGTATTATGTAGATCCGATGAATCCGGGATTCAGGTCCGAGAAACCAGGTCTGGCTCCGTGCGGTATGCCTCTGGAACCGGTTTATGCCGAAAGTGGGCAACCGCAGCCGCAGGGCGCCCGGAATGGCAGTGCCGCGATGCCGGGGGGCGTGCAGGTAAAAGCAGGCATGGAACAGCTGATCGGCGTCAAGGTCGAGACAGTGGAGAAGGCCCCTTGGAGCCAGACCATCAGGATGCCGGGGAAAGTCGTTCCCGACGAAAACCGCATCTATAGGATCACCGCAGCCACCGACGGCTGGGTGAGAAAGATCCTCCCCCCCACGACCAACAGTCTGGTCAAGAAAGACGAGCTCCTGGCAACCTTTTATGCCCCCGAGTTTTTTTCAGGGTTGAAAGCCTATCTCTATGCCCTGAGGCGGACCGAATCCAGCGCCAACGAGAGCGAGGAGCAACTAGAACAGACCAATGCTAGTCTCGAAAATTACAAGATCTCGCTACGCAATCTGGGAATGTCCGAACTCCAATTGGATGAAATTCAGCGCACCAAAAAAGGCACCGATAGTGTCGAGATAAGGTCACCGGCGGCTGGGTTTATTCTGAGCAGGAAAATTTCCTACGGCCAGCGTTTCGAGAAAGGGCTCGATCTCTATCGGATCGCCGATCTTTCCAAGGTCTGGATACTGGCCGATATCTACGATAACGCGGCTCTTCTCACCAAGCCCGGGATGCGGATGGAGGTCTCTTCACCATATCTGGGAAAATCCTTCTACGCCAGCCTGACAAATGTCCCACCAGCCTTCGACACCGCAACGAGAACGCTTAAACTTCGGCTGACGGCCGACAACCCCGGCTACCGACTCCGACCCGATATGTTCGTCGATGTTGAATTCAAGGTAAACATGCCGCCGGCGATAACTGTGCCATCGGATGCGGTGCTCGATTCAGGGCTTAAAAAAACTGTATTCGTAGAGCTGGGTAAAGGCTACTTTGAACCGCGCATTGTGGAAACCGGTCGCGCTGCGGGCAACCGGGTTGAGATAGTCAGGGGACTCAAGCCTGGCGAGCGGATTGTTGTCTCAGGCAACTTTCTTATCGACTCCGAGAGCCGGATGAAAACGGCGGCTTCAGACATGTCCCGGATCAGGAACATTGATCCATCCTGCGGGATGACGGTAGATGAAGGCAGTTCCAAAGCGAGGGGATTTTCCAGCGAGTACAAGGGGAAGACGTACTACTTCTGTTCCCGTGAGTGTAAGGAAAAATTCGACAAAGACCCGCTGCAGTTAGCAGGGAAACCGGCGGCAATGGAGATGCGGCAGAAAAAACCGGAAAGCGGCGGGCATCATCATGATTAACCGAATCATCGATTTTTCTTCAAACAACCGGCTCATCGTATTTGTACTCGTCGGCATGGCTGCCATTGCCGGTTGGTGGTCGATGCGGAACCTCCCGCTTGACGCTATTCCCGACCTCAGCGATACGCAGGTAATTATCTACTCACGCTGGGACCGCAGTCCGGACATCATTGAGGACCAGGTGACATATCCGATCGTAACGGCAATGCTCGGCTCCCCAAGGGTGAAGAGTGTCCGCGGTTTTTCGGATTTCGGCTACTCCTTCGTGTATGTGATCTTTGAGGAAGATACCGATATATACTGGGCCCGATCGCGCACCCAGGAATATCTTTCCGGGGTATTGCAGCGCCTTCCCCCTGGAGTGAAAACCGAACTGGGTCCCGACGCCACCGGGCTCGGCTGGGTTTTTCAGTATGCACTGGTGGACACCTCGGGTAGACATAGCCTGGCGGAAATGCGCTCCAGCCAGGACTGGTACCTGCGCTATCACCTTAAGTCCGTGTCGGGAGTCGCTGAAGTGGCTTCCTTGGGAGGCTACGGTCAGCAGTATCAGATCAATCTCGACCCAAACCGGCTCCAGACCTACGGGATTTCCATCAATCGCGTGGTGGAGGCAGTCCGCAGCGGCAACAACGATTCGGCTGGACGCCTGATCGAGTTCGGCGGCACTGAATACATGGTGCGTGGACGCGGTTATGCCCGCACGGTGGGTGACTTTGAAAATATTGCCCTCTCGGCAAGCGAAGATGGTACGCCAATCCGAGTTAAAGACGTCGGCAAGGTTGTGATCGGACCGGACCTGCGCAGGGGGGTCGCGGACCTTGACGGCACGGGTGAGGCGGTCTCCGGCATAATTGTAATGCGCCAGGGGCAGAATGCCCTCGATGTGATCCAGCGAGTCAAAGCAAAACTCAAAGAAATTGAAACCGGCCTGCCGGAAGGAGTCAAGGTTGTTCCGATATACGATCGTTCCGAGCTTATCCAGAAATCAATTGACAACCTGAAGTCCACCATCTTCGAAGTGATTTGTACCGTGGCACTGGTGATAGTTCTTTTTCTCTGGCATATACCCAGCGCCATTATACCGATCATCACCATCCCCCTTGCCGTTCTGATCTCATTCATTCCATTCAAATTTTTGGGTATTAATGCCAACATCATGTCCCTCGGAGGCATTGCCATTGCCATCGGTGCGCTTGTGGATGCCGCCATCGTCGTGGTTGAACAGACCCACAAGAAGCTGTATATTTGGGAGCAGGAAGGGCGTTCGAGAGACTATCGCGGCGTCGTTATTGAAGCAATCAAGGAGGTTGCTGGGCCGAGCTTTTTTGCACTTTTGGTGATCGCTGTCTCCTTTCTCCCTGTGCTTACACTAGAGGCCCAGGAAGGCCGCCTGTTCAAGCCACTCGCCTATACCAAAACCCTTTCAATGGTGGTTGCAGCGATACTGACCATCACCCTTGATCCCGCGCTAAGGCTTTTGTTTACCCACATGAAGAATTTTGAGTTCTGGCCACACTGGCTCAGCAGAACGGCGAACACTATTCTGGTGGGAAGAATCCGGGCCGAAAAGGGGCATCCAATCAGCCGAGCGCTTATACGTGTTTACGAGCCAGTCGCTGTGTGGTCGCTGAAAAGGAAATGGATCGTTTTCTGTACGGCTTTGGCAATGGTTATCCTTACGGTGCCGGTTTTCATGAAGCTGGGCTCAGAGTTCATGCCGCCTCTGGATGAGGGGTCTCTTCTGTATATGCCCACAACAATGCCCGGTATATCAATTTCGGAAGCTCAGAAGCTGTTACAGGTTACCGACCGGATCATAAAAAGTTTCCCGGAAGTAAAGAGTGTATTGGGCAAGGCGGGGCGAGCAGAAACGTCCACCGACCCGGCGCCGCTCTCAATGCTGGAGACAGTGGTTATCCTGAAACCTGATTCCGAGTGGCAGAAAAAGGACACGTGGTATGCTTCATGGGCGCCACATTGGGCAAAAAAAATCCTGCGCCACATAACTCCGGACCATATCTCCCGCGAGGAGCTCGTAGGTGTGATGAATGATGCCCTGAAGCTGCCCGGGCTCTCCAACGCCTGGACAATGCCGGTTAAGGGACGTATCGACATGCTCACGACCGGGATTCGCACCCCGATCGGTCTGAAGATATCGGGCAGCAACCTGGTTGACATCGAAGAGATCGGAGCACGTGTCGAATCGCTCCTCAAGTCGGTAAAAGGTGCTCGCAGCGTTTTTGCAGAGCGTACCGGAGGAGGATATTTTCTTGACATCGATTGGAACCGTGAGGAGCTCTCCAGGTATGGACTAAGTCTTGATGAAGCCCAGCAAGTGGTACAGAGCGCCATTGGCGGCGAAAACGTGACCACCACGATCCAGGGACGAGAGCGCTACCCGGTTAATGTTCGCTACATGCGTGACTTCCGCAGTGATATTGGCGCTCTCAACCGAGTGATGGTACCGGTGTCAGAAGGGAAAAAACAGATACCTCTTGCCAAGCTCGCCGAAATCGGAGTTACCAGCGGTGCGTCCATGATCCGTGACGAAGACGGTCTGCTGACCGGATATGTGTATGTTGATCTTGACGGACGCGACCCGCAAAGCTTTATTGACGAAGCGGGTCGGATGATTAGGGAAAAAATCGAGCTTCCTCCGGGATTTGCTGTTTCCTGGAGTGGACAGTACGAGGCTATGCAGCGAGTCAAAGAGCGCCTGGAACTGATCATCCCGCTGACCCTATTCTTTATCCTTATGCTCCTTTATCTGAACACACGCTCCATAATCAAGACGATGATTGTCATGCTAGCTGTGCCGTTTTCCGCTATCGGCGCGGTCTGGCTCCTCTATATCCTTGGCTATAACATGAGCATTGGGGTATGGGTCGGACTCATAGCCCTCACCGGAGTTGATGCGGAAACCGGCGTCTTCATGCTGCTCTACCTCGACCTCGCCTATGGCCAGGCCAAAAGAGAGGGACGACTCGGCAGCCGAGATGAACTACGCCAGGCAATAATGGAGGGGGCAGTTAATAGACTCAGGCCAAAGGTCATGACCGTGGCAACGATGTTTCTTGGCCTGATTCCCATAATGTTGGGAAGCGGCACAGGATCAGACGTAATGAAACACATCGCAGCGCCCATGGTCGGAGGGATTTTTACCTCTTTCCTCATGGAACTAATGGTTTATCCTGCAGTCTATGAGGTTTGGAAATGGAATTTCGAAGTAAAGCCGGGACTCTCTGTCCGACAGGGTATACCGTAAGGTGTCGATGCATTTGCATGTTGCAACAGTCTTGAGAAAATGCAGAAATATCGAGGAGACGGTAAAATGGCCATACACAATATGCAAAAATGTAATTACCTATTACCTCTTATACTGCTGACTCTGCTGGTTGTCGCCCAGTTCCTTGCAGCCTCATCCTGGGCGGCGGAGCGGGCGAATTTGCGTGTTGGTGACCAGTCTCCGCGAGTTAGCATTAGAGGCGTATCAGGCGGGACCACAACGATCCCTGACGATATCCATGGTAAAGTGACCATCGTTCATTTTTGGGCTGTGGGATGCAGTTCCTGCCGAGATGAGATGCCGGCCCTCGAGTCCCTTTTTAATAGATACAATAAAAAGGGGTTGACGGTCATTGCCGTTAATGTGGTTAAGCGGAATAACAGCATAAAATCATTCCTGGAAGGCCTGAAGATAACCTATCCCATTCTCATTGACAGCGATGGCAAGGCAGCTGAACGGTATGAGGTTGCTATGGTTCCAAAGACCTTCATCATCGACAGGAACGGCGTAATACGTTACAAGATCGCCGGTGAAGCGACCGGAGATATTCTGAAGAAGCTCATCTTAAATCTACTATGACGGCGGTCTGTTTGGAACTTCGTTTAGCCGCCGCGACGGGGGACAGGCTGGATAAAATGCACATGAACAAACTTGATGGGGGTTATTAATGAAGAGGAGTACACGAGGTTGAGTAAAAGTTCAGGTCAGATATGATGGATCTAAAGTTCAACATGGAGCAGTTGACAGAGGAAGATGAGGGTTGCCAAGTACGCACACGCCAATGGTGAGCACATTCAGGCCGCAACTGATACGCTGGAAAGACGGTATCAGCACACTGGCTAATTTGGCGGTTTAACAGCATGATTACTCAGACAACAGAAAAGGGGTTACGGCATAAGCCGTAACCCCTTGATATTATGGCGTCCCAAAGACCATGGAAACGAGTACTGGGAAATAGTTCTAAATATGACCCTATCAGAATGATTGTGCTATGCTCATGGGTGGCAACAGGGCAATCAGTTACAGTAACGGTGCCGTATCCGGGAGACTGGGCATGGTATGATTAATATCAAAGTTTGAACCATTTTGCTGACTCATTCAGATCGGTTGCCGTTACTGCCAAATCCTGAGCGGAACGCTTTACATCGGAAAATGCGGCTTTAATCTCTACAGAAGCCTCAGCGATCCCGGTCATTACTTTAGTGATCTCTTCTGAAGTCACTGATTGCTGTTCAGCAGCAACCGCTATTCTATTTATCATTTCAGCAATGTTTTCCATGTCTTCGACAATCTTATCGATGGAATGCATGGAGTCATTAACCATAATCACAACATTATCGACAGAACGGCTCTCCCTTTTGATGAGATCAACGGACTCCTTTACACTGGATTGCATCTCACTAATCCCCTTAACGATACCGCCGGTTGCGTCACTGGTTTTTACCGCTAGGCTGCGAACCTCGTCTGCGACTACGGCAAATCCACGACCCATGTCACCGGCCCGTGCCGCTTCAATCGCGGCATTTAGAGCCAGAAGGTTGGTCTGGTCGGCAATGTCGTTAATCAGGGAAATGATACCGGATATTTCTTCTGATTTCTCGCTGAGGGATTCAACTTTTATTGCTGATGTCTTCATGTTTTCAGCAAATGTAAGTAGCTCGCTCACCGCACCGTGCATCTGTCCTCTGCCGTGAAGAGCAGTTTTTTTCATGGATGAAGCTGTATCGGCCGTACTGTTGACATTGTTAGCAACTTCGTTGATTGTTTGAGACATTTCAACCATAGCTGTTGCTGAATGCTGGATCTGGCCTGTCTGCTCATCTGTACTATGCTCAAGAGAGGTGGCGGTGGCAGAGAGCTCTTCTGAACTACTTGCCAAGGCATCTGTTGCGTGACCAATTTTTTTAGCAATATTCTGGAGGCTATCTACCATCTCAGCCATTGCCTGCTGTACGAGACCTATTTCGTCGTTTTGATCGGCACCGACAGAACAGTTCAGATTGCCGGAAGCTATTTGTTTAGCGGTAGCAAGGAGCCTTGAAAGTGGCGAAGAAATTGCCCGGTACATCCAGAATCCGAAAACTAACCCAAATAATACCGCCAAACCTCCTATGACGAGAATAAGTGAGAGACTATTACGGATCATGCTGTTCACGGCCGCTATGGATTTCTCCTGTTCATCGTGAGCCGTCAACTCTGTTTGCTTCCCTTTTTCCGCCAGTTTTAATACGATTGCACGCAGTGCCGTGGTCTCTTTGGCTGCCTGCTCGTGTAAAGATATTTCCTGTTTTACTTTTGCAGCAATGCCATCCGATGCAACAACAGCCGAGTGAATACCTGCAAGTGCCACTGTAGCCTTCTTGAGGTTGCCAAGCTCTTTGGTTGCCTTAACCTTCTTGAGATTCCGTTCAAGATCTGCAGCGGATTTCGATATTTTGGCATATTGGGAATTGATCTGTGCAACGAGTGCATCAACATCTTTGATCGTGTTTGCATTGAAAAGCCTGGAAACCGTCCCGTCTACGGCCGTACCGTTAGCAACCAGTTCAGCATTGCTGGACAACGCGTTTACGGCAACG
>Ga0182021_10010143_pt1 | contig 11169 bp, 9 predicted proteins | sample 612E3MmetaG_FD_120493 | JGI IMG/M metagenome (GOLD analysis project Ga0182021, IMG submission 120493) | Permafrost microbial communities from Stordalen Mire, Sweden - 612E3M metaG (Illumina Assembly) | ecosystem: Environmental > Terrestrial > Soil > Wetlands > Permafrost | place: Sweden...
ATTCGTGATCGCGGGGAACCCGTTCGTCTCGGGGCGGAAGACTTAGTGCTTCGTTCTGCCAGTCCGATTCAGGGATTCAGTTCACGGCTAAAGAACACCATTGTTGACTCGCCCGCTCTCTGCAGTACACTCTTGCCCACGCATCTTGCTAGTCCACAATGTAACCGGGGGAACTCTATCCATGCGCCATTGCTGCCGTTTGCTTGTTTTGCTGTTTACTGTTTCGCTGATGGCGTCAGGCCAGACCGACCTGGCGGCTCTGAAAAAGGAAGCGTCCGAAAAAATTGACGCGCGGCAGCAGTTCGTCCAGCAGATGGTGGACCAGATTTTCAGTTATGCCGAGTTGGGCTTCCAGGAATTCGAGACATCGAAATACGTCACCGGCATTCTGGAGAAGAACGGCTTCAAGGTGGAGCGCGGCGTGGCGGGAATTCCCACGGCCTGGGTGGCGACGTATGGATCGGGCAAGCCGGTGATCTCGTTCATCACGGACCTCGATTGCATTCCGCGCGCGTCGCAGAAACCGGGCGTGGCGTATCACGATCCGATCATCGAAGGTGCCCCTGGGCACGGCGAAGGGCACAACTCCGGCATGGCGGTGAATGTGACGGCCGCCCTGGTGCTGAAGGAACTGATGCAAGAGCACAAGATCGCGGGCACGCTGAAAGTCTTTCCGGGCGTGGCCGAGGAGTTGCTCGGCACGAAGGCGTTCTATATCCTCGCTGGGTTATTCAAGGACTCCGACGTCGTACTCGGTGTACACGTCTCGGACGACTTCGGCACCCAGTACGGGCAAAGTTTCGCTCCGCAAGGACTGGTCTCGGTACAGTATTTCTTTCACGGCAAAGCGGCGCACGCAGCGGGAGCGCCCTGGGACGGACACAGCGCGCTGGATGCCGTCGAACTGATGGACACAGGCTGGAACTTCCGGCGCGAGCATCTGCGACTGCAGCAGCGCTCGCATTACGTGATCATCAACGGCGGAGACCAGCCGAACGTGGTGCCTTCCGAGGCCGGGGTCTGGTACTACTTCCGCGAGCTGGATTATCCGCATATTCGCGAGTTGTACGAACTGGGCGACACCATGGCGAAGGCTGCCACCATGATGACGGGGACGACCTTCACCAAGAAGCTGGTCGGGTCGGCCTGGCCGCCGCACTTCAACAAAGCGATCGCCGAGCTTCAGCAGAAGAACATCGAGGCGGTGGGCATGCCGAAGTGGGACGACGCCGATCAGACGCTGGCAAAGGCCGTGCAGAAGGAACTGGGCAAGAAAGAAGAAGGCCTGAAAGAGCAAGTGGAGGAGTTGAAGCCGCCTTCGCCTGAAACTGAGCACGGCGGATCGGACGACGTGGGCGACATTTCCTGGGTGGTGCCGATGGTGTATCTGCGGTATCCAGCGAACATTCCCGAAACGCCCGGACATAGTTGGGCGGATGCAATCGCCATGGCAACCCCGATCGCGCACAAGGGATCGGCCGCTGGGGCAAAGGTGCAGGCGCTGACGGCGCTGGATCTGCTGCTTACGCCCGAGACACTGGAGAAGGCGTGGGCTTATTACCGGGACGTGCAGACCAAAGACATGAAGTACACGCCTCTGATTGCCGCTGACGACCAGCCCGCCATCGGCATGAACAAAGAAAAGATGGAGAAGTTCCGGCCCGAAATGCGCAAGTACTATTACGATCCCGCGAAGTACAAGACGTATCTGGAGCAGCTGGGGATCGCGTACCCCACGGTGAAGAAGCCGTAGCCGGCAGGCGACGGAGCGTTTCCGCAGCCACGCAAAAATCATTACCACGGAGGACACAGAGATCACGGAGGAAAACTGGCTTCCTCTGTGCCCCTCTGTGTCCTCCGTGGTTAAGACTTTCCTCCGTTGGGGTTCAGCACAACATTGTCGATCAGTCGCGTGGTTCCCACGTAAGCGGCGACGGCGACGAGCGTTGGCTCGGCTATCTGCTGGACCGGGTCGAGCGTGTCGGGGTTGACGATCTCGATGTAGTCCACCCGGACTTGCGGCTCCCGGGCAAAGACTTCTTTCGCGACGGCCATCAGCTGGGCGGCGTTTCTCTCGCCTCCATGGAACTCTTGCTCAACGCGCAACAGCGAACTGCGCAGCGCCAGAGCGCGGCGGCGTTCCTCCGGATTCAGATATGCGTTTCGCGAGCTCATGGCGAGACCATCGGGCTCTCGGACGATGGGGCAGACCACAATCTCCACGGAAAAATTAAGGTCGCGCACCATGCGGCGGATCACGGCCGCTTGGGCAGCATCTTTCTGTCCGAAGAACGCGGCGTCCGGCTCGACGATATTGAAGAGCTTCGCGACCACGGTGGTCACGCCGCGAAAGTGGCCGGGACGGGAGCGGCCGTCAAGCTTGTCACTTAGGCCTTCTACCGTCACCCAGGTGATTTCACCTTTCGGATAGATCTCTTCGGCGGAAGGCGCGAACAGGATGTCAACGCCTTCCTTTTCCAGAAACTCACGGTCGAGCTCGAATGACCGAGGATAGCGCGCCAGGTCTTCCTGCGGACCGAACTGTGTGGGATTGACGAAGATCGAGACGGCCACGGCATCGCATTGAGCTCTGGCGGCGCGCACCAGCGAGAGATGGCCTTCGTGCAGCGCGCCCATGGTGGGGACGAGGCCGACGCGCTTGTTGCCCTGCCGGGCGTCGCGGCAGGCAGCACGGGTTTCGCGGATGGTGGTGCAGATTTTCAACTCGGCTCTGGGCGTTCGGCTCTGGGCTCTAGCCGCTTTCGGCCTGGGCTTACGGCGCCTCGTAGATCAGAACTTTCAAATCTTTGAGCGTCCCGACCAGCAAGCCCCGGTTCTTGCGGAGGTCGGACTTGGTCTGCTCGGAAGCGTTCTTCGGCATCGCTTCCGCCACCAATACCACACGACCGTAGGGCCAGGCGTTATCGGGCAGCGCGATCAGGGCGGCGGGGACTTCTTCCGGCTTCAAAATGTGAATCTCGCTATTCGCCGTGTCGAGCAGCCCAATGCCATCTTCACGCACAACCAGATACGGGTTCTTCCAATCTTTCAGGTTGTGCCAGTTGGGGTACCGGCTGGGATCAGGCTCAGGGATGGCCGCGAGTGCGCTGGGCCGTTCCGTTTCCGCTGCAGGTTGCGCCGGCGGCATGGAGCAAGCGAGCAATGCCCCAAGCAGAATCAGAAGCACAAGAGTACGCAAGACGTTTCTCCCGGATGCCATTATCTCCGCAGAGTTTGTTTTCTGTGGAGTACCGTTTCGAGCGCCGCCTGCGTCTCCCGGGGCAGGTGGTAGGACTCGGCGTCGGACGGGAACTGGTGCGAGCCGACGTCGGCTTTGAAAGCCAGCACCGACTGCGTGATCAGCGCGGCGGCGTCGCCATAATGGCGGACGAATTTCGCCGGATGCGTGAACGTCAGATTGACCAGGTCGTGGAAGACCAGCACCTGGCCATCGCAATCTGGGCCGGCGCCAATGCCGATGGTGGGCGCTTCGACCTCGGCGGTGATCATGGTGGCTACTTCGCGCGGGATTCCTTCAAGATAAATGCAGGCCACGCCGGCGCGGTCGAGCGCCACGGCGTCACGCATCAGTTGCTCGATGGCGTGGAGCGTTTTGCCCTGCACTTTGTAGCCGCCCATCATGTTGACGGACTGAGGCGTAAGGCCAATGTGTCCGGCGACGGGAATTTCGGCGTCAATGACGCGGTGGATGATCTCCACGCGCTTTTCTCCGCCTTCCATTTTGACCGCTTCGGCGCCGGCCTCTTTCACGAAACGGGTGGCGTTGTGGATCGCCTCGTCAGCCGTCGTGTGATAGGAGCCGTAGGGCATGTCAGCGATGAGCAGCGCGTCTTTCACTCCCCGGCGTACGGCCCGAACGTGATGCAGCATTTCGTCCACCGTTACCGACAGCGTGTTCTCATAGCCAAGCATGGTCATGGCCAGCGAGTCACCGACCAGAACGATGTCAATGCCTGCCTCGTCAACCAGGCGCGCAGTGGCATAGTCGTAGGCGGTGAGGCAAGTGATGGGATCGTGCCGGAGTTTCTTTTCGCGGATGGTGGCGGTGGTGATCTTGCGGCGCGGTTCGCCGATGGGCGTAAGACTCACGATGTCCTCCAGTGCCCCTCCGCGTTGCGGATAGAGCCTGTATTCATCTGGATGCAAGCATAGCCTAAAAAGCCGCCGTTGCCCAGAAGTCGATTCTCTTTTGCATTCAATGAATTCCGGCTAAGATAGCGCGCGGATTCCACTGCAAAGTTCAATTGGAGGAACAGTCATGAAGCAAGTTGGTTCAACCGTAGTGCACATTCTGAGCGTCGCCCTTGTGGCTGCCGTGCTGGGAGTGCCAGCCTTTGCCCAGGATGCCGCTAAGAAAGATGGCCCGCCAAAACCGCCGCCCAGCCCGTCGCAAGCCCTGCTCGATTCATGGAACGACGTCGGGCGGAAGTTGATTGCGATGGCCGAAGACTTTCCCGAGGACAAGTACGACTTCAAGCCCACTCCGGCGCAGCGCAGCTTTGCCGAGCAACTACTGCATGCGGCAGGAGCGAACTATTACTTCACCAACCCGGTGATGGGACAGAAGCCTCCGGCGGGTGAAGACCCCAAGCGTTCCGACTACAAGACGAAGGCTGCGGTGGTGGCGTTTGTGAAGAAGTCGTTTGAAGAGGGCGCGGCCGCGATCAAAGCGAAAGGCGACAAGGGAATGAGCGACCTGATTGTCGATCCTTTTGCCAACCAGCAGCAGCGCGTCTCCGATACCGGGTGGAGCTTGCTGGAGCATTCAGGAGAGCACTACGGTCAACTGGTGACCTACTATCGCGTGGCAGGACTGGTGCCGCCGGAGTCGAGGCCGAAGAAATAGGTGAAGTGAAAGGACGGGCGCTGGCACCCGTCCTTTCAACATTCAAAATCCGCGGACAGGAGTGTCCGCGCCACACTAAACTATTTACCGGATTTGCTCTGGGCGTAGCGCTTGTTGATTTCGTCCCAGTTGACGACGTTCCACCAGGCCTGAAGGTACTCAGGACGGCGGTTGTTGTATTTCAGGTAATAGGCGTGCTCCCAGACGTCGTTGCCGAAAATGGGATAGAGGCCTTGTGAAATCGGGCTGTCCTGGTTGGGCGTGGACATGACTTGGACGTCGCCCGAGGGCTTGCCCGCGAGCCAGACCCATCCGGAGCCGAACTGGCCGACGCCGGCGGCGTTGAACTTCTCCTGAAAAGTCTTGAAGTCGCCAAACGCCTTCTTGATCGCGTCGGCGATGGGCCCGGTGGGATCGCCGCCGCCTTTCGGCTTCATGATGTTCCAGAACATGGTGTGATTGACGTGGCCGCCGCCGTTGTTGCGGACCGCGCCCCGGATGTCTTCCGGGACGGAACTGAGGTCGCGGATGAGATCTTCCGCGCTCTTCTTGTGCAATTCAGGATGCTTGTCGAGCGCCGCGTTCAGGTTCTTCACATACGCGGCGTGATGCATGTCGTGATGCAGGTGCATCGTTTTTTCGTCAATGATCGGTTCCAGTGCCGTGTAGTCATACGGCAGGGCAGGTAGTTCGTGCGCCATTAAAGTTCCTCCACAGGGTTAAGGATGACGGCTGGATGCAGAAGGATTCGCGGTAAGGACGGGTGAGCCCGGCTGTCCCCACGCCTCTCTATTTGTAACACTTCTTTGCCAGACTCCGGCGGCGGGTGGGGGGGGCAAGCCGGTTTCGAGGTTGCCCGGACTGTTCTCGGCAGGGCCCCTGTGCCGGACAGCTATAATCAAAACCCACTATGAAGAGCGTCGTCCATGCTGCCTGCCCGCACGACTGTCCCGATGCCTGTGGAGTGCTGATCACGGTCGAAGACGGGCGGGCGACCAGGGTCCAGGGCGATCCGGAGCATCCGGTCACGCGCGGGTTCCTGTGCGCGAAGGTGGCCAAGTATCTGGACCGGGTTTACTCACCGGACCGCGTGTTTTATCCGATGCGGCGGGTGATGGGAAAAGGCGCGGGCGCTCCCCGGACGGGGCAGAGTCCCGTCCCTACACAGGCTTTTCAGCGCATCTCGTGGGATGAGGCGCTTGACGAGATCACTCGTCGGCTCAAGCAGGCTGCCGCCGAGTCTGGCCCCGAGTCGATACTTCCGTACTCCTATGGTGGCACGATCGCCGCGCTCAACGGCGCTTCCATGGATCGCCGCTTCTTTCACCGGCTGGGCGCATCGCAACTGGAGCGCTCGATCTGCTCGAGCGCCGGGGAAGAGGGGCTGAAGTCCGTCATCGGCATCAAGATGGGGACCGAGCCCGAGCAGTTCGCGCACTCGCGCTACATCATTGCCTGGGGCTCGAACATTCACGGCAATAACGTCCATCTCTGGCCGTTCATAGAGGACGCGCGGCGGAAGGGCGCGCGGCTGGTGGTCATCGATCCTTACCGCACGCGCACGGCGAAGTGCGCCGACTGGTACCTGCCGATCAATCCAGGAACCGACGCAGCCCTGGCGCTTGGGATGATGCACGTCATCATCAACGGGAATCTGCATGATGCGGACTATGTGAGCCGCTACACCATTGGATTCGAAGATCTGAAACCAAAGGTCCAAGAGTATCCGCCGGAGAAGGTTGCGCACTGGACGGGTATCCCGGCCGACGACATTCGGAAGCTGGCGCGGGAATATGCCAGCGAACGTCCGGCAGTGATCCGGGTGAATTATGGGATCCAGCGCTCCGAGCGTGGCGGGATGTCCATGCGAGCGGTGGCCATGCTGCCGTGCCTGACGGGATCGTGGAAAGAAGTTGGCGGGGGGCTCCAACTTTCGACCAGCGGCGCGTTTGGTCTGAATAAAGATGGCCTGGAGATGCCGGAGCTAATGCAGAAGGCGCTCGGGCGTCCGGCACGGGTCGTCAATATGGTGCAGTTGGGACGTGCGTTGAACTCGCTGAACGATCCGCCGGTGAAAGCGCTGTTTGTGTACAACTCCAATCCGGCGGCGGTTTGTCCCAATCAGAATGAAGTGATCCGCGGCCTGAAGCGTCCGGATCTGTTCACCGTCGTCCACGAGCAGTTCTTCACCGACACGACCGACTACGCCGATATCGTGTTGCCGGCGACAACATTCTTCGAGCATAAGGATTTGGTGGGTGCGTACGGACACTACTACCTGCAAACTTCGACGCAGGCGATCGAGCCGATGGGGGAATGCCGGTCGAATGTTGAGATGTTCCGCGCCCTGGCGGAGAAAATGGGATTCGATGAGGAATGCTTCGGCGAGAGCGTGGATTCGATGATCGATTGCGCGCTCGATTCTCCGAATCCGTGGTTGAAGGGGATTAGCCGCGAGCGACTGGAGCGGGAGAAGCACGTCCGGCTACAGTTCGGTGGTCCTTCTGCGCAGGCCGGAGCGGCTGAGCCGCCTTTCCTTCCGTTTGCCAAGGGTGACTTCCCCACACCCAGCGGCAAGGCGGAGTTTTACAGCGAAAAGCTGAAAGGGCAGGGGCTGGACCCGGTGGTTGCCTTCACGCCGCCGGAGGAATCCCGCCATGGCGTAAAGGCCAACGGGTTTCCGCTCGAGCTTCTAGCCCGCAAGCCCGACAACCATCTCAACTCGACGTTCGCAAATGTGACCTCGGTCCGGGAGCTCGAGCCGCTGATGGGTGTGCTCGAAATGCATGCCGCCGATGCCAAAACCCGGAATATCCGCGACGGCGATCAAGTTCGGGCGTTCAATGGGCGCGGCGAGGCTGTTCTGCGAGCCCAGGTCAACGGATCGGTTGCGCCCGGCGTGGTCGCCGCTCGTCTCGATTGGGCGCGGTTTGACCCTTCGAGCCGAAATATAAACGCCCTGACCTCGGAAAAACTCACCGACATGGGCAACGCGGCGACGTTCTATTCCGTCTGTGTTGAGGTGGAGCTTTTTCGGGCGTGATCCGGAAGTGATAATCCGGCCCAGCCTTGGACGCCCCACAGTGCTCTACCGTATAATTACCGTTTTCTTTAACTCCCAGTTTTCGAGGTAGTTGCGATTCTTCTTCGTCATCAGGAAATCCCTGCTTGCGCCCAGGGACAGCGCCGGTGCGTAAGCACGGGGAGAGCTCCACATTCTCGTCCATCCTCTAGTTTCTTAACGGGTTGGCGGAACGAGGCTGCGCGAAACTGGATCTTCGGCCTGCTGCTGTTTCTCCTCGCCATGCCCGTATTCGCCCAGCAGAACCTGATTGTCGGCATTGACGTGCGCGGCAACCGCCGCATTCCCGCGGACACGGTGAAGCAGCGTATTTTCACCCGCGTCGGAGATGTCTATGACGTGCCAGCTCTGGAACGCGACTTCAACTCGCTTTGGAATACCGGCTATTTCGAGGACATCCGGTTTGAACGGGAACAGACGAACAAGGGCTGGATCATTCACATATTTGTCAAAGAACGGCCCACCATCCGCGAGATCACCTACACGGGTCTAAGTGCGGTAACCACCAGCGACGTTCTGGATCGCTTTAAGGACCGCAAGGTGGGTCTTTCGGTGGAAAGCCAGTACGATCCGACCCGGATCAAGAAAGCGGAAGTCACGCTGAAAGAATTGCTTTCCGAGCACGGCCGGCAGTTTGCCACAATCCGGACGGAAGTTCGTCCCATTCCCCCGGCGGCGGTCGGCATCACCTTCGTGATCCGCGAGGGGCCCAAGGTGAAAGTGGGGCGCATCCGGTTCCAGGGAAACCGGAACGTGAACGCCCGGATCCTGCGGGGATCGATGAAAAACCTGAAGCCGATCGGGGTCCCGCACTCGATTTTTCTGGAAGCCGTTTTTGCCAAGACCTACGACGCCACCAAACTGAACGAAGACGTGGAGCGCGTGCGGGCGGAATATCAGAACCGCGGCTACTTCAAGGTGCTGGTCGAGGACCCCAAGACCGATATCCACGACACGGGTCATACCGGCGTCCACGTTCCGCTCCTTCAGCCGGGGTTAGGGAAGTCGGTGGACATTACGATACCCATCCAGGAGGGGGACCGGTACACTCTCGGATCCATCACATTCAAGAACAACAAGGCAATCAAGGAGGAGCGCGCCCTGCGCAGCCTCTTCCCCATCAAGGACGGCGACATCTTCAGCCGCGAAAAAGTCGCCAAGGGCCTGGAAAGCCTCCGCAAGGCCTACGGAGAGTACGGATACATCAACTTCACCTCCGTCCCCGACACCAAGTTCGACGACGCAAAAAAGGTGGTCAACCTCGAGATCGATGTGGATGAAGGCAAGCAGTTCAACGTCCGGCGAATCGAGTTCCAGGGCAATACGACGACCCGCGACAAGGTCATCCGTCGCGAGATCGCGTTGGAGGAAGGCCAGATCTACAACTCGCGGTATTGGGAACTCAGCCTGTTGCGCTTGAACCAGTTGGGATATTTCGATCAGTTGAAGCCGGACGATCCGAATACCACCGACCGCAAACTCGATGAAAAGGCCGGTACTGTGGACCTGACGCTGAAGGTCAAAGAGAAGGGCAAGAACAGCATCGGGTTGCAGGGCGGTGTGAGCGGCCTGTCGGGCGCATTTATCGGCATTACCTACAGCACCAATAACTTTCTGGGCCTGGGCGAGACGTTGAGCGTTCAGGCCAGCATCGGCAACCGGCAACGCGATCTTCTGTTCGGATTCACGGAGCCGTACCTGTTCGACCGGCCTATTCAGGCGGGATTCCAGGTGTACGCGCGGAAATTCAACTTCGATCAGGCGCGGCAGCTCTCCATCCTGTCGGGCCAGAACCTGAACCTGCCGTCGCCCTACCTGCAAAACCTGCAGAACTACTCGCAGTCGAGCTGGGGATTCAGTCTTTCGACCAGCTATCCCCTGCGCCGTTCTTTTAAGCGGGTTGGTATCTCGTACTCCTTCGACGATTCCTCGCTGGTGGCGGTCAGCGATGCCTCGAAAATTCTGTTCACCAACATCAACTTCCGCGGCATTAGCGGGCCCAACGCACTGAACGGAATCATCACCAGCAAGATCGTGCCCACCTTCACCATGAATACGCTGGATGCCGCTTACGCGCCCCACCACGGCAGGAGCATTTTCATCGGTGGTGAATTTGCCGGCTTGGGCGGCACGGTCCATACCATCCGGCCGATCATTCAGTACAAGCAGTTCTTCCCCGTGAACAAGCACCGCAACACCATCGGGTACAACGTCCAGGGTTCGTTTATTTCTGGCTATGGCGGGATTGTGGCGCCGCCGTTTGAACGCTTCTACCTGGGCGGCGAGAATGACATTCGCGGCTTCGACATCCGCACCGTTTCACCGATCGCTTTCCTGCCCAGCCGCCAGAGTGTTACGTTGACCAATCCCGATGGCTCTCCGGTACCCAAGGATCCCCGCAACCCGCGGGCGGGCAACTGGACGATTCCCGTGCCCTTCCAGCAACTGGTGACCCCGGGCGGCGACGTGAGCATGGTCGGCAACCTCGAGTACCGCATCACGATCGCCGGACCGGTGGCGCTGGCCCCGTTCATGGATATTGGCGTGAATCCCATCGTGCGCACCTCCCAGCTGAAGATCAACCAGGGACAATTCAACGAACTTCAAAACACCAAGTTCGGCTGTCCGCAGCTCGACCCGGCTTTTCAGTGCGTGGTTCCGGATTCAATTGTGCAGCCGGTGTTCTCGCAATTCCTGAAACCGGTCGCCGGTACGAACTGGGTGCCGCGCATGTCCACCGGCCTGGAGTTGCAGATGATGCTGCCGGTGATCAATGCGCCCTTCCGGATCTACTGGGCCTACAATCTATTGCGTCTTAACACCACCACTAACCCACCCGTGCCCATCACCCGCGACATGTTCCCGCCGGGAGCCGCCGGAGACTACACCTTCCAGCAGACCCTCGACACGCTCGGGCCGAACTACACCCTGCGCGAGCCGCGCAAGACGTTCCGTTTCTCGGTGGCGACAACGTTCTAAGGGCAGCTATCAGCTCTTAGCTCTCAGCATGAACCCCAAAATGTCTGGCTGAGTGGTGACTGCCTTGTTTCTCGGGGATGCGCCATTCTCAGGGCTGGCGCCTAAGTGGGCTGCAGCTCGGGGTTTTGCTTAGAGCTGAGGGCTACTTGATCTGCACCAGACCGCCAGCTTCGGACCCGGCTTGCGCCGGAGCGAGGTGCTGTGGGGCTCGCCAGGCATCGAAGATCGAGACCTGGTGCAC
>Ga0182021_10010145_pt1 | contig 11169 bp, 8 predicted proteins | sample 612E3MmetaG_FD_120493 | JGI IMG/M metagenome (GOLD analysis project Ga0182021, IMG submission 120493) | Permafrost microbial communities from Stordalen Mire, Sweden - 612E3M metaG (Illumina Assembly) | ecosystem: Environmental > Terrestrial > Soil > Wetlands > Permafrost | place: Sweden...
CATGATTCCCACCGCCAAACTCGAACGCCTGCTGGACCGCTTTCACGCGGTGGAGGCGGAGCTTGCCTCGGGCGTGGCGGGCGGGACGTACGTGAAGCTGTCGAAGGAACATGCCGAACTCGCGCCCATCATCGCGGCCGTGGAGGCTTATCGGACGACCGAAAAGCAGTTTGGCGAAGCGAACGCGCTGGTGAACGATCCTGCCTCCGATTCCGAGATGCGCGCCCTAGCCGAACAGGAGCGCGCGGAACTAAAGCAGCGGCTCGAAAAGCTCGAGCGCGATCTGAAGCTGAGGCTCCTACCCAAAGACACCGCCGATTCCTCGTCCGCCATCGTCGAAATCCGCGCCGGCACGGGCGGCGACGAGGCGGCGCTGTTCGCCGGCGATCTGCTGAAAATGTACACACGTTATTGCCAGCTTCAGGGCTGGAAGACCGAGTTGATGTCGCTGTCGGAAAGCGACCTGGGCGGCATCAAGGACGCCGTGCTGGAGGTGGCGGGGCAGGGCGTCTACGCCAAGCTGAAATTCGAAAGCGGCGTTCATCGCGTGCAACGCGTGCCTGTCACCGAGGCAAGCGGGCGCATCCACACCTCGGCCGCCACCGTCGCCGTGCTGCCCGAGCCGGAGGACGTCGACGTCGTCATCAACGACAAGGATTTGCGCATCGACGTCTATCGCGCGCAGGGGGCCGGCGGTCAGCACGTCAATAAGACCGAAAGCGCGGTGCGCATCACCCACTTGCCCACCGGCATCGCCATCGCGCAGCAGACGGAGAAGTCTCAGCACAAAAACAAAGCCCAAGCGATGAAAATGCTGAAGGCGAAGTTGTTCGACATGGAGCGCGAACGTATCGACAAACAGCGCGCCGGCGAGCGCAAGAGCATGGTCGGCTCGGGCGACCGCTCCGAACGCATCCGCACCTACAATTTCCCGCAAGGGCGCGTCACCGACCACCGCATCAACCTGACGCTCTACAAGCTCGACCGAATCGTTTCCGGCGACGACCTGGGCGACATCATCGACGCGCTGGTGACCGAGGATCAGGCCAGCCGACTGGCCGAGTTGGAAGCGGACGCGTGAGCGATTCGCTTCTGTTCGAGGCGGCGCGCCGTCTCGCCGCCGCCGGCATCGAGAATCCGCGCCTCGATGCGCGGGTGCTGCTTGACCATGCAAAACGCCTTTTCCCCCTCCCCTTGAGGGAGGGGGCGCGAGATCGCTCTGCGATCGAGCGGGGGAGGGGTAATGCCGACATTGCCTCGCTCTGCGAATCGCTCATCTCTCGCCGCGCCGCGCGCGAGCCGCTCGCCTACATCACAGGCCGCAAGGAGTTCTGGAGCCTCGATTTCGAGGTCGGTCCCGGCGTCCTCATCCCACGCCCGGAAACCGAGACTATCATCGAGCAGGCGCTGGCCTTCTTCCCGGACTGCGCCGCACCGCTCAAGGTGCTCGATCTGGGGACCGGCACGGCCTGCCTGCTGGTTGCGTTCTTGAAGGAATTTCCCAATGCCCGCGGCTTGGGCATTGATCGGTCTAAAGAAGCGCGTGCTTATGCCCTACGCAATGTCGTCCGCCACGGTTTCGCCGAGCGTTGCGAAATTCGCGGCGGCGATTGGGACGAAGCGATCGCGGGTCCGTACGATGCCGTTCTCTCGAACCCTCCCTATATCATGACCGCGGACTTGGCCGCTCTCGAACCGGAAGTGGCGTACGAACCGGTCCTTGCCCTTGATGGCGGGCCCGATGGGCTTTCGGCTTATCGTGCTCTGGGGCCCGCGTTGGCCCGCCTGCAGAGTCCAAGCGGGCGCGCATTTCTCGAAATTGGCGCCGGACAAAGCAACGAAGTCGGTGCCGTTCTGGCACGGTGCGGCCTTGTGGTGAATAAAGTGGCCCCGGATTTGGCAGGAATCCCCCGGGTTTTGCTGGTGAAGCGGAAGAGCTAGCCCTTTTCATTGCGGCGAAAAAGGTGTTGGAAATGCGGTGCCGACCCGCTAGCTTCCCGGGTCGGGGACAGGCATCCCGCCGATTGGCCGATAGATCTGGTGGTCGAGACGGCGGTGAGGACGCGTTAGGCGCGTCCGGCCTTGGGAAACGCGAAAGACGAACTCTGAATTGTTTCCAGTGCAACGCGGCTCGCGCGCATTTGGGCGCGCCGGACGATGATGATGGAAAACCGAAGGACGGAACAAACCCGTCCATATCCAAAGGGACAACAGTGAAACGCTCGAGAAGAGGCGGCCGCAGGCCGCAACCCGGTGGTCATATCCAGCACAACGGCGGAGGAAACGGCGGCGGTGGCGGACATAATCCGAACCGCACGTTCGACTCCAATGGCCCCGAGATAAAAATCCGCGGTTCGGCCTCCCATGTGTACGAGAAATACTTGCAGCTCGCCCGCGACGCCAACGCCTCCGGCGACCGGGTGATGGCGGAGAATTATCTCCAGCACGCCGAGCACTATTACCGGATCCTGGCCGCGGCGCAGGCCCAGGCCCAGCAATATCAGCAGCAGAACGGTCAGAACCCAGCCAACCCCCAATACCGTCCGCCGAACGGGGCCGGCGATCAGCCTTTCGTCCAGCAGCCGCCCGGCACTACGCAGGCCAGCACACCCTCTTTCTCCCTGACCGAAGGCCAGGACGAAGAAGAAGGGGACGACGAATCCGACGAGGCCGACGGGCCGGAATAGGTATTTTGAGCCGGGGGTTGTCCTTCGGCCTGTCCATTCCCACATAACTGCCGAGGCGCGGCGCTCTTAACGGGGCCGTAGCTTAAATCTATGAGACTCGTCCTAGGCTGCTAACCACGGGCCTGGACCTGGGCTTAAGAGGCAGAGATGGACATCGAGAAATTCACCGAGCGGGCGCGCGGCTTCATCCAATCCGCCCAAGGGTTGGCGTTGCGCTCCAACCACCAGTATTTCACCCCGGAACATTTGTTGAAGGTCATCATCGACGACGAGGAGGGCTTGGCGGCGCGTCTGATCGCGGCGGCCCATGGCAAGCCGGAGCAGGTTCGCGACGGCGTCGCCCGCGCCCTCGCCAAGATCGCCAAAGTGGAAGGCTCAGGTCAGGTCTACCTCGCGGCCGAGACCGCGCGCCTGTTCGACGCGGCGGAGCAGGCGGCCAAGAAGGCCGGCGACAGCTTCGTGACCGCGGAATATCTGCTGCTGGCGCTGGCCATGGCGGCCGGCACGGAGTCGGCAAAGCTCCTGAAAGATGCGGGTGTCACGCCGCAGAATCTCAACAGGGCGATTGCCGATCTGCGCAAGGGCCGTGCGGCCGACAGCGCCACCGCCGAGAACCGGTACGATGCGCTGAAGAAATACGCGCGCGATCTCACCGAACTCGCCCGCACCGGCAAGCTCGATCCGGTCATCGGCCGCGACGAGGAAATCCGCCGCACGATGCAGGTTCTTTCCCGCCGCACCAAGAACAATCCGGTGTTGATCGGCGAGCCTGGTGTCGGCAAGACCGCGATTGCCGAGGGCTTGGCGCTGCGCATCGTCAACGGCGACGTACCGGAAAGCCTGAAGGGCAAGCGTTTGATGGCGCTCGACATGGGCGCATTGATCGCCGGCGCGAAGTACCGCGGCGAGTTTGAGGAGCGGTTGAAGGCCGTGCTCGGCGAAATCACCGCCGCGGCAGGCAGCGTCATCCTGTTCATCGACGAGATGCACACGCTGGTCGGCGCGGGCGCGGGCGAGGGCGCCATGGACGCCTCCAACCTGCTCAAGCCGTCGCTGGCGCGCGGCGAGCTGCATTGCATCGGCGCCACCACGCTCGACGAATACCGCAAGCACATCGAAAAGGATGCGGCGCTGGCGCGGCGCTTCCAGCCCGTGTTCGTCTCCGAGCCGACGGTGGAAGACACGATCTCCATCCTGCGCGGCCTGAAGGAGAAATACGAAGTCCATCACGGCGTGCGCATCACGGATTCGGCCATCGTCGCGGCGGCGCAGCTTTCCAACCGTTACATCACCGACCGTTTTCTTCCCGACAAGGCCATCGACCTGATGGACGAAGCGGCCAGCCGCTTGCGCATGCAGGTGGATTCCAAGCCCGAAGAACTGGACGAACTCGACCGCCGCGTGGTGCAGCTCAAGATCGAACGCGAAGCTCTGAAAAAGGAGACCGACAAAGCCTCAAAGGACCGCCTCTCGGCCCTCGAAAACGAGCTCGCCGACCTCGAACAAAAAGCCGCATCGCTCGCCGCGAAATGGCATGAGGAAAAGAAATCCGTCCAGGACGTTCAGGGCCTGAAGGAAAAACTCGACAAGGCGCGGCAGGATGCCGAGATCGCCCAGCGGCGCGGCGACTTCGCGCGGGCGGGTGAACTGACCTATGGCGTCATTCCCGACCTTGATCGCAAGCTGAAAGCGATCGAGGAAAAGCAGAACACGGCGCTGGTGAAGGAAGCGGTGACGCCGGAGCACATCGCGGGCGTGGTGTCGCGCTGGACCGGCATTCCCGTCGACAAGATGCTGCAAGGCGAAAAAGACAAGCTCTTGCACATGGAACAGGCGCTGGAGGCGCGCGTCGTCGGGCAAGGCGAAGCCGTGCGCGCCATTTCCAACGCGGTGCGCCGCGCCCGCGCCGGCTTGCAGGACCCGGGCCGCCCGATCGGCTCGTTTCTGTTCCTGGGTCCGACGGGCGTCGGCAAGACGGAACTCAGCAAAGCGCTGGCGGCCTTCCTATTCGACGACGACGACGCCATGGTCCGCATCGACATGAGCGAGTTCATGGAGAAGCACGCAGTCGCGCGCCTGATCGGCGCGCCGCCCGGTTATGTCGGCTACGAAGAGGGCGGCACGCTCACCGAAGCAGTGCGCCGGCGGCCTTATCAAGTGATCCTGTTCGATGAAGTCGAAAAAGCGCATGCCGACGTCTTCAACGTCCTCTTGCAGGTTCTCGACGACGGGCGCCTGACCGACGGGCAGGGGCGTACCGTCGATTTCAAGAACACGGTAATCATCCTGACCTCGAACCTGGGGACGGAACTCCTCGCCGGAGACGATACGCGCGCCGTTCGCGCCCAGGTGATGAGCGCGGTGCGGGCGCACTTCCGGCCGGAGTTCCTCAACCGGCTGGACGAGATCATCCTGTTCCACCGGCTCTCTCGCGCCAACATGGACAAGATCGTCGACATCCAGACCGCACATCTGCAGAAGCTGCTCGCCGACCGCAAGATCGAGATTGCTCTCGACGCCAAGGCGCGCGAGTGGCTGGCAAACGCGGGTTACGATCCGGTGTACGGCGCGCGGCCGCTCAAGCGCGTTATCCAGCGCCGTCTGCAGGATCCGCTAGCGCAGCTTTTGTTGGAAGGAAAGATCGCGGACGGCGCCAAGGTGAAGGTCGGCGCCGGCAAAAGCGGGCTGACAATAAACGGGCAGGAATTCGCGGCGTCGATGGACGAAACGGAACTCGAGCAGGCGCCCAGCAGAGCCTTGAACTAACGGACACTGCCGAAAGGCTATTTCGCCTTGGCCAGCCTGAGGTCCGGGGAATTATCCGCGACCTTGGTCTCGAGCTTGGTGGAAGCCAGTTCGGAATCGATGTGCATCCGCGTGACGAGATAATCGCGCAGCTCACGGCCCGCCAACTTGCGGCCTTGCGCCATCTTCACCTTCAGCGGATTGACCTGAATGCCATTGACGCGGATTTCGTAATGAAGATGCGGGCCGGTCGCCATGCCGGTCATGCCGCTGGCCGCGATCACTTGGGCCTGGCGCACGCGCGAGCCTTTGTGCAGGCCCGGCGCGAAGCGCGACAGATGTCCGTAACCGGTCGAATAACCGTTGCCGTTGTTGATGAGCACGAATTTTCCGTAGCCGCTCTCCCATCCCATGAAGGCGATGGTGCCGGCGCCGGCGGCCATCACCGGCGTCCCGATCGGTACGCCGAAATCGACGCCTTTGTGCATGCGGCTGTAGCCCAGGATCGGATGGAACCGCATGCCGAAACCGGAGGTGAGGCGCGCGCCGTCGACCGGCGTCTTCATCAACATGCCTTTGGCGCTCTGGCCGTGGGAGTCGAAATAGTCCGCCGGCTGATTGGGGTCCGGTTGATAGCGGTAGAGTGCGATCTCGCGGCCGCCCAGTCGCATCATCGCATAGGAGATGTTGCCTTCTTTCGCGGGCTGGCCTTGCGGCGTGTAGTAGTAGTCGTAGAAAACCTCAAAGGAATCGCCCGGACGGATGTCGCGCTGGAAGTCCACCTTATAAGCGAACATACGGCCCATCTCGTTCACGACGTCGGCGGGAATGCCCGCCTGCATCGCCGAGAGATAAAGGCTGGAGTTGATCGTCGCGCCGGCGCGATGGATATGGGGGACAAGCTGCTTCACCGCGTCGTTGGCGAGGTAGCTGCCGTCTGCGGCGCGGGTGACGGTGATGTCGTGCTCGATCGACGGAGAAAAGACGATGGACAACAGCGGTGCGACCGGCTCCGCCGTCGCCGCTTGGCTGTCCGCGAGATCGGTCCGGCCGGCGGATTGATCCGCGTCCTTCGCCGTCGCCAAGCTCAAGTAGAAAAGCTGCCCGGCCCGCAGGCTGCGCGGGTTGTAGACTTTCGTCAGCGCCGCGATCGCCGCATTGGCGTCGTCGGCGGAAATGCCGGCGTCTTCCAACGCGCCGGCGAGCGTGTCGCCGGACTCGAACGTCATCGTATGGGTCTCGACGCCGGGATTGGCGTTGTTGCCCGCTTGCTCGGCGTTGTCGAGCTGGCTTGGCGCGGCCGGCACGGTGCGGGCTGGAGCGCGCGGTATACCCAACGCCGCATACAACGATCCGCCGTTTGACTGCGTCAGTTGCTGGAACAGGCGGTAGGGCAGGAAATTCGCCGTCTCGAACCCGCGCGAGTTCGCGGGGGCCATCGTGCCCACGGCAAGCCACGCGATGGATCCGGCAATGACGGCCGTCAGCGACGTTGATACGAGGGCCCAGCGGCCGTCGGTGGTGGACAAAGCTGAGGCGGCCTTCCGCGCGGAGGGGCGCCAATCGGACGTAAATTGTATCTGCGTCGGCTCGGATCGACCGTCCACGATGACTCCTGCGTTATCGGTTTCGCGGCTGCACGAGTATCCCCAGCCCTTGTTTTGTGCAGGCGAACCGGCGACTCCGCCATTTAGCCCGACGCCATACTGGGCCGTCAACCATTACCGGGGTGTTAAGCATATGGCGTTCTACCTAAGGCCAACGAGTTGTGCCAACACGCGATTCTCGCAAATGCACCAGCAAGTTCCGGGCCGAAACGATCGCGGCTCATAGGCACAGTGCCTATGAGCCGCGTCTGCGTCGTTCGAACCTTGGGGGATACCTAAAGGCGAACGAGAAGCCCTTCAGCGATCCGCCCGTGCAGCCAGCCGACCGCTCTGGCGATGTGCAGTACGACAAAGAACAAAAGCAGGCCCACCACCGCCACCAGCATCAGTCCGGGTGCCGTATGGAGCAGGTGGTCCAGCCAGGGGGCGCCGTCCACCCGGAAATTGCTGTGGTTGGTAATCAGGGCATAGATCGCGCTGCCTGAAACGCCGAGCGACACGGACAGCCCGACCACTGCCATCACGAAATAGACGATACCAAGCGGCAGCATCAGCAGCAGATAGAACATCGAGGTCCAGGTCCGCAGGTCAATCAACAATTCCTTGATGCGCGCCCAGATGGATTCATCGGACGGAGCGGGCGAGGGCGGGCGGCGCGGCATGCGCACGCCGAGCAGCGCTTCGACGATGCGTCCTTCCACATGGCTGAGCACGCGGATCGAACCGATGAAAAGCAGCGCAAAAGGAATGCCGATGATGAGGATCGCCAAGCCGACCGTCAGCGACAACCCCGTCACCGTCCAAGCGAAATAAAAGATGCCGGTCACCAGCGCCAACAACATGTAGAGCAACGCGCCATAGGTGCGCGGGTCCGAGATCACATTAAAGAAGCCGTAACGGCGCCTTTCCTGCTGTTCGGACTTCGGAAATGGGGTGGTGATCGTGGCTTCCATGTCGCGGTACTCCTCTGCGATTTCTTGCGGCGAACCGTAGGTTTCCACCACGGAGGCCAGGATTGTGGGTTCATCCAATTCGGGGTTCTGGGCGATCTCGTTGTTCAGGTGTTCTTCGCAATCCGCCAGCGCATCGGAGATCAGGCCTGGTGCGGCGCCTTTCAGCGCGCGGCGCAGCTCAACCAGATAGGCGCGGACCGTTTCAGGCGGTCGGTCTGAATTCATGGACCATCCCTCCAGTGCCGGCCTTCAGGGCGTCGTCGACGAACTCGCGCATGTCGCGCCAGGCGAACTGCCACTCGGCCAGAGCCTGCCGTCCGTCGTCGGTGATGCTGTAGTAGCGCCGCGGCGGGCCGAAGGCCGACGCTTCCACCCGGCTTTCCAACAGCCCCAGCGCGTTCAGCGAGCGCAGGACGGGGTAGATCGCACCCTGCTTGAAGATCAGACCGCCTTCGCCTTCGGCCTTCACGGCTTTGGCAATTTCGTATCCGTACATCTCCCGGCCCGCGCGAGCGAGCACAGCCAGGAGCACGAGCGATGAGAGCCCGGCCATCAGTTCCTTACGGAATTTGCGCGTGAATTGGGATTCTTCAGCCACTGAACGAACGCGCCTTTCTTCCGCCCTCCAAACTATTACGAACTCATATGTAGCATGAACTTCGTAATATGCAATACCCCCCTATAGGGAAGTTACAAATAATTTGACGTAATTATAAACTTGACATATGTGATGGGAGTGCCTATATTCTGTCTATCAGGAGACGGGAAATGGCTAACACCCTCACAATTAACGACTTTTTCAAGAGGTTTCCGACCGAAGACGCCTGCATAGCTCACCTTTTCGATCTTCGGTACGGAAAAGAGTTCGGATGCCCCAAGTGCGGCGAGATTGGTAAATTTCGGAAACTGGCGAAGCAGCCGGCCTACACCTGCAACTGCGGGCACCATGTACACCCCATGCAGGGTACAATCTTCACGGATAGCCATACGCCGCTGGCAAAGTGGTTTTACGCGATCTACCTGTTCACTACGACGCGCCACGGCGTTCCTGCGAAAGAGTTGCAGCGCCAGCTTGGCGTCTCGTACCCGACCGCGTTCCGCATGGCGCATCTGATCCGTCAGCACATGGCGGGAGTGGACGGCGACACGCGACTCGGCGGGCACGTTGAACTTGACGAAACCTATATCGGCGGACGGAAGCGCGGCGGAAAGCCGGGGCGCAGCGCGGATGACAAAACGGTTGTGTTCGGAATGCTTGAACGCGGTGGCGACGTGATGACGAAGATCGTTCCTAATGCCAGCCAGCGCTCTTTGCTTCCTCACATTTTCCGCAATGTCGAACAGCGCAGCACGGTCAGCACGGACGAATGGCTTTCTTATCGCAATCTTCGCAAACTCGGGTTCAACCACGGGACGGTCAACCACAAAGCGGAACAGTGGGTTGACGGTATCCATCACACGAACAGCCTTGAAGGTTTCTGGTCCATGTTGAAGCGCTCTATTCGCGGGACGCACGTTCACGTTTCCGCGAAGTACTTAGCGAAATATCTTGGCGAGTTTGAGTTCCGTTACAATCTTCGCCATTCGCCTCAGTTGATGTTTGATCGGCTGGTGGAGAGTTTCTAATCATGGAAAAGAGCGTGCCTTCAAACCGAGCGCCATCACCTTCGCCATGTCCGCCAGCGATGCGCTCTTTAATGAAGCGGCCTAACAATCTCGGATTGCGCCGCACTTCTTCAAGGCTGAGATATTTTCCTGCGGACATCTACGCACCTATAGCTTTCTCGCGGTTAGGCCGTCCCATTTTCCGGGCCAATCAACTTCAATAGTAATCTTTTCCGCTGGTACATATGGCGCAACAACTAAAGCGTCGAATCTGAACGTTCCTACATCGGTTAATGCATCTAGCAGCTTGTACGGCCAAGCTACGGCGTGAGCCCTTGTAAGGCAGTTGTTGAGTTCATGGCTCCAGATCAATTCGAACCAGATTGGGCGCTCAGGATGTACGATTGGATCAGGATGCATTATCCCAAATGGGGGCCCCTCGTAGAGCGTAACAAACTCCGACGAATTCGGCGCACGTTTCGTAACGCGTCTAATCTGCGCCTCACATCGGTCAATGCTTTCAGGAACAATAGATTCGACCCGCAACCTAACGATCTTTACTCCGGTCGTGTTGGCAAGAGTTGGAGCTGTGGGTGGCCCCTCCTTATCAGTCGTAACCTCAACTTCCACATTTAATTTTCGTGGCAGTTTCCTCCACCAGGCTAAGACCGTCGGACGCAGTTCAATCCAAAAAATGTAGGCAATCAGACACGCACTGAAGGCCATCCAAAGCGTTTCGCGGGAGGGCATTAGGCGAGCCCAACTCTTAAATGCCGCTGGGAACTGCTCGGCCTTAAGAGGGAACAAGAGAACAAACACGAAGATGCCAACCGCCGCGATGGCTGCCTTGAATTTTGCGATAACGCTGCGGAGCATGGTTTGGATCGCCATCTCGCTATCTGTCCGAATCGTTTCCTTGACGCCGCGTCATGATATCTCTGAGTGGTCCAATATGCGCCCGAACTGACAGCTTCGGGGATGTGCGCCCTTAACCACGGGCAAGCCTTGTGCCAAACCGCCACATACGTCAAGTTTATAATTACTTAATTTGATCCAGATGATGGCATGGTTAATGTGGCGTTTCGTCGCAGACGTGACGGCGGTGCAGTCGGCCTGGCACGGGGATCGCCTTGCCGTTTGCAGGGCGGACCTAAGAGACCTTTTGAATAATCCGCACGAGTCGCGTTTCGAGCGAAAATCGCTCTATGGCAGGAGAAAGCCGAAGAGCGTACCTGGGAGTACGGTCGAGGCTTTCGAGCCCCAGAGGGCGATTTTCGCCGAAATCCTCCGGGACGCGCCGATTTTGCCCGCCCGGTTCGTCGCCGCGCTTGCCCGATGTACCCGCATCGACCTGCGCGCTGCTCCTGCCGGATCGAGGCAAAATCGGCAGCGTCGCGACCGTGGGGATTATTCAAAAGGTCTCTAAGGACCTGTCTTCCTTGCCGTGAGCACCGGCGAAGAACCGACCTTGCCCTCTATCCGGGTTTCGCCGAAGCCGCTGCTCGCCAGCAGTTCGAACGCGCCCGCGATTTCCCGGCCCGAACGGCTGATCGGATTGGGCAGCCATTTCGG
>Ga0182021_10010146_pt1 | contig 11168 bp, 10 predicted proteins | sample 612E3MmetaG_FD_120493 | JGI IMG/M metagenome (GOLD analysis project Ga0182021, IMG submission 120493) | Permafrost microbial communities from Stordalen Mire, Sweden - 612E3M metaG (Illumina Assembly) | ecosystem: Environmental > Terrestrial > Soil > Wetlands > Permafrost | place: Sweden...
CGCCCCATGACCGCGGAGATCTTCGGTCGTGAGACCGGGCTTGGCCGCGGCCGCGGGGGGCACATGCACCTCTTCGACCCGAGCACGCACTTCTCCTGCTCTGGAATCATCGCCGAGGGTCTTCCACCGGCACTCGGTCAGGCGTTCGCCTTCCAGCGTCAGGGCAACACCCGGGTGGCAGTTGCCGTCACCGGCGAGGGCGCGGCTAACCAGGGAGCCTTCCATGAGTCACTCAACCTGGCTGCGCTCTGGCAGCTTCCTGTGGTCATCGTGGTGGAGGACAACGACTGGGGTATCTCTGTGCCGCGATCCCAGTCCACCTCCATCGCCTCCAACGCCGACCGCGCAGCGGCATACGGAATGCCCGGGGTGCGCGTGGAAGGCAACGCTGTCGAGGCCATCTATGAGGCCGCGGGTGAGGCAATCGCGCGCGCCCGCTCCGGCGGCGGCCCATCGCTCATCGAGGTGCACACGCTGCGCCTGTGGGGCCATTTCGAGGGCGACGCGGAGGGCTACCGACCCGACCTGGACACCGTTGCCGAGCATGATCCGATCCCGATCTACCGGGACCGGCTGCTGAAGACCGGAGCACTGACCGACGGCCAGTATGAGGCGATGCAGTCGTCCGCGGGCGAGCGCGTCGAAGACGCCATCGACTTCGCCAAGCGCTCCCCCACCCCCGACCCGCTCGGTCACCTCAGCTATGTCTTCTCCGAAGGAGCGAACTCATGACCTTCCCCTCGCCGAGCGACAAAAAGTCACTCACGATGGCAGTAGAACCAGAGGCTGGCAAGCGCCGGCTCTCCACCGCGAAGGCAATGCAAGAGGCGATCACCCAGCGCATGGAGCGCGACGAGTCCGTCTTCGTGATGGGCGAGGACATCGGCTCCTACGGCGGCATCTTCTCCTCCACCACCGGGCTGCTCGAGCGCTTCGGCTCCGAGCGTGTGCGCGACACGCCAATCTCGGAGTCTGCGTTCATCGGCCTTGGCATCGGCGCGGCCGTGGAGGGCATGCGGCCGATCGTCGAGCTCATGTTCGCCGACTTCTTCGGTGTCTGCATGGACCAGATCTACAACCACATGGCCAAGATTCACTACGAGTCAGGCGGCAACGTGCGGGTGCCGATGGTGCTCATGATGGCGGCCGGCGGGGGGTACTCCGACGGGGCGCAGCATTCACAGTGTCTGTGGGGGACCTTCGCGCATCTGCCCGGGATGAAAGTCGTCGTTCCGTCCAATCCTTACGACGCAAAGGGCCTCATGACTGCCGCCATCGACAGCGATGACCCTGTCGTCTTCGTGTTCCACAAGGGAGTCATGGGCCTGGGCTGGATGGCCAAGAACGACCGAGCCATCGGCGCGGTGCCGGAGGAGGAGTACGTCGTGCCGATCGGGAAGGCCCGGGTGGCGCGCGAGGGCACCGATGTCACGATCGTGACACTGTCCCTGTCGGTGCACCATAGCCTGGACGTCGCCGAGAAGATGCAGTCCGAGGGCATCAGCGTGGAGGTGATCGACCTTCGGAGCCTGGTTCCGCTCGATCGCGAGGCAGTCGTGACCTCCGTCTCCAAGACAGGTCGCCTCATCGTGGTCGACGAGGACTACCAGTCGTTCGGGCTCTCTGGCGAGATCATCGCGGTCGTCGCCGAGCACGATCCGAGCCTGCTCAAGAAGGTGTCGCGAGTCTGCGTGCCGGATGTGCCCATTCCGTACGCGCGCGAGCTCGAGTACGCAGTGCTCCCCACCAGAGCACGAATCGAGGCAGCCGTGCGCGATGCCGTGGCGACATGACCGATGTGCTGTTTCCGATGATGTCTGCGGCCGAAGAGGCAACAGGGGTCATCGTCACGTGGTTCGTTGAGTCCGGCGATGAGGTGACACCAACGACCCTCATCGCGCAGGTCGCCATGGACAAGGTCGATGCGGACGTATATCCGCAGGACTCCGGGATCATCACCCTGCTGGTGGCGGAGAACACGGAGGTTGCCCAGGGTGCCGTGATCGCGCAGGTCAGCTGACCCAACGGAACAACAGTCGAAGGCGCCCTCCGCGCGTTCGTCCGGACAGTGAACAGGCCACACAACCAGCACCGGCCCCAGGATACTGGCCTCGTAGGGACCATCCTGGGCTCGACCACCCATCGAGTCAGTCCCTGCGGGCAAACGGCTCCTGCCTCATGTGCCCGCGCCGCAGACGCAGGGCCTCAGGCCCGCTCCCGTGCTAGGAGACCTGGGCTGTCCGAGGCGTCACATGACCGCCACGAACGGCTCCCCCGGCCCTGACGGGAACTCTGGTGCCGCTGGCATTCTTCAAGGGCTCGCCTTGGCAGTCGCCCGTGGAGTCGCCGAGCCGTTTACCGGTCGAACGGTGCGCCCGCGGGGCTTCGAGCACGGCCCAGACAACCTTGCCGCCGTCAGCGGTTGGCAGTACCCCGAACGTTCGTGAAAGTCCGGCGACGACCGTTGTGAGGCCACGCCCCTGCAAGTCAGGGGCTGACGGCTGCTGCCCAGGCAGGGCCGGCCCTTGGTCGCGAACGGTCAGGCGCAAGAAGCCCTCGCTCCAGACAACGGACAGGTCGATGTCGGTTCCAGCGTTAGCTGACGAGCTGGCCACGAGCTGGCTGACCACCTCGCTGGCGAAGGGGACGACCCGATCCAACTGCCAGTCCTTCAGAATCCGGGCCACAAAGCCCCGGGCGGCGCGCGGAGCAGTGGGGTGCGCGGCCAGCCGCAGCCGCTCAACGACCAGGTTGGGAGTGGAGAGAACGGCCGAAACCGCGGAGAACATCGACCTGGTAACGATGAGGTGATGCCCCAGAGAGTGGGCTTTCAGCCTCTCCCGAACCTGCGGGTCCGGGCAGGCCACAGCCACCGGAGTACCAGGCCAGTTGCGAACGTGTCGCCCGGCCGTCGCCAGCATCTCGACCGCTCCCGACTCGGCGCCGTCTAAGACACCAGACAGGTCACAGACCACTCCCCGCGGTCCCTCAGCCAGGGCCAGCTGGATAGCCCTGTCCAGGTCCTCCACGGCATCGCTGAGCTGACCCGTGACCTCCAGGACGGTCACCTGACGTACGGGGCGCGTCCTGGCCCGCACCTCCCAACCTGTGCCCGGGCGGCCAGCTGACTGCGCCGGCAGCTCGGCTGGAACGTTGGGCGTGTACCGGGTTGGGAACGGGAAGAAACTGCGGTCGCATTCTTTAGGAAGCGACTGCGGAATGTGCAACTGCTTAGCGATGGTTAAACTCGATTCGGATGGTCCTGGAATGTGCGGAAACTGGTCACTGAGGGTCGGGAGCAGCGCGGAGAAAAGCCGACGACGCCAGGATAATGGGGGTGCGGCGCGCATGAGATTACACCAGAGACCCCGCCGAATCTAGAGGTTGCGGCACATCCGCCCTGCTCAGAGACTACTGCCGGGCATCGAATGTGATTCGCTTTGACGCAATTCGAGAGCTCTTGGCGGTTTGTTCACCTGCTGGCTGGATGAGCGCCCGGTGGTTTTTGCGCCCCTTCTTCAGGCCTGTGATCTCCCGGAGACCCGTCAGAGCACGGGCGGAGCTGGGTCAGCACGGCGGGCACGGGCGTTGCGGCGTCTGAGCGCTCGCCGTTCGTCCGCGGACAGTCCTCCCCAGACCCCTTCGTCCTGGCGAGACTCCATGGCCCAGCTCAGGCAGGTCTCAATGACCTCACATCGCCGACAGACAGCCTTGGCTTCTTCGATCTGGCGAAGAGCAGGACCTGTGTTTCCGATCGGAAAGAAGAGCTCGGGATCCTCGTCCAGGCAGGCAGCACGGTCACGCCACGTCATCAGGATCGAACTCCTTGAATCGAGGACCGGAGTCAGCATGACGGGAGGCAACTCACGCGGCACACCAACGTGGTCACTGGTCTCAAAGAGCCAGCATCCAAGTCAACGCCAACGCCAGCGCCAAGTCAACGGATCGAGTCGACTCACCTCGAGCCTCCGCGTAGCTCGATACGTTGCCTCATCTGAGACCTCCGCGAAGCGGTGCGTCGATCAGCGCGCCTTTGTCGTCGTCTGTCACGCCGTGTTGGTGGGGCTGACGATGAGCGAACGCACGGGAGTGACGAAGGCGAAAACCCTGACCGGGCGGACTCGACCCGTGGATGGGTTATCGGGACGTGCGCTCCCGCGATGCCACGTTCCCCCGGCATGAATGACCAGGATTCGCGCTGCCAACCGGAGGCGACGTGTTGAGGTTCGCGCTTCACGGACAGGGCAAGAGCTCCCACGTCTCCACGTGCTGGCAGGCATGCCTGAGGCGGTTTAGCGCTGGCAGTGCCAAACAGTGCGGGCCTGGTTATCGCCCTACAGACCTGAACGTCCAGCCTTGACCGACAGGCGCAACAGTCTCCTGCCGGCCCGCAGCGGCCGGGTTTCCACCCGAGGAAGAAACCCGACGAGCAGTCAGGAGTGAGCGTGGCGCTTGGTGATCGCAAGCGCTACCGAACCAGGCAGTCAGACTGCTCCGTTGCTGTCCACCCAGTCCGCGGCCGCAAACAAGGCACGAGCAACTGATCGTGCATGCGCAGTTGTCAGGTATTCGTCGTGGTCAGCAGATAGCCACACGCCGACGTCACCACTGGGGTTCTGCACGGCAGCCACATCAGCGGAGAAGCCTTCGTCACCTCGCAGAGGTGGCCAGTGCGGCCCGAAGTGGAGGATGGGTCCCGTCTCCCCCTCGGGATGCTCGGTGTGGCACCAGCTTGGGCAGGTTGTGGACTTCATGCTTCAATTCTGCGACAACCCCAAGGGCTTGGACGAATGGGGGGTATGCGTCAGGCTCGAGAGGACCCAAGTCCATGGATGTCCTTGGCAGCCTCGCCCAGGATCTGGCCGGCCAAGAGAAGCCGCCGACATAGACCAAGATCTCAACCCGGCTCAAGATGGGTTGACGTTGAGGAGCATCCGCGGCCATATCTCTCGAGCTGGAGTTGGACCTACCCGTTCCTAATGGCGCTCGGCCACTGCCTTCTCACGCGAGCCTGACATCTCGGCAGTACCGAGCCAGACATCTCGGGCAGTGCACCGACGGGTCACTCATCGGATTCCCCCTGGTGTGGAAACCCGGTCGCTGCGGGCTGGGAGGAAACCCGTTGGCTTGTCGGTGGAAGGCTGCAGGTTGCTTCCGGTCGGGCGATAGCCAAGCCCGGGTCGTTGGTGCACGGTTGTCAGACCCGTAGCTGCGTCAACCGCGGCCGGTCATGCCGCGGCAGCGCGTGGAGACGTGAGAAGTTCTCGGCCCTGTCTGTGAAGGGCGGACATCAACATGTTGGCTCCGAGAGGCAGTGGAATCCTGGTCATTCATGGCCGGGAGGATGTCAAGGCGGCGACCACCCTCATGACCCAAATTCTCGTCCAGGTGCTCGAGCAGGGAGATTGTCACGATCAGGTGCCGCGACCTCGCGTGCAGTGCAGCAGGGACCGATGGCGTAGGAGGTCATCGGCCAGATAGTCCGCGACCGGGTTGTCACCCGGTTCGCAGTCGAGGACATCCATGACATCGTGGCCACGTCCCTGACCACGATCCTGACCGCAACGAACGGATCGTCCGCCACTAAGGAGCCCCGATGAGTCATTCCGTCCCAGCTGCGAGCGTCCCCGAAGACACCGTTACCGGAGTCGGAGAGTACGCCGTCGGCAACAACGGCGAGTACTTCGCTGTGGGTCGCAAGTGTCGCCACCTGCGCGCCGACCTCGCGGGCGGCAGCATCGACGTGGACGGCTGCCTGGTGTGCCCATGGCATGGGTCAAAGTACGACGTGACCAATGGCCAGATGGTCCGCGGCCCCCAAGGCATCTTCGCCACGATTCCTGGCCTCGGCGCGAGTTTCAAGGCACTGACCCGGTTGATCCCTTTGAAGCGAGGCGCGGTCGAACAACGCGGCCCTGACCTCTACATCGACTGAGTCCTCTGATCGTCATGCGCGCCGAGCGGTTCTGGTCCGTGGACGCAGGCGAGCCCTCGAGGCCCGGCCGCTACGCGGTCGGGCTTGACCCGAGCCTTGACCCCGACGCCCAGTCGACGTGTCCGCCGCGACCGAGACAGCCCAAACGTGAGATCACCAAGGCCTGGACATGGCCCAGCTCCTACGGGGATGACCTGCGGCGATACCCGTCCCTAAGCGTTGAAGCGGAACTCGACCACGTCGCCTATCAACCAGAGCTCTCTGGCCGAACAGCCACCCAGGCCGATGTGCGCGAGCACACATGATGGCAAGAAACCTGAAACGTGCAAAACACGGCGGTCAGGCGCGGAGTCTGACCGGCGGCTCGGGGTCAAATGCCCAAGCCGCCGGGTCAACGATCGGCTCGGCTACTTTGTGTTGCTGAAGTGCAGCTCCACGAACGTGGGCTCTGGCGTGCCGGGTGGCAGGAGCGGCTTCACGGCCTCATTGAACCAAGCGTCGTGCTGATCGATCGAGTCCCAGATCTCTACAACCGTGATGCCGCCCTCTTCCACGATGCCGTAGTGGGCAACAAAGCCATCAGCCGCACTCTGCGAAGCTTTGACGCCGCCCACGACCTGGTCGTACACCTCGGCAGGCATGCCAGGAGCGTGATGCCGTTTTAGGACTGCCATAACAAAACCTTTCCCTCAGGGCCCGGTAGCCCGGACCTCGACATCGTGTCAGAGGCAGAGGTGCGGTGGAATAGTTCTCGGATACCGACATAGGGACATCCCAGGCGCGAGGACAGGCTTCGTGCTCATGCGATCGATGCCATGACCTCGCGCCCACCAGCCATCGCAGCGACGTAGGCAGTCATCATGCCGCAATCCGGGCGTCGAACCGCCCTAGGTGTTCAGTACGCCTAGGCCTTCCCTGACCCTGATGTTACTTGGAAGCGGAACTCGACGACGTCGCCGTCGGCCATGACGTACTCCTTGCCTTCCATCCTGACCTTGCCCGCTGCCTTGGCGGCAGCCAGGGACCCCGTGGCGATGAGGTCGTCGAAGGAGACGATCTCGGCCTTGATGAAGCCCCGCTGGAAGTCGGTGTGGATCACGCCGGCCGCCTGGGGAGCCGTCCAGCCCTTGTGAATAGTCCAGGCTCGCGTCTCCTTGGGGCCGGCAGTCAGATATGTCTGCAGCCCCAGGGTTGAAAAGCCGACTCGCGCAAGCTGATGCATGCCGGTCTCCTGAACACCGACAGACTCCAGCAGCTCGGCAGCATCCTCGGGCTCCAGCTCTGCCAGATCCATCTCGAGCTTGGCATCGAGATAGATCGCATCCACCGGGGCAACCAGCCCCGACAGCGTCGCCTTCAGCGCGTCATCGCTGAGCTGGTCCTCGTCGAGGTTGAAGACGTAGAGGAACGGTTTGGTGGTCAGCAGGGACAGCTCGCGGATAGCCTCGAGGTCCACTCCGGCCCTCGCACCCATGGCATACAAGGTGTCGCCGGCCTCGAGTACCTTCTGGGCGGCAACGGCGTTGTCCAGAGCGCCCTTTCGGTCCTTGTTGACCCGAGCGTCCTTCTCCATCCTCGGCACTGCCTTTTCTAGGGTCTGAAGGTCAGCAAGAATCAGCTCGGTGTTGATGGTCTCAATGTCGTCCTTGGGGCTGACCTTGCCCTCCACGTGCACGACGTCATCGTCGTGGAACACCCGGATGACCTGGCAGATCGCATCCGCCTCCCGGATGTTGGCCAAGAACTTGTTACCCAGACCTTCACCCTCGGAGGCGCCGCGAACGATGCCGGCGATGTCCACAAAGGACACTGTGGCCGGCTGCACGCGCTTGCTGCTGAAGAGGTCGGACAGCACCTCAAGTCTCGGGTCTGGCAGCGCCACCACTCCCACGTTGGGCTCAATCGTGGCGAACGGGTAGTTCGCTGCGAGCACGTCGTTCTTGGTCAGAACGTTGAATAGGGTGCTCTTGCCGACGTTGGGCATGCCGACGATGCCAATAGTGAGTGCCACAAAGACAGAAGTTTAGTGGCTAGGAAGGCCGTGTTCCGCCACTCCCCTGTCTGAGGGGGTGCCCTGGTGTGTCGCCGGGTGCCTGTCGGTGTCTTCTGCCACGGTGGAGGCATGGAGATCATGATTGCTGCAGTGTTCGGAGTGCTCATCGGTGCGGTGGCAACATGGGTTGTCGCCCGGGTGCTGTTTGAGGGACGTTCCGCGGCCCTGTCCATCGAACGAGACCTGATGCGCGAGCGGGTGATCGACCTTGAGTCAGCGGTCAGCGACGACGCCCAGACCGCAACCATGCTGGCACCTCTACGAGATGCGCTGGTCCGGGTCGAGCGCCAGGTGGGGACCTTGGAGCGGGACCGTGTCGAGCAGTTCTCCCAGGTCAGCCACCAGCTCGCTGACGTCACGAGCTCCACCAATGCGCTGCGCTCGCAGACCGCCTCGTTGGTGGGATCCCTGAACGCCTCCACAGTCCGCGGTAACTGGGGCGAGGTCCAGCTCCGTCGAGTCCTGGAGCATGCGGGCATGCTGGCGCGCTGCGACTTCGAGGAGCAGGTCAGCGCGGTGAGCAGTCACGAGCGGGGAGTCCGTCCCGACGTGGTGGTTCGTCTGCCCGGTGACAAGTGCCTGGTCGTCGATGCCAAGGCTCCGTTGACGGCCTTCCTCGGCGCCCAGGCCGACGGCATCGAGCCTGCGGAACGTTCCCGGCTCCTGGCTGCGCACGCGACGTCCTTGCGTGGACATGTGGACTCACTTGCGACGAAGGCGTACTGGTCAGCATTTACCAACACTCCCGAGATGGTGGTCTGCTTCATCCCCGGTGATGCCATCCTCGCCGCGGCTCTGGCCGCCGATCCCGCACTGTTTGACTATGCGCAAGCCCGGAAGGTGGTGCTGGCCTCCCCAGGCACCCTGCTGGCCCTGCTGCGCACCGTCGCTTTCACCTGGCAGCAGGATGCCCTCACCGCCAACGCGCAGCTGCTGCTCAAGCTCGGAAGCGAGCTGTACTCACGGCTGGGCACCTTGGGGTCGCACGCCACCCGGATGGGGGCGTCTCTGCAGAAGTCCGTCGAGAGCTACAACGCGCTGGTGGGCGCACTGGAGTCCAGGGTGATGGTGACCGCTCGCAAGATGCATGAGCTCGGCCTGGCCCAGGCAGAGCTACCCGAGACCGACCCGATTGAGAACGCCCCCCGGCCCTTGACCGCCACCGAGCTGATCGCCGCCCTGGATGCAGACGTTGCCCGCCCTGAGCTGAGTCTGGGCGAGGTACATGAGCTGGAGTCAAGGGCGTCCGGGCGCCACACCGCATAGGACAAGGCCGGGCCCCCGTCCCAGGTTCCCTCAAGCTGCCGCAGGAGGCTGCAGCTAGTGCAGGGAGCCTGCGTCATGACGCAGTGTGGCTGCCTCACCCCCGGACTTCGCCCGAAGATCGCGGCGCAGCTCGTGCGGCAGTGAGAACAACACGCTCTCCTCGGCGGCCACCACAGGCTGGACGTCCTTGTAGCCGTACCCGGCCAGGAAGGCCAAGACACCGCGTACCAGCACCTCTGGCACGCTGGCGCCACTTGTCACCCCGACCGTTGTGACCCCCTCGAGCCAAGAGGGGTCGATCTCGTCGGCAAAGTCCACGAGATGGCCCGCGGCCGTGCCATACTCCACCGCAACCTCCACCAACCGCACCGAGTTCGAGGAGTTACGCGAGCCGACCACGATCATCAGGTCGGTCTCTGGCGCCATCTGCCTGACAGCCAGCTGGCGGTTCTGCGTGGCATAGCAGATGTCGTCGCTGGGCGGGTCCTGCATCAGGGGGAACTTCACGCGCAGCTTTCTCACCGTCTCCATGGTCTCGTCCACTGACAACGTGGTCTGCGAGAGCCAGATCACCTTGGACGGGTCGCGGACCTCGACCCCGGCCACGTCGTCGGGGCCCTCTACCACCGTCACGTTCTCAGGAGCCTCTCCGGCGGTGCCCACAACCTCCTCGTGTCCCTCATGACCGATAAGCAAGATGTCGAAGTCCTCATCGGCGAAGCGCACGGCCTCGTGATGCACCTTGGTCACCAGGGGGCAGGTCGCGTCGATCGTCTTCAGCGAGCGCGCCCGCGCCTCGTCGTGCACGAGCGGCGCGACGCCGTGAGCGGAGAAGATGACGGTCGCACCCTCGGGCACCTCCTGAGTCTCGTCGACGAAGATCGCGCCACGTTTCTGCAACGTGGTGACCACGTGCTTGTTGTGCACAATCTCCTTGCGGACGTAGACGGGCGGCCCGTAGAGCTCCAGTGCCTCCTCAACTGTCACGACAGCCCGGTCAACCCCCGCGCAGTACCCACGCGGAGCAGCCAGTAACACTCGTTTTGCGATAGGAGTCACCCAACCATGGTAGGTCGCCTCATAGAGTGAGCCAGTGAGCAGTCCCAAGCCCCTGCCAGAACGCGCTGGCGACACGACCGCCGAGGATCCTTGGCCGGTGAGGCTGCTCAGTGTGAAGATCGCGGACTACGTCGACAAGATGTCTTCCCTGTGGGTTGAGGGACAGATCGTGCAGGTCAGCCGCCGTCCGGGACAGTCCACCGCGTACCTCACACTTCGGGACCCGGACGTCGATATGTCCCTGAACGTGACGATCCGCACCACGGTCCTGGATGCCATGCCTGCACCGCTGGCCGAAGGCGCGCGGGTCGTGGTGCAGGCCAAGCCCACGTTCTGGACCAAACGCGGCACCCTGCAGCTCGCCGCCCGTCAGGTACGACCCGTCGGTGTCGGCGAGCTGCTCGCCAGGCTGGAGCACCTCAAGGCCATCCTGGCGTCCGAGGGGTTGTTCGACCTGAACCGCAAACGGCCGTTGCCCTTCCTTCCCGGCAAGGTCGGCCTCATCTGCGGGCGAGCCAGCGCTGCCGAGAAGGACGTCGTCCAGAACGCCCGACGGCGCTGGCCGGCCGTCCGATTCGAGATCCGCACGGTCTCGGTCCAGGGCCCCAATACCGTGCCCGAGGTCAACGCCGCCCTGCGCGAGCTCGACGCCGAGGCCAGCGTGGATGTCATCGTGATCACCCGGGGCGGCGGCTCCTTCGAGGATCTGCTCCCCTTCAGCAACGAGGCTCTGATCCGAGCCGTCGCCGGCGCTGTCACTCCGGTGGTCAGTGCCATCGGTCACGACATCGACACCCCGCTTCTGGACTTCGTCGCCGACCTCCGCGCCTCGACGCCGACCGACGCTGCCAAACG
>Ga0182021_10010147_pt1 | contig 11168 bp, 8 predicted proteins | sample 612E3MmetaG_FD_120493 | JGI IMG/M metagenome (GOLD analysis project Ga0182021, IMG submission 120493) | Permafrost microbial communities from Stordalen Mire, Sweden - 612E3M metaG (Illumina Assembly) | ecosystem: Environmental > Terrestrial > Soil > Wetlands > Permafrost | place: Sweden...
CTGCCGGCGGCAGCGGACGGCGCGCTTCCTCATAGCCGGCCCAGGGGTCGCTGCGCAGCGAGCGCAGCCTCGCCGCCGCGCCGCGCAGCGTCACCGAATCGGGCCGCACATCCGGCGCGAGGCGCTCCCAGCGCACGGGCGCGGACACGGGAGCGCCGGCCCGCGCCCGCAGCGAATACGCGACGACGCTCGTCGCCCCCCGTCCGTTGCGCAGATAGTCGATGAATATCCGCCCCGCGCGCTTGGCCTTTGACATGTTGATCGTGAACGCCTCTGGATCGGCCAGCGCCACGTCCTGGGCAAGCGCCTTGGCAAACGCCTTCACGTCCGCCCAGGACGCGTCCGGGACGAGCGGAACCACCACGTGTAGACCCTTGCCGCCGCTCGTCTTCACGTAACTCGCCAGGCCACGAGTCTGGAGAAGGCCACGCAGGCGGCGCGCCGCCGCCGGCACGCGCGGCCACGCTACATCGGGTCCCGGATCGAGGTCAAAGACCATGGTGTCGGGCTGCTCCACGCTCGCGATCAGCGACCCCCAGGCGTGGATCTCGAGGGTGCCCATCTGCACCAGATCCAGCAGCCCGGCGAGCGAGTCGACGGCCGGATAGGCCGCCGTCCCGCCGCCTTCCCGGATCGTCGCCCGGCGCACGTCGCGGCCGAACCCGGCCTCAATGTGCTTCTGGTAGAAGCAACTGCCGTCGCTGCCGTCCGGGCAGCGGACGAGCGTGAGCGGCCGGCCGGTCACGTGCGGCTGCATGAGCGGCCAGACGAGCGCGTAGTACTCCGCCACCTCGAGCTTGGTGATGCCGCTCTCGCTGAAGACGACCCGGTCCGCATGGGAGATGCGCACGCCGGCGACCTCGACCTCGCCGGCGATGGGGTATGACGAGTCCGAGCGTGGCCGCCGTCCCCCAGCGCCCCCGGCACGACCCACGCGGCCGCCGGCTCCCTCTCGCACCGTATAGCCCTCTCCGCGGCGGCCGTCATCCAGGTCATTCCCGGCCGGCGCGACGACCTCGCGGACAACGTCCCTCGCCTGCTTGTCTTCACGGACGCCCAGGAACGACGGGTGCCGCAGACGGCCGTCCGAGGTCCAGCCGCTGAAGCGGACCTCGACCACCATCGTGGGTTTGACCCAGTGTGCGCCCCGCGACTCGGTGCGCGGCGCCGTCTCGGCGAAGGTCGCCTCGCGGCAGGCCAGCGCGGAGAGCCGCCGGGGCAGCTCGAGCAGATCGCGCTGCTTGAAGCCGCTGCCCACCTTGCCGGCGTAGACCAGCCGCCCATCTTCGTAGACGCCCAGCAGAAGGGCCCCCAGCCCGACGCGAGAGCCCGCCGGATCGGTGAAACCGCCGACGACGAACTCCTGGCCGGTCAGGCACTTCACCTTCAGCCAGTCACGAGTGCGGCCGTCGCGGTGAACGCCGCCGGCGAGCTTGCAGACCACGCCCTCCAGATGCTGCTCGCAGGCAGCCCGGAAGAACGCCTCGCCGCGCCCCTCGATGTGCTCGCTGAAGCGCAGACGAGGGGAGGCGGGCGACGCCGCCAGCAGCCGCTGCAGCGCGTCCTTGCGCAGCGCCAGCGGCGTCGCCCGCAGATCGTAGCCGTCAAGAGAGAACAGATCGAAGGCGACGTATGTCACAGATGGGCGGAACGCAGCTCCTTCCTTGTGCGTGGACAGCGCCAGCTGGAGACGCTCGAAGCTCGAGCGTCCATCGGGAAGCAGCGCGACGACCTCCCCGTCCAGCAGCGCCTGCCGCGCCGCCAGCGCCGCGACGGCCGCGGATGGCCCCGGAAAGCGATCCGTCCAGTCCTGGCCGCCGCGCGTCACGAAGCGGACGGAGCCGGAGTCCAGGTGGCACAGGGCGCGGTACCCGTCGAACTTCACTTCGTGTATCCAGGCCTCGCCGGCCGGCGGCGAGGCGGCGAGTGTGGCCAGCTGTGGCGCCACGTCCGCCGGCAAAGCGGCGCGCCGGGCGCCCGGCAGGTCGCCCGGGCGCGGGACGGCCTGCGTAGGGCCGTGAAGCGCGTCGGGTGACCGCCGTTCAGAGGCGGCGCACGCATCGGAGGCGGCTGCCACGCGCGGCACTCGGCCGGCGGCGGCGGCGGCCGAGTGCCAGATGGGCGCACCTGTGTCCGCCGCCAGCTCTTCGAGGGTGCGCCCGCTGAGCACGCTTTCGGGCTGGGCGGCCAGGACGTCCTCTGCGCCGGGCCTGGCCGCCTCGTCCTTCTCCTTGATGAGCAGCCACTGGTCCGCGTCACCGCGCAGCCGCACCAGCACCCAGCCGCCGTGCAGCTTGCGCCCATGAAGGCAGAACTTGAGCTCGCCTTTGGCGAGGCCGGCCGCCGCGTCGCCGAGCGGCTCCCAGGTACCCGCGTCCCAGGCGATGACCGCTCCGGCCCCGTACTCCCCCTTCGGGATGGCGCCCTCGAAGGGACCGTAGTCGATCGGGTGGTCCTCCACATGCACGGCGAGACGCTTCTGGGACGGGTCCTGGCTGGGTCCCTTGGGCACCGCCCAGCTCTTCAGAACGCCATCCAGCTCGAGCCTCAGGTCGTAGTGCAGGCGGCGGGCGCCGTGCTTGTGGATCACGAAGATGCGCGCTGGGGAGCTGCCGGGGGGCGTGCCACCGGCCTCACCATCCGGCTCGGGCGTCCGCCCAAACCGGCGTTTGCGCCGGTAGTCGCCCAGGGTGTCGGCGGCGGCGTTCAAGCCCGTTCGCGATGCCCACCTGCCGCCCGTCCGGGCGGCGCCGCGGCCGTGCTCCGGCGCCGGCCGGCGCGCGGCGCACCCTCGCCCGACGGCGCCGCGCGGCGGCCCTCGGATGCCGCACCGCCGCCCGTCGCCTCCACGCTGCGCTTCAGCAGGGCCATGATGTCGACCACCTCGGCGCTGTCTTGCGGCGCCTCCGCTTCACGCTCCACCTCGGCCCGCTCGCCGCCGCTCCGCACCTTCTCGTCGATGAGCTGCAGCACCGCGTCACGGTACTCGTCGTGGAACTCCTGCGGGCGCCACGGCTCTTCCATGGACTGCACAAGCGTCTCGGCCATCGCCACTTCGCGCGGGCCGACGCCGATCTCCGCCAGGTCGTCGCCCGGGACCTCCAGATCCGCGGCGTCCCTGATCTCGTGACCGTAGCGCAGCAGCTCCAGCACCAGAAGGCGGCCCTGCGGCATCAGGGCGGCCACGTGCTGGCGGAAGCGTACGACCACCTTGGCGATGCCTACCCTGTCCGACTCGCGCAGCGCCTCCCGCAGAAGGGCGTAGCCCTTGGCGCCACCCTTGCCCGGCGCCACGTAGTATGGCGTCTCGAAGAACAGAGGGTCGATCTCTTCGCGGCGCGCGAACTGAACGATGTCTATGGTCTGCGTCGCCTTGACGTTCGCCCCGCGCAATTCGTCGTCCTCTAGGAGCACGTAGCGGCCGTCCTCATACTCGTACCCCTTGACGACGTCGTCCCAGGGCACTTCTTGACCGGTGCGCTCGCTGACCCGCTTCTCCTTCACCGGCGCCTTGCTGCGACGGTCTATCTGCCGGAAGCGCAGCGTCTCCGGCGTGACGGCGCCGTGCAGCGTCACCGGGATATTCACGAGCCCGAAGCTGATGCTGCCCTTCCACAATGGACGCGGCATGGCCGCCCTCCGATCTTCGAAGAACCATGACGCGGGCTTTCCCAGGCGGCTCGCCGTGAAACCTCTCCGGACCGCGGATCGCGGTCGAGAAACGATCGCATACGCGGCGCGGGCCTCAACCGGCGACGGTATTCTGATCGGCTTGGTCTGCGGAGCCTTGCAAGCCTGAGCGGCCTTAGGGACGGCGAGGCGCGAGCCGCTCCCTCAGCGCGTCCGCGGTGACGGGCAGCCAGAGGAGACCTTCCAGGGGGTCGCCGAGGGCGCTCGCCGTGCCTTGCAGGTAGCGCCACGCGGTGACGGCGGCCGCCAGGGCGTCGAGGGAGTCGTGATCGTAGTAGTCGTCCCACTCGACCCGGGCGGTGCGCAGAAGATCGACGCGCATGCGACTCCCGGCGCGTGTGTTCTTCTTCGGCGGAATCGCGCCGGGGGGGGCGGCGTGCTGCTCTCTGAGCAGGCAGGAGAAAGCGGCAAAGGGGTAGGCCTCAAGCAGCGCCGGAGCGCCGCCGAACGCCAGCGGCAGGTCGTTGGGCGCCGCCATCTCGAACCCTCGATGCTTCAGGAGGCGGAAGTACTCGAAGCCGACGGCGATCCACTCCGGAGCCGCCTGGCCGCGGGCCGGGACCTGATACAGAGGCAGGCCGCGGCGGCGCAGCTCCCAGTCGCAGACTCGCAGGCGGCTGCCCTTCATCAGGTGACGGTTGGGCGCCTGCGGCGCGTCGATGGCGACCGCCGCCGGCGAGAGCGCCTCGACCCACTGGAGCAGGCGCGCCGTCTCGCCCGGGTGGCGGTGGTCGGCCTCCATCCACCCCACCACGCGGCCGACGCGGGTCGCCTGCAGGGCGACGGCCACACAGGGGCGCCGCGCGGCGATGTCGATGCCCATGACGATAGGTATGGGCGCGCCGCCCGGCGCAGCCGGCGGCGGCGCGCTCACTTCGCGCCCTTCTTGGGCGCCAGGAGCTCGTGGGAGCGCTGCAGCCACTCCATCACGGCCAGCGTCTGCGGGCAGCGCACCTCGCACTCGCCGCACTGGCTGCAGGCGTCGGCGCGCTTGTCCGCCTCGATGAACATGGAGTAGAGGACCGCCTGGTGGTCCGCGTCGTCATACATGTAGGCGTCGTTGTAGAACTCCAGTATTCGCGGGATGTCGATCCCGTTGGGACACGGCTGGCAGTACTTGCAGCCGGTGCAATTCACGGCCAGCCGCTCCCGATAGGCGTCGCGCACGCGATCGACCAGCGCCAGTTCCTCGCCGGTCAACAGTCCCGGACGCGACCGCTGCGCGTAGACGAGGTTCTCCTCTACCTGCGAGAGGGTGCTCATGCCGCTGAGCACCAGCGAGACCTCCGGCAGGTTCCAGACCCACTGGAGAGCCCACTCCGCCGGACTGCGGCGGACGGGCGCCGCCGCCCACTGATCGCGTATCTCAGAGGGTGGCTCTTTGGCCAGCTGGCCGCCGCGGATGGGTTCCATGGCGATCACGCCGAGGCCGCGGGCCGCCGCGTAGTGCAGCCCGCGCAGACCTGCCTGATAGGAGCCGTCCATGTAGTTGAGCTGGATCTGGCAGAACTCCCAGACGCCCTGGCCGGCGTCGACGATCTCGGCGAAGACGTCGTACTGGTCGTGGAACGAGAAGCCGATGTGCCGAACGCGGCCGTCCGCCACCGCCCCCCGGGCCCACTCCAGGCCACCCAGCTCGCTGACCTTTCGCCACGTGTCGCGCTCCAGGCCGTGAAAAAGGTAGAAGTCGATCGGCGCCCCTCCCAGCCGGCCCAGCTGCTCGTTGAGGAAACGATCGAAGTCCGCCGCCGACTCGACCTTCCACAGGGGGAGCTTGGTGGCCACCTTGACTCGCTCGCGATAGCCGCCGGCCAGCGCCTCGGCCAGCCAGCCCTCGCTGGCGCCGTCGTGGTAGACATAGGCGGTGTCGACGTAGTTGACACCGCCGTCGATGGCCGTGTGCAGCATCTGGGTGGCGGCGTCGCGATCGATCGCGCCGGCGTCCGGCGCGCCGTGCGGCGTGTCGGCGGCACGCAGCGGCAGTCGCATGGCGCCGAAACCCAGGGCCGACGGCCTGAACTCGAGTGAACCCAAGGTGCGGTACTGCACGAACCCCTCCCAGTGCCGGGTCGTCAATCGTCCACTGGATGATATCGCGCCCAGAGCCGGCGAGCGTGTCGCGCCGCCGGAGCAAGGACGCATGTGAGCCGGTCTCCGCTCAGTCCTCGGCTACCGTGGTCGTCACGGTGATGGCCGGAGGCCTGGCAAGATGCCGCTTGACCGTGCACTGGTTGACGGCGCGGACCACGGCGTCGCGATACTTCTCTGGAAAGCCGGCCGGGAGGCGGACGTCGATCTGGACCTCAGCCACCATCCCGCTGTTCGGGTCGGGGATCGTCGTCAGCGTCAAGCCGGCGCCCCGGTCCATGCCACGCTGCTTGAGAAAGCTGAGCACATAGAAGCCGGCGCACGTGGCGATTGACGCCAGGAAGAGCTGGAACGGGCTTGGGGCGGCGCCGTCGCCGCCCGCCGCCGGCGGCTGGTCGGTGCTCACGATGAAACCGGAGAACTCGGCGTCCACCTTCAAATCGCCGGGGAAGCTGACCTTCATCTCCATGCGAAACCCTCCTGGTATGGCTCGTGGCCGCGAGCCGGCTAGGCGACGCAGCCACCGTACCCCCGGGGGAACAGGCGGCAAACGCCCTCCCCGCCGATGATAGGCTCTCGCGGTCAGTGTCCCACAACAGGAAGGCGAGAGTCGCGCATTGGGCGCCGAAGAACACGACCCGCTACTCGTCCAGGCGTGGCGCGGGCGCGCCATAGAGAGCATCCACCACGTGGTGGCGGCCGTCTGCGACGCCGACGGCCGCCTGCTGGCCAGGTACGGAGACCCCGCTTTCGTGACCTACTGGCGCTCGTCGGCCAAGCCGTTTCAGCTGTGGCCGTGGATCGCCGATGGCACCGTGGACCATTGGCGCTGGGGCGAGCCGGAGATGGCCGTCATCTGCGCCTCTCACGCCGGCACGGACCGGCACGCTAACCTGGTACGCCGCATGCTTGCCGATCTCGGTCTTACCGAGTGCGACCTTCAGACCCACCCCACCGTGAAGGCCGCGCATGAGTGCTCCGGCAATCACACCGGCATGCTGGCCGCCTGCATGCGTCACGGATGGGACGTCCCCAGCTACCTCGCCGAGGACCACCCAGTGCAGCGTGCCTGCCATGTGGCGGTGGCCCGCGCCGCGGGCCTCGACCCCAAGGACGTGCCGGTCGCTCCAGACGGTTGCGGCGTGGCCGCCTTTGCCACCTCCGTGACCCTGGCGGCCACCGCCTACGCACGGCTGCCGCAGCTGGTTCCGCGAGCCGCCGCCGCGATGCGCGGTCACCCCGTTCTTGTGGAAGGGGAAGGCCTGATCGACACCGTCTTCATGCAGGCCTTCCCGGGCACCGTCTCCAAGGACGGCGCCGAGGGCCTCGGCTGCGCCGTCCTGGCAGACGGCCGCGGCCTCGCGGTCAAGGCGCTGGACGGAGCGGACCGGGCGATGGGTCCCGCCCTCATCGCGCTCGCGCTGCGCTGCCTCGGCCTCGCCGACATGCCGGCCATCCTGGCGCCCGTCGGCCGGCCGCCGCGCCTCAACGGGCATGGCGCCGTGGTCGGCGAGCTGGTCGCCGTGCTGCCCGACTGATGGCCTCGTCGCCGGCAGTCCCCGCCTCCTACCGCCACACGCAGCGTGGCAGTGCGCTGCTGTTCGGCGTCGGCGGCGTCGGCGTGGTGCTGCTTGTGATGGCCGCTCTGCTCACCCGCGCCGCAACGCCGGCGTGGCCGGGCCTCGTCCTCGCCGGCCTCATCATGATAGTCGTCGCGGGGCTGTTCTTCCGCATGACGGTAACCGTCGCCGCCGACTCCGTTGCGCTCGAGATGGCACACGGCCTGGTGCGCCGCAGCTGGCGACTGGCCGACGTGCAGGCAGCCCAGGTCGTGCACACCCGCTGGTACAACGGCTGGAGCATCCACGGCTGGGGACACAACTGGCTCTACAACGCTTTATCTACTACGTCTGCAAGAAGCACGACCGCCAGGTCGGCCAGGAGAACGGCTCCAGCGTCCACACGGCGGCCAAGGTGCTCAAGGACGCCGGCAGGATCGCGGCCTACGCCTTCGCCAAGACCGCGACCGAGGGGATCGCCTACTCGGCCGTCCACGGCCCCTGCATCTGGGGAATCGACTGGTACGAGGGCTTCGACAGCCCGGACGTCAACGGCGTGGTGCATCCCACCGGCTCCGTCCGCGGCGGCCACTGCATCTACGACTGCGGCACCAAGCTGATCCGCGGCCTCATGCACGCCGACTTCATGCAGTCCTGGGGCAAGTGGGGCATCGCCGGCCACTTCTACGTGCCGCCGGCGGAGCTCGAGACCGTCTTCGCCGCCAACGGCGAGGCGCTGGCCGCAATCGAGAAGCCGCTTCTGTGACCCGCTACCAGCCAAAGCACGCATACCATCCGCGTCATGCGGCCCCGTCTCACCGCCATTTCTGGCCCTTAGGGGCGTTGGCGGCCCTGGTGGTGGTGTGTGTCGCCTCGGGTGTCGCCTACGCCGCTACGGCCACGCAGCGCGTCCCTGTGACGGTCACGATGACGGACGCATCCGGGGCGGTGCTTGGCCGGGCGGCCATCCAGGTGCCGCTGCCGGTAGTGACGGTGACGGCTACGCCAACCGTGAGGCCGACCCCCACTTCTCCGCCGACGCCAACTATCACGCCTACTCCGACCATCACTCCGACACCGACTCCTGCACCTACGCCATCTCCAACGGGCCAAGTCGTGACGGTCACGCCGACGAGCAATCTTCAAGCCGCCATCAACGGTCTCGGCACGACTGGCGGAACCATCCTTTTCAGCCCCGGCACGTACACGCTCACGGCGCCGCTCAAGCTTCCGTCTGGGAACATGGCCATGCTCACGCTCTCTGGCTACGGGGCGACGATCAAGTTGAACTCGGCGGCTCCGCGCTTCTGTGACTTCAACCGCACCGCGGACTACCAGACGTTCGCCTACTTCACGGTCGAAGGCTTCCAGATCGACGCCGGCAACGTCGCCACCGAGGATCACGTCATCGGTTTCGCCTACATCAACGGCCAGGTGTTGCAACGCATCAACGCCCACGACATCACGGTCAAGGATGTGACGGCCTACAACATCGCCCACGCCAACGTGGCCGGCGCGTTCCGAGTCGGCATCAGCATCTCCACCTATCAGCGGGACCGCAACGAGCCGACGATGAACACGATAGAGAACATCTACGTCCGGAACGTCAAACTCGAGGGCGGCAGTGCCGGCTTCGACGTCCATGGTGTGGATTACTCGGGCTCCCTGCCTACGGCCTTCGGGCAGACGAACATCCAGATCGACAATGTGTCCTTCGACGGCTGCTCGTGGGATTCCGGTGTCCGCGGAGTGACGTGGACGGGAGACGGGATACTGGCGGGCGTTGGCGCGAGCTGCGGCAGACTCTACGTGAACAACTGCGACTTTCGCGGCTCGGGTGACAACAGCATCGAGGTCGACGGTTGGGACTACGCACTCGTCACGAACTGCCACTCAGAAGATGCTTTCTACGTCGGCTACTTCATGTCGAATCTCGGGTTTCCGATCCACGGCATCCCTGGCCAGCAGATCATCTGGCGCAACTGCACGAGCAACAACGTCGCTCTCAAGCCCTGGAACGAAGCGTGGTGCATCGGCGCCAGCAGCGCCGCCAACCCCGTCGGCTCACTGACGCTCGACAGCTGTGTGGCGACGGATGGTGGAAACACGAACGCTGGCATGTGGCAGAGGTACCCCAGCGCCGTTGCTGTCAACTCGGCGAACTCCACCTGGAACGGCAAGCCGTACGTGGCGCAGTGAGAATGGAGCGTGTGAGATGACGTACCTGGCCGCGCTGAAGACAGGTCCGGCATTGACCAACCTCTGCCCTGACCCGCAGGGAACTCTCTACGATGGCGCCTTCTGGCCCGCGACCATCTACAACGTAATGGACTTCGGTGCCGACGACACAGGAGCGACCGACAGCAGGAGTGCTTTCCAGGCAGCCATCAATGCTGCCCACAGCACAGGCGGCGGCATCGTCACCGTTCCCGCCGGAACGTTCGTCTTCCACAGTGTTAACCACCTGGACGGGGACACATGGAACCACGACGGCACCAACCTCGCCGGGATCGCCCTGTCGATGGCCTGCGTCGTGCTCAGGAACGGTGTCACTATTATCGGGGCGGGGTCGGCCCTGACCCACCTCACGACCGACCACTACGCTTGTGCCCCGATCGGCGCGAACTATCAGCACGACATCGGCATCGCCGATATGGACATCACCACCACCTACGCCTACCCCGGAAACGGCGTCAATGCCTTCAAGATCATGGCCTGCGACAGGGCATTCGCGGACAACATCACCTCAAGCAATCTGTATATCGGCATCGCCTTTGTCGGTTGCCACGACTCCATCGCCCGCAACTGCTACTCGACCAACTGCGAGGCGGGGTACATGATGGCGGGCTGCAATCCGGCGGGTGTGGTCCCACAGGTGACCGACAATATCCATCTGGCCAACTGCGAGGCGGACGCCTGCGAGATGGGCTTCCGCGTATTGGGCTATTCACTCGCCTATGACGCCGAGAACGAAGTCGAGAACTCCTGCCGCATCGACAATGTCACCCTGACCGACTGCGACTCGCACGACAGTCCTGGTGGCGACTTCCGCGTCCTGTTCGCTAGCAACATCAGCATGCTGCGCTGCACGGCCTCGAGTGGCCTCGCGGCCAAGAAGGGCATCGCCCTCGTTAACGTCGATACCGCCCATCTCACCGACTGCACGACGGCTTGGCTGTGCACCGCCTCCAACGGTGAACCGGCGTGGTACGCGGCGCAGGACAGCCAAGACCGTGTCGATATCGTGGAGGACTGATGAGCGTCGTCGAACTCACCATCCGGGTTCGGCGCCGTCGAGATGGACCTCGCCGACGGCGCCCGCGTCTACATCGGCTCGGACGAGCCGGAACGCCTGCAGCAGGCGATACTCGCGACGCGCGGCGCGCGCTGAAGGCGCCCGCTCATGACCAAGGGGGAACGAGTGCCTCTCACCGACAGATACGTCGCTAAGCAGCTCGGGGACCGCGAGCAGATCCTGCATGTGACCCGCCGGCACTGGATAGTGCTGGCGCTCGGCTGGCTGCCCGAGCTGCTGATGGTAGCCGGGATCGTGGCCCTCACCGCGGTGACGCTGCACTACCTGCCCGGCAAGGGATGGCTGGCATGGGGCTACGCGCTGATCGTGCTCCCGCTGATCAGCATGCTGGCAGACTACGTCGGCTGGACGACGCGCAAGTTCATCGTCACCAACAGGCGCGTCGTCCAGGTCTCCGGCGTCATCAACAAGACGGTGGTGGACTCGTCGCTCGAGAAGGTCAACGACATCCAGCTGCAGCAGCGACTGCTCGGCCGCATGCTCGGCTACGGCGACGTAGAGATCCTGACCGCCAG
>Ga0182021_10010148_pt1 | contig 11166 bp, 11 predicted proteins | sample 612E3MmetaG_FD_120493 | JGI IMG/M metagenome (GOLD analysis project Ga0182021, IMG submission 120493) | Permafrost microbial communities from Stordalen Mire, Sweden - 612E3M metaG (Illumina Assembly) | ecosystem: Environmental > Terrestrial > Soil > Wetlands > Permafrost | place: Sweden...
ATGGGCGAAAAGAAAACATCATGGAGCTCTTCCATAACCAGGTCACCAAGGCCCAGGATGTCGGTTCCTTCCGGTTCCATCACCGTTCCTTCGGGCTTTATTTTCTGGCCGCCAACGTGGATGCGGATGTCACGGTCCTGGACTTCCCTTCCCGGCAGCGTTTCATCCGCGAGATACAAAAAGGCTACGATATCGTCGGGATCTCCTTCATCGCGCCCAATTTCGTCAAGGCCCGGGAAATGGTCCGGCTCGTCCGCCTTCATGCGCCTTTGGCCAAGATCATCCTGGGCGGGCACGGCACGGCCATCGAAGGCATCGAACGGCTCATCCCGTGCGACGGAATCGCCAAGGGCGAAGGCGTCCGCTGGCTGCGCACATACCTGGGCCAGGACCCCGAGGCGCCCGTCTTCCATCCGGCCCTGCCGAGCGCCCAAACCATGAAGATCTTCGGAGTCCCCCTGCTGGGAAAATCGGCCAGCCTCCTCGTCCCCGGCCTGGGCTGCGTCAACGGCTGCAAGTTCTGCAGCACATCCCATTATTTCGGCCGCACCTACACGCCGTATCTGGCCACCGGCAAAGAAATGTTCGAGACCGCCTGCCGCATCGCGGACGAGAGGGGGACGGACGACTTTTTCGTGATGGACGAGAATTTCCTCAAGGATAGAACCCGGGCCATGGAGCTGCTGCGGGAGATGGAGGCCCACAACCGGTTCTTCGACTTCTCGATCTTCTCCTCGGCCGAGGCCGTCACCGCGTTCGGCGTCGAGAACCTGGCCCGGCTGGGCGTGAAATTCCTGTGGATGGGCGTCGAGACCAAGAACCCGACGGAGAATTTCGAAAAGAACCGCGGGCTGGATCCCAAAGCGCTTATCCGCGAGCTGCGGGATCACGGCATCTCGGTCCTGGCCTCCGGGATCCTGTGCATGGAGCACCACACTCCGGAAAACATCCAGATCGACATCGATCATCTGGTGGGCCTGGAGTCGGACTTTGTCCAGTTCATGCTGCTCATCCCCCTGCCCGTCACGGAGCTTTATCGGGATTACCAAAAACGCGGCCTGCTGAAGACGGACCTTCCTTTCGAGGACTGGCATGGGCAGAAAATGCTCAATTTCAAACACCCCAAGTTCCCCGGCGATTCCGCCGAACACTGGATCAAGACCGCTTTCCGGCAGGATTATGAAGTGAATTCGAGCTCCATGTACCGCAACGTGGAGACGGCCTTCCGCGGCGCCCAAACCCTGGCCGCCAAAGGCCGGACGGATCCGTGGCTGGCCGCGCGCGCCGCACGCCTGAGGAAACGGACCCTTAATTACGCACCCATCCTTGCGGCCATCGAACGATACGCGGTCAACGAGCGCGAGCGGCAGAGGGCCAGGGCCATGGAGCTGAAAATCGAGACCGCCTTCGGTTCCCGGGCGCTCGTCACCCAATTGGGCCGAACGGCCGCCGTTCTCCTGGCCGCCGCCTGGAAATTCCGGCTCCGGGTTTTCGGCGACGGCATTCAACCCCGGACCATCGTCACCCGGTACGCCGCCGCATCAAAGGCTCAGGCCGGCCGGAAGGCGGAGATCATCCCCATCCGCCCCGCCGCCGATGAGTCCGGCGTCCCCCGGACGGCCGCGGCCGCCAGGATTTCCACGAATCTGCGCCCTCTTCTTGCGTCCGAAGGCCAATCGCGGTACAAGAAGTAGCGGCGCCTTTCCGGCCGCGGACGGACTCCATGGCCACACCGGTAACAGCCAAGCTCAAGCGCATCAACCGGCAGACGCGAATGACCGGGCCGATGGTGGCCCTCTCCATCGGCGTGATCGTGCCGGTCTTTCTCTCGACCTCGGTCGGCATTCTTCTGCTGGTCCTGGGACGGTCCTCGATCAGCCTCCTGTTCGGGATTCTGGTGATCTGTTTCACATCCGCCGCCATCGGAGGCGCGATCGTGGTGGTCATCCTGCTTGGACGCCGCGCCCGCATCGCCCGCCTCCAGGCCGACCTACTGGCCAATGTCACCCATGAGCTGCGCACGCCCCTGGCCGCCGTTCGGATATACACCGAATCTCTCTTGAGCGGCCTGCTGCGGGACGACCCCGTGCGGACCGAGGACAGCCTGCGCCTGATTCTGCAGCAAACGGAATGGCTGGACGCCATGATCGATCGCGTCCTGACCTGGCGCATGGCCGCCCGGGACCGCGATGTCCTCGATATGCAAATCAGGTCGATTCGGCCGGCGGTCGAAGAAGCCGTCCTTCATTTCGCCCGCATGACTCCTCCGGCCGAGGCCGGCTTGTCGGTCGAAATCGATACGAAGCTTCCCGTCCGGCATGACCAGCGGGCCATCGGCGAAATCGTTCTGAACCTTCTCGTCAACGCCTATAAATACACGGGCCAAAGCAAACAAATCCACCTGAAGGCCTTCGACGAGGACGGCTGCGCCGTGATCACGGTCCGGGACAACGGCATCGGGATTCCGCGGCCCGCCCTGAAGAAGATCTTCGATCCGTTTTACCGGGTGGATAACGGCCTGCGGAGCAAAGCGCCCGGCGCCGGCCTGGGGCTGGCGATCGTCCGGCATCTGCTGAAATTGCATGCCGGGGAGATCTCCGTGGAGTCCGAGGCGGGTCAAGGAAGCCTCTTCACGATTCGCCTGCCCGCCGTTCGAGAGGATGGTCCCGCCCCATGAAGCTCTCCGAAAAGGCGCCCGCGGAATCTGGAAACGAGACGGTCCTGGTGATCGAGGACGATCGGGCCCTGCGGCGCGGACTGGCCATGAATTTCGAGCTGCGCGGGTACCGCGTCCTGACCGCCGCCGACGGCAACGAAGGCATCAAGCTGGCCTTCGATTCCGGTCCGGATCTGATCGTTCTCGATATCATGCTGCCGGGATTCAGCGGGCTGGAGATTCTCTCCGAGCTGCGGGAAAAGGGCCGGGACGTCCCGATTCTGATCCTTTCGGCGCGCGGCACGACCGACAATAAAATTGAAGGATTGGATCTGGGGGCCGACGATTACCTGTCCAAGCCTTTTGCGCTGTCCGAGCTTTTCGCCCGCGTGGAAGCGCTGCTGCGGCGGCGACGGGCGGAAAAGCGGAAGAATTCCCGGCGGGTTTATGGGGACCTGATGATCGATCTTCCGGGACGCCGGGTGACGCTCCGGGGGGATGAAGTTGTTCTATCGGCCAAGGAATTCGATCTATTGGCGCTGCTGGCCGGCTCTCCCGGAAAAGCGTTTCGCAGGGCCGACATCCTCGACCGGGTCTGGGGATTCGGGTTCGACGGCACCACCCGTACCGTGGACAATTTCATCCTCAGCCTGCGGCAAAAAATCGAAGCCGATCCCTCCTCGCCCATCATCATCAAAACCGTCCGACAAGTCGGGTATAAATTCGATCTCTAGGACGGCCGCTTCCATTTCCGCTAAAACCAGCTCGCTTGGCGATATTTCAGATAAGCGTCTCCATAGACGGATATCAGCCGGCACTCTTCAAGGCCGCGCCAATAAAGGATGTCGACGCTGGCGAGGAGCCCGATGATGCCGCCTACCGCCGCCCCGCATCGGATGATCCATCCGGCGATCCATAGAATGAAGCCCGTATACATGGGGTGCCGCAGCTTCGCATAAAGCCCCGTGGTCATCAGGTGATCGATGTTTTCCAGCCCTTTCAATTTGATAAGGCCGGCCGCAAAGCGTTGTCAAGAAATCGGCTTTCCTCTTATCCATTGACTCTCTCATTTGATCGATTATCCATACGGCGGATGTAGCCCGCCGCAAGCGCCAAGACCGCCGCCACGGCCGCGGGTTCGATATGGTTTTGTCCATCATGTCACTTTCTTCAGGATTTCTTTCCGCAGAATATTTTTAAACCGTCCCCGGCTCACGTAATGGTCCGCCAGCAGCCGCCCGGTCCAAATCAAGCTGAAAACCCCATAGAAAGAAGGCGCTCTTTGAGCTTGGTGGGCGCTCTTGAGCTCGGTGACTTTCAACTTTAGGCCTTGTTCAGCGGCCATTTCGAACAAGTCGTTCACCGACTTCGGCACCATCGGGCACTGGGCAGAGTACACGATATTCAGGCCCTGGTATTTCGCCGCGTTGCCGCCGATATCCCGGAAGCGAGGCTCGGCTCCCTTTCTCAGGCGATGGACGACCATTTGGAATCGATCCGCTTGGGCGATCTGTTCAAATCCGTTCTTGAGAAACACCTCCCGGCCGGCCATCCAAGGCCCGTCGCTCACCATGGCGGCAACGCCGATGGCCTTCGCCTTGCGCGCTTCCGCCAGGCAGGCTTGGATCAAACGGCTGCCCAGCCCGCCTCTCTTTTGTCCTGCGGAGTATACCCACAAACAATGCACGAACAGCCAGCCCTTGGCGTCCACCGGACGCCAAGCGTATTCACCCGGCACGTACTCGAGGAAAGCCAGCGGTCCGCCTTTTTCATCGCGAAACAGAAGGTAGCGCAGCCCCTCGGCAAAGCGCTTGCGCAGCCATTCGACTTTGGGCTCATACCCCTGGTTCTTCGGATTCGTGAGACAGCCGATGCCGCAATCCGCGACGTTGTCCGGCCCGACTTTTTCAAGCGTTATCTTATCCATGCGCTTCCTTCCGCGGCAGCGTCGGAGCAAATCGGCATAAAGGCTATTCTCCTCAAATCATCGGATTGGGGCCCGTGATCGGCTCGCGTTTGATCCTGAAGCTTTCCAAGTCGACTTTCCCGGGCCATTGAGGCAACCGTGCCGCCGGACCTTCGATTTTCACGAGGGGTGGCTTTCGATCGGCCAAAGCGTTGATCTTGGCCCATAACGTCGTATCGCCCCAGAATTGAGGATGACTGTCACTGGCGGCCGCCATTTTGAAAATTTCTCCCGGCGTCTCGCAACCGGCGCGGACCACCTCCAGGGCCAGGCGCTCCAGCCGTCCCATTCCGGTCGCCGGATCGGGTTGTTCCTGCAGCCATCGCGCCGCCGCGGCGGGAACAAAGGGAAGGGGCGCATCCGCGTGGAGCGCCAGCTTCGCCAGCTCCATCGAATCCAGCGCGGAAAACGCTGCGTCGACGATCTGGGCGAATCGGAACTGGGCCTCCGTGACCGGCCGGCGTTGGGCGTAAAGAGACGCCAATTGAGCCGGTTGGAGCTGGCCAAGTCCATCGAACGGGACGATCCCCGGAAAAGCGTCTACGCAGAGAAGGTCCGCCTTGAAAATGCCCTTGGAAAACAGGCAGGTCAGAATGTGCGCGAGCATGGATTGATCAAAAAGGCAGGCATCGAACCAGAGCACAAGGCGCGTATAGTCTGAGGCGCCGGCGAGCTTCGCATATTGGGCGAGGAGGGTCTCTTTCACCCGTTCCCGGCTCAGTCCTCCGCCCGTCATCCGCTCCAGAAACTCCGCCCGGGCATCGATCGTCCGATCATCCGGCCAGCCGGGATTGCGGGGGCCGTCGTAAAGAATGTCATGCCAGACGAAAATCTCACCCCCCAGCCCGGCCTTCGCCAGGAGGCCGCCGGCGACGTCGCCGCTCGTGATATGCAGTGTGTCGTTCATGTCACTGGAATCCTCCTGAGCCCGTCAACTCGGCTTCCGGAACGTCAGGCAGTACAGGTCGCCGCCGGCGATGTCCTTGACCCGCACGTCCTGCATTCCGGGCGGGAGTAAATCCACGGGCGCCGAGATCGCGGTACTCCGATGGCCGTAAAATCCTCCCGTGACGGGAAGCTTTTCATACTTCTTCGCCAGCGCTTCGTTTTCGTCGCCGATGACGAATTTCGTGCCGGGCTTGGCCACGCGGATCATCTCCCGGACGGCCGCCGCTTTGTCGTTGAAAAAATTGATCCCCCCGAAATGGAAGACGACGTCGAAGGCTTCGTCCTTGAAGGGCAGCCGCTCCGCCGTGCCCATGAAAAGACTCACGTCGAGCTTCCATTTCGCGCCGTTGCGCCGGCACTGCTTCAACATGCCCCAGGAAATATCGAGGCCGAAGAATTCCGCGCCGCGCGGCAAAACCCGCAGATTGCGCCCCGTTCCCACGGAGATTTCCAGGACTAGGCTTCCCGCCGCAACCTCGAGTTCGTCGAGATATTCGCACAATCGGGCCTCGACGCTCATTCCTTTCCAGCGGGAGTACAGCCACGTCGAGAAATCATAAAACCGTGCCATGCGGTCATACATGGTTTGATATTTACGGTTCGATCCGGAAATTTCGCTTTCGAGGAGGAAGACGGGAATGCCCTTGCGAATAAAATAGCGTCGGCCGGTTTTCGGATTGACCAGGAATTCCCGCGGACGGCCGCGGCCGTCATTTTCGGTCTTTATCTCGAGCGCGTCGTGCGTCTCCGGATCGCAGATCAATGAAAGAACGTCCGTTTTCATTCGGGTTCCGATTTCAGGCTATTCAATTTACTCGCCCGCCTTGTTCTTCTCAACGATATCCGAATCGCGCCTCCACAAATTCAATCGACGATGAACAGCTTGGCCCCGACCTTGGTTGAGGAGCGGTGCGGTTCGGCGATGTCGGCGACTTGATAGCTTTGACCGGGTTTCAGAACGAACGTGCGGCCATCTTGAAGCTCGGTGTGCAATTCTCCCTCGAGGCAAAGGAGGATATGCCCCTTTTCACACCAATGATCAGCCAGATAGCCGGGCGTATACTCGATCATGCGGACACGAATTATCCCGAAATTGCGAGTACGCCAATATGCCAATCCCGTTTCGCCTTTATGTTCCACTCGCTCGACCACCGACCAATCTGTCGTTCCAAACGGGATTTCAGTCATTTGCATAATGCTTTCTCCAACGCGACGCCCATCAATCTTGGTGGTGGCCGGATAAATGATCCGTGTCTTTTTCCCGCTCGACGCGATTGCCGCCGAAGACGTGGATTGTGCGCGTCCCGGCGATGCATTCCCCGGAGTGTTTGGCGCCTTTGGCGATGAGATATTCTTGTCCCGCGGCCAATGTCACTGTCCGATCTTCGACGATCAGAGTGTATTCCCCCTGCACGACCAGCATGTATTCTTCATATTCGTGCGCGTGCTCTTCGGATTTCCGGTCCTTTTTGCAGGTCCAGAAAGCCACCTGGCTTCCGTCCCGGCCATCGAAGACATAGCCGTCGATGTCCTTGGTATGCTGCGAGACGCGGGCAATTCTGTTCATCGGATTCTTCACGAATTGAGGAAAATCGTTCATTTTCATTTCCTTTCAGGCCGTCCGCCCAAGAACAGGCCATGGTTTCGAAGCATTCTATTTGCCAAGGTTTAGTATGTTGTGGCTCAAGTTGTTTTCTCGCGCCATAAGTGCGAGTTTTTCGATTGCGCAACCATTGGATTAACGGTTCGTTTAAGAACGCTCCATGTCTTTTGCCAACTCCGCGCCCCACTGCCGGGCCCGATCCAGCTCGCCGTCATGCAAAGGCCCGAACTTGCCCTTGACGATGAAGCGCTGGGCTTCGCCGATCGGAGCATACCCCGCTTCTTCCAGGCCCTTGATGATTTTCGGCGTGGCCCCGCCGGGAGACATTTTGACCCTCGTTTCGAACGCCGCGAATCTCCCCTTCCCCTTGGACAGGCCGGCCATCCAGGATTGCAGCGACGGATGGGAAAGATCGGGCGGCGTCGGCGCTTTTCCCGGCTTGAGCCGGATGCTCTCGCGCATCTTTTCGTTCGGGAGGCTGAAGGCGATCACCGGCGATCCCGCCACGATGAGGTCGGCATCGGCGATGACCGCGGCGGTCGCCTCCGTGGTCGTCAAAGCCTGTGCACCCGATCCGATTCCTTCGGCGATGGCCCGGGCGACAGAGGCGGTGTTGCCCCAGTAAGATTCATAGACGACAATGGCCTTCATTTCGCACTCCTATAATTCAAGCAGACTTTTTTCGGGGGTAAGCGAAGCACACAAAGACCGCAACCAAGCACAACCAAGCAAACCAGTCCCCCGTGCGGCTGTAGAAAGTGCCGCCGGGACCGATTGAGACGTCGGCCGTGAGCAGCACGTCGTCCGATTCGCTCGAGATCCTCTCGGCTACGATTCGTCCGCGGGCGTCGCTGACGGTGAGACGGCCGTTGGCCGCGCTGCGGGCCACCGCGAATCCCCCCTCCACGCCGCGCAACACAGCCATGCGGCTATGCAGCCAGCCGTCGTTGACGAAATCCCAGGCAGGCACAAACAATAAACCCACGCCCCGGCGGGCGTAGGCGCGGCCCAGCGGGGCGAAGTCGAGATCCTTGCAGATAGCGATTCCGGAGGCGACCGGCAATCCGCCGATAAAGCCGACCGTTTTTCCGCGGCGATAGCCGTTCTCCAGATTGGGCACGAAATGCTGTTTGTCGTACTTGAGCACCGTCTTGCCGTCGGCACCGAAAACCACGGCGACGTTTCGTTTTTCCTCCAGGCTCAGATAATTGAAACCGGCGATGATCATCACCCCATTATCGCGCGCGGCGTCGCTGAGGATGGCGAGCGCCCGATCGGCGTAGGCCGCCGTGATGCCGACGAACTTCTCCGGCAGAACGATGATTTGGGCGCCCTGCTTAGCCAACTCCGCCGCGCGATCCGCATTGGCCTGGACGACGGGCAGCGCCTCGGCCGCCTGCGTCGAGAAATGCCGGCCAACTTCCGCGTCGCTTGACGCCAGCCCCACCCGGACATGGGCCGCGGGCGGCGGGCCAGCGAGGCGGACCGCGCCGAAGATGAGACACAGGCCGATCGGCAAAGCGCCGATCGCGAGCAATGCGGCGGCCGTCTTTCGCTCCCGGCGAAAACGCCAGGCCCCGGCCAAAGACGCAGGCACCAGGGCCAGGAGGAAAGAGACGCCCCAGATTCCCGTCACGGACGCGATTTGAAGCACGACCGGAACGTCCCCTTGCGAATACGAGATGCTTCCGAAGGTTCCGTTCGGCGAAAAGAGCGAGAGAAGATATTCCGCGGCCACGACCAAGGCGGGAAAAGTCAAGACCGCCATGACGGGGCGCCCGCGGCGGGCGATCACCCGCCACGCCGACGCGACGACCAGGAACGGCACGGTAAAAATCGTGAGCAAGGAAATCCGCATCATAATCGGAAACGAGCCGTATGCCACAACAAAGCTTAGGGCCCCGAGGGTCGAGGCCAAGAACGCCGTAAGCCCGGCTTTTCCGGGGCACAATTCCAACAATACGAGCAGAACCGGAATCGGCGCGAGCCAGGCCAGGATCCAAACATGGTGGATCCCATTCGATAGAAACCACATCGCTCCGCTCAGCGCGACCGCGAGGGCCGCCCGGATCAGGCGAACGCCGATGGCTTTCATATCTGGATCCATTTCCCGATCATCAATATACCGGCGTTAAGGGCTTGGATCAACCACCCGCGGCCTCCCGCGTTGACAAAACTGTCCTAAACTGAGGAAATAGGACTAGCATCCCCCCAAGGAGATTCCATGCGCATCGAACGGAAAGACACCTTCCTTAAAAAGTGGAGCGAATATTTCGGTTCGGCCGAATTGCCCATCACGTTTTATCTGAGCCCAGGCGACGGCGGGGCCAAGCGCATGCCGCCGGCCAAGGGGCACACCTGCCTCATTTGCGAGCTGGGCCGGGTCCGGCGGGGCGAATCGCTCTGCTGGAACAAGGCCGCCTTGTTCTGCGGCGGGGCCAAGCGCTATCTGGGCTACGCCCCCGAGATGCGGCCGGGATTCGAGTATTTCCTGTCCTGCGGCAGACCCGGAATGGAAGGCGAGCGCTACGTCAAAACACCGGAGATGGTGCTGCAAATCATGAAGGAACAGGACGCCATCCCGGTCGGAAACCGGAATTTCATCTTCAAGCGCTGGGACGCCTTGACCGAGGCGGACGATCCGGAGGTGGTCATCTTCTTCGCCAGGCCCGACGTTCTCTCGGGGCTCTTCACCCTGGCCAATTTCGACCAGACCGAACGGAACGGGACGTTCACGCCGTTCGGCCCAGGCTGCGGATCAATCATCCATTACCCCTACCTGGAGAAGAACGCCGCCCGGCCTCGCGCCGTGATCGGGATGTTTGACCCATCCGCCCGCCCTTGCGTAGGCCCGGAGATCCTAACCTTCGCCTTGCCAATGCGTCGCTTCGAATCCATGGTCGACGATATGGACGAAAGCTTCCTGATCACCCAGACCTGGAAAACTATCAGTAAGCGGATCTAATGTATACGCATTAGGATATGTTACATAATCGACGAATTTTCTTACGCGACCATGAGCCAACGGTTCTTATGTAACTTTTATTAATGCGTATGCATTAGTATCGAGGACACCGACCCCCGCAACTCCCACGATGTCTATTCAAGTCCAATAGCCCATCGGCAAATCCATATACATCGGCGTCCATTTTGAACTACCGAGGATTCCTCGGCAGTTGTTGTATAAAACGCAATAACTTAAATGCGGTCTAATTCATTTGCATAATCTTGACTTTTTCTTGACACCCCTCGAGGCCCTCTTTGGTAAATTTAATGCGGACCAATGAAAACGACAAATTCACGCGATCAGCGAGGAACACCAAAATGCGCGAAAAAATGCGATTTCTGATTCTACTCGTGATCTGCATGACCGGTATCCGGTGCAACCTCTTCACCTCGTCTAAATACGAATACCGCTATAACGTCGAAGTTATTTATACGCGTCCGGCCGATGCGGAGCTCTGGCCCGATCTCTATGGGCGTGATGTCTTACTCGATTTATACCTTTATGATCCGCAGTCGCAATATCATAACATCGGCTACCAAATTGTAATGCACACGATCGGCGTGAACACCTTTAGATGCCTCATCGACAAACTATATATTCAGAGGCCGGGCGAGACGAAGCATCGGTTAGGGATCACCGATACTCAGCAACAGAATTATTTTACGGACGCCAAAAATATCTCCGTTCAGGGCGCCTACGATTTGGAAATAGCCGAGCTGTCCGGGTCGAGTTTTTTGTTCTTCCGAATAGCCAAAAATTGAGAACCCTTCGATATGAGCCTGGATCGTCTACGCGCAGCCGATGCCGCTCTTCGAAACCATGATCGACGATATGGACGAAAGCTTTCTTATCACCCAGACCTGGAAAACGGTCCGGAAGCGGATTGGATCTTAGCGGACGTCGTCGCCCGTGCTCTACTTGCGGGTGAGCTTCACCCGGGCAAAGGGTGTGAGCTTACCGCCCTCTTCGCCGTCCATCATCCACTG
>Ga0182021_10010149_pt1 | contig 11166 bp, 12 predicted proteins | sample 612E3MmetaG_FD_120493 | JGI IMG/M metagenome (GOLD analysis project Ga0182021, IMG submission 120493) | Permafrost microbial communities from Stordalen Mire, Sweden - 612E3M metaG (Illumina Assembly) | ecosystem: Environmental > Terrestrial > Soil > Wetlands > Permafrost | place: Sweden...
AATACTGTATTTAGGTGGAAGTAGAAGTTTCAGTATACCAAGCTTCCAAACTAGTTTTACTTCAAGTCAATCCTATGATTATTGGATTTTAATAGCTAACAACGCTGGATTTACAAATGCTTCAGTTAACATCAACAGTAATCCAGTTAATTTTAACGCAGCAAATATGACAACTGCTACACTAATAAATCCTAATTTCTTGATAACGAATTCATCAAAACCAAATCAATATTATAATAATACAGTTACATTAAATGCTACAGGGAGTTTTCCAAGTTCTATGAATATATACATAGTACAGGCCCCTAAAAATACGACTCCAGGAACCATAACAACAAGTTCGGTGGTTCCTCAACCAAGTAATTTTGTACTTTATTTATGGTTAAACGGAAATTAATTCTAGTGATATAATGGACGAAAAAGGATTCATTTTTACAACAGATGCTATTCTGGCCTTAGTAGTCATGATAGTTTTCACAGCTTCAGTAGTTACCTATGGACTTCTTCCAGTTTATCAAGGTGAAAATCACCAACATCTGGAAGCTATTGCAGATAGTGCATTGGAAACAATGGATCAAAGCGGTGCACTACGTGAGGCAGCAGTGGAATATGCAAATAACAATAGTTCTGGAGCTATAGCAACATTAAATGCTTCTCTTCAGACTGTGATACCCAATGATGTTGGTTATAGTTTAACTTTGGGAAACTATGGAACTGTTTCAAATAATAGTGGTATTCTTACACCCACTGATATTATTACTAAAGTAAAGGTCATATCCGGACCACAGGAAGGTTGGATGGGAAGAGCTTACTACAAACAAGATCAGGTACAATTCCAGACCATTAACAGCACATCTGTTACAACACTTTGGAATTTCCATAACTACCTTAGTAATTTTGATCCATGGAGTGGTGGTCTAAATAACTATCCTTACTGGGGTGGAACTGATCCAACTGGTTATTACCCACCTCCTCAGACATCTATACCCATAACATTTTATGTACCTGGAACACCCAACAGTGCAGTATTCCTAATGGGAGCTGCAGCAGGCTCAGGCCAAACCAAATTATTCAACCCAGATGTTGTAATAAATAATATTAACCACAATAACATCTTGAATACAAGTTTTATCTTTACTTATAACAGTGCAAGTCAAGGACCTATCTCAAACTACCAGCAAAACTTGAGTTCCAGTATATTAAATATGGGAGTAAATAATTTTTATGTCCAGTTCAAAAATGCAACATCAACCAATAATCTACCCTGGTTTAATATAATAGCTAATTACACCACCCAAATAAGTGTACCCCAGGGTGTCGCAAACATGACCATACCGTTCACGAATATAGCCGGGATCGGAAACCCTACTAATGATGTTATCTACAACTTTGACAATGGTGGAACAGTTACTACTGCACCTTCTAGAACAGAAACTTGGGCGGATCTTCAAACTAATTTCAACTACGATATATCTACACCGTTCATACTCACTGGTTTGCCAGTTATTGGTACAGGATCTGCAGTTGCATCGGAACAAGATGTAGTTATCCCTCCAGGAAGCAGGCTTTTTGATGCTACTACTGTTGTAAATGCATTTGGTGGAGAGGATGGTGCAGTTGTACAGGTAGAAGATCCAACAGGTCTCATTACAACTGTTTTTTCATCATGGGGTAATACTGCAAGAAGCGATGGTGGATACGGTAACGTACCGGGAACCATAAATATTCAACCCTACCTTAAAGTAGGAGACAATAAAGTTAGAATAATAACATGGGATGATGTATCCAGTACTGACTATGATTTAGCAGGACTTGAAGACTGTTATTCTAAGATCGTCTACAGTCAATTTCCAATAGGATGGGACACATTCCCATTTAGTAGTTATCAAAATACCAGCAATAATCCAACCACAACTGAATCACAAGTAGAACCATTCCAGATAAATGGCTCTGCACAAAGTGCCCTGCTATTTGTTGGAGTAGGTACAGCAACTCGAAACATTACAGTTACACTTAGAAATAGTACAGGAGCTAGTTCTGTTCTTTATCCAGCCAGTCAGCCTGTTCCATCTGTAATAGATCTAGGTGCGCTCGATGCTGCAGCAACACAATCAAAACATCTGATGACATCAGTAGTTGGAAATGGATCCTCACTTATACCAGGAAATTACACTTTAGCTGTGTCTGTAACTCCATCCCTTGCTTATGAATCGGGTGATGGGGCAAGTAATACACCTGCATATGGTAATCAGGGAGATCCAATTATATTCTCGGGTACTAGAATAAGTATTATATATCCTCAGTTCCTTCAAAATGTTTGGGCAACGGGATATGCGAGTACACCACAAGCTGCATCCCAAGCTGCTGTTACTAATTTGTTAAATACATTAAATGGTGCGGGATATACCAATATAAATACTAGTTTAATTAAGAATACAACACTGTACACTGGAGATGTGCCCAATGCAATTCCAGTAAGATTAGATTTATGGACACAATAGGAATGATAATATGGACGATAAAGGATACGTGTTTACACCATTAACATTTTTACTTTTTATACCCGTAATAATACTCGCTGTATCTTTCAGTGGAATTGTAAACGAGGTAAACACAATATCCTCTATTGTTATTGGTGGAGATGTCACAGCCACAGTTGCAAACAATGTAGTAGAAGCTATAAAAGAAGACACAACAGATGCAGGTCGAAATGCTGCATTCACAGCAACTAGAACAGTTATAGATAATTATAATCTTCATAATAATCCATTTTTTGGAACCAGTCCCGGTACAGATAGTAGAAGTTTTATTGAAACCAATACACTTACAATAATCAACCAGAATATCACTAATACCTGTAGGGTAATTGAGCAACAGACAGGTAGAACGATCATAATAAATGGCTTTACAATCGATCCAAACGGTACAAGTGCTTATCAGATTTTCACCAGTGCCAACATGAATATCAGCCAAAGCGATCCATATGGGTTTAACATATCCTTAACATCTATACCAGTAAGCATAATACAAAACTCAACAACTAACAATCAATCATTTGTCTTCAATACACCACCCATTAATGTATATATATCCATAACCCAATTAGAAGATCCATACATATGGGTAAATACATATGGACATAATAGCAGTGTTATCTATCCATATCCATACTATACGGCGTCATCTAATATTATAGGTGGAAATAATAGTAGTATATATCATATGGGTGACCAAGTAACTGCAGGTAAATTAAGTTACCTTAACCAAACAATGGTAGGTGCAACACCTACAACTACGGGGTACATGTCATATTACTTCCCAGATGTACATGGACTCACATTTTTTGACAGATTAGAGAATAGGACAAATGATACGTCTCTGGGTCCGAACAGTGCAAAAATGAGTACATTTATTCTATGGAATCCCAATTATCAGAATATGCCCGGTTATAAACCATCATATCTGGATCATGAATATTTTGAAGGGATCAATGGAACAACAATAACAACTACTCACGGTGGTGTTGTTACAAATGTTACAGATCCGATTGGTAATGTCTTTTATCTATCAAATACTTACCAAGGAATTCTTGGACTTTTGAGCAATTATAACTTTTAGGTGAACCATGTTTTTAGATAATAAAGGACAAGCAAGTGCAGAATTCATTTTTATTACTCTAATTGCTGTAATTGTAATTGGAAGTCTTGTCAGTGTTATAGGAAGTAACCAGGCTAAAACACAGGCTGGTGATGTTGGAGGTGCCACAGTAATGGGACAAAAAATAGCTGAAACAGTTAACACCGCTTATATAAATGGTCCGGGTTATTCTTTAACTTTAAACCTTTCAACACTTAATTCTACAATGAACAGCAAGGCAAATCCATTTGCTTTTACAGCTGTAATTAGTAACAGTACAGGTTCTGGTGTTGTTACTGTAACTACGGGAGTTAGTACAGTAGCTATTAATTTAATTCCAAAACAATTTAATGGCACAGCACTGAACAACCTCACCAATAATCATGTTTATACAGTTACCAACATAAACGGTACAATTCAAATAGTATAAAAATAACCGATGAAATTATATATTATATGTACAAGTGTTTAATATGGACTTGAAAGAGGGTTGGGAAAAAAAAGCATTGGTAGCTGTTGGTGTTGTTGTTTTAGTAATAATTATCTACGCATATTTTATACCTTTTTCAGGAACTCCCGAACCGAGTTTACAACCAAATCAAGCATCTATTACTCCTGCAACTCCTTTACCATATTCTGTACCAGCTGCCAATAATTCAACTTCAAATAATTCAACCACCAGTGGAAACTTTACATTAACTGCAGATCAAGCTAAAAATATAGCATTAAACGCCTTTCCAAACTATACTATTGGTACTCCAACATTCCAGAATAATATTAATATTAATGGAACAATATATTCTGCATGGGTAATTCCAGTAACTCTAAACAGTACATCAAAAACAGTTTATATAGATGATTCTGGTGCTATTATTCAGATAGATTGATAGATCTTATTTTTTATATAAAATTTTTTATATTATCAATATATTATATTGACAAGTGTTTATTAGCAATGAGATCAGAGATAAAACATGGACGTATTAACAGTTATATTGATGATAGGACTATTCATATTTCTATTAGTATTCATATTTTCAGCAGCTCTTTTAACACCCTTAATTGGGAAAAGAAACATATTATTTGTAATATTTCTGGGTTTTACTGTTGGAGCAGTAGGTGGTGCATTTTTTATAGCTCCAGCTTTTGATGATATTCCTGTTATTGCTAGTTCGATCATTACTAGTACATCTCCTGGAACAGATATGGTAGATATAAATGTTTCAACTGATGTTAATATATCTGATTTTATTCAAAATACTAGTAAAATTGATGGGGTTAAAAGTATTCAAAGTAATGGTATAACAATTATAACGGATCCAATGACAAACAGTTCACAAAGTTATTTCATTACAAGGATACCTGAACAGGATAGTAATGTAACTTCTGTTGAAATGCCAACAAATGATACGATGGTACTGGATGTAAAGAATAATACCAACCCAGTAGATACAATAAACAATATTCAATCATGGATGATGTATGTTAGTGGTATGAGTATAAGTTACAGTGTGGTGAATGTTACAATGGCTGTACAATCCTCTAAGTATACTCAAGTCATGGCACAACTTCCACAGGGAGAAGTTGTTATAACCAATGTATCTGGTCCATCTATTAATAATCTTCAAGAAGTATCTAATATAATGCCTAACAAATCTAACATAATACTTTTCTGCGGATTTATTGGTGTTGTAACAGGACTTTCTGGAATGTTTATAGACAGTATTATAGGAGTATTACAAAGGGTAAGAAGGAAGGTATCTGAATTTAGAAAATAGATAAATATATATTATTTTTTTTAATCAAATTTCACAAAAAAAATTTTAATATAAACTAATAAATCAAAGGTGTAAATTTAATGAAGGCAGCAATACTCTTTTCAGGTGGTAAAGATAGTACAATGGCAATTTATAAAGCTATTGAAGAAGGTTATAGTGTTGAATATTTAGTTTCTATGATATCAGACAACCCTGAATCCTACATGTTTCATGTTCCAAATATACACATCACAGAACTTTCATCCGAAGCCATGGAAATTCCACTCATCAAAGCAAAAACACATGGAGTAAAGGAAAAGGAGCTTGATGATCTAAAGGCTGTTCTAAAGGATCTGAAAAATAAAGGTGTTGAAGCCATATTTGCCGGTGCACTTGCATCGGAGTACCAAAAATCTAGAATTGACCAGTTATGTAATGATATTGGACTCATATCTAAAGCCCCTCTTTGGCATGTTGATCCTAAAGCGTATATGGAAGAGATTATTAATTTAGGATTTGAGGTTATAATAATCAGTGTATCTGCAGAGGGTCTTGATGAATCATGGTTAGGAAGAAAAATAGACAATAAATTGTTGGATGAAATAATTAGTCTTCACAATAAATATGGAATGCACATGGCATTTGAAGGTGGTGAAGCAGAAACTCTGGTACTTGATTGTCCAATTTTTAAGAAACACATAAAAATTCTTGAATCATCAAATGTTTGGGATAGAGATAACGGTTATCTTTTAATAACCAAAGCTGAACTTGAAAAAAAGTGATTTGATAAAAAAAATTTGGATTTTATTAAAAATTTATGTTTATTTTAGAAATTTTATATAATAATCCAAAATTATTTGGCTGTCATCCATTTTATGAAACCTTCAACATCATCGGTTTCAATGGTAACATCTATTTCTCCAAGGATTGACATACCCTTATCAACAAAGTTTGGTATTGATACAAGTGCAGCTTGTTTACTCAATGAAAATTTAATTTTATTTTCCTCTATGCCATTTATAAATATTCTCTCGGCTGTGTCACGTATTTTCCTGAGTTTAAGGGATTCACGTAGATCTAATAATGATTCATTTTCTCCTGTAACACTCACATATCCCTCTCCAATTTCAAGTTCATCAAATTTAAAAATGTTAGATATAGCATTAATAACTTTATCTTGGTCTTCTGTTGGGTTTACCCTGGCCCTTGCAGTTATTTTGCATTTCATTTTCAAGTATACTCCTAATTATGTTTTTAATTTTTTTAAGTGGACCCTCATTAACAACCATATAATCAGCTGTTGCTATTACATTACCAATTCCAAAGTTAAGTTCCCTTTGATCTCGCATTTGAAAATCAGATTCTTCACGAGAATCATCCGGTCTCATTCTTCTTTTTAAACGTTTAAATCGTGTATTTGGGGTTGAATGTATGGCTATAACTTTAAATTCAGTGAAATTTTTTTTGAATATTTCAACTTCATAGGGACTTCTAATACCTTCGATCATATAAATATCACATTTATGAACTTTAATCCGTGATCTGTTCCGGGGATTAGTATCTAAACTGGGGCTTTTAGACGTAATATGTGTTTTAATAATTTCTACACAGCGTTCTGCAACAACAAATTCACCGTACTCTTTTCTGAGTTCAACTGCTACTTCTCCAGTTTTTTGATTCGTCTTTTTAGCCTCTTCCCTTATTACATCACCCATTCTGACAATGGGTATATTCAGTTTCTTGGCAGCCCTTGAAACAACACTTTTTCCAGATCCTGGTAATCCTGTAACTCCAATAATTTTCATGGTTTCACTCTGCCTGTGTGTTTATCTGAAATTTTTTTAAGGGATTCATCTAAGTTTTCCTGATTATTGAAGTCTCTTACAATTTGATGTAGGGTTGAATCTTCAACATTATTAAGTTCATGAACTGCTTGTATTAAATTGGGTATAGCTCTTATTATATTGTCCACAATTGTTATAGTTGCAGTTTTAGCAGTCCTTGAGAGCGGATTAAGATCGATTGTAATAAGAAGTTTATCTAATTTCACAAGTGCCTCTGCCCTGTCACCATCTTCAAGTGGTACAAGTACAACATCTGCAATATAAACACCCTCCCGACTTGAACTAGCCCTAGGGCCTTCAAGACCTTTGATCAGCGCCTTTGCTTCATGATCTGTTCCTAAAATATTTTTGGCACCAGCATCATTCATTACCTTTTCTATGATTGATACTCTTTTCTCTGTTTTGTGAAATAGGTTTATTTCTATCTTTGCATCAAGATCATCTGCAAGTTTAACAATTTCATTGGAAACCAGTGCAACACTGTTACCATTAACAGATATAACAGGATTTTTTGCAAGAATAAGTGCAGCTGCAGCAGCCTGTACTGCTTTTTTAGAATTAGACGTTGTTTCTTCTCCTAAAAGATAGTCAAATGCTTCGCCCCTCCCGTGGGCAATCATTCCAGACTCAGCAAGTATTCCATTCTTATATGCATCTACTATTTTCTCTCTTAACTTCAGTGATTTGTATCTAGGATGATCCTTGTGTATCATACAATTAGATAATTAGAATTTCATTGTATATATTCATTCTTAGACTGTAAATCTAGTTTAAAAAGAATAATTTTTAATATATAAACTAAACCAAGATTTTAAGGAAAAAAGATAATAATAATTTAAAAATTAGTAGAATTTCTAGATAGTATTTGCACTTTCAATTATCTTAATTGGTTTGTTACCACCCATGCTCATGATCTTTTCTTCCAGTTTAAGCTTTACAACCTCACCTTCAAAAGCACCTACTCTATTTTCAACAATATAAATATCTGGTTTAACATTGCTTCTTATATCATATTCAACTTTAACATAGGCTGTGTTTTTTCCCTCTTCTATAACAGTTCCATATGTAAAATTTCTGTAATATCTAATCCTGTATATAAGAAATACTGCTACAACAGCTACAACAGCAAAGATAAGTACACTTAATGATGGTAGTAACGTGAATGAAAATGCCATTACAAAGTTAGAATTTGTGTTCAGTAGTACTAAGATTATTCCCACTGCAATATACATTAAAAAGAAGTCACGATATGCTGGAAAATCGTTTCTGTACATTAAATTAACCTTAGTATAAAGCAGATAAACAATGTAGCCTACTAAAACTATTCCAATTGGAATATAGATTATACTATCAACAAAATGGAATATGCTTAAAATCGATACAACAACAAAAGCAGCTGATAACAGTTGAAGTGTTAGTATGGTTCTTTCCTTCTCCTCCGAAGTGAAAGCACCTCCTATCATTACAACATCCGAATCAGAGTCTTTAACTTCACGATTTACTGTTTTTTTGATGGTTTTAGTTAAGTTTTCAGTGTTGCTGATTTGTGATATTTTTTCATCAAAGCCAACATCTTCCCTTAACTTTGATATGTTACCCTTCAAATTTTCAGTGTCTATCTTTTCCTTAATATCATTGGAATCGAAGTTTCGTAATTTTTCTGGGATTTTAGGTATTGCCAAAATAAGCATTCCAACTAAATTAAATGCTGAGACAATATAATATCCAAGTTTGCCAAATATATTCATGAAATTCCCCTAAACAAACGTTATTTATAGAATTTATTATAACAAATTATTATTATTTTTATGATGGAACCATGGCTACATTTATGGCACTGGTTCCGATTGGCCATGTTACAGTTGCATTGTAATTAGTTTTATTTACAATACTAACGGAATTTCCTCCATTTAATGTAACTGCGATGGGAACATTTGCATCAATTACTTTATTTGGTCCGTTATATTCTGGTACTGACATCTGTATGGTGCTGTTAGCAGAATTATAAGTTAAAGCTGCATTAGTATTAGAGAAATAAACATTAATAGTCCTTACAGATCCTGGACCATTGGAATATACAACTCCAATAGCATTTGCAATACTATTTATGGCTGCGCTTGCATCTGAAGAATGTGATACATCTAGACTATCATTTATACCCTGGTTAATAAGTGGAACTGTTACCGAACCTAATATAATCAGGAATACTAATGCTAAGAGTAGATATTCAACTGATGCTTGTCCTTTTACATCCATTGTATCCATGGTTATAGTTATTGATCTATTGTATATATACATTTAGATTAAATACTAAAAATATTGCAGGAATATTATAAATCTGCTGTATATTTTTTTCATTTAACTTTAAATTCAGTAAAATATGCTTACCAATATCTTCTCTAAAATAAATGCTATATCTCCAATGAAAAGTGAAATTAGAAGACCTATTAATATTGAAGGAGCAAATGGGACTCCTTTTTTGATTCTAAATACATCAACTAATTTATTTTTATTTTTAAGTTCTTTTAAAATATTTATATCCTTTTCTGTAAGGCCTGCTGCCATTGAACTTACAAGTAATTTTCCCTTAGGGGGATTTATTAGGGTAACATCTCCAGTCTTCAAAGCAGTTTTAATACGTGATATAAAACTTTGATCATCAACATAAACCTTATCATCCTTTTCAAATACACTGTAAGCAGGTATCATACCTTCTTTCAATTCTGACATCTTATAATTATCTTGAAGAGCTTCTTTACTCACTGAAGTTAGGAGTTTCTTAACGATTTCTATTATGGTTATGGATATAAAAATTAATCCTATACCCGAAATTGTAATCTTGAAATTGGTTATAAGTGCATAAACGGTTACAACAGATATTAGAATCGCTTTTGCTCTATTTGGAAATTTTGAAAAGATAAAGGCTAACAAATATATCAATATCAGCGATAGTAAAATTATTTGAATGTTCAACTGTTTAGTTAATGTGTAGGTTATTGTAACAGCAGATGTAACAACCAGGGTCAAAACTATGTTCTTTTTATATTCTTTAATAGGAGATAAAAGTTCTCCCATGAGATGGGGTTTATTTTTAACTACGATGTAAAAGACGTATATAAGTAAAAATGGTAGTATGGATAATATACTGTTAATTATGAGTGTAAATGGAAATGGGTATACTGCTTCTGCAGGAAATGGCACACCTAAGATTTGATAATTGACAATTGAGGGATACAATGGAATTGCATAAAATGGTAATAGTGCTGCAAGTGCAGTGAAAAGTTTAACATCTCCACCTGCCCATGCACCCATCTTCCAGAAAATGTATCCAAGTACAAAGATCACACCCGTAACAACTACACATTCAATTAATAAAAATATACTTGCAGTACTAGTGAAAACATAGATTGCATTTAAAACAATTCCAATTGCTATCAATGGAAAAGTTAAATTATTACGGATTACACCCTCTTTGAGATCGGAGTAGCTTGCATAAATACATGCAACAACTGCTATTATAATACTGATAAGTGGTATGTTTATTAACATGATTATCATTCTCTAAAACGTTGAAATATTTATTATAATTGTTATATTCACTTAACATTATAAACAAATCTACATTTAACCTTTCTGTTAAACGATCTGTCCAGACAGTGATTATATCTACTTAATTGGTTGAGTATATATTTAGAATTGTATCATATCCAATAAAAAAAAAAATTTATTGAATTTTTAGGTTCATGTTATTATAGTACTATTTATTTCTCTTATTTTCAATTGCAGCTGATATAAATGATTTAAAAATTGGATGTGCCTTATTTGGGCGTGATTTAAATTCAGGATGGAACTGACAGCCTAAAAACCATGGATGATCCGGTAGTTCAACAATTTCAACTAGGAAGTTGTCTGGAGATGCACCTGAAATT
>Ga0182021_10010150_pt1 | contig 11165 bp, 10 predicted proteins | sample 612E3MmetaG_FD_120493 | JGI IMG/M metagenome (GOLD analysis project Ga0182021, IMG submission 120493) | Permafrost microbial communities from Stordalen Mire, Sweden - 612E3M metaG (Illumina Assembly) | ecosystem: Environmental > Terrestrial > Soil > Wetlands > Permafrost | place: Sweden...
CAATTGAAGTCTCCGAAAAATTTTGTCTCAAAAGTGAACGAACTCTATTCTCATCCGGAAGGCAAAAGTTTTGACGTTCTGGAATTCAAGGATGGCAGAATATTTGAACGCTATTCGCGTCCTCAACGAATAGATGGACAGCCTATTGGGCGGGTGTGGAGTTTCCGCGATGTTACTCAGCGAAAGCTTGCAGAAGAACAGCTGCAAGAGAGTGAGGAGCGTTATCGCCGCCTTGTAGAGTTTTCACCTTATGCTATCGCAGTGCATAGAGAAGGAAAATTTGTGTACGTGAACCCTGCGGCAGTGAAGCTCATCGGAGCAACTAATGAAGCTCAATTGATCGGGATACCGATTATGAATATTATCCATCCTGACGATATCGAGATTGTTCGTCAACGTGTAGTGCTTGGAATGGCAGAACGAAAAGCATTACCACCACTTGAAGAAAAATTTATCCGTCTGGATGGTTTGACTATTGATGTGGAAGTAACCTCATTGCCAATTATTTTTCAGGGAAGACCTGCGACACAAGTGGTCGTACGAGATATTACAGATCAAAAAAAATTACAAATCCAATTTTTCCAATCGCAAAAAATCCAGAGTATTGGCACACTTGCCGGCGGTATTGCACATGACTTTAATAATATTCTTGCCATTATCCTCGGATATTCATCAACGTTAGAAAAGAACAGAAATGATGCACAGAAACATGCAGATGGTGTTGCCGCCATTAATCAAGCAATAGATCGAGGTGCGGCACTTGTCCGTCAAATATTAACATTTGCACGGAAAACCGATATTGTTTTCGAACCATTAAATATTTCTGATCTTGTTCATGAACTTCTTTCGATGCTGAAAGAGACTTTTTCGAAAACAATCACTTTCACACAAACATACGCGCCAGACATTCCGGACATTCTTGCTGATCGGACACAAATTCATCAAACACTTTTAAATCTATGCATCAATGCTCGCGATGCCATGCCAAATGGCGGGTCGATTACCATTAAGGCAGAGCTATGGACAAAAGAAGAAGTATCGAAGCGTTTTCCCACGGCCGATCAGGAATTGTACGTCTGTATCAGTGTAACCGATACCGGTGTGGGAATGGATGAAACAATATACGCCCGGGTATTCGATCCCTTCTTCACAACCAAAGAAAAAGGCAAAGGAACAGGCCTTGGTCTGTCGGTAGTGTACGGAGTGATGCAGTCACATCATGGATTTGTCGATGTGGAAAGCTATGTTGGAGAGGGAACAACATTTTATTTGTACTTCCCTGTATCACATATGCCAGATAAACCGATGGAGGAAGTATCCCCCGAGAAAAAAAACCCATCTGGTGGCACGGAGACTATTCTTCTTATTGAAGATGAATATCTCATCTTGAAAGTGGTTCGGCGGCTGCTGAAATCCTATGGATATAGTGTCTATGTTGCCGCAGATGGCGAAGAAGCTCTTGAAGTGTTTGCACGGCATCGGGATGAGATCGCTCTTGTACTCTCTGACGTTGGTTTACCTAAGATGAGCGGGATCGATGTATTTAAGAAGTTCAAAGAAATTGACCCACATGTGAAGGTTGTTCTTGCGAGCGGTTTTTTTGAACCGAATCTCAAATTCTCTCTCCATCATTTAGGGGTAAAAGGATTCATTCAGAAGCCATATTCGAATGATGAAGTCTTGCGAAAGCTCCGAGCTGTTTTAGATGAGAAAAACATATCATAGAGAACAGAAACATTTTATGTTATGCTCATTTTTTAAAAACAATGAGACATGATTCACGTTTCGAAAAATATTCCTCACTATGCAGTCTGGCAGAAAAAACGGCCATTGCTCAATAATCATTCAAGAAAGGATGAACTTATGTTTACAAACATTAAGCAAATGATCGCGACGGCCGCCAAGCAATGTATGCTGTGGTACAGGGGATGATAAAAAAAAGATAATAAAATGAAGGACGTTCTTACTGAAGAACAAGCAAAAGCTTATGACAAAATGATAACGGATCGCCAGGCACAGGTGAGCAGACGAATGAGAACCGGCAAAGAATAGACAACAGTTGCATCACGAAGAGCCAGGTCTCCTCGATTGGCTTTTGTATTTTTCAGCCCATAAAATTTTCCCATTTCTTTTATATCCTCCTCCTTGCTTCTCTCTCCATTTCTCGGTACTATTTTTCTGAAACGAATCTACGGATAGAAATGCAAACTTACATACGTTCTGCTTTTATAGTCATCGGTTTGGCACTACTTCAAACAACCTTCATCCCGCTCATCTCACTTGGTGGATATCTACCCGATTTATTTATTTTGTATCTGGTATATATCGCTTTACGCCGTGGACAGATCGAAGCGACCATCTTGGGATTTATCGTGGGTTTGCTGCAGGATATAATCACCATAAAGTTTTTCGGTCTGGCTGCACTTTCGAAGACTGTTGCCGGATTCGTTGTAGGCTATTTCTTTAATGAAAATACAGTTGAGCAATCACTTGGATCATACCGATATCTGTTGCTCATCGGGATGTGTTCCATAGTTCATAATTTCGTATACTTTGCCATTTTCTTCCAAGGAAGTGGCAATACCATTATCTTCTCTACACTGGAGTCTACATTGGGAATGACACTCTACACATGCAGTATCGGCATCCTGCCAATGTTTTTTTTCTCCCGTAAATTCAATGTCTCATGGGTACAATGATCACTGTGGATGAAATTGATGTATCTTCACGAAGACGCGTTTTAGAAATCATTGTTATACTATTGTTCGTTGTCCTTCTTCTTCGGCTCTACCAGCTTCAATTGCTGTCACACACGGAGTTTGGAAAAAAATCTGATGAAAATAGTGTACGCGTGGTTGTGAAAGAACCTGTCCGAGGATATATGTTCGATCGTACCGGCCGTCTTGTCGTGGATGTGGGGCCAGCGTACTCGATTAATGTAACACCTGCGGTTTTCGATACAAATAATCTTCCCTTCTTGAGTTCGCTATTGCAATTAGATCTTGCACTCGTTCAAGGACGCATCAATCGCGGCCGTGCATATTCACGGTTTTCCCCCGTGCGCGTTCTCCGTGATGTTGATTTCAAAACACTCTCCAAGGTGGAAGAAAACCTCTATATACTCCCCGGAGTCAGCTATGATGTGGAATCCAAGCGATTGTATCCGTTCAATGTACGTGCACCGCATTTACTTGGCTATTGCAAAGAAATTACCGATGCACAACTCGCGAAGTCCAGCGCTGCATATCAACAGGGTGACCTTATCGGTTCATCCGGATTAGAGGCAAGCTACGAAACATTCCTCCGGGGTGAAAAGGGATACGAGTTCATCTCTGTCAATTCCAAAGGGCAACTCCTCGGGCCGCTGGAAGAAGGACGGCGTGATGTTCCTTCGAAGGAAGGATTCGATCTCATGCTCAGTATCGACTTCGGACTTCAGACATTCGCAGAATCGCTTATGACAAATTATCGTGGTGCATTGGTTGCCATTGATCCAAATGACGGCGGTGTGATTGCGATGGTGAGCAAACCGGATTTCGATCCCTCTATATTCAGCGGTGTTACTTCGTCTGAAGTCTGGACAAAACTCAACACTGATCCCGACAAGCCACTTTTCAATCGCGCTACGATGACGCGCTATCCGCCCGGCTCTACATTCAAGATGCTTATTGCTGCAGCAGCGCTGGAGGAAGGTATCATCGACGAGCACTATCGCATTACATGTGGAGGTTCATTCCGGCTGGGGAAAAAGGTGTTCAGAGATACTCACATACACGGATCCGTTAATGTTGTAGAAGCTATTCAACAATCGTGTGATGTTTTTTTCTATCAACTTATATTGAAAATTGGATTAGACAAGCTCAATGAATATGGCAAGCGTTTTGGATTCGGCAAGCCAAGCGGAATTGATATTGGTGACGAAACATCAGGGCTTATTCCATCCACCGAGTATTATAATCGAGTTTATGGAAAAGGAAAATGGACTCAAGGAAATCTTGTCAGTCTCGGTATCGGTCAAGGTGAGATCGGCGTCTCGCCGTTACAGATGGCGCAATATGCCGCAGCTTTAGCAAACAACGGCACACTTGTTCAACCGCACGCAGTCAGTTCGATCCGCAATAAACGCACAAACAAGGTCAATATTATAGATCATAGTGAAATTCCGGTATGGCTTAATAGCGATGTGATGAGAATCATCCGGGAAGGTATGCGCCGTGTCGTTGAAGAACCAGGAGGCACTGGCGGCTTGGCACGTATCTCTGGCGTCGTTTCAGCCGGAAAAACCGGAACCGCACAAAATCCGCACGGAGCAGATCATGCATGGTACGTCGGCTTTGCTCCGTTTGATCATCCAAAAATTGCAATCGCGGTAATGTTGGAAAATGCCGGATTCGGTGGAACGAAGGCAGCTCCCATTGCCGGTATGGTCATGGAGAAATATCTTTTCGGTGAATTACGCCGGAAAGTAAGTATGCGCGTTATTGCAACAACATCGCATGACACACTCATGCAAACAACGGAAAGAGGAAAACATTAGTATGTTCTCGTACTTCAAAGAATATTTCGACTTTCGTGCATTTCTCTTCTGCGTTGGATTGGTGGTCATAGGGTTAGTATCCATTTACAGCGCAACATTTGATATTAATAATGCTGCAAATTTCCACCGTCAAGCTCTCTGGGCATGTATTGGTTTTGTTATCATGGTAGTTACGTCCTTTATTCCCCTCCGGACTTTGCAGCGGCTTTCGATTTCTTTCTATTTTATTGTCATGGCTATTCTTATAGTCGTCTTAGTTATTGGAAGTACTATCAAAGGTTCGAAGAGTTGGCTGGGAATCGGAGGAATCGGCGGACAACCGTCTGAGTTTGCTAAAATTACGACTGTGCTTGCATTTGCGTCCTATCTTTCCAGAACCGATGTCTCTATTACGCAGGTGAAACACCTTTTCATTTCCCTCTGCATATTTGCGGCACCGATGTTTCTCATTCTTGCGCAGCCCGACCTTGGAACCACCATTGTTTTCTTTGTGGCTTTACTGCCGTTGCTCTATTGGGCAGGTGCATCAAATTTTATCCTTCTTGCCATTCTCGTTCCTATTCTGGCAGCGTTTGGAGCTCTTTTAGGTACAACACAATTTCTCATCGCAATAGTTATCGGAACAGTACTGCTGTACATCTTTCGTGAGAATAGATTTACGCTCGCAATAGCATTTGGCATTACATTAACAATCGGACTTTCCGTTCAGGTTGTGTACGAACATATGCACGTGTACCAGCAAAAAAGAATTTCTACGTTCTTGAATCCTGAAGCTGACCCCTTGGGTTCAGGTTATAATGTTGTTCAATCAAAAATTGCGATTGGCTCAGGTGGATTTTTCGGTAAAGGATTTCTTAAAGGAACACAGACACAATTGAATTATATCCCTGAACAATGGACAGATTTTATTTTTTGTGTACCCGGAGAAGAGTTTGGATTTTTAGGGGCATCGATCGTATTAGGATTGTTTGCTGCTCTTATGTTGCATGCACTTCGAGTAGCAAGCATTTCAAAAAATAGATTTAGTAGTCTGGCATCGATCGGTATTATGGGAATTTTCGGCACGCATATAATTATGAATATCGGCATGTCGATGGGATTGATGCCGGTGGTCGGTCTTCCGCTCCCATTTCTCAGCTACGGCGGTTCCGCGCTCGTTGCCAATATGATAATGGTTGGACTGCTGATGAACTTCTATGCGAACCGGAAAGAGTATTAACCGCTCTCCAATAGAAAATCGTCTCGCATGAATATAAGACAATTGATTGTACTTTTCATTATCCTTGCCGTAATAACATCAACTTGGTGCCGCAGTGACACTCCCCCCGGTAAAGGGGACAATTCTACCGATAGTGTCCATCACTCCATCATTTTCATCAGCGATACACAAGCACCGATGCGGTTCGAAAAAATGTTCATGCAGTCACATAGAAACGAAGAAGCGACAAAAATTCTCCTCGATGCAATTGTTCGTGATTCAACTGTTGCATCTGTCTTTTTACTCGGCGATGTAACAGCTATGGGTTCGTTTGATTATAATTGGACACTGATCGATTCGTTTCTTACATGCCTGAAAATTAGACAAGTTTCCGCCTATGTAGCTGCCGGCAATCATGATTATCTTCTTTCTCCAAGTGCTGGTGAAGCCAATCTGAAAAAACGGTTCCCCGACTTCAAAAGGACCGGATATACAATCCGCAACGGTCCTCTTGCTCTCGTGCTGTTAAATTCTAATTTTTCAGAATTGAATCATTCTGAAGAAGTACAACAGCAGGAATGGTATCTCAATGAGTTACAAACTCTTGAACAAGATTCGACGATTAAAATGGTGGCAGTTGGATGTCATCATCCACCGTTCTCTAACAGTACCATCGTTGGTCACGACCAACAAGTGCGTGAAAGATTTGTTCCGCCATTTATAAAGTACAGCAAGTGCCGACTTTTCCTCAGCGGTCATGCTCATACATTCCAGCATTTCAAAGATACGGTTGTCAACAAACATTTTCTGGTCATTGGTGGCGGTGGCGGATTACTTCACACACTCAAAGCCGGAAGGCCGGATGAATTACAGGATCAAGTTCATTGGGACACCGAATATCGTATGTTCCATTTTATTCGAGGGGTTCTTTCATCTGACGGACTCTCTTTAAATGTCATGATGCTGACGAGGGATTTAGCCGGACCTCAATCCGTGTACAAAATATTTATACCCTTCCCTCGTTGATAAAATAGAGATTCAAAACCTTTTTCATTTCTAAAATTTCGCAAGTTTATTCGTGTGCTTCTTCCTCTTCATTATATTTTGCCCACCAAATTCAATCCCGGCTTTAGCGTTTTTGCTCCCGGTTTCCAGTTCATTGGACATACTTCATCGCCATGTTCGGCAACAAATTTTGCCGCTTGAAGTTTGCGAATAATTTCATCAACACTGCGGCCAATACTGTTATTGTTGATTTCATAAGCCCTCAAGATACCCTGAGGATCTATCAGAAATGTTCCGCGAAGCGACAATCCTTCCTCCTCAATGAGGGTGCCGTATGCTATGCATACTCGTCGTGCTGGATCGGCAAGCATTGGGTATTTGATCTTTTTAATTGTTTCAGAGACGTCATGCCATGCCTTGTGCACATATTTTGTGTCGACACTGACAGAAATAATTTCTGCACCTTCTGCCTTGATTTCGGCGTAATGATCTGCCAATTCTCCAAGTTCCGTCGGACATACAAATGTGAAGTCTGCCGGATAGAAAAACAAAATAACCCATTTGCCTCTGTATTCTTTCAGAGAAATTTTCTTGGTTTGGTCATTCACATACGCATCTTCAGTGAAATCGGGAGCTGGCGTGTTGATTTTTACCATATAAAAATCCTTTTTAATGAATGTCAAATTTGTAATAATTCGCTGTCATAATACGTAACAAAACAATCAATGAGTGAAGTTCCCATTGATTGTTACTATTTTTATCTTACGAGACTTTTTGCGATCTTTTTGAAATGAGACACATGGAGGTTAGTGAATGAAACAAATAAGCACGGTATTGTTTGATCTTGGAAATGTCATTGCTTATATCGATTTCAATGCATTCTGGCGCAACCTCGGATTTCTTCAGACAAAAGAAATAGCTCCCTTTTGGGATGGATACACATCTTTAACATTGCACTATGAGACGGGATACATTTCAACAGATGATTACTTGAATGGACTTCGAACTGTTTTTAATAACAAATTCACAATTATACAACTTGAGCAAGCATTTTCATGTATTATTCAACAACCAGTTGAAGGGATGACGGATATTGTAAAACGCGTATCTACCAAACATCAAACAGCGCTAGTCAGTAACACCAATGAAATTCATTACAGGCTCAGTCTCATGAAATTCGAAGGACTCAAAATTCTTCAGAAGCACTATCTCTCGTACCAATTGCATGTGATGAAACCGGCACGCGGTTTCTATGATGCCATCATCAAAAACCAGGGAATACTTCCTTCCACTATGCTATTTATTGACGACATCACTAAAAATGTGGAAGCAGCAAGAAGTGCAGGCATGCAAACAGTGAAATTTGAAGGGATAGCACTGTTAGAGACCAATTTGAAAACTCTCGGTATTCTTTGACTCACTTTTTCTCTCCTCAAGGAATCATTTTTTTACAACACCAATACCCGGCCGGTCCATCAGCGTCACTCTTCCATCAATGATTTTGGTGCCGTCAAAAACATCGTTCTTGATGAGCAATGCGCCATCAAGGTCTGCCCAGTCAACCATCGGTGAGAGATGGGATGCTGCGGATATCGCACACGATGTTTCCGTCATGCAGCCAATCATGACTTTCATTCCCAGCGAACGGGCAAGTGTGAGCATCTTCTGCGCCTCGCGCATCCCAGTGCATTTCATCAGTTTAATATTAATACCATGATATACACCCACAGACTTTTTAATATCAGTAAGACGCTCCACTCCTTCATCACCGATAATCGGAAGCGGTGAACGCGCTGTCAACCATGCCAAATCGTCTATTTGTTCTTTCGGCATCGGCTGCTCGATCATCACCACGTTTCGTTCGTTCAACCAGTGAAGCATTTCCAATGATTTCTCTTTATTCTTCCATCCTTGATTCACGTCGCCGGTTAATGGTTTATCGGTGACCGAGCGAATCGTTTCGATCATCTCCTTATCAGTATCGCGCCCAAGTTTTACTTTTAACACTTGAAACTCTTCTGCCTCCTTTGTTTTCTGCTTTACAACCTCCGGCGCATCTATACCGATAGTGAAAGACGTATTCGGGGTTTTGTTTTTATTATACCCCCAAATATTAAACCATGGCTGTCCCATCAATTTGCCGGTAAGATCGTGAAGCGCAATATCCACGGATGCCTTTGCGGATGTATTACCCGGTTCAATTGCATCTATGTCGTTCAGGATGGTTTCAAGATCAAATGGATTTTCGTACTTGCTCAAATCAACTCTGGAGAGAAACGCCTGTACAGTCTCATGCGATTCACCAAGATACGGCGGCATGGAAGCTTCTCCATATCCGGTCATTCCGTTCAATTCAATCTCTGTGAATACAACAGGAGTTGTCGTTCGAGAATTCGTTGCAATGGTGAATATATGTTTCAATTCCAATGTATATGGACGATACGTCAGTTTCATCATCCCTGTTTTGAAATGAGCCGGAATACTTCCGGCGATGGCATTATACGGATCGTTCATCATCATTGCGGCACCGGTTACAAGCGCGGTAGATTTAAGAAAATCTCTTCTGTTTTGTGACATTATTGTATATTCCGTTATCTATGCGACAATGCCAAGCTATTGAATTGATCGGATAAATTCAAATCCCCTTTGCACCTTTATTTCATAATGTATGTTCAGATATACAATTTATCTCGCTCCCGGAAGCTCCGCTTGGAGTATCATTACTCTTCGCATGTGTCCAATGATTATCCTAAGTTCTAAAGCAGAGCTTCATCACTCCTTGCTCCCAAACAGACTTTGGGAATGAGAATGTCTCTGGTGGGGAAATATTCCAGTCGTTTCTCTCGCCTCAATAAAAAACCTTAAATTTCGCTTGACTTTCTGCTGTATTTCCGTAAATTTCATCTTCAGTGTGGGGAAAAGTGGGGAATTCGGGAAGAGAATTTCCGAAAGTATTTATAAGAAATTTGAGAGGGCACTGTGTCATCATTTAAAGGCAGATATTCTTATTCCGTTGATGAGAAGGGACGTGTGGCTCTCCCTGCAAAGTTGCGGATAAATCCAGCAACGAGTGGAAAAGGAAATTTTGTCGTTACACGCGGTTTTGAACGCTGCCTCTATGTCTACCCACAAGATGAATGGAATAAGCTGGAACAATTTGTCCGGAGTCTTTCATTCCTCGATGCGCAGCATCGTTTTTATGCACGAACATTATTTGAACGCGCAAATGATTCAAAGATCGACGGTCAATCTCGGATCACACTTCCCCCGGACTTAATGAAGTTTGCAAATATTGAGAATGAAGTATTGATTCTTGGTGTGCTGGATCGGATTGAAATCTGGAACCCTTCTGTGTATGAAGAGTATCAGAAAAATCATCCGGATACATATGAAACCGTTGCTGAACAGGTCTTTAAACCACAGCACTAGTGTCGTATACGGAGTGGAGACATATACATATCATACTCCAGTTCTTACACAGGAGGTTCTTACATATCTTCTCACTGCAAAAAATGGATTCTATGTTGATGGAACGCTCGGCGGTGGGGGGCACACGAAAGCGGTGCTTGAACGACTCGGCCGCTTGGGGAAAGTGATTGGAATTGATCTTGATGACGATGCTTTGGCCGCATCACGTGAACATCTGGTGCAATTTGGTGATCGCGCAATTATTGTAAAAGATAATTTCAGAAATATTAAGTTTGTTCTTTCTCAACATAAAGTGAATTCGGTTCAAGGTGTGCTTCTCGATCTCGGTGTTTCATCGTTTCAAATTGATGCGTCCGAGAAAGGATTCAGTTTTCGATCCGACGCGCAACTCGATATGCGGATAGATCGTCATCAACAAATAGATGCCAAACATGTTGTCAATCAGTATGACGAACAATCGATTTCAGATATTCTTTGGAAATATGGCGAAGAGAAACACTCGCGGCGGATTGCAAGAGCGATGATACACTATCGTATCCAGCATCCAATTGAAACCACTGGCCAGCTCGCCGCCATAATAGAGCGAACCGTTGGCGGCCAGTTCCTGAATAAAACGCTGGCAAGGGTCTTTCAGGCCGTTCGAATTGAAGTGAACAATGAAATGGAGAATCTCCGGCACGCAATTCGCGATTGCATTGATGTTTTGAACCCCGGTGGGAGAATCGTCGTTCTTTCCTACCACTCACTGGAGGATCGCTTGATAAAAGAGGCGTTTCGCACAGCATCGGCGCGTTCTATTTCTTCGGGTCATAAAATTATCCCGGATACGCCCGTGCAGCCAGTTCTGAACGTGTTGACGCGAAAGCCTGTAACAGCATCAGAAGAGGAAATGGCGGAAAATTCTCGTTCACGGAGTGCAAAACTCCGTGCCGCCGAAAAAGTAATAGGAAGAGAATGAATCGTGCAATCTGAAACACAAAATCTTGGTGAAGTGTA
>Ga0182021_10010153_pt1 | contig 11163 bp, 10 predicted proteins | sample 612E3MmetaG_FD_120493 | JGI IMG/M metagenome (GOLD analysis project Ga0182021, IMG submission 120493) | Permafrost microbial communities from Stordalen Mire, Sweden - 612E3M metaG (Illumina Assembly) | ecosystem: Environmental > Terrestrial > Soil > Wetlands > Permafrost | place: Sweden...
ACCGGGTTGCCCAACAATCCCGTCTTCTCCCTCGCGAAGATCCTGTGGATTCGGCGCCACGATCCGAGGCACTACCGGCGCACGGCGCGGTTCCTCCTGGTACACGATTTTGTGGCGCGGGAACTCGGGGTGGACGGGTTCCTCTCCGACTGGTCCAATGCGTCGCTCACCGGACTTATGGAACTCGCCAGGTTCCGGTGGAGCGCGGACATTCTCGGCGCGGCGGGGCTGGACCCGGCGAAGTTGCCGGACCTTGTCCCTCCGGGAATTCCGATCGGCGCCGTGTCGCGGCGCGCGGCGGGGCGGTCCGGCGGCCTGTTGGCGGGAACGCCCATCGTATCCGGCGCCGGGGACCAGCAGTGCGCCGGGCTTGGGGCCGGCGCGGTCGAACCCGGACGGGTGGCGATCACCCTGGGGACCGCGGGGGTGGCCTTTGCCTTCGCCGACCGCCCCATCCGCGATCCCCGGCGGCGGATCATGTGTTGCGCCCATGCCGTGGCGGGAAAATGGAACGTGGAGGGACTTCAAAACTCCGCGGGAGCCAGTCTGCAATGGCTTTGCCGTCTCCTCAACGGAGGAACGCCCTTTGCCGGGAGTTGGTTCCGCAAGGCGGAACGGGCGCCGCCGGGCTCGCGCGGGGTCCGGTTCTATCCCTTCCTGGCGGGGGCCTCGGCCCCGAACTGGAATCCGGAGGCGAGAGCCGTGTTCCTGGGGCTGGAGCAGCGCCATGACCAATACGACCTCCTGCGGGCGGTGATGGAAGGGGTCTCCCTGGAGACACGGCAAATCCTGGAGGCCTTCGAGGGCCTGGGGGTGTCCGTGCGGCGGATCCGATTGACGGGGGGATGCGCCCGCATCGAGACCTGGAATCGGATCCAGGCCGACCTCCAGGGCCGGCCGTTGGCGGCGTCGGCCTGTCCGGAGGCGACGCTGCTGGGGGCCGGGATTCTGGCCGCGTGCGGAAGCGGCTGCCACTCCTCCGCGCGCCAAGCCGTGCGCGCGATGGTCCACGACGCTCGAACCTATGCCCCGGATCCCAGGGCGCGGCGTTCCTACGACCGCTTGTACGAATCCTACGTCGAGGGGTACCGGCTCATGAACGAAAGCGGCTTGTTTCGCGTCACGGCGGGAGGGGTGGACTCGTGAATGACTTGTATCAACGCCTGCTCGAATTCACCCGTGACGGCGTGTATCGCTACACGTTTGCCGACGGACGGCTGCTTACGGCGAACCGGGGGCTCCTGGAGATCCTCGATCTTGACGGGGAACCGGAGCAGATCGTGGGGCGGCCCTTGCACGATTTGCTGATCTATACCGAACGGGAGGGGAGCGTCCGTCAAGCCATGGAGTCCCACGGAGAAATCCGCGACTTCGAGTATCACTTCAAGACGCTCAAGGGCTCCGACCGCTGGGTCCTCCACAACTCGCGCCTCGTTGACGACCCTCAACTCGGGGAGCGGGTGGTGGAGGCGATCGTGCGGGATATCACGGCGCGCAAGCAGGCCGAGCTGGAATTGGAGCGCCTCGTCGCCCAGCGGACGGCCGACCTTCGGCGGGCGCACGAATCGCTCAGCGCCAGCGAGGTCCGCTATCGAGCCCTGTTCGAGGAATCGCCCGTGGCGTTGTGGGAGGAGGACTTCACCGCGGTGAAGGCGCGGCTGGACGAACTGCGGAAAAGCGGCGTCACCGATTTCGTCGCCTACCTGGAGGCCCATCCCGAAACGGTCGCCGAATGCGCGTCGCGGGTCAAAGTGCTGGACGTGAACCGCGCCGCGCTCGAACTGTACGAGGCCGGCAGCAAGGACGAGCTGCTCGCCGGCATTGACAAGACGTTCACGGACCCAAGCCGGGCGGTGTTCTTGCGGGAGCTGGCGGGTTTCGCCTGCGGGGCGACGCAGTTCGAGGCGGAAGTCCCGACCCGGACCCTGACGGGCAAGGACAACGTCGTCGCGCTCCGCGTGAGCGTGGCGCGCGGCTACGAAGAGTCCTTCGGCAAGGTTCTCGCGTCCCTGAGCGACATCACGGAGAAGAAGCGGGCCGAGGAACGCCTCAAACGCATTCTGGAACTCGAAAGGTCCAACACGGAACTCGAGCAGTTTGCCTACGTCGCCTCCCACGATCTCCAGGAGCCGTTGCGGATGGTGACCAGCTACGTCAAGCTGCTGGAGCGCCGGTACAAGGGCCGGCTGGACAAGGACGCCGACGAGTTCATCGGCTTTGCGGCGGATGGAGCCGCCCGGATGCGCACCTTGATCAACGATTTGCTTTCCTACTCCCGGTTGAGCACCCGGGCGCAGCCGTTCGAGAAGGTGGACTGCAACGCGGCCCTGGCGGCGGCGCTGGGCAATCTGCGCCTGGCGATCGAGGAGAGCCGCGCCGACGTCGCTTTCGAGGCGCTTCCGGAGGTCATGGCCGACGCCGTGCAACTGGTTCAACTCTTCCAGAATCTGGTGAGCAACGCCGTCAAATTCAGGCGGGAGGAGATCCCGCGGGTGCGGATCTCGGCCGGACGGAAAGACGGCGACTGGCTCTTTGCCGTGGCGGACAACGGCATCGGAATCGAACCGGAATACAAGGAACGCATTTTCCTGATCTTTCAGCGGCTGCATGGGCGCGGGGAGTATTCGGGGACGGGGATCGGGCTGGCCATCTGCCGGCGCATCGTGGAACGGCACGGCGGGCGCATCTGGGTGGAGTCCGTGCCCGGACAAGGCTCAACCTTTTTCTTTACGATTCCGGCCGTCATGAGTAACTTGTAGACGTTTTCGCCATCGCGGCGCGTTTGGCGAGACGGCGGGAAAGGAGCAGGACCGGAATGAACGAGGATGAGAGCGACGACGGCGCGGAGATCGAAATCCTCCTGGTCGAGGACAACCCGGGCGACGTGCGCCTGACGATCGAAGCCCTGAAAGAAGGAAAAATCGGGAACGCCATTCATCACGTTCCGGACGGCGTGGCGGCCATGGCCTACCTGCGGCAGGAGGGCCTCTACGCGAAAGCGCGGCGTCCCGATCTCGTGCTTCTCGATCTCAATCTTCCCCGCAAAGACGGCCGCGCGGTGTTGAAAGAGATCAAGAGCGATCCGGATCTGCATTTTCTGCCCGTCGTGATCCTGACGTCCTCTCCGGCGGAGGAGGACGTGATCCGGTCGTACGACTTGCATGCCAACTGCTACATCGTCAAGCCGGTGGATTTCGAGCAGTTCATGAAAGTCGTGCGATGCATCGAAGGGTTTTGGCTTAAACTCGTGAGGCTGCCTGCGCGGCCGTTTGCGCCATGAGCGACAAGATCCGCCTGCTGGTCGTCGAAGACAACCCCGCGGACCTGCGGTTGATCCGGGAAATGCTGGCGGATCATGGAAAGAACCGGTTCGAGGCGCGTTACGTCAGCCGGATGGACGAAGTGAAGCCGCCGGCGGAAGACGTTGACGTGGTGCTGCTGGATTTGAACCTCCCCGACTGCCGCGGCGTGGAGACGTGCAGCCGACTCAGGGCGCTCCTGCCCGCGGTTCCGGTCGTGGTCTTGTCCGGCTTGAGCGACGAGGAGCTTGCCCTCGGCGCCGTCCGCCTCGGGGCGCAGGAGTATCTGATCAAGGGGGAGGCCGATGGACCCCTGCTCATCCGGTCGCTCCGCTACGCCATGGAACGCCAGCAGGCCGAAATCGCGCTGCGGAATTCCGAGGCCGAGCTGAGGCAACGCGGCGAGCAACTGCGGCAGGTCCAGAAGATGGAGGCGCTCGGGCGGCTGGCCGGCGGCGTGGCGCACGAATTCAACAATCTCCTCACCTCCATCCTGGGGTTCGGCCGCTTCGCCTACGAGGCCTTGCCGGACGGGCATCCGGTCCGCCAGGACCTCCGGGAGGTCATCGCCGCCGGAGAACGAGCGGCGGACCTGACGAAAGAGCTGCTGGCCGTGGCCCGCAAGCAGATGGTTCAAGTGAAACCCCTGGACCTCAACGCGGTCATCCGCGACATGATTCACCTTCTGCGCCGGACCTTGGGAGAAGACATCGAGTTGGACGTCGTCATGGGAGACAACCTGAAGCCGGTCATGGCGGACGCGGGCGCGATCGAACAAATGGTTCTCAACCTGGTCCTGAACGCCCGGGACGCCATGCCGCGAGGCGGACGCCTGACGATCGAGACCGCGCGAATTGAGGATCGCGCGAAGGATGGGGGGCTGGGATGGGCGGAGTTGACCGTCCGCGACACCGGCTGCGGGATGTCCAACGAGGTGCGGGAACGCGCGTTCGAGCCGTTCTTCTCGACCAAGCCCAAGGGGCAGGGAACGGGGCTCGGTCTTTCGACCGTGTATGGCATCGTCCAACAGTTTGGCGGCCACATCGAATTGACGTCGAAAGAGAACGAAGGGACGCAGTTCCGGATCCGGTTCCCCTGCGTGGCGGATACTCCCGGCAGCGTGGAAACGACGGTTCCGATCGCCCTGCCGAGGGGGACGGAGACCCTTCTCGTGGTCGAGGACGAGGAATCGGTGAGGCGATTCGCCGTTCGCGTGTTGCGGCAGCAGGGCTACCAGGTTCTGGAGGCCGGCGACGCCCCGGCGGCGCTGGCCCTGATCGCGGATCGAACGGAACCGATCGCCCTGGTGTTCACGGACGTCATCATGCCCCACATGAGCGGCGTCGAACTGGTCGAGCGGCTGCGTCACACCCGGGCCGGCCTCAAGGTGTTGTACGCCACGGGATTCTCCCAGAACGCCGTCATCCGTCACGGACTGGAGGTGGCCAACGCGGCCATCATCTTAAAACCCTACGATCAACGGCGGTTGGCCATCCGCGTCCGGGAGGTTCTGGACAAGGGTAATTGAGGGCCGGTCACCCTTCCATGGTGGTCAGGCCTTCGCGGATGGCGTATTTGGTCAGCGCCGCGATGTTGTGAGCGCCGATCTTCTGCATGACGTGCTGGCGGTGCGTTTCCACGGTCTTGACGCTGACGTTCAGCATCGAGGCGATTTCCTTGGTGCTCTTCCCCTCGGCAATCAACTGGAGGATCTCCCGTTCCCGGCGGCTGAGCTCGACTTGGACCCGCTTTCCGCCCCTGGCGCGCCGGCGCGTCATTTCGTGCAGGACCTGCCCGGCGATCCGGGGGCTGATGTAGAGGCCGCCGCCGGTCACCGTCCGGATGGCATCCGCCAGTTCCAGGAACGCGCAGTCTTTCAAGAGATACCCCGAGGCCCCGGCTTCCATCATGCCCGTGACAAAACGCATGTCGGAATGCATGGACAGGGCGAGAATCCTCAGGTTGGGGTTGTCGTCCCGCAGACGGCGGGCCGCGGTAATCCCGTTCATGTCCGGCATCGCCACGTCCAAAACGATCACCTCGGGCGACAGGTCGGAAACCAGGCGGATGACTTCCATGCCGTTGGTGCCCTCCCCCACCACCTTCATGTCCCGTTCTTTCTCCAAGAGGGAGCGCAGTCCTTCCCGGATGATTTGGTGATCGTCGCAGAGAACGATTCGGATCGGCTTGGCGCTCATGACGCTTTCTCCTCGGAGTCGCGCGGCTTCCCCGGCACGACCAGTTCGGCCCGCGTTCCGCTTCCCGGGCGGCTGGACACCGTCAAGGAGCCTCCGAGCATTTTCACGCGTTCCCGGACATTGAACAGACCCATTCCGTTGGTCCGCATTCCCGTGGCCCGGACTTTGGCCGTATCGTAACCCTGGCCGTTGTCCTCCACGGCGGCCACGATGTTCTCCCCGTCGCCCTTCAACTGGACGGTCACGGCGGAAGCGCGCGCGTGTTTGAGCACGTTCATCAGCAGCTCGCGAACGGCTTGGAAGACGAACACGCGAGTGGTGGAGTCCTGAGGCTCGACGTTGCCCCGGGCCCTGACTTTGACGGCGACCCCGTGTTCCGTTTCGAGGTTCTCGGCCAGCCACTGAACGGCCGGCTTCAACCCGAGTTCGTGCAATACGGGCGGGCTGAGCTGGAACGTCAGGGTCCGGGTGTCGCGAATGGCGTTCTCGATCGCGCTCAGCGCGGCGGTCAAATTCCGTCTCTTCTCTGCCGTGGAGACCTCGGCCCGAACCTGCTCGATCTTCATTTTGCACAGGACCAGGGACTGCCCGACGCCGTCGTGGAGGTCGCGGGCGATACGCCGCCGCTCCTGCTCCTCGGCCATGGCCATGGCCGAGGCGAGGCGGCGGAGTTGGCTCTGGTAATCGAGCATTCGCTGTTCACTGTCGCTGAGTGTCTGCTGGAGTCGCTTCCGCTCGGTGACGTTGCGCGAAACTCCCATGACGGCGTAGACGCGGCCGGTCTCGTCCTTGACCGGAACCAGGGTGGTTTCGATCAAGACCGCATGTTCGTCCCCATCGAGCGCTTCAGGGGCTTGAGTCGTGAAGGTCACGCCGGTTTCGCTCACCCGCCCGATGACCGCTTTGTGCCGGGCGGCCACCGGCGGCGAGAAGAGATCCTCCTGGCGCTTGCCGGCGATCGAATCCGGCGCGAGGCCGAACTGGCCGGCGGCCGCGGGATTGGCGTAGAGCACCCGGCCGTCCGGCTTGCAGAGGTAAATCATGTCCGGCGACGCCTCGGAAAGCAGACTGTAAGGCGGTGGGGGCTGTTGGAGCCGCGACGGCGCCGCGGACGGCGATTCGGCAGCCCTTTTACGGAAGGCGGTCATGGCGGTTGAAGAGTGCGCCGGTTCGCGGGTGGTGTCAAGCGTTCTTCGTGCTCGATTTCGGGCAAAGGATGCCGTAGGCTTGGCGCTCGAAGGATTCGGGAATGGCATCCACGGACGACAAAAAGCAGCGCGAAGACTTGGAGAACGAGGTTTGGGCCGCCATTTCGGCGTTCGAGCAAATCGTTCAGACGATCCCCAACGACCGGGTCTCGCTCGAGGCGCTTTTTCACGCCTACGAACAGGTGGGCGACCTCTCCAGGGCCCGCGAGTATCTTTTACGGCTGGCCGGCGTCGTCTTGGACGAGAAGGACCGCGAGGCGGCGGAGCTGCTGCGCGAGCGGCTGGCAAAGTTCGCGGTCACCGACGCGGCGGCCAAGGAGGCTGAGGCCAGAATCGAACGCTGGCTGGCTTCGGACAAGCCCGAGGCCAGAACCCATGACGTTTCCGACGCGCAAGCCGCCCCTCCCGGCTTGCAGGGAGACGACGCCGAGCGACGCAGCGCGCATGTGACGGCCGAACTGTCGTTCGCCTGGACGCTCCTTCAGGCCGGCGAATTGACGCAGGAGGAATACGCATTCGTCGCCCAGGACTTGAGCGAGATTTCGGCGAGTCCGACTCCCATCACCGTTTCCGTGTTGCACGTGCTCCACGATCGCGGCAACCGCAGTTTGGACCGCATCGTCAGCTTTGCGTCCCGGGATTCGACGGTTCCCATCGTTCCGCTCAGCCTGTTTGACGTGCAGGCGGCGGCGTTCTCCCTGCTGCCGTTCGATTTCATGGCCCGGTATGGCGTCATGGCCTTCGAATTGATGGGCAAGGAAGCGCTGGTGGCGTTGCTGAATCCGTACGATCAGGGCCTGCAGGCCAAGATCGAGACCCTGACCGGAAAGAAGTGCCATTTCTTCCTGACGCTTCCCGAGGACTTCGACGCGACCATGGCCAAGTTGGCCCCGCCGGACAGCGCCAAGAAAAAAGGGGCGGAATAGCCGCGCTAGTCGGTCGTGCCCCCGACTTTCAGCACGCGAGTTTCGCCGCCGAAACTCAGGTGGGCTCCATCCTTGTCTATGGCGACGACCCGCGCGCCTTCGATCCCCTCGCCGACCCCGAGCATCTGGCCGTTCACGATCACCGCGCCCTTGCGGCCGCCCGTGCCTCCGATCAACCCGTAGACCGCGAGCTTGGGCCAAACCACAGGAGGTTTCGGCGTTTCAACGGCGAGGGCCGGCGGAGCGGACGTTCTCCCGGAAGCCCCGAGGACGGGGGCGGCGTTCGACGGAGACGCGACCGGCGCGGGCGCCGTGACGGGAGCGGGCACCGTCGGCGCGGGGGATTGGGACACGACATTGGACGCCGCGGGCGTAGGGCTGGAAACGGCGGAAACGAGGCCGCCCGTCGAGGCGGAGGCCGGCGGGAGGGCGGCGGCAGATCCTGGCGCGACGGAGACCGCCTTGGCTGGAACGGGCGCCGGCTTGACCTGAACGGCAACAGCGGGCGGCGGAACGGCGGAGGGCGTGCTCCACAGTCCCACGCCGAAAACAAGCAGCCAGGCAACCAGAGCCAGGAGCGCCAGGGCCCCCAAGCCCGCCAGCAGGAGCAAGGGCCAAGTCTTGCGCGGGGCGGACTCGGGTTCGGACTGGAGTTCGTCCCGCGGCGCAATGGGCGGCGGCTCGGAAGGGGGCGGCGGCGCCACGTGCAGGGGCGCGGGTTTCGCGCCCTCCGTTTCTTCGCGTTGTTTGCGAAGCGCTTCTTCAATCAGACTCACTTCGATCCTCCTCCTCTTCGCCTGCTTTGCAAGCGATGTCCGGCGAACGTTTGACCAGCCTTGAAAGCAAGCTCCGTGCCGACTGTTCCGGTTCCTTGCCCGCTTCAAGCTCGGCGATACGGGCCTTAAGGTAGGTGCGTTCCGGGAAAATGGCCAGCGAGTTTTTGAAGAGGGCGATTGCCTCGGCATTCCGGCCCTTGAACTCGAACAAGAACGCGCGATAGGTCAGGATCTCCGCCTTGTCCAATTGAGACTGCCGGTCGGCGGGATCGAGCGAACCGGGCCAGAGCGAGAGCGCGGCATCCAGCAGGGCGGCGGCAGGATCGAAGCGGCCCGACTCGATCTCGAAGCGGCCCCTCTCCAACAGAACGCGGTAGTCGCGGGGATTCAACCGTTCGGCTTCCAGGAGCACCCGGCCGGCGAGGTCCGGACGATGGAGCCCCGTGTCCAGCCAAAAGGCCGTGACCAGGAACGCTTCCACGTTGTGGGGATCGGCGCGCGTGGCGAATTCGAGCCAGGGAATGATCTCCGCGGTTTCCTGGCCTTCGGCATGACGGTGAGTTGCCGGCGCGATGTCGCCGAGGGTTCGCTGGAACCAGTCGTTCGTGAACGCTTTTCGCTCGAAGTGCTCCACCCCTTTGTGGAAGTAGACATCGGCTTTCTCGAACAAGTCGGCGCTGAGCGCGTGGCGGCTGCTTCCGAGCAGGAGACCGGCAAGCCCCTGCTCGTCCGGTCGCTCCGGCGGCAGCTTGGCCTCGAGCCGACAGACCAGGGAAGCCGCGAGTATCCAGCCTGCCCCCACCCCGAACCACGGCCATGCGTTCGTCGAGAACCGCGCGGTCACAGAATATCTCCCCGGGAAAACTTCTTTTTCCGGTATCCGATCCAGGCCAGCAATAGAAATACGGCGGTCAGCAGGGCCCCGTAGAGCAGCGCGCCGCTGATGGCGCCCCCGTGCGCCGGCCCCCAGTCGTGAACCAGCCGGCGACGCTCATCGAAAAGCTCGAAGTGGGGCAGCAGGTTATACACGACCAGCAGCAGGGCGCCCGACAGACCCTTGGAGGTCACCAGCAGGGCCGGAACGCGGGGAACGAGCAGAAACGAAGCGCCCGTCACCACATACGCCGTGGCCGCCGCCGCATCCGGATTCATGCGGGTGGACAGGGCGATTCCGAGGGCGGCCACGACGCCCAGCGCGGCGGCGTGAAGCAGCGCGGCCTGGACGACGACCGCCGGGGCGAACGTCCCGCCGCGCAGGAGCGTGACGCCCCACGTCGCGGCATAGAAACAGAACGTGGCGCCGCAAACGATCGTCCACGAGCCCAGCCATTTTCCGAGCACGAGTTCCAGCCGCGACACCGGCTTGGCCAGCAGGGGAAATACCGTGCCCCGGCGCTCCTCCTGGGGAAGCTGGCGGACCGACGTGTTGACGGCCAGAATCCAGCCCAGCACCCAGGCGCCGAGAAGGCCGATCTCCTTCACGTACCCGGTGACCTGGCCGAGGCCGTACACGTCCAGGGAAATCAGCGCGAGCAGCAGGGCCGCGAGAAGAATGAACAGAACGTAGATCTCCTTCTTCCGCAGCATCTCGAGCCAGACGATCTTGGCGAGAGTCCAGAGGGCGGTCATCCGTCCTCCTTGCGGTCCGTTTCCGCCGTGGCCAGGTTGATGAAGTAGCGTTCCAGGCTCTCGTTGGAGCCGACCAGTTCCGACGTCTTCCCCTGGGCGGCAAGGCGGCCCCGGACCAGGATGGCCACCTGGTCGCAAACCAGTTCCACTTCCGACAGCTCATGCGAGGAGAAGAACACCGTCTTGCCCGCGGCCCGGCGGTCCGCGATGAGGCGGCGGATTTCGAGGCGGCCGAGCGGATCCAGGCCGCCGGTGGGTTCGTCCAGGATGAGCAGGTCGGGGTCGTTCACAAGCGATTGCGCCATGCAGATGCGCTGGCGCATGCCCCGCGAGTAGCTGGCGATCCGGCGATCCGCCGCGGCCGACAGGCCCACCTCCTCCAGCAGCCGGTCCACCCGCTTCGCGAGTTCGGCGCCGCGCAGGCGGAAGAGACGGCCCGTCATCGTGAGCAGTTCCCGGCCGGTGAGGAAAAGGTAGGTGTCGGGGTTCTCGGCGAGATATCCGAGCCGCTCCCGGGCGATCTTCTCGGAGACCGGTTGGCCGAGCAGGGTGGCGGTCCCGGCCGTGGGTTGAAGGAAGCCCAGCAGAACGTGGATGGCCGTTGTCTTCCCGGCGCCATTGGGGCCCAGAAAGCCGAAGACCGTTCCGGGTTCGACGGAGAACGACACGTCGCGCAAGGCGCGGACGGCGCCTCCGCGGGATGGAAACGTGACGCTCAACCCTTGAATGTCAATGGCCGGCTTCACGGCATCATGGATTACCACATCCGCCCCCGAGCGTCAAACCGGCGTTCGGCGCGAGCCAGGACAGGAGGGGAATGGAATCGTCCTCGTCCTCAGTGAGCGGAGCGAACGGTCCTCGCGTGCCAGGCCGCAGTTCGCCGCAACGAACGAAGGCGGGTCCTCGTTCCCGCCATCCGGTGCGGAGAAAATCGAGGACGAGGACGACGACGAGAACGGCTGGAAAGCAGGGCAGCTACATTCAGGAAGAGCAGGCAAGACATTGCCGATCGGGATAGGGAGTCCCCTCACGGGGACCCCCTCCCACACCACCGAACTTACGGATCGCGTATTCGGCGGTTCGGCTGTCAGAGACAAAGAGTAGCCAGTCGGAGAACTCCGACGAAT
>Ga0182021_10010154_pt1 | contig 11162 bp, 8 predicted proteins | sample 612E3MmetaG_FD_120493 | JGI IMG/M metagenome (GOLD analysis project Ga0182021, IMG submission 120493) | Permafrost microbial communities from Stordalen Mire, Sweden - 612E3M metaG (Illumina Assembly) | ecosystem: Environmental > Terrestrial > Soil > Wetlands > Permafrost | place: Sweden...
CAACAACGACAGGATTGCGTGGACGAGGACGTTTGGCGGGGTGACTCAGGCCGAGATCGAGTACGTCACTGCGAATGGCCTGGGGTACAATCTGAACGATCGGCTGGGGACGAACGCGAGCGGAGATTACTCGATCGTGTTCAGCGATCCTCTGGTTCGCGCTCCCGACTCTCCGGCCGTGGGCCAGACCTATTACGACGCCGCCAGCTACATCGGACAGTGGCTGAGCGGGGCTTCGGCCGGGTTCACGTGGTCGGGCTCGGTGGCGCGTTGGACGACGGTCCTTGGGTTCGGGCGGATCACGGTGGGCGCCGGCACGTTCCGCGCGGCGCAACTGTCCGTCACGGAGACCCAGACGGAGTGGTGGAACGGGGGCTGGCAGAGCGTGACGTCGACCAGCACCATGTGGATTGCCGACTCGGTGGGTCTGGTGAGTCAGACGTCCACGTACGTCACCACCGATTCGAACGGTGGAAGCTCGACCAGCCTGAGGTCGAGGCAGCTCACGTCGTATGTTTGATGTGAAATGAAGTGGAATACCCGCACGCGCGCGGAGGCCGACGAGCGGCTTCCGCGCGTTTTTCTGCCGGCTCTTTGCCGGCAGGGGGTTTCTTGCCTTTATTCGACGGCCGGGGCGTCGGGGCGCGGGAGGGTGGTCTTCCGCGGGAAGTCCCGACCGGCCTCGGCTTCGAGCCGGCGGACAAAATCCTCCTTCGACATCTCGCGGGTAACGTCCTGGAACGTCTCGAAAGAGACGAAGGGGATGTTCCGCTTCTCGCAGTACCGCGCGAGGAAGCCGGTGGCGAAGACGACGTCGGCGACCTTCGCCGCACAGCGGTCGGTGGCGCCGTCGCCGATGTAGACCACGGCCTCGCCGCGCTTCTTCCGCTCGATGAGGTGGTGGCTCTTGCAGTTGCCGCAGTCGGCGCAGTCGGGATGACGGTGCGGGTTGAGCGTGGTCCACCGTCCATCGGCGCCGCGGACCAGGACGTTCCCGAAGTAGGGCAGGTCGTCGATCCCGCGTTCGTGCAGGACGGTTTCCACGCTGAGGCCGATGCCCTCGCTCATGAGGGTCAGTTCGTAGCCGTTGTTGCGGCAGAACCGGCGGAATTCCACGAACCCCTCACGGATGGGAAGCGTCCTGAGAAGCTCGACCATCTGTTCGCGGGTGACGTCGAACGTCGCGAGCATCCTCTGGATGATCTGCCGGCTGCGGAGTCCCTTGTCGTGCAGGTCCTTCACGAAGACGGGCCAGTCGCCCGGACCGAACGCGTCGTACATCGCGTTGAGGGTGTCCTTCGCGGTGACGGTGCCGTCGAAATCGGAAAAAACCACGTGCTTCATGTCGTCCTCAAGGAAACGGGCCGCCGCAAGGCCCGGGATGCGGCAACAGGGGATGGGGGCCGGCGAGGGTCACTCTTTGAGGAGTGCCTCGGCCTTGCGGGTGAAGGTGTCGCAGAGTTGGTTGACGCGCTCTTTGCTCGATGCTTCCGCGATGATGCGCACGGCGGGTTCGGTGGCGGACGGCCGGACGTGGATCCAGGAGTCCTCCCAGTCGATGCGCACGCCGTCGTCGGTGTTCACCTTTTCGCCGGCGTATTCTTTGGCGGTGCGGTGGACGAGTTCCAGTCCCACGTCGCGGCTGCACTCGATCTTGGTTTTCTTCATGTGGTAGCGCGGGATTCCGGCGACGAGCTCGCCGATGCTTTTTCCCGTCTCGGCCAAGTGCTGGAGCACCAGGGCCATGCCGCTGAGACTGTCGCGGCCGTAGTGGATGCGCGGGTCGATGACGCCGCCGTTTCCCTCTCCGCCGATGACGGACTTCTCGGCCATCATGCGCTCGGCGACGTTGACCTCGCCGACCTTGGTGCGGACGCACTCGCACCCGAAGCGTCGGGCGATGTCCTCGGACATGCGGCTGGTGGAGAGATTGACGACCACCTTGCCGGGACGCTTGGGGAGGACCGCCGCGGTGGCCAGTGCCAGCGAGTACTCCTCCCCGATGAACGTGCCGTTCTCGTCCACGATGGCCATGCGATCGGCGTCGGCATCCTGGGCGAATCCGACGTCGGCCTTCTCCGCCACCACTTTACTGCACAAATCGCCCAGATGGATGAAGATGGGCTCCGGGTTGTGCGGGAAGGGCTCGCCGGGGTTGCAGTGGATCTGGACGACGTCGCACCCGAGTTCCTTGAGCAGCCGGGGGGTGACGAGGGACCCGGCGCCGTTGCAACTGTCGAGCACGACGCGGGGGCGTCTCTTGCGGATGACGGCCAGGTCGGTCGCCGCGAGCACTCGCCGGAGGTGACGCTCCCCGGCCTCCGTGTCGATGCACTCGGGCTTGAGCTTGTCGTGGGCGACGCCGCGGAAATTTCCCTGGTAGTAGATGTCGAGCAGCTCCGAGGCTTCCCCCTCGTTCAGACAGATTCCGGTGCTCTTGAAGAACTTGAGGGCGTTCCACTCGGCCGGGTTGTGCGAGCCGCTGATGACGACGCCGCCGTCGGTCCCCAGCTGCACGATGCTCAGGGAGCAGGAGGGCGTGGTGGCGACGCCCACGTCGATGATGGCGCAGCCCGACGCCATGAGTCCTGCGAACACCGAGTGCTTGACCATGGCGCCGCTGTTGCGCGTGTCGCGACCCACCACCACCGAGCCGCCCTTCATGTACGTTTCGAACGCCATGGAGAAGCGCGTGATGAGCTCCGGAGTGAGCGAACTGCCGATCACGCCCCGGACCCCCGAAACGCCGATCATCAGCGAATCCATTCGTCATCCCTTCATTCTTGCGGAGTCATGGAGGTAAACGGTTTTGCCGGCCACGATCGTCTGGTGGACGGTGTAGTCCTCGTGAAAGACGGTGATATCGGCGTCGAATCCGGGTTTCAATTCTCCCTTGCAACCGTTCATGCGCACCGCTTTGGCCGGTGTCGAAGTCAGCATCGAGAGGGTCTTTCGCAGCGGAAGGCCCGAGAATTTTACGGCGTTTCCCAGGGCGCGGATCATCGTCAGGGTGCTTCCGGCCAGCGTTCCGTCCGGCAGTTTCACCGCCCCTTCCTCGACCCGGCAGGTCCGGCCTTCGCGGCCGAACGTGTACTCTCCGTCGGGAAGACCCGCCGCGCGGATGCTGTCGGTCACCACGCTTACCAACCCTTCACCCTTCAGACGCACCGTCAGGTCAACGACCGCCGGGTGAATGTGGATGCCGTCGGTGATGAGTTCGACGTCCACCCGTCCGTCCAGGAGCACCGCGGCGAGCGGACCCGGGGCCCGGTGGTGCATCGTCCTCATCGTGTTGAAACAGTGGGTGACGTGCGTGACGCCCGCCTCGATGGCGAGGAGCGCGGCGCTGTAGTCGCAATCGGTGTGGCCGAGGGCGGCGACGATGCCGCGCCGGGCCAGCTCGGCGATCAGTTCGAGGGCGTGTTCCCGCTCCGGGGCGACCGTCATCATGCGAAGCTTGTCCCCCAGCCGGCCGTGGATCTCGTCCAGGAGCTCGATGCTTACGGGGAGCACCTGTTCCTTGAGTATTCCTCCGCGTTTTTCGATCGAGCAGAACGGGCTCTCCAGGTAGACGCCCAGCGGACGTGCCCCTGGGAAAAACTTTTCCGCGTGGTCCAGATGCTTCAGGAGGAAGTCGAAGCCCTCGTCACGATACCCGGTGGTTGCCATGAAGGCCGTCGCGCCCCCGCGGGCCATCGCAAGACTCCACCCGGCAAGGGCTTCCGTCGTTCCGTCCCAGACGTCGTGTCCGCCCGCTCCCTGGGTGTGGAGGTCGATGAAGCCGGGGGTGACGAAGAGCCCCGAGACGTCGAGACGCTCGGCGTCGGGGGGCGTCTGGGCCGAGAGGTTCTCTCCCACGGCGAGAATTTGCCCGCCCCGGATGAGGATCTCGCCCGGCCAGAATTCCTCAGACGGGGTGAAAATGTGCCCGCCTGTGAGGAGCATGGCGGAGTCTCGGCTCTTTCGGCTTGAACGTGTCTCTTTCATTCGCAAGTCTCCCGCTGCCAATAGGTTTCAGCATATTGTCGGCCCCCGGATTGTCAACCTTAAACCGGCTTCGGGGGAAACAACGGAGGCAGGAGCCAAGGGCACTTGTAAAGGCCTGCCATCTGCAAGTTGCCGGTTAAATGCAGCGGCGAGCTCCGGCAAGCGGGCGTCGATTCCCGTTGCGCGAGGAGGGTTTTCACTGTAATTTGCGGCCAGCGGCCGGCATCTATATAGTTAAAAACCCGGACGAATTGACCATTTGACGGGCCTGAATTGCGTCACTTTGCGGGAGGCAGTCCATGACGGAGCAGAAGATGGAACAGTCGGACTTGAAGGCAATCGAGTCCCTCAACCAGGCGTATAGCCACATGACGGGGGAGCTTGCCAAGGCGATTGTGGGGCAATCGGCGGTCATCGAGGAGATCCTGATTTCGGTCTTGTCTTCGGTTTGACCCGGACGTCCTTGTCGGTCTCCGGGGCGGAAGAACCGGGAAGCGGCCGGTGGGCATGGTTTCTGTTCGCGGTTCTCGCCGCCGCGGCCGCCGCGTATTTTCTTGTCGGCCGCAGGTCATGGTGGGAGGGGAAGAAGCGGTTCGGTAGTTCCTGACACCCCGTCGCGTTGAGGATGCAAAAAGGCCCGGCCGCATTCGCGACCGGGTCTTACATTTTCACGCCGGAGGTTTCTTCCCCGCTTGAGGCTCGACTACTTCGCCAGTTCCATGAGTTTCGGCAGGAGCTCTGTGCCGACCATCTCGCCGAGCGATCCCTTGGCACAGGCGGTCTCCCCGAACGCGTCGACCTCTCCTCCACGGATTCCGCCGCCGAGGATGATCAGCGGCACGGGGTCGTCGGAGTGGGCCTTGAGCGCGGCGGGCGTCGCGTGGTCGGCCGTCACCGCCATGACGACGTCGTCGAGCTTGAGTTCGCCCAGGAGCGTCCCGAAGAAATACTGGTCGATCGCCTCGATGCAGGCCAGTTTCTTGGCGAATTGCCCGTCGTGCCCGGGGATGTCGGGGCCCTTGATATGCACGTAGAGACCGTCGTACTTGGCGAGGTTCGGCACGACGGCCTTGGCCCAGATGGGATAGACCCGGGCCCAGTCGTCGCCGCTGATGGGCATCTCGACGATGTCCATCCCGGTGGCAATGGCGATCCCGCGCTCGACCGGCATCTCGGCGAAGCAGCCGAACTTGAGCCCGAACGCCTTCTTCATCGAAGGCATGGTGGGCAGGCGGTCGCCGGCGTCGCGCGTCAGGACGAGGTTGCCGGGCATCTTGCCGGCGGCCACGCGGGCCTTGTTCACCGCCGAGGCGTCCAGCACCGCCGCCGATTTCTCGATGAACTCGTTGGTCATCTTGGCCGCGTCCACGGCCTTCGGGTCCTTCTCGTGTCCCTTCATCGCCGTCACCTTGTCGACGAAGTTCCCGTACTTCTCGCGGACCGTCCCCAGAAGTCCGTGGCGCTCGTACGCCGGGTCGCTGTTCGTGATCCACCCGGAGAGCTGTCCGCCCTTGCGCAGCACCAGCACCGCGCGGTGTCCGATGGTGTGCTTGAACTCGAAGCTCCCGCCCGGCACGCTCGTCAGCTTGACCTTCGCGTTGACTTCGTCGGCGAGCTTGGAGGCTTCTTCGTCCGAGAGGTCGCGGCCGACGCGCCGGTCCAGGATGCTCATGTTCTCCCCGTGCGTGGCGAAGTTGCACCGGTGCGCCACGTCGCCGGGTGAAAGTTTCAGTTTCATGGCGGCCGCCTCGATGGGACCGCGGCCGGTGTAGTACTTCTCCGCGTCGTAGCCCAGGATGCTGATGACCGCGATGTCGCTTTCCGGGGCGATGCCTTTGCCGACGGTGTAGAGAAGCCCCGCCTTCGCCAGCTTCGCCAGTTTCGTCATGTTCGGGATGTTTGCGGCCTCGGTGGGGGTTTTCCCGCCCAGCTCTTTCATGGGCCTGTCGCCCAGCCCGTCGAGTATCACGTAGAGGATTTTCTTCACGACGTGTTTCCTTTCCGCATGGGTGTGTCTTGACTCCGGTCAGGCGATACGCTCCGCCGGCGAAACACCATGGATGGGTTCAATTCCCGCCGAACCGCGCGATCAAGAGCTTGATCTTCTCCTGGAGGCGCTTGGTGTCCTCCCAGGTCTGCTGGACGAACTTGTCCTTGGCTGCCGGCTTGTGCGCGTGCGGGTAGTCGTCGATGATGCGCGCGCCGCGGACGTCGTCCTTCTCCTTGGAGTCCTGCGTGTCGGCCGCGATCTTCTGGAGCATCTCGCCGAGCTTGCCCAGAAGCTCCGCTGGTTTCGCGTCGCTCCCGAACTCGCCCAGGAGAATCTGCCGCTCGTGCTCCCAGCGCCTGTCTCTGGTCTTGGTCGTCAGCAGCGCCGCAAGGTCTTTCTTCGACGCCGATTCCACGCGGTTCATCAGCCCCAACAGCGCGTAGTAGCGGATGTAGAAGGTGTAGGTCCCGACGGCCTCTGCGCGGCTCCGCTCGAGCAGGTAGTTCTTGCCCAGTCCCTTGATGTTGCGGTCGGTGTAGACCTCTTTCCGGTCGGGGACGTCCGACAGGCGCCGGCGACTGTCCAGCATCAGGTCCACGATGTCCGGACGGAAGACGTCGAAGACGAACCGGCTCCGGCGCGCCTTGTTCCGCGCCTTGTACTTCCCTTCGTTTCGACGGATCGTGTAGATGTTGTCGCTGAGAACCCACGCCGGCATGATCTCGTTGTACGCCGGGCTCACGCCCGGGTACGACTCCGACGGGGAGTTGATGAGCGAAAACGGGAAGCTCACCTTCTGCGGGAGCGTCGCGACCCCGCTGGCGATGATGGAATACGGGGCCTTCGTGAAGTTGCTCGGGAACTTGATGTTGACCCCGAGTCCGAAGAACGTCCCCTCGCCCGCCCACAACTCCTGGTCCGGCGCCTTCGACGTGTGGTTCGACCCCACGTTCGCGCCGTACCCGACGTTTCCCTTCCCCTCCGGCCAGAACGTCGCGATCATCAGTGCCTGGTGGTGGAACCCGACGAACGGTCCGCACAGGCTCGCCGTCACCTCTCCCTCGGCCACGCCGGTGTTCGGTCCCAGGATCGATTGCGTCACTTTCCCGTGCCGCTCGACGTGGGAGTGCTCCGTGAGGAGCGACGCGTCGACGATGGCCATCGATGCGACTTCGCTTCCCCACTGGAGGATGCTGCTCCGGACGTAGGCCCCGTCCAGGATTTCGGTCTTCTCTTCGAGCGAGGAGATGATGGTGACGTCCCGGACCAGGGTGGCCCCGTCGATGACGGCCCCTTCGCCCACGTAGGCGTTGATGACTTTCGGCGTGCCGACGATTCGTGCCCCGGATTCGATGGTGCCCTTGGGCGACTTCACCGCCCCGACGTACTCGTCCACGAGCCGGTTATAGGCGGCGAGGAATTCCCCGTCGTCGCGGCTCTTCCCCACCCACTCGGCGTCCACGCAGCTCATTTCCGCGAAGATGCGCGTGTCGCGCCCGCCGGTCTCGATGGCGATGGGGAGTTCCGTGCCGTTTCCGAACTCCGTCTCTCTGATCACCGCCACGGTCCCGCAGTTGAAGAGCGTCGCTTTCGACTTGACCACGTAATTCGAAAGGCGCTTCACCTGGCAGACGAAGGCGTCGTTTCCGATCTCGCTGTTGGCGACGGTGCAGTCATAAAGGCCCGAGGGCGCCTTGAAACCCTCGTCGGCCTCGACCGAGTTGTCCGTGAACCGTCCCAGCACGACGTCGCCGAGGAAGCCGACGCGCCATGCGCGTGCCGGGTCGAACCCCGCCACCGCCTTCACCCGCGACCAGTCCTCGCACCAGCAGCCGTTCGCCTCGAGCGCCGCCACCGTCGCGGGACTCACCCGCTTGGCCTTCGCGCCGAAAAGAACGCTGCTCTTCCCCGCCTTGCGGATCGCTTTCGACGCAGCGATGACGTGCGAGCTTCGGATCGCCTTCCGGACGTTGTTGAGAACCTTGCTCTTCATGTTCCGCTCCTCTGGACCGGCAAAGTAAAATGGCGGTTTCGCTTCACGAGACTGCTTGTATTCACTTGTCGGGAGGACGGGCCCCGGAAGCCCCCTGCACCACTTCCAGCGTATCACGTGCAATCATCAACTCTTCGTTGGTCCGAACGACCAGGACCCGCACGCGCGAGGTTCCGGTGCTGATGTCCATGTCGCGCCCGTCGACGGACCGGTTCTTCTCCTCGTCGACCTCGATGCCGAGCGTGCCGAGGTTCTCGCACGACGTCGCGCGGACCGGCACGCAGTTCTCGCCAATGCCCCCGGTAAAGACGACGGCGTCCAGTTGCCCGAGGGCGGCGGCATACGCCCCGATGTACTTCTTCACGCGGTAGGCGAAAATCTTGAAGGCGAGCTTCGCGCGGGCGTTCCCGCCGTCCGCCGCCGCGATGATCTCCCGCATGTCGCTCGAGACCCCGGACACTCCCAGGAGGCCGCTCTTCTTGTTCAGCGTCCCGTCAATGGCCGTCAGGTCCACCCCCAGTTTGGTCGCCAGGAAGAACGGAATGGCCGGGTCGATGTCGCCCGAGCGGGTTCCCATGACCAGCCCCTCCAGCGGCGTCAACCCCATGCTCGTGTCCACCGATTTCCCGTCTCGTACCGCCGTCATCGAACATCCGTTACCCAGGTGCACCGTGATGAGGTTCGCCTTGTCCGCGGGTTTGCCCAAAAGTTTCGCCGCCTGCAGCGCCACGTAGCGGTGCGAGGTCCCGTGAAAGCCGTAGCGTCGGATGCGGTGTTTCGTGTAGAACTCGTAAGGCAGGGCGTACGTGTAGGCGTGCTCGGGAACGGTTTGGTGGAATGCGGTGTCGAAGACGGCGACGTTGGGCACCCCGGGCAGCAGTTTCATGGCGGCACGGAGTCCCGTGAGGTTCGGCGGATTGTGCAGCGGCGCGAGGTCCTGGTTCTTCTCGATCACGTGGATCACCTGGTCCGTCACGAGCACGCTCGTGACGAAGTCTTCGCCTCCGTGCACCACCCGGTGTCCCACCGCCGAGATCTCCGCGACGTCGTGGATGGGGCTCTCCGGATCGCTCGTCAGCGTCTCCACGATGAGCTGCATTCCCTCTTCGTGATTCTTCACGGCCCGGCGGAATTGCTTTCGTTCCTTCCCCTGCTTGTGCGTCAGGATGCCGTCCGCAAGGCCGACACGTTCCAGGAGCCCCTGGGCCAGGACCTCTTCGGTGTCCATCTCCAGGAGCTGGTACTTGATGGAGGAGCTGCCGCAGTTCACAACCAGGATCTTCATGGTGTTTCGGTCAATGCACGGACCGCTCCCCCGGGATGGACTTCACCCGAGGGAGACGGTCCGTCTCCTTTCTGGTATCAAGAGGCTTCTGCGCGTCGCTTACGCGCGGGGGAGCTTCTTGAGCGTCGAGCCGTACTTCCGGTTCAGCTTGCCGGCTGCCGGTTTGTCCACGATGAACGTGCAATCCGCGTGAAGCTGGAGTGCGCTCGCCGGAACATTCGCCGTGATCGGTCCGTCCACCGACGCCGCAATCGCGCTGGCTTTCGATTCCTTGTGCGCCAGCAGGAGGATCTTCCGCGCTTCGAGGATCGTGCCGATGCCCATGCTGATGGCATAGCGCGGGACGTCCGATGCCTTCCTGAAAAAGCGGGCGTTGTCCCGGATGGTCTCCTTGGTCAGCGACACCCAGCCGGTCCGGGAAAACACGGCCGTTCCGGGCTCGTTGAACGCGATGTGACCGTTTCCGCCGATGCCCAGCACCTGGATGTCGATCCCGCCGAACCGCTCGATCTCGGCGTCATACCACGCGCAGAACGCATCGACGTCCTCGGCCTTCCCGTTGGGAACGTGCACGTTCTCCATCCGGATGTTGATGTGCTTGAAGAGGTTCTTGTACATGAAGTACCAGTAGCTCTGGTTGTGCTTCGGGTCCAGACCCACGTACTCGTCCAGGTTGAACGTGACCACCTGGGAGAAGTCGAGCTTTTCCTTCTTGTGCATCCGGATCAACTCGGCGTAGGTCCCCAGCGGCGTGCTTCCCGTCGCGAGGCCCAGCACGCAGCGCGGGTTCTTCCGCACCTCGTCCGCAATCATTTCCGCAGCCAGACGACTTATCTGTGCATAGTCCTTCTTCACGATCACCTGCATCCTTGCTCTCCTTTAAGAAAGGTAACGTTACTCGAGCGACATTTGCTCGAACATCCGGTCAAACACCAGTGTGGCGGCCCCCCTCGCGCACGGACTTTGAGGGAAGGCCGATTTGCGTATCTCGACGGAATCGCGCGCGGCCGGCATCGCCGTGCGTCGGAACACCCGTTCGATAATCTCCACCATGGGACTCTCGCCGACCGCCAGTTTTCCCGCCAGGATGAAGAGCGAGGGGTCAAACAGGTTCGCGAGATTGGCCATCACGAGGCCGATGTGATGTCCTACGCGCTCTACCAGGTTCACGGCCAGACGGTCGCCCGTTCCCGCCGCGGCAAGCACCGACTCGATGGAAAGGGTTGCCGTGCTAGCAGTTGCGTTCGCAGTGATGGCGGACTCAACGCCCTCCGCCATGGCTTCACGCGCCTGGTTGATCATGGCGCGAGGACTGGCGAGACTCTCGAGACAACCGTAGTTTCCGCAGTAACATATCGGCCCGCCTTCTTCTACGACGATGTGGCCGAGCTCGCCGGCGCGGCCGTGCACGCCGTGGAAAAGTTTGCCGTCCAGCACCATGCCAAGGCGGATTCCCTGGCCGATATGGACGTAAAGGAAGGTCTTTGCGCCTCGAGCGGCCCCATACCTGAACTCGGCGAGGGTGGATGCCTGGATGTCGTTGTCGACGCAAGTCGGGAGGTTGAACCGACTTTCGAGGATGTTGCTGACGCGGACGTTGGCCCAAGAGTCGCAGTGCGGGAACTTGATGCTGACCCCGTTCTCACGGTCCACGAGGCCCGCTACGCCCACGCCAATGCCCTTGAGGCGGGTCCTGGAGACGCCGGCAAGCAAGGGATCCACGGCGGCGATGAGCGAATTCATGGTCGCTTCGGGACTGGTTATCGCGTCGGAAGTCGCGGCGCGGCTTGCAAGGATGTTGCCGGAAAGGTCCATCAGCACAGCATTTACGCCAGAAAGACTGACCTCGGCGCCGGCGGCATAGGCGTATTCCGGGTTGAGCCTCAAAAGGGCCGCACGCCGCCCCC
>Ga0182021_10010156_pt1 | contig 11161 bp, 11 predicted proteins | sample 612E3MmetaG_FD_120493 | JGI IMG/M metagenome (GOLD analysis project Ga0182021, IMG submission 120493) | Permafrost microbial communities from Stordalen Mire, Sweden - 612E3M metaG (Illumina Assembly) | ecosystem: Environmental > Terrestrial > Soil > Wetlands > Permafrost | place: Sweden...
GAGGCCCTCAGCCGCAGCCGCTTCTGGCCGGAGACCTGCATTTTCGTCATCGAAGACGATCCGCAGAATGGCTGGGACCACGTCAGCGGCTTTCGCACCACGGCCTACGTCGCCAGCCCGTACACGCGGCGGCGCCGGACCATCAGCACCCAGTACAACCAGACCAGCCTTATCCGCACGATGGAGCTGATGCTGGGTCTGCCGCCCATGAACCAGCTCGACGCCACCGCCACGCCCATGTTCGACTGTTTCACCAACACGCCCGACCTGGCGCCCTTCACTGCCGTGGCGAACAACATCCCGCTCGACCAAATGAATCCTGAAGCCAAGAAGATCTCCGACCCGCTCCTGCGCAAATACGCCTTCGCCTCCGCCCGTTTGCCGCTCGCCCAGCCCGACCGATGCCCTGAAGACTTGCTCAACCGCATCCTCTGGCACGCCATGAAAGGTCCGCTAACGCCCTACCCGGAATGGGCCGTGCGAACTCAGCGGGATGAGGACTAACGGCCCGGGCCTTCCTGGGCAAAGGAATTGCTCCTGGCAAGGTCGGCTGGGCTTGAATCGCCATGCCGCCCCGATGCCCGATCGCTAATCGGCCGGCGGGTGTCTTAAGTTTGGACACCTTGGAGACACTGGGCGAAGCAACGCGAAGTAAACTCTGCGGTTTGGCCAACTAAGCGGCGCTCGACAAACGGGCGCACGAAATGAAGAAAATCCTGGTCATAGACGACGAAGCATGGTTGCGCGAAATGGTGCAGATGGCGCTGCACCAGAAGGGCTTTGACGTGGTCGAGGCGGAAGACGGCGCGAGCGGCATTGACATGGCCCGCCGGGAGTTGCCGGCCCTCATCCTCTGCGATGTGAACATGGAGAAGGGCAACGGCTATCAGACGCTCTCCGCGCTCCGCAGCGACCCCGCCACCGCCGCGATCCCGTTCATCCTGATGACGGGCCTGGCGGACAATGCCGGCATGCGCCACGGCATGGAGCTGGGCGCGGACGATTACCTGCCTAAACCGTTCACCATCGAAGTGCTTTATGCCGCGGTCGAGGCGCGGCTCAAGAAGGCCGAGGCGCTGCGCCAGGAAGCCGACAAGAAACTGGCCGATCTGCGAGACAACATCAGCATGATGCTGCCGCACGAACTGCGCACGCCGCTCAACGGCATTATGGCCTATGGCGAAATTCTCGCTGCCGAAGCGGCGACCCTGCCGCCCGCAGAGGTCGCGGAGATGGGCCAGGTGATTTTTGAGTCCGGGAAACGGCTGGAGCGGCTGGTGGAGAATTTCCTGATCTACGCGCAGATTGAGTTGCTCGGCGCCGACCCGCAGAAGGTCAGCACCCTGCGCCAGAAGCGGACGCAGTTTCCGGCCCGGCTGATCGAAGAACGGGCCCGAGCCCAGGCGCGAGCCGCCCAGCGGGCGGATGATTTGATCCTGGAGCTTGCCGATGGGCCGATGCCGATTTCTGAAGACTACCTCGCCAAGATCGTGGAAGAGCTGGCCCAGAATGCTTTTAAGTTCTCCGAAGCCGGTTCACCGGTGCGCGTGGCGCTCTCCGATTCGCCCAACGGCATGGCGCTTACGGTCACAGACCGGGGCCGCGGCTTCTCGACCAAAGACATCACGAAGGTCGGCGCCTACATGCAGTTCGACCGCAAGCTGCAAGAACAGCAAGGGTTAGGGCTGGGCCTGACAATCGCCAGGCGTTTAACCGAACTGCATGGCGGCACACTGGCGATCCAAAGCGAACAGGGCTCGACGACAACTGTGACCGTGAAACTCCCCCAGCCGGATTTGGCGTAGCGTGGCTGTATTAGAGGGGCAGCCGCTCGTAAAGGATCGTCAGGCCGCGTTCAGCGAGCTCGGCGGCAAAGAAGACCAGGGCCAAGCCAACAAGCGGGGCAAAATCAACTTTCCCCAGCCGCAAGGGGACCCACCGCAGCGGGCGCAGCAGGTTGCGTCCGGTCAGAGCGATGAAGTTCCAAAAGGGTTGATTGCCAAGATAAACGTAGCTGCTCACCAGATGCAGAGCAAGCAAGCCGCCGATGAGGTATCTCCAGCTTAGGCAGGAGCCCAGGCCAATCACCAGACCCTGCTCGAGGCGATGAGCGCGGGAGAGAGCAGGGGGAATAATCGTCAGGCGCGCTAAGAGCAGACTGAGGACGTACCAAAGCAGCGCAGTGACCAGCAACGGCAGGAGCGATTTCACCGGCCAGGGCCACCGGTCAACCCGGCCCAAATGCAGCCGCACCAGCTTTTGCAGTGGATTCGTTTCCGCCGTGCGCCCGTTGACAAGCGAAAGCAGGAGGAGCCAGAGATAAAACACTGCCAGCGTCACGGCGAAGCTCAGCCCGGAGAACAACAACATGCGCCACCCATTATCGCTGCGGAAGGGTATGACGATATCAATGCCCCCCAATGGCAGATTGGGCGTCCAGTCCGCTGCGGAACCGATCTGCCAGTAGAGCAACGCCCGCAGGAGCACCAGGGCACCCAGCGCGGCCAGAAAATGCCAGCGTTTCAAGCGGCTCGGCTCGGCGCGCCTCAGGGTGCCGGCCAGCGTCGCCGGCGAGGTCCTGCTCAGCGGGTCAAACCCGAGTGAAAGCCAGCTCAACCAAAGCAGGAGCCCCGCGAGGTTGAGAATGAAATCAATCAGGCCCATGCGAACGTGTTGCGTATTGCGTGTTCCGTGAGGCAAACCTTGAGCGTTTTCGGGCCGGAAGGCAACACGCAACAGGGCGCATTCCACTGCGTCCCCATCTGCTCCCAAGCGAATGAACCAGGGACGCAGTGGAATGCGTCCCTACCAACAAATCGCGAATGCGCCTCACGCACTACGCCCCACGCTTACATCATCTTCAACAAAGTGTCCGCCATCTCCGAGGGGGTCGGCGCAACGCCAATGCCGGCCGCTTTGAACGCGGCAATCTTTGCCGCCGCCGTGCCTTTTCCGCCGCTGACAATCGCGCCCGCGTGGCCCATGCGCCGGCCCGGCGGCGCGGTCGCGCCCGCGATAAAACCCGCGACGGGCTTCTTGCCGTTCGCTTTGATCCACTCCGCGGCTTCTTCTTCGGCGGAACCGCCGATCTCGCCGATCATGATGATACCGTGCGTCTCCGGGTCGGCTTCGAATAATTGGATCACGTCCAGATGCGAGGTTCCGTTGACAGGATCACCGCCGATCCCGATGCAGGTGGATTGCCCGATCCCGCGGCAAGTGAGCTGCCAGACCGCCTCGTAAGTCAACGTGCCGCTGCGCGAGACCACGCCGATGTGGCCTTGCCTGTGGATGTAGCCGGGTGCAATGCCAATGCGGCAGCCGCCCTGCGAATCCTTGCCGGCGCCAGGCCTGACGATGCCGGGGCAGTTCGGGCCGATGAGCCGGGTCTTCCTGCCTTCCATTACCCGTTTGACCTTCACCATGTCGTTGACCGGGATGCCTTCCGTGATGCAGACGACAAGTTCCAATCCCGCATCCACGCCTTCGAGAATCGCATCAGCCGCAAACGCCGGCGGGACAAAGATGGCGGAGGCCGTCGCCCCAGTTTGCCTTGTGGCCTCAGCTACGGTGTCGAAGATCGGGACTTTGTTCTCAAAGAGTTGCCCGCCCTTGCCCGGCGTGACGCCGGCAACAATCCGGGTGCCGTAGGCGAGGCTGAGCTGCGTGTGCCGCGCACCAAAGCTGCCGGTGATGCCTTGGATGAGAACTTTGGTGTCGGGTTTGACGAGGATGGACATGGGATTCCTTTTTTAGTGGCCCTGCCAACCTGGCAGGCTTTGCATTTTGTTAGCCGGAGGCCTGTGTGTTCCGTCTTTCCAGCCTTTCCTTGATCGCACGGAGCTGCCTGACCGCCGCAAGGTCGTGGTCGCGCCCCATTGCCTCTTTGGCGCGAATCAAGGTCTCCAGGTCCAGCACCCGACACTTGCCGCCCGGCAAATCCACTTCGACGCCGTGTTGGGCGACCTCATCGAAGCTTCCTGCACCGAGGATTTCCCCAAGACAGTCAACCACGCCCAAGTCCGTTTTGAGATACAAGTTCTTGAGACTCGCGCACTGTTCCGGGGTCAGGTCCAGGGGAAGGTCAGGTCGCGACCGATGGACCGGATGCAGATCGGCGAACGCCTTCTGAATCCGCGTCAAGTTGGCTTCAGTGAACCGGCAGCAAATGTCCACGTCGCGCGTGACCAGCGTGACACCATGCGCGACAGCGGCGAATCCGTCCACGAGCACGAACTCGACCTCCGCTGCGATCAAACGCCTAAGCAGTTCGCTAAGATTTTGCATTCCGCCTTTCCATTGCGGCGCGGAGCGATTCCGCAAAGTTCAGTGCGTCGTCGTTGGCGAGCATTCGCTCCCAAGGTGACAGGCGAAGACTCTCCTCCAGCAGCGAGATGTCAATGTCGCCCGCCCCGGCTCTGGGCTCGACGGAGCCGCAAGCCGACGTGGTTTCCCTCAAAGCCCCCTCGTGGTTGCTGGTTCTGTCGGTCATGACGAGGCTTGGGGGCTTTCGGTCCACGTCGCACTCTCAGTATTTGGAGTTTTCCGCTTTTCCTACAGCTCTGACCACCTTCTGCGCTGCATCAGCCATCGAGTCGCCGCGGATGATGGTGACGCCGGAGGCGGCGAGGGTGCGGTTGCCGGCCTCGACGTTGTTGCCTTCGAGCCGGACCACGAGCGGGAGCTTCAGGCCGGTTTCCTTCACTGCCGCGACGATGCCGCTGGCGATCACATTGCAGTCCATGATGCCGCCGAAGATGTTGACCAGGATGCCCTTCACGTTCGGGTCCTGCAGAATGATCCGGAACGCCGCCGCCACCTGCTCCTGGCTGGCGCCGCCGCCGACATCAAGGAAGTTGGCGGGGCGTCCGCCGAAATGCTGGATGATGTCCATCGTGGCCATCGCCAGGCCCGCGCCGTTGACCAGGCAGGCGATGTTGCCGTCGAGTTTGATGTAGTTCAGGTTGAACTTGCTGGCCTCGATTTCCAGTGGCGCTTCTTCGGCCAGATCGCGCATTGCCTGGAGGTTGGGATGCCGATAGAGCGCGTTGTCATCGAGCGAAACCTTGGCATCCACCGCCATCAGCGCTTCTTTGCCCTCTCGGGTGAGGACGATGCAAAGCGGGTTGATTTCCACAAGCGAGGCGTCGCATTCCCACCAGGTTTTATAGACGCCCAGCAACAGCTTTGCCGCCTGGCCGATCAAATCACCCTTCAGCCCCAGCGCGACCGCGATTTTGCGGGCCTGGTAGGGCATCATGCCGATGGCCGGGTCAATGGGTTCCTTGATGATCTTCTCTGGCGTCTTGGCCGCGACCTCCTCGATGTCCATGCCCCCTTCGGTGCTGGCCATGACCACGGGGCGCGATGACGAGCGGTCCAGCAGCACGGCCAGATAGAGCTCCTTCTTGATGTCCGGTGCGGCGGCGATGATCAGCTTGTTGACCAGCCGGCCCTCGGGGCCGGTCTGCCTGGTGACCAGCACATTGCCCAGCATCGCCTTGGCTTTCTCATACACGTCGTCCGCCGTCCTGCAAAGTTTCACGCCGCCTCGAAAGCCGCTCTTGAAAGTGCCCTTGCCCCGCCCACCGGCATGAATCTGCGATTTGACCGCGATAAGATCGGCGCCGCCGGCCAGAAGTTGCGCGGCGATCCTTTTGGCCGCGTCGGGCGTATCGCACACCTCCCACGCCGGCACGGCGACCCCGTACTGCCCCAGCAATTGCCTGGCCTGGTATTCGTGAATGTTCATGGGCGTCGAGCGGCGGCCAGTTGGCGGCGCAGGTCAGGTAACGTCCGCGGGACGGGCCTCACTTCCGCTCTTTAATGGGCGTGTAATGGTTGAGAGCAGGCCCGGTATAGATCTGACGCGGCCGATAGATGCGGGTGGGGGCTTCCATGACCTCTTTGTAGTTGGCGATCCAGCCCGGCATGCGTCCGATCGCAAACATCACCGTAAACATCTCCACCGGGATGCCGATGGCGCGCATGATAATACCGCTGTAGAAGTCCACGTTCGGATAAAGCTTGCGCTCGACGAAGTAGGGATCGCGCAGCGCAGCCTCCTCGAGGTGCTTGGCAATGTCGAGCAGCGGGTCGGTGATATGGAGCTGGGCCAGCACGTCGTCGCAGGCCTTCTTGATGATCTTGGCCCGCGGGTCATAGTTCTTATACACCCGATGGCCAAAGCCCATCAGCCGCTTGCCGCTGTTCTTGTCCTTGGCCGCGGTAATGAACCTCGAACCGTCATCACCAGACTTGTGAATCTCCTGCAGCATTTCCAGCACGGCCTGGTTGGCGCCGCCATGCAACGGCCCCCATAGCGCGCACACCCCGGCGGCGGCGCTGGCGAACAGATTGGCGCGGCTGGAAGCCACCATGCGCACCGTCGCCGTCGAGCAGTTTTGCTCGTGGTCGGCGTGCAGCACGAAAATCAAGTCCAGCGCTTTGACCACCTCCGGCTTCAGCTCGTAATCCTTGTACGGCAGCGAGAACATCATGTGCAGGAAGTTCGCCGTGTACTTCAGGTCGGGCTTCGGATAGATGGCCGGCAGGCCGCGCGACTTCCGGTAGGCAAAGGCCGCGATCGTTCGCACCTTCGACAGCAGCCGCGCCGCTTGGACCACAAACTTGTCCCGCATCCGTTCTGTCAACAGCCCGGGATGGAAGCAACTGGAGGCGTTGATCATCGCCGAGAGGATCGCCATCGGATGGGCGTTCGGCGGGAAGCCTTCGAAGTGGTACTTCAGGGCCTCGTGCAACATCTCGTTGGCCGTCAGCAGGTCCGAGAAACGCCGCAGCTCGGCGCTGGTGGGCAGCTTGCCCATGATCAGCAAGTGGGCAACCTCGACAAACGTGGATTTCTCCGCCAGCTCTTCGATGGGAATGCCGCGGTAACGCAGAATCCCCTGCTCCCCGTCAATAAAGGTAATCTGGCTCTGGCAGGAACCGGTGTTCCCGTAGCCGTCGTCCAGGGTGATGTAGCCCGTCTCGTTGCGCAGAGACGAGATGTCAATGCCCCGTTCTTTCTCCGTGCCTTCGATGATGGGAAGCTTGCAGGTCTTTCCGTCCAGTATGAGTTCGGCAGTCTTTTCCATAAACAACTTTCACTTAAGATTTAGAGCGGCAGAAGTTATTCAATCCACATTATCAAAGCAACCCTAAAGCGCGCTTGAATTTAAATAGCAGGACATGCAGATTCCGCCCCCATGAGACCGCCGGCAATGTCCTTCCTGCTCGTCGTTCTGGCCCTGGCAATGTGGGCCGGGCGCGTGTGGGGCGCGCCCCAGTCCGCTGAGTTTGCGCGGATTGGCGGCCACGACTACGTGCGGCTGGCCGATTGGGCGAGAGGCCGCAACCTCGAGGTTCGCTGGCTCAAGCCGGAGGAATCCATCCAGTTGAGCAACCACTCGCTGAAAATCCTGCTGACCGTGGACCACCGCGAGGCGCAGATCAACGGCACTGAAATCTGGCTCCTGTTCCCGGCGGCGCTGCGCAACGGCGGCGTCTATGTGGCACAATTGGACCTGCAAACGACGTTCCAGCCCATTCTGTCACCTCCCCGGAACCAGCCGGGGACCAAAATCAAGATGGTCTGTCTCGATCCCGGCCACGGGGGCAAGGATCCCGGCTATCGGGTGGGCGCAAACCAGGAAAAGAAATACGCCTTGCTGCTCGCCCAGGAAGTCGGGCAACAACTGGTCCGGGCCGGATTCAGGGTGTTCTTCACGCGCAGCACCGATACATTCGTGGAGCTGCCGACCCGGCCCGAGATGGCCAAACGCCGGGGCGCGGATGTGCTGCTGAGCCTTCATTTCAACTCCGCCGACGCCTCGCGCGACTCGGTTCGGGGCGCGGAGGTCTATTGCCTCACGCCCGCCGGCGCCAGCTCGACCAATGCGCGCGGCGAGGGGGGTGGCGCGGGGCCTTGTGCGGGAAACCGCTGCAATGACAAGAATGTGTTTTTGGCCTATCAACTCCAGAAGGCCGTGACCCGGAGTCTCGGGGTCGAGGACCGCGGGGTGCGCCGGGCACGGTTTGCGGTGTTGCGCGACGCCGTGATGCCAGCCACACTGATCGAAGCCGGCTTCATGTCGCATCCGGCGGAGGGCCGGAAGATATTTAGCGCGCCGTATCGGCAGAAGCTGGCGCGCGCGATTGTGGAGGGCTTGTTGGCTTATAAGCGGCAAGTGGAGATGTAATGCCTAACATGAGCATCGTGACCAAAACCGGGGACCAGGGGACGACCGTGTTGATGTACAACCGGCGGGTGCCCAAGTGTCATCCGCGGGTGGAAGCCTGCGGGGCCGTGGACGAACTCAATGCGGCCATCGGGCTTGCCCGCGCCACAGCCCAGCAGGCTTTCGTGCAGGAGAACCTCTTGGCGGTGCAAAAGGACCTCGTGCTGCTCATGGGCGAACTGGCCACCGCCATGGAGGATTTGCGCCGGTATGTGAAAGACGGGCATGAACTAGTGACCTCCAGCCTGACGGCCAGGATCGAGGGATTCATCCGGGAAATCGAGGCGGCAAAGGTGGTTCCCAAAGGCTGGGCCACCCCGGGCGCGAACCAGTCGGCGGCGGCGCTGGATGTGGCTCGCAGCGTTTGTCGCCGCGCGGAAAGGCGCGTCTGCGTCTTACAGGAGGGTGGCCAACTGCGCAACGCGGAGATTATGGTTTATCTCAATCGGTTATCCGATTTGCTCTGGCTGTTGGCGCGGTGGGCAGAAGCGAAACGAGCAAGTGCCAGTTCCCACTCTTAACACTCTTGGCCCGGAATGCTGCGCAAACTGCGCCTCTGGCAGTTTTACGGTTTCCAGGCGAAGAGCAGGCGATTGGTGTCGCTGACGGCCCAGAGGTTCAACGGCCAAACCGTCGTCCCGAATTTCATGAAGCGGACGCTGCCGTCCACATACACAAAGTTCGAGCCCCCGGAATACTTGCCTTTGTGAGTAACCGAGTGGCAACCTTGCTCAACTTTGTCCGCATCGTTGCCATTCAAACCCTCGCTCAGGTCCATGAAATAGTCCATCGCGGGGTCGGGCTGGTTCTTCTTTTCGCCGAACATGAGGGTTTCAGACGGGTAGATAATCGCCTGCTCCTTCATCGAATGGGTGGCCTCGAGCGCGTCGGCAAAGTAATCGTTCCACCCGTTGATCAGGTAACTCCGATTCGCCCGGTCGGCGGGCGTGGGCGAAGTGAAATCGGTCTGAGGCGGACCACGGAGCGCGTCGGTCGGACAGATCAGCAGATTCGTCGTGCGGTAGTATTCGAGCAGGAGCGTCGGCCAGCGCCAGATGTTGGTGCGCGGCGGGAAAAGGCCGTTGTTGTCGTCGGCGTACATCTTGAGCGCCAGTTCCACTTGCCTGAGGTTGTTGGCGCACTTGATGCGGTTGGCCGCCTCTTTCGCGCGCGCCAGGGCCGGCAACAGCATACTCGCCAGAATGGCGATGATGGCGATGACCACCAGCAGCTCGATCAGCGTGAAGCCCAAGGCCGGCAGGCGCCGGACCAATTCGGTCGGCGCGACGCCCAACTCCCGCTTTCGGTTCCTGAACGGTAACCCGTAAAAAGTCCAGTTTATCATGTTACTTCTTCGTTTCTCTCGAATAATTTCGTGCTCGAGGCGTCAACCTCTTACGCTTATGATGCGCAAACAATGGTTGTTGGTCGCGCTGGCCGTCCTGCTGGGCGGCCTGTCACTCTACCTCAATCAAGACTGGTTTGCCAATGACAGTATTCAAATCTATCATCGTTCCCGTCCCGCCCGGGGCGGCTTCTTTCGCCGCGCCAAGCGCCCGGAAACTCCCGCGGTCAATCCGGTTTCCTTTTGGTTCGACCGCCAGCTTAAGTTGACGTCGCTCAAAGTCGTTCTCGTTACCGAGCTTGAAACCAACAAGTATCCACACCCCATCTGGCACCTGGTTTCCGAATCCAATTCCGTGCCCACTAAGGAGTTTCTTTACGGCATGAAAATCCCCGGTATGCGCCCCGCTGTCAAAGGTGCCACCCCCGATCCCCTGGAGCCGGGCGTCAACTACCGGCTGTTGCTTGAAGCCGGTTCAATCAAAGCTGAGCACGACTTTACGCCTGTGCCGCGCACGCCGTGAGCCGCGGCGCTCGGCCTCAGGGGCGAGCCTGGCTTGGGCCGAAAGGCGCCAGCCCGCGGCGACGGAGCCGTGCAGGCCAGCAACAGTTTCCGTGCCAATCCGTCGTCTCCAGACGCTCCCAGCCCTTTCCAGGTTACACCGGACCGCGTGTCTCAGTTGCAGCCAGCCCATCTCCAGCCATGCTAAGTGCATGGGTTTAAATCTTCCTTTACGCGTTTGCCACAACGGCCCTAGATTCACGGCCTATAATGAACGACCGAAACCCGTCGGAACGGCATTGCCCCAACCCCACCTGCTTATTGATCGGAAGGCTGCCCACCTCGTGTCCGCGATTGCGGATGGCGTGCGCTGGCGAGTTGCTTTAACTTCCACGCTCGGGAGGAGTCACCATGACCGACCACAAGAACGCAGCCGCACCCGCCGGGCCCAGGAGTTTTCTCGGGAAGTTCACCGTGTTATTCGGCGCGGTGCGCGAACTGTGGGTTGTATTCGCCTTGGTCGTTCTCACCAACCTGGCGTACCGGCTGGTGAACTTCACCCTGTCACTCTGGCTCACTTCGGACCTGGGTTTTAGCGACCAGAAGACTGGCCTGGCCGTCATGATCTGGTCGGCTGGGTTGACTCTATCCATTGTTTTGGTCGGGTCGCTGACCGATGCGCTGGGGTTGCGCAAGACGTTTCTGCTCGGGTTTGCCCTTTGCATCATCTCACGCATCTTCCTGACCTTCACGACCGTCAAGTGGTTGGCGCTGGGCGGGGGCATGGCCCTGCTGGCTCTGGGTGAAGGGATGGGTGCCCCGGTGACGGTTGCCGCCCTGCGGCGCTATACCACCACCGCCCAGCGGTCCATCGCCTACTCCGTCTTTTATGCCATCATGAACGGCGGTTTCTTCATCGCCCTTTACATTTCCGACGCCCTGCGCGCCGGCATGGGGGAACATGGCCGGTTCCTCGTGCCCGGGTTAGGGATGGAACTGAGCACCTACCGCACGATCTTTCTGGCCAGCCTGGCGTTGGCGGTGCCGAGCTTTGTCATCGCCTACTTCTGGGTGC
>Ga0182021_10010157_pt1 | contig 11161 bp, 8 predicted proteins | sample 612E3MmetaG_FD_120493 | JGI IMG/M metagenome (GOLD analysis project Ga0182021, IMG submission 120493) | Permafrost microbial communities from Stordalen Mire, Sweden - 612E3M metaG (Illumina Assembly) | ecosystem: Environmental > Terrestrial > Soil > Wetlands > Permafrost | place: Sweden...
AAGGATGCCTGCTCGCGTTTGAGAGCCGCCAGCAAGCCGTCCAAGGCAGGGCTCCCCGCCGCGCCGGTTGCCACCGGCTTGGACGCTTGGGTATGGTAGTTGTAGCGAACGGCGGGAGGATCTTCGATCTTGATGGTCTTGCGGCCGGCGGCATCCCTGAGCTTGAGGAAGGAAAGAACCGTTTCCTTGCACTTGCAGCCGGGTTGCACGCAATATTGCTCGTCCACGGCCCAGGCTTCATTGTTCCAAGTGAAATTCAGAGCCAAGCCAAAGGGAAAGACATCCACGAAGCCGATCATCTGTCCATCATCGGCATCCGGCAGGTTTGTAATGTCAATTTCGGAAGCGGGAGTGGTCTGGATGATGGCAAGTTTTACGGCCAGAAACCATTCACGCAACTGCTGCTGATCCGCCTCGGTCAGCTCTGCGCGGATGATTTTGGCCAGGCGCAGAGACTCTGGTTCTTTCTCCAGTTCCGGAGTTAGGAGGATGGACTTCTCATTGAGATTGAACCAGAACTCGCGCGTCAGGCGAGCAGGCCCCGCAAGGGCATTTGCCGGCGCCGGCAGCCATTGAAATCGGATGTTGAAGCAGCGGCATCTTGCCTCGTGGCAGATGGCCAGAGTCGCTTCATGGCAACGGACCGGTGAATCTTCCCGCTGCGGATCGTCCGCAAATTCAATGCGGATACGCGGCTCCAACCGGGGCCGGTTCTCCTTCCCAATCCACGTCAGTTCAAGTTTCTGTTTGTGGGCCATGAGTTAACGGCTTACATCTCGCGGATCGCTTCAACACACGCGTTCCAGACCGCTGGCTGCCTCGCGCGGAGGTCACGAAACGGCGGCTCATTCTGGCCGCTGGCACAAAAGCACCAAGCCAAGAGACCATGATCATCGGCCTCGCGGAGCGCGGTGATCAGATCCTGCGCTGCCGGGGCAGGTTGGCTCAGGGCTTCCTCAACCAGGCGGGCGAGTCGGCGGAAGGTCTTCTGGCAGCCGGCAGCCAAGGCCTCGCGGCGGTCCAAGTGCAGCACCTCGACGGTTTTGGAACCCTTTTCTGAGTAATCACCGCGGTCCGAACTGAACCGGGCGACGACGTTTCCTGTTCGCGGATCGAAGTCCAGATGCAGCCAGGGGTCTTCGGCCGTCGGGTCAACCAACAGCGGCTGGCCCTTGGAAACTGGGAATTGGTCTCCCTTAAAGCGTCCGCACTCGGTGCAACATAGCAGCAGGTTCGGCCAGACGAACAGGCGCTCGGGGAAATTGTTCTTGGGCCAGAAGTGCTCGATGTCTGTACCGTGCGAGTCGAGACAATACATGCACCGCTGGCGCTGCCTCATCATGCGATGGAGGGTGGCTAACACCGATGCCAGGGTCTGGGTCTGCCTAGCGGTCCGCCATTCGGTCTGGACGTCAAACGTCGCCTCAGCCCTTCGGCGGTCCAAGGCGGTTTGCCGGGAGTCGAGGTCGGCCTGCACGCCGGCATCCAGGTCCAGTCTTCTTACCCGGCGCATAGCTGATCACTCTTCGTCGGGGTTTACAAAGGGCATGAGGGTCTGAACCTGGCCTTCTTCGGCGGGAGTAAGAGTGGCGCCAGATCGCTTCTTGGCCTCCAGTTTCGCCAACTTGGCCCTCGCTTCGACGGCGCGCGGAGAGCGCGTGTTTTCCAGGCCGAAGGCGGGGGTGAGCAGAATTGTGTCGGGCCGAGAGGCGATGACCTTCGTGTACTCCTCGTCGGTGAGGGGCCTTGGCCTACTGTCGCTGCCAGGCTCGGGTAAGACAAAAAGCCCGTTCGGGTCGGCCGCCTGACAGATAATCGGGCTATGGGTCGTGACCAGGAATTGGATGTTCGGGAAGTGTCGCTTGAGCCAAAAGCCGATCACGCGCTGCCACTCCGGGTGCAGGTGCGCGTCTATTTCATCAATCAACACGACCCCGCTGCGCTTGATCGCCGTTTTGCCTTCCAGTGTCTTTTCAGTGAGGTTTTCCAGTCCGTAAGTGCCGATCAGGTGCCGGACGATATCGGCGAGCAAGGCCGCGGCGGCGCGATAGCCGTCGCTCATTTCTCCCCAGGCCAGTTGCGCCCCATTCCGGTCCCGGAGCCACAGCCCATCCGAGTCAACACGATCCACGCTGATCTGGTTGGGCATCAGGTCATCCCGCAAGAGCTCCATGACGAGGGCGAGTTGTTCACGCTCGGCGGCTTTGTTCTCGAGCTCCTTGTGCTTCAAGCCCCGTAGCCATTGGTCAACCTCGGCCAGCGACGCCGCCTCTTGAAACATGGTTACAAATCGCTCAGTGGTGGGGGCGACCATCTGTCGGGTGGCTTCCGGCGATGCGCCGAACACGCGGCGAAAAGGGCCGTAGCCGCAGGAAAACCAGCCGTGGGCGTCAAGTGACCAGATCGTGCGCTCCGGTGTTGAGTACTTGTGCGGCTTGCCAGAGGGGGTGGCCGCCTGGAGGATGATCTCCTTGCCGCCGTTTTTCAGAACGATCTTGGCAGGAAACTCCGCAGACGGCGCTCGGCCGGTTTCAACCAGCGCGTCATCGTCTTTACAGCGCACGATCTCCAACTGAATAAAGGATTCGTCACCACCCACACCATCCCGAATCCACCGATTGAAACTGGGTTGCAATGCCCGGGAGGCGTCTTTCCCGACCAGCCCGACTGCAATCGCTTTGAGGAGCGTGCTCTTGCCAGAACCGTTATCGCCGGTGAATACCGTCCAGCCAGCATACCTGCCGTCACTGCGGCTGAGATCGAAATTGACTTCCGAGAACCCACGAATGTTCTTGAGGATGATTTGTTTTAAGTACATACGAACGCTCCGTATTGATGCGTTGTTATCATGCAAAGCCGCCTCATCCTAGCCTCTGGGAGCCGTTGCCGCAACACTCATAAGGGTTCGCAATCGGGGAATCCCTCCAGGCACTGCATCAGCCGCCAGCGGATGCGAAACACCTCGGATGGCGGGTCTTGGCCATGCTGCCGTCAATGGTGATGCTGCCTTCGTCGAGATTATCTGAGGCGCTGATTAACGCTGAATCCGGGCCGAACCGCCTTTGGCAAAGGCGCGCACCTGTTCCAGCGTCGCCATGGTGGTGTCACCGGGGAAGGTGGTCAGCAACGCGCCGTGGGCCCAGCCAAGCTTGACCGCTTCTTCGGGCTCGACGCCGGTGAGCAGACCGTAGAAGAAGCCCGCGGCATAGCCGTCGCCGCCGCCGACGCGGTCGAGGACGTCCAACTCGCAGGTGGGCGCCATATAGGTCTGGCCGTCAATCCAGGCGACAGCGCCCCAACTATGCCCGTTGGTCCAGTGCACTTCGCGCAGGGTGGTGGCCACGATCTTGATTTGAGGGTGCTTCTTGATGACCTTGTCTATCATCCCGATGAAGGCGCTGGGGTCGAGCTTGTGCTTGGCGGCAACTTCAGGGCCAGGGATGCCCAAGCCCATCTGGAGGTCCTCTTCGTTGCCAACCAGGACGTCCACGTTCTTCACGATGCGGTCGAGGACGGCGACGGCGCGGTCGTGTCCGCCGGAGATATTCCAGAGCTTGGCGCGGTAGTTGAGATCGAACGAGACCACGGCGCCGGCTTTCTTGGCGGCCTCCATGCCCTCGATAATGACCTCGGCGGTGGTCGGTGACAAGGCAGCGAAGATGCCGCCGCTATGGAACCAGCGGACGCCGCCGGCAAAGATACTTTTCCAGTCGAAGTCGCCAGGCTTGAGTTGGGCGCCGGCCTCGTTGCAGCGGTTGTAGAAGACGACCGGGGCGCGCACGCCCTGGCCGCGGTCGCTATAGACGGTGGCCATGTTGGGGCCGTGGACGCCGTCGTGCTTGAAGTGCTTGTAGAAGGGTTTGACGCCCATGGCGCGCACGCGCTCGGCGATCAGGTCGCCGATGGGGTAGTCCACCATCGCGGTGGCGATGCCGGTTTGGAGGCGGAAGCAGTCGGCCAGGTTGGCGGCGACATTAAACTCACCACCGCTGACGTGGATTTGGCATTCGGTCGCCTTGCGGAACGGGATGATGCCCGGGTCAAGGCGATGGACCAGGGCGCCCAGGGAAACGAAATCCAGCGCGCCGTTCGGATGGATATTCAAACCATACTTCATTGTAATTTCTTTCTGATTATGGCAAAAGGTGGGGTATGGTGACAAGGGCCATTGCGATGAATTATGACCAAACCATTTGTTAACGGGCCGCTTTCGCCGGAGGAACTCCAGCGGCAACTGAGCGAAATGCTCCGCCAGCAGATCCAGAGCGCGCGCGAGCCAAAGCCGGCCGACGCCGACAGCGCAGCGCCAGCGGACGAGCCGAAGCGCGAGCCGACCGCTGATCTCTTCAAGTTCGACTACAAACCGCGCGAGGTGAAGGAGCACCTAGACCGCTTCGTCATCAAGCAGGACGAAGCGAAAAAGGTGCTGAGCGTGGCGTTGTGCGATCATTACCACCACGTCCGGCTGGCGCTCGAAGGGAAGGAGTCGCCGAATTATGCGAAGCAAAACATCATCCTCATCGGCCCAACCGGCGTGGGGAAGACATTCCTAATCCGCTGCGCGGCGGACCTGATCGGCGTGCCGTTTGTGAAGGCGGACGCAACGAAGTTTTCGGAGACGGGCTATGTCGGGGGCGACGTCGAAGACATGGTGCGCGATCTGGTGCGGCTCGCGGACGGGGACGTGAAGCGCGCGCAGTATGGGATCATTTACATTGACGAGATTGACAAGATCGCCTCGGCCAGCAACGCAGTCGGCCGCGATGTCAGCGGGCGCGGCGTGCAGACGAATTTGCTCAAGCTGATGGAGGAGACGGAAGTCCCGGCGCGCTCGCCCAACGACATCGCGGGCCAGATCCAGGCGATGATGGATTTCACGCAGCGCGGGCGCAAAGCCCCGAGCACGATCAACACCAAGCACATCCTGTTCATTGTGAGCGGCGCTTTCGGCGGGCTGGACACGATCATCCGCAAACGGCTCCGCGAGGCGACGATCGGCTTCGCGGCCAAAGAGCGCCCGCCCGAGTCATCCGAAGAGGTGCTGGAGCACGGGCAAACGCGGGACTTTATCGAGTTCGGTTTCGAGCCGGAGTTCATTGGGCGGCTGCCGGTGCGGGTGGTGTGTCATTCGCTCAAGGTGGATGACTTGTTTCTCATTCTGAAAAGCTCCGAGGGCAGCATCATCCGGCAATACGAGCAAGACTTCGCGGCTTACGGCATCGAGGTTTTGTTTTCCGACGACGGCCTGCGGCGGATTGCCGAGCGCGCGGGCGACGAACAGACGGGGGCGCGCGGGCTGATGACGGTTTGTGAGCGGGTGTTCCGCGACATCAAGTTCGAGTTGCCCTCGACGAAGGTAAATCGCTTCGTGGTGACGCGCGAACTGGTGGAACACCCGGCGGTGGAGCTGCAAAAGATATTGGCGGACCCGAAACGCGAGGAGCGGATCGTGGCGCGGGAACTGGTGGACGAGTTCGCGCGGCGGTTTCGGCAGAATCATGGCATGATGATCCGGTTCATGGACGCAGCGGCCGAGCTGCTGGTGAGGGAGGCGCTGGAGAAATCGCAATCGGTGCGCGAACTGTGCGCCACCCGGTTCAAGGATTTTCACTTCGGCCTCAACCTCATCGCGCAGAATTCGGGGCAGCGGGAGTTTGTGATTGATAAAGAGGCGGTGGAAGCGCCGGACAAGATTTTGAGCGACTGGGTGGTGGCCAGTTACCGGCAGAGCGGAGGACAGGCCGCGGCGGGGACGGCGTAACGCAGATTTGTAATATGCTGTGAACGATGGCCGCCAAAAAGAAAAGACCTTCGACTGCAAACGCCGGCGAGGCGGCGCCTGGGATTTCATGGGAAGCGAGAATGAGCAGTCCTGGTTTCGTGTGCGCGCTGCTGGCGCTGGTGACGCTGGCGGTTTACCTGCCCACGGCATGGAACGACTTCGTCAACTACGACGACTCGGATTACGTCACGGAGAACGCGCACGTGAAGGGCGGGCTGAAGTGGGAGACGGTGGTGTGGGCCTTCCGCACCGTGCAGGCCAGCAATTGGCACCCGCTGACGTGGCTGTCGCATAGCCTGGATTGCCAGGTGTTTGGGATGCGGGCGGGCGCGATGCACCTGGTGAGCGCCGGGTTTCATGTGGTGAACACGTTGCTGCTGTTCCTGGTGCTGCGCGGGCTGACCGGGGCGCTTTGGCGCAGCGGGCTGGTGGCGGCGTTGTTTGCGCTGCACCCATTGCACGTGGAATCGGTAGCGTGGGTGTCGGAACGCAAGGATGTGTTGAGCATGTTGTTTTTTCTGCTGACGATTGGGGCTTACGGCTGCTATGCCCAGGGCAAATCCGAAATCCGAAGTCCGAAATCCGAAGGAAATCCGAAGTCCGAAGTCCGAAGTCCCAAATCGGGAGACGCCGCCGCTGCACCGCCCGGCTCGTACAGCGCCGCGGAGGTGGTTGGGTCCATCTTCCATCTTCCATCTTCCATCTTCTATCCGCTATCGCTGCTGTTTTTCGCCCTTGGGCTGATGAGCAAGCCGATGTTGGTGACTACGCCCTTTGTGCTGTTGCTGATTGATTATTGGCCGCTGGACCGCTTTCGGCCGGGGGCGCTAAAAACCGAACTCGCGACGGCGTGGCAATTGGTTTTGGAGAAGGTCCCGTTCTTTGCGCTGAGCGTGGCGTCGAGCGTGATCACGTTTCTGGTGCAAAGAAAGGGCGGCGCAGTCTCAACCGTCCTGACCGTCGGCGAGCGGCTGGCCAACGCCACCGTTTCCTACGCGCGCTACCTCAGGAAGATGTTGTGGCCAAACGATCTGTCGGTGCTCTATCCGCATCCCGGCCATTGGCCTCTGTGGCAAGTGATGGTTTGTGCCGCGTTGCTCGTGGGCATCTGTGTTGCGGTCGCGGTCCTGGGGCGCGGCCGACCGTATTTGATCATGGGCTGGCTGTGGTTCCTCGGGACAATGGTGCCCGTGATCGGGCTGGTGCAGGTGGGGATTCAGTCCATGGCGGACCGCTATACTTATGTGCCGTTAATCGGGCTGTTTATCATGGTTGCGTGGGGGCTCGGCGACCTTATTGCCGAGGGTCGGCCGCGATCGTGGTGTGCCAGGGCGCTTGTGATTGGCGGCGTGGTGGCTTTGGCGGCGTGCGCCGGCGTGACCGTGCGGCAAATCCAGTTCTGGCGAAACAGCGAGACTTTGTTCCAGCGCGCAGTCCGGGTCACGCGGGACAATTACCTGGCCCACAACAACCTCGGGTTCTATTTCTCCGGGAAAGGCCGGATGGCGGAAGCCATGGAGCAGTACCGCTTGTCTCTGAAGATCAACCCTGCCTACGAAGACGCGCTGAACAACCTCGGCTACGCTTTAGCGGGCCAGAGGGAATTCACCGAAGCCATCCCGCTGTATGAGGCGGCCTTGCGCATCCGGCCCAAACATGCCGAGGTCCACAACAACCTGGGCAACGCCCTGTCCGAGACCGGCAAGATTGATGAGGCCATCCAGCATTATTTGATTGCCCTCCAACAGAACCCCGAGCACGCCGATGCCCACAACAACCTCGGCATCGCTCTCGCGATGAAAGGCAAACTCGAAGAGGCGATCATTCATTTCCACGCCGCCATCCGTTACAAGCCCAATTACGCCAGCGCCCACAGCAACCTCGGCAACGCCCTCGCTGTGCAGCATAAGCTGGATGAGGCGATCAAGGAGTTTCAGGAATCGCTGCGTCTCAAACCGGATGAAGCCCAGGCCCATAACAACCTGGGCAACGCGCTGGCGGAGCAGGGCAGGGCAGGGGAGGCCATCAGCCACTACCGGGAAGCCTTGCGGTTGAATCCCGACAATAACCCCGAAGCCCATTTTAATCTCGGTTTGGCGCTCGCCCGCCAGGGCAACCGCGAAGAAGCGATAACCCATCTTACCGAGGCACTGCGCGTGCGACCGGATTACGCCGAAGCGAAACGCCAGTTAGACTTGCTCACCGCACCCGCCCGGAACTAAGGACGTTTGGAAAGCATCATCGGCGGCTGCGCGACAGCCGGTGAGGTCCTGACCCGGCCATCGTTGCCCAACTCGGCGATCAGGCGGAACAGGTCGCGTTGGGCGCAGAACGCCACATCGTCACATAACTTGGGGTGGGCCATCAGGCGCCGGCCATTTCGCGACTGCGCGATGCTTGCCAGCAGGTCATTCTCCTCAAGGCGGAACAGCCGTCGGGCGATCTGCGCCGAATCCGCCACCGCTCCTCGACCATACGTGGGCCAAATCAGGTCGCACAGCGCGCCCGCTCCGAGGACATCTTCGTAGGCGGCCTGGTCGAGCGTGCCGCTGCAGACCAGAAGCAAATTGATCGGCGCTCGGTGCAGGATGAACTCTGCTGTGGCGCGCAGGTTAAGAAACGAACCTAGCACTACAGCCTGGGCCGAGGCACAAGCCCGCAAAGCCCGCGTTCCGTTGGTAGTCGTCATGACAATCGTTTTCCCCCCCACTCTGGCTTCAGTGAATTCGCGCGGGGAGTTGCCCAAATCAAAGCCTATGCCGCCCGTCAGGTCGCCCTGGATGCGCAGGCCGTTTCGCTCCCCGGCCAGCAGAACCTCCGGCTCGCGCTGGCGCAGGCCCAAAGCTTCAGCAATTTCAGCCACGGGAACGATCGCCGCGGCGCCGTTGCCCAAGGCAGTCACCATCGTGCTTGTGGCGCGGAGAACGTCGAACACCACGCAAACGGTTTGGCGCAGATCCTTTTGCTGCAAGGGGGCGTATTCAGCCGGGGCAAAGAGCACTTCAAGCGTGGTTGACATGAGCTAAGTGAAACGATTATAGCGTTCGGCCCGATCACCGACAAGCAGGGTGGTTCGTCTTGGCCAGTTGTCCCTTACTTGACTTTCGGTGGTGTCAGGGGCAAAATGCGCCGATTGGCTCGAGCAGAATCATGAAAACAGCGATAGTTGGACTAGGCTATGTTGGTTTGCCGTTGTCACTCCAATTCGCCCGGTCGGGCGTGTCAGTGCTGGGATTGGATGTGGACGCAAGCAAGGTGGACGCCCTCCGTCAGGGAAAGAGCTACATCAAACATATTCCATCCGAGGCGGTAAGCGAAGTCGTGAAGTCGGGCATGTTCCATGCCTCTACCGATTTCAGCCACGTTCACGAAGTGAGCGCGGTTATCATTTGCGTCCCGACGCCACTGAACAAGAATCGTGAGCCGGACATTTCGTACATTCTGGACACCGGCAAAAGCATCGCGCCACACTTGCAGAAGGGCACCCTGGTAGTCCTGGAATCCACGACGTATCCCGGCACCACGGATGAAGACCTGCGCGAGGTGCTGGAAGCGGGTTCCGGCTTGAAGGCGGGGCGGGATTTTCACCTGGCGTTTTCGCCGGAGCGCGAGGACCCAGGCAATCCAGAGAGCAAGGTGGCGCTTATCCCGAAGGTAGTGGGGGGCTACACGCCGGCCTGCCTGGAAAAGGCCGTAGCACTGTACTCAAAGGCGGTAAAGAGCGTCGTGCCGGTCTCATCCTGTCGCGCGGCGGAGGCGACCAAGTTGCTGGAGAATACGTTTCGCGGCGTGAATATCGCCCTGGTGAACGAATTGAAGGTCGTCTATAGCGCCATGGGCATAGACGTGTGGGAGGTCATCAACGCGGCCAAGACCAAGCCGTTCGGCTTCATGCCCTTTTATCCCGGGCCGGGGCTGGGGGGACATTGCATCCCGATTGATCCGTTCTACCTCACCTGGAAGGCGCGGGAATATGGCCAGCACACCCGCTTCATCGAGCTGGCCGGCGAGATCAACACCTCCATGCCAGCCTATGTCGTGCATCGGGTGGCGGATGCGTTGAACGACCGGCAGAAGGCGATCAAGGGCAGCTCCATCCTCGTGCTGGGGCTTGCCTACAAACCGAATGTTGATGATGAGCGGGAGTCGCCGAGCTACGTCCTGATGGAGATGCTCAACCAGCGCGGCGCAAAGGTGGCTTACTACGATCCCTACGTCCCGATCATTCGCCCAACCCGCGAACATGCCCACTGGGCCGGCACGAAGTCGGTCCAATGGAACCAGAAGACCATCAGCGCATTCGATTTGGTGCTCGTCGCCACCCATCACAGTTGCGTGAACTATCAGGAACTGGTGGATTGGGCCGGCGCCATCGTGGATACCCGTAACGCTCTGGCGGGCTTGGTTACGCGACCCGGCCAACTCTGGAAGGCCTGAACTATGCCGCCTGATGCCTGCACGCGCTGCTGTGCCGTGTACGGCTGGCCGGTCAAACACTCGGCTTCGCCCGCGATGCAGAACGCCGGGATTGGCGCTCTGGGATTGAACTGGCGTTACCTGGCATTCGAGGTTCATCCGGATCATCTGCGCCCGGCCCTCGAAGGCGCGAAACGGATGAACTTCATTGGGGTTAATCTCACTGTGCCTCATAAACTGCTCGCGATGGATATGGTGGACGTGCTCGATGAAAGCGCGAGAACCTGGGGCGCCGTAAACACCGTTCGTTTCGAAGCCAGGGATGCCGGCGGCGCGTGGCGACCCTTGCAGGAATTCCCCGACACGCCGCGAGAAATCCGTTCCCAGGGGTTCAACACCGATGCCGACGCGATGGCCCGCGCGCTGCGTGAGGATTTGCAGTTTGAGGTGACCGGCGGGAAAATCCTGCTGCTCGGCGCTGGCGGCGCCGGGCGAACCGCCGCTCTGAAACTGGCTTCCGAACGCTGCGCGGAGCTTTTCCTGGTCAACCGCACTCGCAGCAAGGCCGAGACGGTTGCGAATGAAATCCGTCAACGCGGCTTGGCTGTCAAATTGACGATCGGCTACCCGCCCGGACCGGTGGATTTGGTCCTGAACGCGACGTCGCTCGGCCTGCAGCCGGATGACCCTCTGCCGCTTGACGAAGCGAGGTTTCCACTCCGCCGGGCTGGCGCCGTTTACGACATGATCTATCGTCCTGCTGAAACCCCGCTGCTTAAGGCCGCCAAGACCGCCGGTTGCCGCACCGCCAACGGTCTGGGCATGTTGTTATACCAGGGCGCCCGGGCTTTGGAATTGTGGAGCGGCCTGCCGGCGCCCCTGGCGATCATGCGCCGCGCCCTCGAAAAGAATGTTTATGGCTGAGTACCATGCTTAGCACCATGTTCGAAGCGCAGCAATGGG
>Ga0182021_10010158_pt1 | contig 11161 bp, 8 predicted proteins | sample 612E3MmetaG_FD_120493 | JGI IMG/M metagenome (GOLD analysis project Ga0182021, IMG submission 120493) | Permafrost microbial communities from Stordalen Mire, Sweden - 612E3M metaG (Illumina Assembly) | ecosystem: Environmental > Terrestrial > Soil > Wetlands > Permafrost | place: Sweden...
CCGAAGCCCCCGACCTCCAGCGGATGCTGAGAGACATGCTCGACCAGGGCGCGACCCATTGCCTGATGGAGGTTTCCTCGCATTCCCTCGACCTCAAGCGCGTCCACGGCATCAGCTTCGACGTAGCCGTCTTCACCAACCTCAGCGGCGAGCACCTCGATTATCACCGCACCATGGAGGATTATTTCGCCGCCAAGAAAAAGCTGTTCGTCCTCAATTCCAAGAAGCGGATCGCGGTGGTCAACGAGGACGATCCCTGGGGCAAGCGCCTCATCCCCGAGCTGCCCATGAGCACGATCACCTTCGGCCTCGAGCCGGCCGCCCTCGTCCGGGCCGAGCGCTACCGCCTGAACGGGACGGGCATCGAGGCCCTGGTCCGGTTTCCGGGCGGCCAGATGACCATCGCCTCGACGCTCTCGGGCAAGCACAACCTGTACAACCTCCTGGCCGCTTTCGCCGTGGCCCTCGGCCTCGGCATCCCGCCCGGCGTCATCCGGGACGGGATCGCCGCGCTGAAGCAGGTCCCCGGCCGGTTCGAGAAGGTCGAGAACGAACGCGGCCTCAACCTCTTCGTCGACTACGCCCACACCGACAGCGCCCTGAGGAGCCTGCTCGAGACCGTCAAGGACCTCCGGCCGAGCCGCATCCTGCTCGTCTTCGGCTGCGGCGGGGACCGGGATCGGTCCAAGCGCGAGCGGATGGGCGAGATCGCCGGCCGCTTCGCCGACTGGACCTTCGTGACCTCGGACAACCCCCGCTCCGAGGACCCGATGGCCATCATGCGCGAAATCGAGCAGGGGCTCATCAAGTCCGGGACGCAGAAATACAGCCTCGTCCCCGACCGGCGCGAGGCGATCCGCGAGGCCCTGGCCTTCGCCCGGAAGGACGACTACGTCCTGTTCGCCGGCAAGGGCCACGAGAGCTATCAGGAGCTCGCCGACCGCGTCATCCCCTTCAACGACGGCGACGTCATCCGCGAGATCCTGGCCTCCACGGAGCGGAGCTGACATGGCGGACCTGCGGCTCGACCAGATCGCGGCCCTCGCCCGGGGGACGCTCGTCCAGGGCGACCCCGCGCTGCGCGTCCGGGACTTCGGCCTCGACTCCCGGACGATCGCGCCCGGCGGCCTGTTCTTCGCCGTCGTCGCCCGCCGCGACGGCCACGACTTCGTGGCCGAGGCCGCGGAACGGGGCGCGGCCGCGGCCGTGGTCTCGCGCGACGTCCCGTTTCCCCGGCCGAGATTCGGCCTGATCCGGGTTTCGGACACGGTCGCCGCCCTGCAGGCGCTCGCCCGGGAGGTTCTCGCCGAGAAGCCCCGCATGGTGGTGGGCATCACCGGCAGCGTGGGCAAGACGACGACCAAGGACTTCGCCGCGGCCCTTCTCGCCGCGCGCTACGCGGTCCTGAAGTCCGAGGGCAATTTCAACAACCACCTCGGCCTGGCCCTGTCGCTCCTCCGGCTCGAGCCCGGACAGGACGCCGTCGTCCTCGAAATGGGGATGAGCGCGCCCGGCGAGATCCGGGCGCTCGCCGCCGTCGCCCCGCCCGACGTGGCCGTCATCACCAACGTCAGCCCGGTCCATCTCGAATTCCTGAAGACGTTGGAGGCCGTGGCCGCGGCCAAGGCCGAGATCCTGGAAGGGCTGAAGCCCGGCGGGACGGCCGTCCTCAACGCCGACGATCCCTCGACGCCCCGGCTCGCCCCGGCCTGGAGCGGCCGCAGGATCTTCTTCGGCCGGGCGCCAGGCGCCGACGTGCGGGCCGAAAGCATCAGGAGCCTCGGCTACGACGGCTTCGACCTTGAGATCGGCTATGGCGGCGAACGGCGCGCCGTCCGCTTCCCGTTCCTGGCCGAAGCCGCGGTCTTCGACCTTCTGGCCGCGCTTGGCGCGGCTCTCGCCCTGGGCCTGCCGTGGGAGGCCCTGCAGCGGGGGCTCGCGTCGCTCCGGCCGGCGGCCCGGCGCGGACTCGCCCACCATCTGGCGCGGGGCATCGTCCTCGTCGACGATTCCTACAACTCCAACCCCAGGGCCGTCGAGGCCGCCCTCCGGAGCTATGGCCGCCTCCCGGCGCGGCGGCGTATCGCCGTCCTGGGGGACATGCTCGAGCTCGGCGAGAGCTCGCCCGCCTACCACGAACGGGCGGGCGAATGCGCCGCGCGCGAGGGCTGGGACATCCTGGCCGCCGTGGGCCCTTCCGCCCCATCCACGGCCGCAGGCGCGCGGCACGCCGGCCTGAAGGGCGGCGCCGTCCTCGAATTCGCGACGAGCGGCGAAGCCGTTCCGGCCATCCTGGCCCTCCTCGGCCCGGGCGACCTCGTCCTGGTCAAAGGGTCGCGCGGCATCCGGACGGACATCATCGTCGAAGCGATCATGAAGACCGACAAGGAGACCTGACGTGCTCACCTGGCTGTTCGCCGCCCTCCAGAGGTCCGTGTCGTTCCTCAATCTGTTCAAATACATCACCGTCCGGACGGCCCTGGCCGGGATCACGGCCCTGGCGCTGAGCCTTCTGCTCGGCCCCGCTCTCATCCGCTTCCTGAAAAAGAACCAGATCGGCCAGGAGATCCGAGCCGACGGGCCGCAGTCCCATTTTTCCAAGAAGGGCACGCCCACCATGGGCGGGATCCTGATCATCGGGGCGACGATCGTCCCGACGCTTCTCTGGGGGAGCCTGGACAACACCTACGTCTGGCTGGCCATGGGGACGATGTCCCTGTTCGGCCTCATCGGCTTCGTGGACGATTACCTCAAGGTCAGGAAAAAGAGATCGCTCGGCCTGATCGCCCGGAATAAGCTCCTCCTTCAGATCGTCCTGGGCGCGGCTTTCGGCCTGGTCATCGTCTACCTGGGCTTTTCGGGCGGGGCGGAGCGCGGCTTCGACCTGCGGCTTTACCTGCCCTTCCTGAAGAAGTGGCTGCCGTACCTCGGCTGGCTCTATGCCCCCTGGGCCGCTTTCTTCCTGGTCGGATTCTCGAACGCCGTGAACCTGGCGGACGGGCTGGACGGCCTGGCCATCGGCCTGACGACGATCAGCGCCGCAGCCCTGACGGCCCTGACCTACATCGCCGGCCATGCCATCTTCTCCAGCTATCTCTACATCGCCCAGGTGAAGCCGGCCGCGGAGCTCACGGTCTTCGCCGGCGCCCTGACCGGAGCCTGCCTCGGATTCATGTGGTTCAACTCCCATCCGGCGCAGGTCTTCATGGGCGACGTCGGAGCGCTCTCGCTTGGCGCGTCGCTGGCTGCGATCGCGATTCTGATCAAGCAGGAGCTGCTCCTCTTCGCCGTGGCCGGCGTGTTCATCCTCGAAGCCCTGTCCGTGATCCTCCAGGTCGGATACTTCAAGGTCAGCGGCGGGAAGCGCATCTTCCGGATGGCCCCGCTCCACCACCACTTCGAGCTCCTCGGCTGGCCCGAGGAGAAGGTCGTCATTCGCTTCTGGATCCTGGGCGTCATCTTCGCCCTGTTCAGCCTGGCCACGCTCAAATTGAGGTGATCATGGAGCTCCGCGGCAAGAACGTGCTGGTCGTCGGCCTCGGCAAGACGGGCGAAGCCGTGGCCGATTTCCTGCTCCGGCGCGGGGCGCGGGTGACGATCAGCGAGAAGAAGACGGCCGAGGCGCTCGGGCCGGCGTTCGCCGCATGGACGGCCCGCGGCGTCGCCGTCGAGGCGGGCTGGCATCGGCGCGAGTCCTTCCTCGCGGCCGACCTCATCGTCCCCAGCCCGGGCGTCCCCCTTCTCCCCGAATACGCCGCGGCCCGCGAAGCGGGCGTGCCCATCCTGTCCGAGATCGAGCTGGCCTTCCGCTTTCTCAAGGGCCGGATCATCGGCATCACCGGGACAAACGGCAAATCCACGACCACGACCCTGATCCACCGGATCCTGAAGGCCGCGGGCCGCAAAGCGGTCCTCGCCGGGAACATCGGGACGCCGCTCATCTCCTTCGTGGACCGGAGCCGGGACGACCGCGTCTACGTCACCGAGATCTCGAGCTTCCAGCTGGAATTCATCGAGCTTTTCCGCGCTTCGATCGCCCTGTTCCTCAACGTCTCCCAGAACCACCTCGACTGGCACCCGTCCTTCGAGGCCTATTTCGCCTCCAAAGCCAAGCTCGTCCTCGGACAGCGCGCCGGCGACCGGGCCGTCCTGAACCGGGACGACGCCCGCATCTGGGGCTTGAAGGGCCGGGCCGCGTCCGAGGTCTTCGGCTTCTCCCGCCGCCGCGCCCTCGCGCGCGGATGCTTCGTCCGCGGCGGCCGGATCGTCGTCCGCGCGGACGGCGGCGCCGAGCGGGCGATCCTGCGGGTCGGCGAGATCCGCCTGCCCGGCCTCCACAACCTGGAGAACGTCCTGGCGGCGTGCATGGCCGCGACGCTCGAGGGCGTCGCGCCCGCGGCGATACGGGCGGCGGTCCGCGGGTTCACCGGCCTCGAGCACCGGCTCGAGCCCGTCCTGACGGTCCAAGGCGTCTCCTTCGTCAACGATTCGAAGGCGACCACGGTCGACGCGGCGATCAAGGCCATCGAGAGCTTCGACCGGCCGATCGTCCTCATCCTCGGGGGCAAGGACAAGGGCTCGGACTTCACGAAGCTCCGCCGCATCGCGGCCGCCCGGGTGAAGAGGATCGTCCTCGTCGGGGCGGCCAAGGACAAGATCCGGGCGGCGCTTTCCGGTGTCGTCCCGATGGACGAGGCGCCCGCCTTCCGGGACGTCGTCCCGCTCGCCTTCGCCGCGGCCGCGCGTGGCGACGTCGTGCTCCTGGCCCCGGCCTGCACGAGCTGGGACATGTTCGCCAACTTCGAGGAGCGGGGCCGGGTGTTCAAGCGGGACGTGCGGACGCTGGCCCGGCGCGCCGCCGCAAGGACAAGGTGACCCATGGAAGTCGTCCGGCCCTACGGATTCGACAAATGGATGTTCGCGATCACGCTCATCCTGCTCACCATGGGCCTGGTCATGGTCTTCAGCGCCTCGGGCGTCGCCTCCATCGAGAAATATTCCCAGCCGTTCTACTTCCTGATCCAGCAGGCCATGGGCGCGCTCGCAGGCCTAGGCCTGATCGTGGTGCTGCTCGCCGTCCGAAAGCCGTTCTACCAGCAGCCCGTCATCATCTTCGGCCTGCTGGCCTCGACGCTCGGGCTGCTCGTCCTCTGCTTCCTCATGCCGCCCGTGGCCCACACGAACCGCTGGATCACCCTCGCTGGGATCCGCTTCCAGCCCTCCGAGCTGGCCAAGATCAGCCTCGTCCTGTTCCTGGCCTGGTACCTCGACCGCCGGAAGGAGAAGATCCGCGAGCCCGCGGTCTTCGTCCTCCCGCTCTTGGTCGTCGGCCTGTTCGTCCTTCTCGTTCTGAAGGAGCCCGACTTCGGCACGGCGGCGCTCCTCTTCGTCCTGAGCCTGGTCGTCCTGTTCCTCGGCGGCATCCGCCTGAAATATTTCATCTATCTCGGCTTGGCGGGGGTCCCGGTCTTCGCCTACTTCGCCCTGGCGGCAACCTACCGCTTGGAGCGCATCCTGGCCTTCCTCTCGCCCGACAAGGGCGCCCTCGGCATCAATTTCCAAGTCACGCAGTCAACGCTGGCCCTCGGGGCGGGCGGCTTCATCGGGGCGAGCCTCGGCGAAGGCGTCCAGAAGCTCTTCCTGCCCTGCCCCTATACGGATTTCATCTATGCCATCCTCGGCGAGGAGCTGGGCTTCGTCGGCACGCTGGTGACGCTCGTCCTCTTCGTCATCCTGGTCTGGCGGGGCGTTGCGATCTCGCTCAAGGCGCCCAATGTCTTCAGCCAGCTCGCCGCGGCCGGCTTGACGTTCCTCCTCGGGATCCAGGCCCTGCTCAACATCACGGTCGTCCTCGGGCTCGGGCCGGCGAAGGGCGTCCCCCTGCCTTTCCTGAGCTTCGGACGCTCCTCCCTCGTCTGCAACCTACTCGTCATCGGCATCCTTCTCCACATCTCCCAGCGGCGGGAGACCCAAAGGACGCAGGCATGAGGCCGCGCCGGGCAATCATCAGCGGCGGGGGCACGGGGGGCCACCTCTATCCCGCCCTGGTCCTCGGCCGCAAGCTCCGCGAAGAAGACCCCCGGCTCGAGCTGACGTTCGTCGGCGGCGGCCGGGAGGCGGAGCGCGAGATCCTCGCCCGCGAAGACGTCCGCTACGTGCCGATGCGCATCGAAGGGCTGATCGGCCGGGGCCGCCGCGGGCTCCGCGCGGCCGCGCTGCTCCCCGGCGCGTTCCTGGCGTCGCTCGGCCTCCTCGCCCGGCTGAGGCCGCGGCTGGTGGTGGGCGTCGGCGGCTACAGCTCCGGCCCGATCGTCCTGCTCGCGGCCTGGCTGGCGATCCCGACGCTGATCCTGGAGCAGAACGTCAAGCCCGGATTCACGAACCGGATGCTCGTCCACTGGGCGCGGAAGGCGGCGGTGGCCTTCGAGGCGTCGCTCCCCTATTTCCGGGGGAAGGGCGTCCATCTCGGCAACCCGGTGCGGCCGGAATTCGCCACGCTCGGGCCGCGCGAGAGCGACGGCCGGATGTCGCTCCTCGTCTTCGGCGGCAGCCAGGGCTCCCGGCTCCTCAACCGGGCCGTGACCGCGGCCCTGCCCCTCCTCGCCGGAGAGAAGGGCCGGCTGACGATCGTCCACCAGACCGGCCCGGCCGACCTGGCCGAGGTCCGGGCCGCCTATGCCGCCGCCGGGTTCGCCGGAGCCGAGATCGCGGCGTTCCTGCACGACATGCCGGCCCGCTTCGGGGCAGCCGACCTCGTCCTCTGCCGGGCCGGCGCGACGAGCTGCGCCGAGCTCATCGCCGCGCGCAAGCCCTCGATCCTGGTGCCGTTCGCCCAGGCGGCCGACGACCACCAGACGGCCAACGCCGCCGCGCTTCGGGACGCGGGCGGCGCCGACCTCGTGCCCGAAGCCGAGCTGACCCCCGCCCGGCTGGCCGCGGCCGTGCTCGAATTCCTGGCCCGGCCCGAGCGGCTCGCCCTCATGGCCCGGCGCCTGGAGCCCCTCAGGAAGGACGCCGCGGCCGACGACATCGCCGCCCTGGCCCTCGCGCTGATGAAAGGACGCCCCTAGGAGATCACGATGGTCAAGACTACCTACCGCAAGCTCAAGCACATCCACATGGTCGGCATCGGCGGCACGGGCATGAACGGCATCGCCGAGGTCCTCCTCAACCTCGGATACAAGGTCACGGGCTCGGACATCGCGGCCAACGACGCCACCCGGCGGCTCGTCCGGCTCAAGGCCGGCGTTTCGATCGGCCACAAAAGCCGCAACGTCGAGGGCGCCGACGTGGTCGTCATCTCCTCGGCGATCAAGGAGACGAACGTCGAGGTCCGCGAGGCCCGGCTCCGGAAGATCCCGATCATCCCCCGCGCGGAGATGCTGGCCGAGCTCATGCGGATGAAATACGGCATCGCCGTGGCCGGATCGCACGGCAAGACGACGACGACCTCCATGATCGCCACGATCCTCGACCGGAGCGGGTTCGACCCGACGATCGTCGTCGGGGGGCGCCTGAACACGATCGGGGCCAACGCCAAGCTGGGGGAAGGCGATTTCTTCGTGGCCGAAGCGGACGAGAGCGACAGGTCGTTCCTCTTCCTCTCGCCGTTCATCGCCGTCCTGACCAACATCGACGCCGAGCACCTCGACCAGTATCGGGACGTGGAGGAGATCAAGACGACCTTTGCCCGCTTCGCCAACAAGGTCCCGTTCTATTGCCCGATCGTCCTCTGCCTGGACGATCCGAACCTCCAGAGCATCATCCCGGACCTCGAGCGCCGGCTCATCACCTACGGCTTCTCGACCCAGTCCGACATTTCCGCGCGCGATCTGCGCTTCGACCGCTTCTCGAGCACGTCATCCCTCTTCCATAAGGGCCGCGCCCTGGGAACTCTGAAGCTCAACGTCCCCGGCCAGCATTCCATCCTCAACGCCATGGCCTCGGCCGCCGTGGGCCTGGACCTCGACATCCCGCCGGCCGTCATCCTTGAGGCGCTCGAAAGCTACGCCGGGACGGGCCGCCGGTTCGAACTCAAGGCCGAGATCCGGGACCTGATGGTCGTCGAGGACTACGCCCACCACCCCACCGAGATCCGGGCGACGCTCGACGCCGCCAAGCGCGGCTGGCCCCGCCGGGTCGTGGCGGTCTTCCAGCCCCACCGCTACACGCGGATGGCGCACCTGCGGTCCGAATTCGCCCGGTCCTTCAATCAGGCCGACGTCCTGGTGCTGACCGAGATCTATCCGGCCGGCGAGGAGCCGATCCCCGGCGTGTCGGGGCGGGCCCTCTTCGAGGACGTGAAGCAGTTCGGCCACAAGGACGTTCATTTCGAGCCCGACCTGAAGAAGATCCCCGGGAGCCTGCTCAAGATCGTCCGACCGGGGGACATCGTCATCTTCCTCGGCGCGGGCAACATCACGAAGGCCGTCCCCGAATTCATCCAGAAGCTGGAGCCGGTCCGATGAGCCGATCCCACGCGGGCAGCGCCTCCGGCCTCCAGTTCCAGCGCGGCGACGGCGGCCTTCGCCTGAAGAAAGTCCGGCGGCAGGCGCCGGCCGGGCTCAAGCAGGCCCTTATCGCCTTCGGTCTGGTCGCGGTCACGTTCGTCGGCCTCCACGAGGGCGTCCTTTTCGTCCTCACCTCGAGCAAACTCGAGATCCGGGACGTCCGGCTATCGTGCCCGGACGAATCCGTCCGGGCCGGCGCCGCCCGGAGCCTCGAGGGCATGCGATGGGGAAACATCCTCATCCTCGACATGGCCAAGGTCAGGAAGCGGCTGGAAGCCCTGCCCTGGGTCAAGGAAGCCCGCCTGCGGAAAGTCTTTCCGGCGTCCGTCGAGATCGGGCTCACCCCGAGGCAGCCGGCCGCCCTGCTCCAGCGCGGCGCAATCTACCTCGTCGACCGGGACGGCGTCGAGCTCGAGCCCGCCGGCGGGAGCGCGAGAGAGAAGCTGCCGCTGTTCGTCGACCAGGGCGGCTTCGCCGAGGACCGGGCGGACAAGCTCCGGCGGGCCTGGGAATGCCTGGACGGACTTTCGGACGCCGGGCGGCTGGACGTCGCGACGATCGATCTGACCGACCCGGCGAACGCGGTGTTGACCTTCCGGTCGGCGCCGACCCGCGTTTTCCTCGGCGACGCCGGGTTCGGAAGCCGGATCGCCGACTTCCTGAAAAACAGGGACCGCTGGACCCGGGAGTACGGCTTCCTGGATTACGTCGATCTCCGGTTCGACGACCGCGTTTACTTGAAGTCCGCCGCGCCCGCCGCCGGCGCGGCGACCCCGTCTTCCAAGGAGGCACGCTGATGCCCAAAAACGGCTACGTCGTCGGGATCGACATCGGCACGAAAAAGGTCGCGGCCGTCATCGGCGAGATCAACGAGGAGCGCAAGATCGAGGTCATCGGGATCGGGACGGCCGAGTCCAAAGGGCTGCGCAAGGGCGTCGTGGTCAACCTCGATATCACCTCGGCCGCAATCAAGAAGGCCCAGGAGGAAGCCGAACTCATGGCCGGCGTCGCGATCAACTCGGCCTTCATCGGCATCTCCGGGGCCCACATCAAGAGCTTCAACAGCCGGGGCGTGATCGCCGTCTCGGGCAAGAACCGGGAGATCAGCCGCGAGGACATCCGCCGGGTCATCGAGCAGTCGAAGGCGGTCGCGATCCCGCCCGACCGGGAGATCCTCCATGTCATCCCCCAGGAGTTCGTCGTCGACGACCAGGACGGCATCCGCGACCCGCTGGGCATGAACGGCATCAAGCTCGAGGTCAACGTCCACATCGTCACGGGCGCGGTGACGCTCGTCCAGAACCTCCGGACCTGCGTCGAGCGGGCCGGGATCGCCATCGAGCAGATCGTCCTCAACCAGATCGCGACGAGCGCCGCGGTCCTGACCCACGACGAGCGCGAACTCGGGGCGGGGGTCATCGACATCGGGGCCGGCACGACCGAGGTGGCCATTTTCGAGCGCGGCAGCCTGTGGTACACGTCGATCATTCCGCTCGGCGGCGACAACTTCACCAACGACATCGCCGTCGGCCTCCGGACGGCCATCCCCGACGCGGAGAAGATCAAGAAGCGGTTCGGCTGCGTCACCGGTCCGGCCGCGGACGAGCAGGAGACGATCGAGGTCCCGTCGGTGGGCACCGGGCGGAAGCCGCGCGTCCTGTCGCGCCAGCTCCTGGCCGACATCATCCAGCCCCGGGCCGAGGAGATCTTCCGGCTCGTGGACGGCGACATCAAGAAGATGGGCTACGAGAAGTCCCTGAACTCGGGGATCGTCCTGACCGGGGGCACGGCCCTGCTCGAGGGCCTCGAGGACGTGGCCGAGGAGATCTTCGACCTGCCCGTCCGGCGGGGCGACCCCGTCGGCGTCGGCGGCCTGGTGGACCGGGTCATGACCCCCGACTATGCCACGGCGGTGGGCCTGCTCCTCTACGGCCAGGGCTTCATGCGCGAGTCGGGGAGCGTCAAGGACCGCAGCCGGAAGGGTTTGTTTTCGAGATTCAAGGATCTTTTCAAGGAAGATTAGGAGGGGATCATGGGCAACGACGCCGCAGGAAAACTGCGATTTCACCTTGTCGAGGACACGTTCAACGCCAAGATCCGGGTCATCGGAGTCGGCGGCGGGGGCGGCAACGCCCTCAACCGCATGATCGAGGCGGGGATCGAAGGCGTGGATTTCATCGCCGTCAACACCGACCTTCAGGCCCTGACGGCCAACAAGGCGCCGAACAAGATCCAGATCGGCCACCAGCTGACCAAGGGGCTGGGCTCGGGCGGCCGGCCGGAGAAGGGCAAGCAGGCGGCGATGGAGGACACGGAAAAGCTCCTCGAGATCCTCGAGGGCTCGGACATGGTCTTCCTCACGGCCGGCCTGGGCGGCGGGACGGGGACCGGCGCGACGCCGATCCTCGCCAACCTGGCGGCCGAGCTCGACATCCTCTGCCTCGCCATCTGCACCCTGCCCTTCGAGTTCGAGGGCCGGGTCCGGTCCAAGCAGGCGGAGGAGGGCCTGAACGACATCAAGGGGGCCGTCGACACGGTCATCGCCATCCCGAACGACCGGCTGCTCCAGACGGTCGACATGGGGACCTCCGTCCAGGACGCGTTCAAGATGGCCGACGACATCCTCCGGCAGGCGGTCCAGGGCGTCTCCG
>Ga0182021_10010159_pt1 | contig 11160 bp, 10 predicted proteins | sample 612E3MmetaG_FD_120493 | JGI IMG/M metagenome (GOLD analysis project Ga0182021, IMG submission 120493) | Permafrost microbial communities from Stordalen Mire, Sweden - 612E3M metaG (Illumina Assembly) | ecosystem: Environmental > Terrestrial > Soil > Wetlands > Permafrost | place: Sweden...
GGTTAAAAAACATGACAAATCCGAATTTTCCAGGTGAATTGGAGCCTTCGGCGGGATTTGGACCCGCGACCATTACCTTACCAAGGTAACGCCCCACCGGGCTAGGCTACGAAGGCTCAATTTGGTTCTGCTCTGAAAGAACATAACTTAGGACATAAAGAGCTTACGGTTCGCCAGGTCAAAAAAATTATTGCTTGCGGGAAATGTTTGAGGTTTTTGCCCAGACGCGGCAGGTGCCTTCCATGCTGACCATGCAGGCGCCGACGGGGTTTTGTGGAGTGCATTTTCTGAGGAATAGTGGGCAGGCGTCGGGTTTGATTTTACCGACAACGACGAGGTGGCATCTGCAGCCAGGTTGCGAGTCGATTCCATCTTGGATTTGGATTTTGTGTCTGCGGACAGCGTCGAAGCCTGCATATGGCTGTTTCAGGGCGAGGGTTGATTTTGGGATTGTTCCAAGACCTCGCCATTTGCCGTCGACCACATCGAACGCTTCGTTAATTAGCCGTTGTGCCTTCAAGTTGCCTTCCCACTGAACGCCTCGGGAATACTCGTTCTCAAGTCGGGGCTTGCCCTCGCTCATCTGTTTTACAATCATGTAGACCGCGAAGAGTAGGTCCAACGGCTCAAACCCTGCTACGACTGTCGGTAAATGGTATTTTTCGGGGAAAACTGAGTACGGCGCTACCCCGATTATTGTGCTGACGTGCCCAGGCGCGATGAAGCCATTGAGTTCTAAGTCGTCCATTTTGGCAAGTAGCTCCATCGCGGGCGGGACAATTCGGTGTGAAATAAGGAAGCTCAGGTTCTCCGCGGCTTTGCGCTGAACTTCAATTGCTGTGGAGGGTGCGGTTGTCTCGAAGCCGACGGCGAAGAACACGAATTCCTTCTGAGGCTCCGCCTGCGCCATTGTGACGGCGTCGCTGGTACTGTAAACCACCCGGACATCTGCTCCGTCCGCCTTAGCATCCAAAAGCGACCCATGACTGCCCGGAACTCTTAGGACATCGCCAAAGCAGGTTATAACGATGCCTTTCTTTGCCATCTGGATAGCTGCATCAACTTCTGAAGCGGGCAAAATACAAACTGGGCAACCTGGACCAGCGATAACCTCTATGTTTTTTGGCAACAAGCTACGTATTCCAAAATGACTTATAGTCCATTCGTGGGTTCCGCAGACGTGGCAGATTTTTACGGTGCCCGTTTTCGGGGTCAGGGCTTGGATTTTGTCGGCCACGCGCCGCGCCATTGCGGGGTCACGGTAAACCTGCGAATCCGGCATAGAATAATCGCCTACTCTTTTCCCGCATCTAAAACTTCGTTCCAGAGACTGAGGGTTTCTTGGGCTTCCTTTTGGCTTACGGTCTGGATAGCGTAGCCCGCGTGAACTAAGACGTATTCGCCTACTTTCGTGTCCACCAGCGTCACGTTGACTTCTCGGAGGACTTTTTCGCCAAAATCAACTTGGGCTTTGTCGCCCACGATGCTTATGATGCGTGCCGGAATTGCCAAACACATAAGGGTCAACTTCTGAATCGAGGCGTAAACGGCGATAAAAACAGATTGGTCTAAAACCCGCCAAATCCACCTACAACTGCCTGCCCCAGCGATACGCCGCCGTCGCCTGACGGAACAGACTCGTGGACCAAGAAACGTAATCCCTGCGCCTCCACGACGTCGCGCATCAGTCTGGCGAGCAACGCGTTGACGGCTGCGCCGCCTGTGAACCCGACAGTTCCGACACCACAACCCACAGCCTTCTCTACCGCTAACGCAGCTAAGCCCTTTGCCAGATAAACATGCACCGAATACGCTAAATCCGCCTTCGAAAAATTATCCCTGTTTTCAAAAACCGACACAAGCAGTTGAGTTGTGTCTAAAGCTTTGCCGCAAATCACCGACGCTAATCCCAGCACGTCTTTGCCTTTGACGGCTACAGACTCCAGTTTCATGGCTGCTTCCCCCTCGTAGGTGCGCTCGCAGCAGATTCCGAGGATGGCTGCGGCTGCGTCGAGGATTCTACCCAGACTCGTGGTTTTGGGGACATCATGCGTTTTGAGTTGGCTTAGGATGAGCTTGACTTCGATTTCTCCGTGAGGAAAACTGTTAGCGGACTGACGCATCAACCAGTCCGCTACGTCGATTTCTTTGCTCAATATCCCAGCAGCGATACGCAACGGATAACGAGTGGCGACGTCGCCGCCCAGAAGTGGCTGAGGCTCCAAATATCCCAACCGCCTAAAACCTGCCGAGCCCCTTTCGCAATGGAGGATTTCTCCGCCCCATGCTGACCCATCAACACCGTAGCCGTAACCGTCGCAAACGATTCCGACAATTTCGTCGACATTATGCTCAGCCATGAGCGCGGCGACGTGAGCGTGGTGGTGCTGAACTTGGATAAGTTGCCAACCATTTTGTTCTGCAAGTTCCTGTGCCAGGTTAGTGGTCGTGAATTTCGGATGCAGGTCACATGCGACGGCTTCGACTTTGCTGTTGGTTAAGCGCATAAGGTGTTTTGTTGCTTGTTGGAGGAAGCTGCGAGTCTCCACGTTTTCGACGTCTCCTACGTGTTGGCTTAAGAACGCTTTGTCTCTGTTGAGGATGCAGCTGGTGTTGTTCAGTTCGCCGCCCAAGCCGACAACGCATCGTTTCGCTTTTTGCTTGAGCATTATGGGTGCGGGTGCGTAGCCGCGGCTTCGCCTCAAAAACGCGTTTCTGTCGCCGTGAACGCGGGTTACGGTGTCGTCGCATCGCTGGGCGATTTGGCGGTTGTGAAACAGGAAATAATCCACTGTGCCGCCCAGGATTTTTAGGGCTTGGTCGTTGTCTTTGACAATGGGTTGGTTGGCTGGGTTGGCGCTGGTCATCACGAACGCTTGGTCGGGGATGCGGTCGAAGAGCATGTAGTGCATGCCGCTGTAGGGCATCATGACGCCGACGTTGTGCAGTTCGGGGGCGATTTGCGTTGAAAGGTTGAAGTTGCTGTTTTTGTTGAGCAAGACAATTGGACGTGCAGGAGAAGTCAGCAGTTCCTGTTCCTTCGGGTTAACTTCGGCGAAAGATTTGACGGCTTCCAGGCTGCGTGCCATGAGGGCGAAGGGTTTGGCGCTTCGGTGCTTCGAGGCTCGAAGTCGCAACAGGGGCGTCTCCTTGACAGCTGAGGCTGCAATGTGGAAGCCCCCGTAGCCCTTGACGGCAACGATGCTGCCTTCCGATAACAGTTTGCTTGCTTCCCGCACAGGGTCTGCTGCTCCGACAGATTCGCCACGGTTCGTTGTCAGGGACGCTTTAGGTCCACATAGAGGACACGCAACCGTCTGCGCGTGAAACCGCCTGTTCGCGGGATCCTCGTACTCTTTCTTGCAGAAGCCGCAAAGAGGGAATTCGTTCATGGTTGTGTTTTCGCGATCGTATGGCAGCCGCTCAATGATAGTGAATCGGGGTCCACAGTTAACGCAGGTAATGAAGAAATAATCGAAACGCGGGTCGCTGGGGGTGCGGAGCTCGCGGAGACAGTCGTTGCAGATGGCACTGTCTGGAGGAACCACCGAACCCAAATTCTCCAGCGCCTCAGAGCTTTTGATTATTGTGAACTGGCTGTATTGGTTTTTGCCTGAGAGCGGGGTTTTTGTAATGTTGTGAATTTGGGCTTGCGGCGGCTTCCGTTCTGTGAGGTCGCGGAGGAATCCGTCAATGGCTTCTTGTTGGCCTTCAAGCAGGATTTCCACGCCCGCGTCCCCGCGGTTCCGAACGTAACACGCCAACCCAAGCCGAACGGCGGTGCGATATACGAAGGGACGAAAACCCACACCCTGAACAATGCCGGAAACGTTTACTTTAACGCGCAAAGCGCAACCTTCGCTATTTCAAAACAGAGGTTTTCTCTTATAGATTTCGCAACAAAAAACGCCCAAAAACGCAAATAGTCAAAATGACATAACGTTTTTAGTGACGGCAATGAAGAGGTACGCAACAATATCTGTCCCAATCGAAATTAAAGCCATTCTCGAAAAGGCGAAGGGAAAGAAGACATGGGCCGATTACCTTTCGGAAGAGTGCTCTGAATGGCAACTTGTTAAGGGCAAAAAAGCCTTCCAAGAACTTAGGCAACTTCTCTCCAAAGAAGATTTAGAAGCCATCGGCTAATCTAGCAAAGAATTTAGGGAAAAATTCAAGCTGCCATGAATCTGCTGCCAAGGTTCCCGTTTAATCACGAGAGGGCCCGTTTCAAAACTTTTCCTGCAGAACTCAGCGGAAGATTTTTCCGAAACTCAATTTTGCGTATTGCCTTGTAGGGGGCAACTTTGCCGTTGACGAATGCCATGAGTTCCACGTCATTTGCAGCTGCGCCCTCTTTGAGTACCACATAAGCTTTGGGGATTTCTCCTGCCTGCGCGTCAGGTTTCCCCACAACGGCGCATAGCTTCACTGTAGGGTGTTCGTAGAGGATGTCTTCGAGTTCGCGGGGGTAGACGCTGTAGCCTTTGGTTTTGATTTGGTCTTTTTTGCGGTCGGTGATGTAGAAGTATCCTTCGCTGTCCATGTGGGCGAGGTCGCCTGTGAGGAGCCAGCCGTCGCGGATGACCTGGCCGGTTTCGGTGGGTTGTCGCCAATAACCCTTCATAACTTGGGGACCCTTCACGGCAAGTTCGCCGGTTTCTCCGACGGCAAGCGCCTTTGTACCAGTTTCTAAATCGATAATTTTTGCTTCGGTGTCGGGAAGAGGCAGACCGATGGAGCCTACTTTTACATTTCGCAGGGTTCTGTCAACTGGGCTGCAGTGCGTAACTGGCGATGCCTCGGTCAAGCCATAACCTTCTGCCAGCAAACCACCGGTTATCTGCATGAATCGCTTCTGGACTTCAGGCGGGAGAGGGGAGGCGCCGCTGATGCATACACGGATAGAAGTCTGGTCGTATTTGCCGATTTCGGGGTTGGCAAGCAGGGTTTGATACATTGTTGGGACGCCGCAGAAAACCGTGGCCCGATTTCGCTGGATCGCTGAAAGGGCTTTTGCGGGTTCGAATCGGGGAAGCAGAACCATCTTCGCAGCTGCGGCAACGGGTGTGTTTAGGCTGGTGGTCATGCCGTAGATGTGGGAAAGCGGCAATGCAACCAAAAACGTCTCCGCGGCTATGGCGCATTTTATCCATGCCGAGAAAGCAATTGCATTCGAGACCAGGTTTTTATGAGTGAGCATTGCTGCTTTTGCCGTTCCAGTGGTTCCGCCTGTGTATTGCAGCGCCGCCAAATCATCTTCTGGGTCCACCTGGGTTTTCGGCACTTCCAAGGAACCCTTGTGAAGAATTTCTTGGAAAGTGTGCGCCTTCTGATTTCCTGTAGGAATAACTGCAAAACTGGAGGAGTTAGAATACTCTTCTGCTGTAGTTATGACGGCGTGTTTCAACTTGGTTTTCTGCCAGACCGCTTCAAGAACTGGGTAAAGCGAATCTATGGTGATGATGGTTTGGGCTTCGGAGTCTGCGAGTTGATATTGGACTTCGCGTTCCCGATGCAGAGGACTTATGGTGGTTAAAACGGCACCCACTTTGAGGATTCCGTAATAGGCGATAATGAACTGCGGAATATTGGGCAAAAAGATTGCCACGCGGTCGCCTTTCCTGACCTCTAAACCGACAAGTCCGGCAGCGAATCTGTCGGAAAGCTGGTCCAGCTCTCCATAAGTGATTTCCCGATCGAAGTAGACTATGGCAGATTTGTCTTGATGCTCGAGCGCAGTTTTTCTGAGCAGTTGGTACAGCGGCACATTCGGATAATCCAGATGCCATGGAACATCTTTTGGCCAACTATGAAACCAAGGTTTTTCTATGGAGGATATCATCGGCACTTCTATTTTGGCTATAGAAACAGCTTGGGTAATAACAGTTTCCGAGATCAAATAGGATTTTGCAAAAAGCTAACTCGAACGTTACTTAGGCTTTGCATGGGCAGTTTTTGCGGTGGCTATGAGAATCGGAACTTGGTTGCAACCATTGGCTTGGCAAGGTTTAGTAAAGCAAATTTTGCAGTTGGAGCTGGTGGTAAGTTTGAGGGTTGTAGTAGAAGATGTTAGCTGTCACTTTCTCTTCTGCTGGATTTTCGCAGCATAGACAGTATAGGGCATTTCTTGGTGTATCCAAATAGATTATGGTTACGTTTTGCAACGAAGCTTGGTTTTGAAAATCATTAAATTGATTCCAATAGATTTTGGAGTCAAACTTGACGTTGTCTATAACCCGGGTCTCTACTGTAAATCCTGCTTCTTCAAGTTGGGCAATGTATGTTTTGAGGTTTTCTGCGGCTTGCCAAGAGCTTAGAGACCAGAATCCGATGCCAGTGGCCGACAAAAGGATGCATCCAAGTGAAGCCGAAAGGAGGATGAGTGTGCGCCTACTAAGCATCTCATGCACCCAATATACTATTACACAGTTCTGAATTAAAGCTTTTTCGCACTTAACTCTTTCAAATAAAACTAAAAACAAATATATGGAGATGGATAGCCTTAGAGGCTATTTCTCTGGGTTTATTTCTTGTTCAGTAGATATTCGTGCATTGCTTTGGCTGCTCGTTTGCCTGCACCCATGGCACTAATGACTGTAGCTGCGCCTGTGGCGACGTCTCCGCCTGCGTAAACTCCGTCAAGGCTTGTTTTGCCGACTTCGTTGACTGTGATGGTTCCGTGCCTTGGGTCACTTTGCAAGCCGTCGGTAGTGCGTTGTATGATTGGGTTCGGGGTTTGTCCGATGGCGATGATGACGGTGTCGACTTCCATTGTGAATTCGCTGCCTGGAATTATTTTTACTCCGCGTCTGCCTTTTGCGTCGGGTTCTGTGAGTTCCATGCAGACGGCTTTCATGCTTTTGACCCAGCCGCGTTCGTCGCCGTAGAATTCCACTGGTGCGGCGAGGAATTTGCAGACTAAGCCTTCTTCTTCGGCGTTTTCGATTTCTTCGTGTCTGGCTGGCAGTTCGTCGCGTGAACGTCTGTAAACGAGGCACACATCAGAGCCTAGTCGCATGGAGCATCTTGCGCAGTCCATGGCTACGTTTCCGCCGCCGATGACGACCACATGTTTGCCGATGCGTATTGGAGTGTCGTAGTCTGGGAATAGGAAGCCTTTCATCAAGTTTACGCGGATGAGGAATTCGTTGGCTGAGTATATGCCGCCTAAGTTTTCGCCTGGGCAACCTGTGAATTGTGGCAGCCCTGCGCCGCTTCCGATGAACACGGCGTCGTATCCGCCCTCTTTCATGAGTTCGGGGATGGTGTGTGTTCTGCCGATTAAGTTGCCTAAGCGTATGTCAACGCCTAACTTTTGGACATAGTTGACTTCGTTTTGGACGATGGCTTTGGGTAGACGGAATTCGGGGATGCCGTAGGAGAGCACTCCGCCTCCGACGTGGAGAGCTTCAAACTCGGTGACTGCGTGACCCTGCTTAATCAGGTCGGCTGCCACTGTGAGTCCTGCTGGACCCGCACCGATGACTGCGACTTTCTTGCCTGTTGGCGCAGGTTTTGGAGGAAGCGCGTATCCGTTGTCGCGTTCCCAATCTGCCAAGAAACGTTCTAAACGTCCGATGCTGATGGGGTCACCCATTTTGCCGATGACGCATTTGCTTTGGCACTGCACTTCTTGCGGGCACACACGTCCACAGACAGCAGGTAGTGCGTTTTTACTTTTAATTGCAGCGATGCCTTCAGCGTATTTCTTTTCTTTAATGCATTTGATGAATGTTGGAATAGGAACTTCTACTGGACAAGCAGTCATGCACTGAGGCTTTGGACATGTCAAACATCGGCTAGCTTCTTCTTGCGCTTCTGCTTCAGTGTATCCTAAGGCAACTTCCTTAAAGTTTTTAGCTCGGATTTTTGGCTCTTGCTTAGCCATTTCTACGGCTTTCTTGTTGAGTTTTGGTTTAGGCTTTGTTTCTGCCACACTTACAACCTCCACTTGTTTCCCACAATAGTGAACCTAAGCGCTCCTCAGGGAGCATTGTGCGTTGACGCAAGATCAGCTCTTCAAAGTTGGTTTGGTGACCGTCAAATTCAGGTCCGTCAACACAGCCAAACATCATTTTTCCACCGACAGTGACTCTGCAGACACCGCACATACCCATACCGTCAATCATTATGGGTGTCAAAGTGACAACGGTCGGAATGCCGAAGGGCTTGGTTATCGCGCTGACATCTCGCATCATAACGACTGGACCCATGACTACGCATCGGTCAAACTTTTCCTTCTTCAATACGTCGTTGAGGAAGTCTAACCCTTTGTTGCCGTATGAGCCGTCGTCAGTTGCGACGTAAACTTTGTCGCTTAGTGCCTTGGCTTCTTTTTCCATAATCATGAAATCCTTTGTTCTTGCACCCAGCACGGTGGTGACTTGGTTGCCAGCTGCTTTCATGTCTTTAACCTGCAGAAGTAGCGGCGCAATCATGATGCTCCCGCCGACACACAGAACCTTGCCGAATTTTTTGATTTCAGACGGATTTCCCAAAGGACCGGTGACGTTGAGCAACTCTTGACCTTCGCTATAACAGCCCAGTTCTTTGGTGGTTTTGCCGACTTCGTGGAAAGCAAACGAAACTGTGCCCTTCTTAGCGTCATAGGCGCTGATGGTCAACGGTATACGTTCGCCCTTCTCGTGGGGAACCACAATGAGGAATTGGCCGGCGTGAGCTTTTGCAGCTATGTCTGGGGCTTCAACTTCGAATAGAGTTTCTTTGTGTGAAAGCGTTTTCTTGCTAATTATTTTGTACGTTTTTCCTTCGCCTCCGTCTTAACTGCTACAATGCTCTGGGGCATTGCAGCAATCTTTTGGTAGAAAGCTTCAAACTTTGGTTTGAATTCGCCTTGGCATCTGGGAGACAACTCAACGTATTCGAAGCGGTCGCTCAGACCCATCTTCGCGAGGACATCTCGCAAGACCCCTAGCTGTCGTTCCGCGACATCTCGACCTTCCTGAAGTTTACAGTCTGTTGCTGAGCAAACCACGCCCATTACGCCGTCGAATCCTGACCGGAACGCGTTCATGACGTGAACGGGATCCATTGATTTGAAGCATGGAACTTCCAAAACCATGGCGTTTTTGCCTTTGAGTACGCTGTCTGGGTCATCTAAACCCGAATACTCGGACCATTGGCAGCTGAAAACCATCACGGCTGGAACATTCTTTGCCGCTTTGAGTTTGGTTGCCGCCTTCGAGAATTTTTCCATGACGTCGTTGAATTCGAAGCCTTTCACTTGGATTGCGTCGTGTGGGCAGACCAGTTGGCAAGCTCCGCACCCGGTGCATTTTTCCACGTCTATTTTTGGGTTAGCGAAAGATTGCGCGGTTATTGCTTTGTATGGGCAGATGAAGACGCATTTGTCACAACCGACGCATTCGTCGGTGACGTGTACTGCTTTGCGACTGTATTTTACGACTTTCACTGCGTCTTTGCTGTAGCCGAGTTGCTCCAAAACTGCTCTGCTTAGGAGTAAGCGTCGGGTTTCAATCTTTGTTCCTTCCTTCATGCGGCAGAAAGCATCTTCGCATTGAACGGAGACGATGTTTTTGACGCCTGAGTTAAGAACGTTAAAAACGAAGTCTGTGGGGATTCTACCCGCACATGGAACACGCAACGGAATATAATTCTTCACGCTTAAGCCCTGTTCCCTGAGGATGTCAGCCATTTCCCCGCTGGAAGGCGAGTTCCCCCGGCACATCATGACAAGGGTGTCGGATTTCACGGTTTTTCTTTGACAGTTAACGTAGTCTATTAGGTGATTGTAGTCGTAGTAAGCCATCTCTATGGCGGTGACGGGACATGCGCTGTAGCATATTCCGCAAACCTGGCATTTCTGGTTGTCTATTTCGACTTTGCAGGTTTCCGCGTCGCGGGTAATTGCTTCAAAAGGACACATAGAATAGCATACTGAACATCGACTACACAGGTCTTGGTTAATTTTTACGGCAGCGAGACACTTTTCACTCATTTCAGTGACCTCAATTTATGGTTCCCAGTGCTTTTCTACACCGTAAGCATGTCAACCTATGCTTATGAAACGATGAAAAGGGCTTTTGGATGATATAACGTTTTCTCTCTATTTCCTGTAATAAGGTCGTTTTATGTATGCGTAGGCTTCGAGTGCCGCTGTGATGCCTTGACCAACAGCTGTGCCAATTTGGCGCACTGGGTAATTTGTCACATCGCCCGCTGCAAAGACGCCGGGAATGTTCGTGTGTTGCTGTATGTCAATTTTTATACATCCGCCCTCCTCAACATCCACTCCTGACTCCTTGGCAACCTGACTGTTTGGGGATTCGCCGATCTGTACGAAAACGCCGTCAACCGCTAATTCCTGAGTCGCTCCCGTTTGATAGTCTGACACTACGGCAGTGTTGACGATTTTATCCCCTTTAATCTCTTTCACTTCCGTATTCCACAAAACCTTCACGTTACTCTTGGACTCCAAATCCTTCACGAGGGCATTCTCAGCACGAAAAGCATCTTTCCGATGCACAACAAAGACCTGCGCAGCTAAGCCTGAAAGGTACAGGGTGGTTATGCATGCGGAGTTGCCGCCGCCAATCACTAGCACGCGTTTGCCTTTGAAGAAGGGTCCGTCGCAAACGCCGCAGTAGCTTACGCCGCGTCCGCGGAATTCTTTTTCTCCTTTCACGTCTGCTTCGCGGTAATGCGCACCCGACGCGATGATTATTGCGGGAGCTTCGTATTCCGCGCGGCTGGTTTTCACGATTTTCTTTTCGCCCTTAAGGTCTAAACTTACAACGGTTTCCAACTCGTGGATGGTGGCGCCGGTTTTTTTGGCGTGGGAGACCTTTTTGTCTGCCAGCTCTGCGCCAGTCACGAAAGGAAAGCCAGGGTAGTTTTCCACTATGGGGGCGTCGGCTGTTGTTCCTCCAGCCAGTTTTTCGTCCAAAATTAGGGTTTTGAGTCCGCTTCGGGACCCGTAAATTCCAGCAGCCAACCCAGCTGCTCCTGCGCCAATGATGATTAAATCCCAGGTTTCCATGTTAACCACGCGTCTGCACCTATTATTTTGGTTTGGCGCTGTTTATGAATCATTCGGAGTTCAGGATCGGTGAGGGAGTTAGAGTATGGTTATTCCGAGCAGTGCACCAATTATCGATAAACCACCGAGAATTATGAATA
>Ga0182021_10010160_pt1 | contig 11159 bp, 5 predicted proteins | sample 612E3MmetaG_FD_120493 | JGI IMG/M metagenome (GOLD analysis project Ga0182021, IMG submission 120493) | Permafrost microbial communities from Stordalen Mire, Sweden - 612E3M metaG (Illumina Assembly) | ecosystem: Environmental > Terrestrial > Soil > Wetlands > Permafrost | place: Sweden...
CATGACCCTTGCAATAAGTGATCATTATAACTGGGATGCATCCAGTATTGTAGTAGACGACAAGACAAAAAGAAGGGCCTCAGTCCAGGCTGCATTCTGTGATACAGCAACGGACTTTCACAGTATGGTAAGATATGGGAAATTTGCGGTGGAGTGGTTTTCCCAAAACTGGCCTGGAATTCCTTATCCTTATGAAAAAATGATAATAATTCAGGGTTATGCAGGTATGGAATACCCAATGATGGTAAATGATCCATCCTTTAAAGACACTATAATTTCAAAAAATTATGTTGAACATGAAATATCTCATACATATATGCCTTTCTATATGGTTATAAATGAAACCCAATATGGTTTTATGGATGAAGGTTGGGCCACAGCATTTGCATTGCTTATAGGCCGGGCGGATTATAGTGTTGAAAAGGCCGAAAAAATGTTTATAGATGGTATAAAATGGTGGAGTATTCAAGGTTGGAACAGCGATTTGCCCATTGTTACATCAGCAATCTCTTATTACGGAGCAGCAGCGAATGAATATGGTAAACCTGCCTTGGGATACCTGTCCTTGAAGGATATGTTAGGTGACAAAATATTTAAGAAATGTCTGCATTTCTATATGGATACCTGGCATGGAAAACATCCGATTCCCTGGGACTTTTTTTATTCATTCAATACTTCTTCAGGTCAAAACCTGAACTGGTTCTGGAATAATTGGTTTTTCTCACATAATTATATCGATCTCAGTATAAGGGAAGTAAATAAATCCGATAAAGGATACTCTGTTACTATTGACAATATTGGTGGTATGGTAGTTCCTTTTGCTCTTAAAGTCCTATATAACGATGGTTCAGGGGAAGAGATTCATCAAACCCCTGTTATATGGAAAAACAATCAAATGTTCTGTTTGATAAAAATCCAAACAAACAAGAAAGTAAAATCTTTGATATTGGATAGTGGCATTTTTGTGGATGCCGATGAAACGAATAATACCTGGGTAAACAAATAAACTTCAGAACCAATTAAAGTTCGCAAAAGAAATTGTTTGTCTTACTTTTAGTTTCATCAAAACTTCTGCCTTTGACCAACTTTAGCCGTCCTGAACTAAACACCCGAATCCGGAGTTATATCCTTGTTGTTTTGTTTTGTATTTTCGGTGAAATCAGACCGGTTTTGAGGTGGTCAAAGAAGGACGGATTTTACATTCAGGTTTGAGATCTGCCTGTGGAGCAAAAAAAGAGGAAAACTCCTCTTTTTTTGCTCCATGATTTATATATATGTTCTTTATTCTTATGCTATTGACTAATCCATTTCAATTCCCCATTTTTTATCTCACTTATTACCTCATTATTTTTGAAATGAATTTTTACTTTTAAATTTTTTTTGACATTAAAATGAACTTTGCTTACCACTTCTTCATTAGGTGTTACCTCAATATTGTTGGATGTCGTTTTTATTTTGCAATTATATGCCCGAAAAGAACCATCCTTTTGTTCTACCACAAAAGCATTCGTTAGCGCAGTTTCTTCCAAGCATTTAAAAATTTCATGAACATCATTATCGCAACAACCTCCATCCGGCTCCCAATAGCCGGAAACCCATGTGTTGGGCTTTGCTTTGTACCAACCGCTAATCATATCCATATATTGTTCGCCAACTATTTTATCAATGCGAATGCCTCTATTTTCTCTAATAGTTACAGTTGTATCTTTTACCAATAAATTTCCCCCTCTCATTTCGTCATGTGTATAAATTTTTGTTCGATCATTAAATTTTGGATCACCTTTAAGATAAGGGTCAACACAGAAAGCCCACCTAAGCATACCTGTTTTTTCGTCAATCAATTGCACACAAGTACCAAGTGCATTGTACATCTGGTCAAGCAACTCGGTATTGCCGGTAAGTTGGTATAAATAATACAATCCGTAAATTCTCCAGGCAGACCAACCATGAGGCGAACTCATTAAATTTTGAAAACTTAAAATATCATACTGCGATTCCCAATATCGTAAACTTCCTCCATTCATTCTTGAATCAGGAATTAATAATTGCGACAAGCATCTATGTCCATTTCTCAAATATTCGGCAGCGTTGATATATTTATTCCGCTCTGTTGTATCTTGGGTTAATGTAGCAAGCATTGAAATTTGTGTGTAAGAACAACTTATCATTCCGTCTTCATACGTCATTTCGCCTTCTGTTTCAATATTATCTTTGCTGAGTGCGAGTTCCTCTATTGCTTTTTTAGCACTTGCAAAATGCTTATTGTAACGTTGTTGCCAAATATTGTTGTTGGTGGCTAACAGTTTTTCTTGTTCACACACTTCCAAAATTGATTTAGCAATATAAACAACTGAAGTGTAATGTGTTTTTCCATTTCTGTATGCACCTTTTTTATCTTGATGGTCTATTAAAAAATCACAAATAGTAGCTGCTTGTACCAAATAAGTTGTATCATTCAAAGTTGAATACATTGCTGCAAGCATAGAAGCCGTGCAGGATGTATTTTGAATTCTGTTTAATATATCCCATGTTCCACCGAAAATCATTTTCGACTTTGGATTTCCTTTTTCATCATACATTAATGGATATATTTCATTAAATTTATCCAAACTTTTTTTCAATAAATCGGCGTTTGGAAAATGTTTTTGGGCTAAAAACATTGAAAATAAACCATACCAACTTTCTGTTTCGCCTCCGCCTTTTTGTTCATTACTAATAGCATTAATCCTTGCTTGCTGCAAATACCATGACCAAGGTTTACGGACAGAAAAAATAGCTTCGGTTGTTTTTCCATTTTTGCTAATTGCTTCGAGTTTGTATTTTCCGACACCATCATTCGGCATAAAATTTATTGTTGCTGATGGCTGTAATTTGATATTGTTATTTTTTGGTGTAATTATATTCAACGATTTTACTGCTCCCAAAACTTGAATATGAAAAGTTTCATTTTCGTCAATCGTATATTGTGTGGCGTTTATGATGGCAGCGTTGCTGAGTTCACTAACAATTGGTTTTACGTTTTGTAAATTGTTGGTAGGTTGCAGATATACCACCCACGATTTTTCTTCATTGGGTTTTAAAGTATATAAGTTTTGTGGATGCCTTTCTGGCAAAGGAAGTGAATGCATCAAATCAAGATTGGTAGTAAAAATACGATGTCCTCCTGTTTTATAACTATTATTCCATGATGCAACTGGGTTTGGTGAAACAACGGTAATAATATTTCCAGACGGGTTCATTAAATATCCCCAAAAAAAATCTTTTTCGCAACGCATCATGGTAGGAAAATAAACATTGTTCCAATGCGGATACACATCCATTTCTGTGTTTATTCCCAATCGAAGTGTTAGTGTGTCTATTGAAATTAACTTATTTGTTTTGTTTTTTACAGTGACACAAATGGTAAATGCATTTTTTTGAAATGAATAGGAAAATGAAGCCCGTATCAATGGTGTTTCTCCTGAAAAAACTAAATTATTTGTACTATTTCTAGTTTTATGAAGTGCTATTTTATTGTTTGCTAAGTAAATTGATGGACCTTCAAATTCTGTGTCGTTCCTAAATTCGATTGTTTTTCCGTTGCTTAAAAAGGAGGCGATTGCTCCTGTTTTATTAAACTCGATTGTAAAAGAATTATTTTTTAACTCGTAATTTTGTGCAAAAAGCCATGAACTTGTCAAGAGTAGCGCTGCTAACGAAATGAATTTAATTTTACTCATACTTATCTTTTATTTAGGGTCTGCTGAAAAATTAATATATTTCAGACACACAATATATTACTGTGCTTTTTTAATATTTAAGTGCAATATATTTGATAATATGGGTTCATAATTCTTACACTTCATTTGTTTTTTGAAGAAATAATTCTGTAAGGATTATCCGTATATAACCCCCATTTACAAATTGTAACAAAGTTGCGTTCCGGATCTTTCATCAGCTTCGAGACTATTAATTTTGGCCTTGAATACTGTGTTTAGAGTGTCGTTTATGCCCTTTCCAAAATCCCTACTTAAGAGATCAAATGAAAAATTATTGTATTCTCCAATGTTTGAACAATTTCTTCTCCCTTCAAAAGAATTTTGAATATCTATCCTTATCTAAACAAAATACCCTATCTAAACAAAATACCCTTCAAAGATTATTGCTAATTTACAAAATATTTTATTATCGTTGTTTTTGTAGGAAATGTTGGCGACACTCCTAAATGAGATTGTTAATACCAATCGAATATATAAACCAAGTGAGATATTGAACTCGCTTCGAGAAAATGTAATTAAAACTGACCGACTATAAGAGTAGTCATATAAGCTTATATGTACAATTAACTTTTTTACGATTTTTTAAGGTCGCCATTGATAGATCCTTCTCAGCCAACCTTTGCCTTTAGAACCCACTTAAACTCTTCCAGAAGTGACCAGATACAGTCTGTTGAGGTCTGGTGATATAATGAAGGTCGGTGGGAGTTGACACCATTCTAAACAACTATACTTATTGCATTCAAAAAATTAGGAAGAATAAACTGATTTTCATAAATTTGAGTAGTAGTACTGGCGGAGCAAAAACTTATATCTAAATATTTTTATAAATGTTTGATGTTCAAGATTCATATCAAGAGGCAATCATATTTGCCACTTTGAAACATCTGAAGAAAAATCAGAAAGTTAAAGGTACGGAACTCCCATACGTTGTTCATTTAAGCAATGTTGCCATGGAAATTATTATGGCTGCATCACATACACCAAAATTTGATTTGGATTTTGCTGTACAAGTTGCCTTGCTTCATGATGTACTTGAAGATACATCGACTCCATACGATGATCTTCATGAAAACTTTGGGACAGATATAGCGACTGCTGTATGGGCACTATCAAAAAACAAAGATTTGCCTAAGAATGAACAAATACTGGATAGTATAGGAAAAATAAAATTACTCGACAAAGAGGTTTGGGCAGTTAAACTAGCGGACAGAATAACAAATTTACAACCACCACCAAAAAATTGGAATAGGGAGAAACGAAAAGAGTATCAAAAAGAAGCCAGAGTTATATTAGCAGAATTAAAAGGTGGAAACATATATCTTGAGAAGCGATTAAGGCACAAGATTAAGGAGTATTCGGACTATATTAATGAATATCAATACATAAAGGGAAGTTGCAAGAACTGTGGATATGAAACAGAAGAACTATCCATAGGAAGTGGTTTTAGTAATTACATGACCTTCTATGGCTTTCCAGTATTGGATAAGCTGAAGAAGGTGATTAAAATAAAGAACATATTTGAAAAGAAGAGGATTAACAAATTGTATCCAAACTATGTTTTTTATAACCATAAGTCGTTAATTGATAAACCGTCAAAAAATAGAAATACAATTATTGAAGTTGATGATTACAAATTATATCAGGATGGTTATTTCTGTCCGAAGTGTAATCAATTTTGTCTCGGATTTATCAAAGCGACCTGATTGGATTATAAATGCATGATTTTTATTTCATCCTGTCTTGGCCCAGTGGAAAGACTAGTGATCCATGCCACCTTTGGCCGCAATAAATTGACCACACCGCCCCGGAGTTTAATTCTCATTGTTTTGTATTGGATGTTCAGTGAAGTCAGACCAGATTTTGAAGTGGTCAAAGAGACGAGATTTTGAGTTTACTAAGGAGACCTGACGGGACAACAAAAAGCCGCTGATTTAAGTGGCTGTTTTGTCTTGCGGTCTGAATGTCTTGCAGTCGCTTTGTACTGATAAATATATTTTATTATTTCCATATCAGATGCAAAGCTGATTCCATATAACATCTTGTTTATAACCTGACCGCATGACTGCAAAACTGCATAACTGCAAGACAATTTAGTTTGTTGCCAGGTTCTTGCCAGGTTTTTGAGGGGATTATTGATGATCTGTTTAAATTTAAACGAAGGTTGGTGGCGGTTTACACCATTCTTTCCTAAAGATCCAATATGACATTATTCAATAATATGAAGTCCGTTCAATATCTTTACAAATGAAGGGACGCACACAAATTGGTTTGATACCTGCCCCTGAAAGCCGATACCGATAGTCCATTGTGATTTTCATTTGTTCACATTTCTATCATCATTGCAACAGTTACGCACTCAGCTTTGATGGGTAGTGCGCCCCTCGCTGCTTCGCGCTCACGGCGCACCTTAATCTTTTATACACCTCACAGATAATCCGCTTTTGCCATTCAATTGTTCTGGAGAAATAGTAATTATAATTCCTTCGCATTCCCAGTTATTCATTTCTACGCCCGTGAAACTCCACCATTTAGGTCCCCATGTAAAAACTCCAGAAGTATCTCTGATAAAAGATTCAACTGCAGTAAAGCCACTTTCATTGCTGCCCCCACCATTAGATACTGACCAATGTGCTGTACCTTTTTCTTCAAGCTTATAAACTGCCTTACGCTCTCCACCTAAAAAGTCAATCATTTTTTGCCACTCATCCAATTTAGGAATGTGCCATCCTGTAGGACATAAACTGCCAGATTTAACTGCTGATAGATTATAAAGTGCTCCATATGGTTGTCTGTAAGTTAGGCTATCATTTTTGCTCCAGCAATAAGCTGGAGTAGTTAATTCAGACCAAATAATGGAATCTTTCACATCAGGTATCGATGTACCATCATTGAACTTTGTAGTCCGTAGATTTTCAGCCATCCAGATTTGATCGTTGATTGCGACACACTGGTATACATTACCATCAAAGTCAGTGACAAGAGGAGGGACCCAGAATGTCATATCATTTCCAAGAGCAGTGCCGGCTGAGTTTTCTGCCCTGACTCTAAAATGATTTTTCTGACTCATGTCAATACCACTCAATGTTACTGTTATACTGTTCAGGGAAAAACCTGTTAAATTAGAAGATGTGGCAAGTATAGACTTACCATAGGTAGTTGAGGTCCCATAATCAAAAAAGACCAGTGTTGGAGAAAAATTTGCGCAAACTAAAGCGTTGATCGTTACACTGTCTTTTGTTATAAAACCGGCAGGAAGCGTTCTTGCTGTTGGAGCACCTAAAAAGATCTTATCATTTGAGAATTTTGTACCCTGTACATTATAACTCGATTGTACTTGTTGAGTAAAATAATTGACGTTAAGGTACAATTTATCAGTACCCTGAAAATTTCCCTGACCTCCGTCCCTAACAGGATTGTCAACGATTTCGAAATTTTCCTGTGAACTGAATTTAACTTCCACCGAATTTCCAGGTGCAAATTGAATTTGTAGTCCTGTACCATCATTATTAAGGATAATATTGCCAAAATAATAAATTGAATCATATTCCGAGCCACCTATTAAACGGTTTATACTAACATAGGTTTTAAAGATCCAGTTCCCTACAGCCCAGTCAGGTGCAGGTACGAAATCATTTTTGGTGCGATCTTTTTTACATTCAGATAAGCTTAATACCATCAAAATAGAGAAAACTTGAAGTATGACATATAAGCGTTTTCCCATTTGCTAAGTAAATAAATTATGTTAAATACAATTTTGTATTTCAGAATAGCTTTGATATCACAAATTTATACCGGAAAAAGCTTGAAGCCAAATTTATTTTTCAATACAATCCACCCACCCAGAAATTAACCCAGATGGATGGAATATACTTTACTTAGCTTTAAGAGAGCAGCACGAATACCTCTTTACCTGGCTAAATAGATGCACAGTTAAAAAGCCCGAACAGCACGAACATAGTTTGGGTTGAGCTTACTGCCGTTGGTCGAGGTGCCAGTATCGAAGAGCAGGTTCCCCGCGTGGTAATTTGTGTCCTCAGTAGAACTCCAATAAGGGCTGCTATTAGCAAAACCGCCAACTACGGTTTTTTGCAAATACAATAAATTTAACTCAATTTTTGAAGGCAAATACCAGTCACCATAAATAACACCACCAACTGTAACTGAATATTCGTTACAAATTCTTGCAGCATATGTTGCACCATCTCCATATCCCTGATTGGCAATAATGATGGCTGTGTTTGCTTTACCTGCGCCAACTCCATCAGCAAAAGCCATTGTACTTGTATAAGTACCTGCATACCATCTAATTGAAACTCCATCGTTTTGGTCGGCTGTGGCTGCTATTAAACCGTGCCTTCCATTATCATATAAATAGAACACAATGCCACCACCGTAACTTTCACCAATATAATGCGTATTGGCAGTTTTCGAATATAATGCATAAGGTACACTTAGTAATTGGCTTGATCCTGTAATAGTGTAACTCGTTCCCCCATTTGGATCAGTTTCAGTTTTGATATAATATATACCAGTTGACCAATCAATTCCTGCTAATGTTCCTGTTACAGGTGTTCCACCGCCGATTTCAACAGTCACCAAGCCATTAGGATTTGTAGTTGGAGTTTGAGTTTCAACATAGACGGCTGTGCCCGTTGGAGAACCTTGCAAAATACTTATTTGCATACCGACTGCATGATTTGTCATTAATTGGTCGCTATTATTTCTAATCACTGCCTGATAACTCATTTTCTGTGGACTTTGTGCCCATATAGTTGCAGTTATTAATACTGCTGAAAAAATGGCGTAAATTTTTCTCATATTGTTTAATGTTTAATGATTTTAAATGTTTTTATAACTTTATTATTGTCAGTCACTTTCAGAAAGTATAGTGCTGACACAAAATTGCTCATAACGATAGTTGTTTCATTGCCAACAATTTTACTGTCCTGTAATATGCTACCGTTAATATCATAAAGTTGATATCTGAGATTCTGAAGTTCATAGTTCTTTATCTTTAATTTAATGAAGTCTGTTGCAGGATTAGGGTAAACCTTAATTTCAAGCAAAATGTCCAATGCTTCTTCAATAGCAGTTACTACTGATATTTCATAAGGCTGTTGTACTCCTTGGGCAGAAGAACCATTAGTTCCTGTGTTTGTCGTGTAAACAATTTGACCAACAGTATAACTGACAGAAGATGCTCCGCTACCGGTTGCATTTCCACCTGTTGCAGGTATAGTTGACTGTGCGTGTAGAATTATTGTACCAAAACCAATCAAAAACAAAAAACATAATGAACTTCTTGTATATTTCATATCATCACATTTTTAATCAGATCTAGTTGAAGAACTTCAATATGAAAGAACTTGATTGCTTTAAAGTTACGACAGAAACATAATAAAAGTCAAATTTATTTTTCAATTAATAAACCATCCACCTAAGAATTAACCAAGATGGATGGACTCTATAATCAAGAGAGCATACCCGAACACCTATGGACCTGGTTAATTACTACCCTTCGTTGTCTGATTGGCTATAAGGTTGTTGACAAGTGTTTTAATCTCATCAATTTCTTTTTGCTGAGTTTCGATCTGTTCAACCTTTTCCTGAAGCGACTGAACTTGTGATTTAAGTTGATGGTTTTCCTGGTTTGTGGATTCAATCTGGTTCTGCTGCTCCTGGATAGCTTTAACTAAGACTGGAATCAACTTATCATAGTTCAGTCCCCAGAGTCCTGTTGAATTGTTTTGAGGGACATCAACGGCTTCAGGAATAACCTTGTACACTTCCTGTGCAATTAGCCCTATTGTTTTTAGACTATTTTCATTTACCCAGGTAGACTGATCAATAGAACTATGATGAATGTATTGCATTGGTGATAATTCCATCAATTCTTTTAAACCATACGCGATAGGTAACTGGTTTTCTTTCAATCGACTATCTGAGTAGGTCGTCCATGCATAAGCTCTACCTGATCCGACTGCAACAGTTGAACTATTTGGCAACTGCAATGCATAAGTTGGACTAGTTACAGTCTGTAAACCAATACAACCATTTTTCAGAACCGTAACTGCATTTGATTGTGCGGAAGTTCCAGTTCCATTTCCAATGACAAACAATCTGTCAGATGTATTCCAACTATTTGTGGAACCTACAATATAAGAATTATTATATGATCCAATTGCTGTTTCGCAATATGATAGTGCCTTAGTAGAATATCCCATTGCGGTTGAATAGCTCCCACTTGCTTTAGTGGAATCGCCCAATGTTGTTGAATTGTATCCGCTTGATGTGGTTCGATACCCCAATGCTAGTGAAGCATATCCTGATGCCCAAGTCCAGTATCCAATAGAGGTTGAATAGTCACCGATTGCTTGACCAAAATATCCCACCGAGGTAGCAGAAAACCCTGGTGCATAACAGCCAAAACCAATTGAGGTTGCCGCTACCCCATATGCACCACTACCAAATCCCATTGCTGTTGAATACCATCCCATTGCATGGGTAAGGGATCCCATTGCATGGCCATAGCCACCTCCCGCAGTATCAGCAAGTCCAATGGCAAAAGAACCAATACCTATGGCTTGTGCACCCTGTCCTATCGCAAATGAATAATCACCTAATGCCCTGGCAACACTTGTAACTTTACCTGATGAATCAACACCTGCGCTTCCAAAAGCAAAACTCCTGTATCCACTTGCAATTGCACCCTTGCCTAAAGCATAGCTTTCTGCATTATTTGCAGAAGCTCCATCTCCAAATGCAAAGGAGTTGATTTTATTTGCTAGAGCATTTTTACCAATTGCTGTAGAATAATCTCCTCTAGCAATGGAATGGTACCCCAATGCTTGTGAATACTGCCCTTTTGCTTTTGACTCATAACCTGAAGCAAAGGAGTTAGTACCTACACTATCCGGGCTTTCAATTAATACTTTTCCTGTAAGAAAAGCATTTTTTAAAGGATACCAGAGAATCCTGTTTTGCGAAGGATTTATTATTCCGGATGGATCTGTGGCAACATTCATAAATTGCACTGCTGTTCCCTTTGTTGTGCTGAATCCACCTATTGCAAATCCACCCTTTGCACTTTTAGTCTTATCATTTATATATGCCCTGATACTGTCAGCACTGACAAAAAGGTACCTCTGAGAATTGCTTTTATCCTTGCCAAACCCTCCGATTGCAAATCCTCCTTTGGCACTTTTAGCCTGATCATTCACATAAACCCTCACTCCTTCATTATAAACTGCAAAAACTATCTGTCCGGTATTGTTCTTTACTTCAAAAAGAGCTGAATCCATAGAAGCAGTCTGGCCTTTAACCTTTAGTTTATCAAGCGCACCACCCAGATCACCTGCCACCATTGAATATGGTACAGCCCATAACCTTGAGGAACCCATG
>Ga0182021_10010161_pt1 | contig 11159 bp, 8 predicted proteins | sample 612E3MmetaG_FD_120493 | JGI IMG/M metagenome (GOLD analysis project Ga0182021, IMG submission 120493) | Permafrost microbial communities from Stordalen Mire, Sweden - 612E3M metaG (Illumina Assembly) | ecosystem: Environmental > Terrestrial > Soil > Wetlands > Permafrost | place: Sweden...
GCCCTCGGATACACAATGGTGTATGGGGTCCTTTCGATGGTCAATTTTGCCCACGGCGATATTTTTATGGTCGGGGCTTATTTTGGACTTTTTGTCTTGGCTCGGTTGCAATCCATTGGGCTGTTGGCGACAAATCCCATCTTATCAATCCTAATTACTTTCATGGCTGGAATGCTGGGGGCGGGTCTTACCGGGGTACTGGTAGAGCGCTGGGCATACCGCCCACTGCGACGTGCCGGTCGATTAGCGGCACTGATCAGCGCCATCGGCACATCCATCATTCTGCAGGAAACTGTCCGCTTGGTGCCCACCATCGGAAGAGCACTCCTCAGTATCAAAATTGGAGGAAATACTCTTTTTTCTCCCACCTTCAGCCAAAGTGCCCTTACCCTGCTTAAAGATTTTGGAGGTTCAGCGGCCAAGACCTATCCGACGATCCTGGGAACCGATGGTTTCAAGATTGTCGGGGTTTTTATTTCTTATGGCAGGGTGCTGATCGTAATCCTTTCGTTGATCGTAATGATCGGGTTGTTTTTGCTTGTGCAATATACAAAACTGGGACGGGCAATGAGAGCTGTTTCAGAGGATATGGACACCGCAGCATTGATGGGTGTAAATGTCAATCGGACGATCTCGTCCACCTTTTTCATCGGATCAGCCCTGGCGGGCATTGCCGGGGTGCTTATCGGGCTTTTTTACCTGCAGATCCGGGTCGATATGGGTTTCGTGCCGGGCATCAAGGCTTTCACTGCAGCTGTCCTTGGCGGAATTGGCATTATCCCGGGGGCGATGATCGGTGGGTACGTATTGGGCCTGGTGGAAGTCCTAAGCATTCAATTTCTGCCAGCGGTCTACAAGGACGTGGTGGCTTTCGTGGTACTCATCCTGACCCTTATCTTTCTGCCAAACGGTTTGCTGGGTAGCCGAAAATCCCAGCGGAAACTGTGAACAAGGGGAGAACAATGAAAATGATTCTCAGTTTCATGAAAAAGTTTGATAAAATGCATTGGTTGAAATGGGTCGTCCTGGGCTTATTGGCGGCAGCTCTGCTTGTTCTTCCTCTCTTTCCCATCCCACAGAAAAACCTTTGGATCCGCATCCTGGGGTATGCTGGTCTCTACATCTTGCTTGGGCTCGGTTTGCTGATCCATGTTGGTTTTGCAGGGATGCTCGACCTGGGTTTTGCAGCTTATTATGGGATCGGTGCCTACACCTATGCCCTTTTAGCTTCCCCTCAGTTCGGAATTCATATCTCTTTTTGGGGAATGCTTCTGGTGGGGGGAGTTGTGGCTGCCTTGATGGGAGCCTTAATTTCCATTCCTGTATTACGACTGCGGGGTGATTACCTGGCAATTGTTACATTAGGATTTGGCGAGATCACCCGCCTTCTGCTTCTCAATGTAAAGGGTCTGACCAATGGCTCGCAAGGGATCATCGGAATCGACAAGCCCATCCTGTTTGGGGTAGTTTTCAATACCGGAACTCATTTTTACTACCTCATCTTTGTCCTGATAGTATTGTTCACCTTCCTCACCAACCGCTTGATTCATTCACGCATCGGGCGCGCCTGGCTGGCCATCCGCGAAGATGAGGATGTGGCAGAGATCTCGGGTGTGAACACTGTGCGGTATAAGCTTCTGGCATTCGTACTGGGAGCTTTCATCGGGGGGTTAGGGGGGGTAGTCTTTGCCAGTTGGCAAGGGTCCATTTTTCCGGACAATTTCAACCTGATGGCTTCGATCAACGTTCTTTGTCTGATCATCCTGGGAGGGTTGGGCAACCAATATGGAGTCATCATCGGGGCTTTGGCGTTGATCGCTTTACCTGATCTGCTGAGGGGTTTTTCAGATTATCGCATGTTGATATTTGGCATTCTGTTGGTGGTGATGATGATCGTCAAGCCAAACGGATTCCTGCCGCGTGTTCCTCCGCGGCTTGATAAAGCCAAGACTGAAAAACCACAAACTAAAAAAGTCTAGGTTCAAGAGGATAAGACATGAGCACGCCAATCCTATCCGTGAAAAATATGACCATGAACTTCGGTGGGTTACGGGCTGTCAGCGACCTAAGCTTTGAGATCCGAACCGGATCGATCAGCAGCCTTATCGGTCCGAATGGAGCCGGGAAGACTACCTGTTTCAATTGCATAACGGGCTTTTACCACCCGGATGTTGGCACCATCCTCTTCCAGGATCAATCGATTGGTAAATTACCATCTCATGCCATTGCTTCGTTGGGGATTGCTCGGACTTACCAAAACATCCGCACTTACGCCAACCTTACCGCCCTCGAAAATATTCTTGCCGGGCAGCACTGTCGCCTGGAAACCAATATCTTCGACGCCATTTTCCATACGAAACAATTCACCCGCGAAGAACATGATTCATTAGAGAAAGCTCATATGATTCAAGAATTTGTCGGTTTGGAAGGTCAGGGGGATAACCTAGCACACAACTTACCATATGGAGCCCAACGACGTTTGGAGATCGGACGTGCCATCGCCAGCCAACCCCAACTTTTGTTACTCGATGAACCTTCTGCAGGGATGAATCCCAAGGAGACCCAGGAGATCATCCAGTTGATCCGCCGCCTGCGGGATGAATTGGGAATCACCATCCTGATCATCGAGCATGACATGAGCCTGATCATGACCATCAGCGAACAGGTTACGGTGCTTGACTTTGGAAAGAAGATCGCCGAAGGCACCCCGGCTCAGGTTCAGAAAGATCCGCTGGTAATCGAAGCTTACCTGGGACGGGTAGCGCTCAAATTATGATGATAGCGATGCAGTGTCCTAGTAAAACTATTTCATTTCGACAGGAAATCCAATGTCTTTATTGACCGTTCAAAATATCGACACCTATTATGGAAAAATCCGGGCTCTTGACAATGTTTCGTTGGTCGTAAGATCAGGCGAAATCGTTTGTCTGATTGGTTCAAATGGTGCCGGTAAGACGACCATGCTGAAGACCATTTGCGGGTTACTTAAACCTTCCCAAGGCAAGATTCTGTTCGGGGGGGAAGACCTGACGCACATCCCAGTTCATGATATTGTCACGCGAGGTATTGCATTAGTGCCGGAAGGTCGCCAGGTGTTTTCAAGTATGTCAACTCAAGAAAACCTGGCCATGGGTGCCTTTTCACGGCATGATAAGGCTGGCATCGAAGCAGATATTGCCAGAATGTTCCTTATCTTTCCTCGATTAAAAGAACGGCGTAAACAGCTTGCCGGAACACTGTCGGGAGGGGAACAGCAGATGCTGGCCATCGCCAGGGCGTTAATGGCAAAGCCAAGGTTGTTGCTATTGGATGAACCTTCCATGGGGCTTTCCCCGAAATTGTTGGAGAGTATCTTTACCACAATCGTGGAGATTAACCAGGAGGGCACAACTGTTCTCTTGGTTGAACAGAACACACTAGCCACTCTAGAAATTGCACATCGTGGTTACGTCATCCAGACTGGAAGAATTGTTATTAGCGATACTGCTGTTGGATTGAAAGCCAATGACATGGTCAAGAAGACCTATCTGGGGATTGTATAAAAAGCAATGATCTATAGCATTCTTTGATCTTTTCTTAGAAAGACGGATCCTTATCAAGCACATGCATTCGTCAAATGCAGTAGTGGTTGATGAGCTGCATATAATTTTATGCATATAATAACTTGGAACAGATTAAGTTCTGTTCAAGATCAGATTTGCGATGGCCGAACCTGTTATTCACCTCCAGGATTTGTGTAAAACCTACCGCGTTCCGGAAAGAGAACCCGGGATGAGGGCGGCTTTGGGTTCCCTTTTCCATCGCAAGATGAAGGAGGTCAAGGCCGTGGACGGGCTGACCTTCGACCTGGCTCGCGGAGAAATGGTCGGATTCCTAGGCCCCAACGGCGCTGGTAAAACCACTACACTTAAAATGCTTTCCGGGCTGCTGCATCCCACCGGGGGAGAGGTCAAGGTGCTGGGCTCGATCCCCTGGAAACGGGAACGCGATTACCTGCGCCAGATCACCCTGGTGATGGGTCAGCGCAGCCAGTTGGTTTGGGATATCCCGGCAGCTGATTCGTTTGAATTAAACCGGGTGATCTACCGTTTGCCAGTTGTGGATTATCAACGGACTTTGAAAGAATTGACTGACCTGCTCGAGTTAGGTCCGCTTCTGAGCAAACCGGTCCGCAACCTCTCCCTGGGTGAGCGGATGAAATGCGAAATTGCTGCTGCATTGCTCCACCGACCCCAGGTGGTTTTTCTCGATGAACCCACCATTGGGTTGGACGTGACCATGCAGCGCCGGATCCGGTCTTTCCTCAGCGAATACAACCAACGTTATGAAGCGACTATCCTGCTGACCAGCCATTACATGGCGGATGTGGAAGCCCTTTCCAGGCGGGTGATCGTCATCCATCATGGCAAACTGCTCTTCGATGGGGATCTGGCAAAACTGGTCCAGAAATTCACTGCCCATAAAACCATCATCGTGCAGCTGGGGGATTGTTCGGCAGATTTGCATTCCTACGGTGAGGTTATCAATTGTGAAGCGGGTCGCTGGACCCTGCGAGTTCCAAAGGACAGGACGGCTCGCATTACCGAAAAACTTCTGGCGGATTTACCCGTCATTGACCTGCTGGTTGAGGATCCCCCCATCGAGGAGGTCATCGATCTGGTCTTTACCCAGGGGTCGTCATGACTCCCGGGTCAGAAATTCGCCACCTGTTTCGCCTATACGGCCAGCAATTTAAAACCACCTTTGCCAGCATGGTGCAGTACCGCGCTTCGCTGGTCATCTGGATGATCTCCCAGGTGCTGGAACCGCTGATCTACCTGATCGTATGGTCGACCGTCTCGAACGGAAGCGGGGGAAGCGTGGGCGGGTATACGGCCCGGGGTTTCGCTGCATACTACCTAGTCTTCATGGTGGTCAACCAATTCACCTATACCTGGATCATGTGGGAATATGAATACCGTGTTCGCCAAGGATACCTGTCATTTGCCCTGCTAAAACCGGTTCATCCAATTCACTCGGATATTTCAGACAACCTGTCATCGAAACTGCTCACCCTTCCCATCATTTTAATCGTGGCCGGGATCATGGCGTTGATCTTCCGACCGACCGCATCGATGACCTTGTGGTCAGGGCTGGTTTTCATCCCGGCACTGATCCTGGCCTTCCTGGTCCGCTTTCTGGTGGAGTGGACCCTGGCGCTGGCCGCGTTTTGGACGACCCGGGTGAATGCCATCAACCAGGTGTATTTTGTCATGATGCTCTTCCTGGCAGGGCAGATCGCCCCTCTTTCGCTGTTTCCCGCCTGGATTCAAACGATCGCGAATATACTTCCTTTCCGCTGGATGTTGGGTTTCCCGGTGCAATTGCTTCTTGGCCAGTTAACCCCTGTCCAAACACTGGAAGGTCTGGTGGCTCAGGTTGCGTGGGTGATAGCCAGCTTGGTGTTGTTGCGGGTGGCCTGGCGGGCAGGAGTGAGAGTGTATTCAGCGGTAGGCGGATGAAGATCTTTCGTCTGGTATTCACCTTTTTTCGGATCGGCGTACTCACGGAGACCGCCTATCGGGCGAACTTTTTCATCCAGCTTTTCCAGTCCCTGCTTGAATTGGGCACATCCCTGGCGGGGCTGGCGGTGATCTTTACCTACACGAATTCTTTGGGAGGCTGGCTCCCGGATGAGATGCTGGCGCTGGTGGGCGTGTATTTCCTGATGGGTGGGATCATCAGCCTGGTGATCCAACCGGGCATGTCCGCCCTGATCGATTCTGTCCGGGATGGGACCCTGGATTTCACCCTGACCAAACCGGAGGATGCACAGCTTCTGGTCAGCATTCAGCGCATTTCGATCTGGAGCCTCCTGGATGTTCTTATGGGAATAGGCGTGTTGGTAACTGCGCTGATCCTGTTGAAACAATCCGTGGGGCCGGTGGCAGCCCTCGAGTTCATAATCATGCTGATGGCTGGGGGAGTGATCGTCTACAGCTTCTGGCTGATCCTTGCCAGCCTGTCTTTTTGGTTGGTGCGGGTGGAAAATCTGCTCGAGATCTTTCAAAGCATGTACCAGGCGGGGCGCTGGCCGGTGAGCCTTTATCCAGGTTGGCTGCGTTTTGCCCTCACCTTCCTAGTCCCGGTGGCTTTTGCGATAACCATTCCCGTGGAAGCTTTGACCGGCCGTCTGGATATCCTCACTCTGCTGGGAGCTATGGGTCTGGCGATCGCGTTGTTTATTATCGCTCGCGTTGTCTGGAGATTGGGGTTGAGGCATTATGCCGGTGCTTCGGCGTAGGCTTTTCTTTCGACCTGAAATGGGAAAAGAATTAAAACAAGGAAATCGCATTATCTTTCCTCGGTCATGCTCGTTGATAAAGAAAGTGTGAATTGGCGCAACAGATCCTTTTCAGCTCGAATTTTGGCGATAAGACGGAAGAGCACAAAAGTTGCATTGAAATTAAAATTCGTTATAATGATTAGACAAAAACTTGTTTTCCCCATTTTGAACTTTAATACCAACATTAGGAGCTGATTATGGCAGAGAAGTTTGATATCTTAATAAAACAGGCTCAACTTCGCGGACAAACAGGAAAGGTTTTCGATATCGGTATCAACGGGGGCAAGATCAGTGAGATTTCAGAAAAGATCAGTAAATCGGGGAATGTGGAAATTGATGCCAAGAAAAAGCTGGTAAGTGAATCCTTTATTAACACCCACCTGCATTTATGCAAGGTGTACACCTTGATGATGATGGATGAAGAAGCGCTCAAAGATTATCATGGCGCTGACATGGGAAAAGCGATGACCGCCATCGAGCTGGCAGCGAAAATCAAGGACCAATACGACGAATCCTGGATCATTAAAAATGTTCGCAAAGCTGTTGCCCAGGCTGCCATTTATGGAAACACGCACATTCGTGCTTTCGCCGATGTGGATTCCAAAGCCAAAATGGAAGGAATGAAAGCTTTGCTTCGGGCCCGGGAGGAATTCAAGGGCATCGTCGATATCCAGGTGGTTGCATTTGCACAGGACGGCGTGGTCCGTGAGCCGGGCTCCAGAGAGTTGATGGATCAAGCAATGAAGCTGGGAGCGGATGTGGCCGGTGGGATCCCGTGGATCGAATACACAGACGATGATTCCCGGGAGCATGTTCGGGTCATCTTTGAGCTGGCGAAAAAATACAACAAGGATGTCTCGATGCTCGTGGATGATGCCGGGGATCCCGGGTTGCGTTCGATCGAAGCCATGGCTCTGGAAACCATCCGCACGGGTTGGACGGGGCGTTCCCTGGCTCACCACGCGCGTGCCATGGCACTTTATCCAACGCCTTATTTCCAAAAACTATCTGCGTTGCTGAAAAAAGCCGGGATGGGCGTGGTAACAGATCCGCAAACCGGACCCCTGCACGCCCGGGTGAGAGAATTATTGGAGAACGGTAATCTGGTCTGCCTCGGGCAGGATGACATTTCTGACGCTTATTATCCCTTCGGCCGGAATAACATGCTTGAAGTGGCGTTCCTTGCCTCGCATCTGCTCTGGTTCACAACCAGCGCGGACATGGAAACCCTGTACGATATGATCACCACCAATGCCGCTCGGTGCATTAATGTCAAGGAGTATGGGTTGAAGGTCGGTGTTCAAGCCAACCTGGTGGTGCTCAACCAGCCCAATGTTCTCGAAGCCTTGCGCTTCCATGAAGCACCCCTGGCGGTCATCAGCCATGGCAAATTGGTCGATCAAGAAAAAATGAAAACCATTGCATTTCCTGCCTAAGGAAATACCAGCATGACCAATGAGATTCCAACCAAACAAATTCATATTGTTTTTAAATTGAATGGCAATGATGTTTCTGCCACTGTACCTGAAACCAAGACCCTGCTTCGTTTCCTGCGGGATGACCTGCGTCTGACGGGGACCAAGAACGGTTGCTCCACCGGGCACTGTGGTGCCTGCACCGTGATCATGAACGGAAAAGCTCAGCGCTCCTGCCTGGTGAAGATGGCCAGGGTAGACCATGCGGAAATTGAGACGATCGAACACCTCGAACAAAACGCACAACTGCATCCCATTCAAAGGGCCTTTATCGAAACGGGAACTGTTCAATGCGGCTTCTGCTCTCCGGGAATGATCATGTCAGCCAAGGCCTTGCTCAAGGCAAATCCTGATCCGAGTGCCCAGGAGATCAAGGATCATTTGACCAAGAACAAGAACTATTGCCGCTGCACGGGTTACGTTAAGATCATTGAAGCCATTCAACTGGCAGCTCGCTGGATGAGGAATGCCAGGGAAATCCCCGCGGAACCCAAAGGGGTTGAAAAGATCGATCGTTCGGTGCGATACAAAACCGCCAGGGAGTTCGTCACCGGTGCGATGAAGTTCGGCGACGATATGTTCCTGGAGAATATGGTGTATGGCAGGATCCTTTGGGCTGCGTATCCTCATGCCAGGATCCTATCCATTGATACTTCCGGGGCAGAAGCCTTCCCGGGTGTGGTTGGAGTAGTGACGGCCAAGGATATTCCCGGCAAGAACCAGTGCGGAATTGTCATCCGGGATCAGCCTGCGATCGCCTCCGAGGTCGTCCGGTATATTGGCGATTCTGTGGCCGCGGTTTTCGCGGAAACGAGCGAGATCGCGGAAGCAGCCCTGTCAAAGATAAAAGTGGATTACCAAGAACTCCCGGGTGTTTTTTCTCCTGAGGAAGCGGCCAAGCAGGACGCTCCTTTATTGCATGAGAAAGGGAACCTGCTTCACCAGGTGGCGATCGTGCGTGGGGATGTCGATGAAGCCTTCCAACAATGTGCTGTCATCATTGAGGATGATTATTCCACGCCTGCCATTGAACATGCCTTCATTGAACCTGAATCAGGCCTGGGGATACCCAAAGAAGACGGGGGGGTTGAGCTCAGGATTGGATCCCAGACGGTTTTCGATGACCGCATCCAGCTTTCTGAGATCCTGGCTCTTCCGGAAGAAAAGATCCGGGTCATCCAGAATCCCATTGGCGGGGCATTTGGTGCCAAGGAAGATATGATCCTGCAGCAATTCCTGGCACTCGGTGCCTTGAAAACGAAACGTCCGGTAAAAATGGTGCTTTCCCGGGAAGAGTCTCTCCGGGTGCATGTCAAGCGCCATCCAGCGAAACTGCATTACAAGACCGGTACCGATTCCAGCGGGCATGTCCTTGCATTGGAAGCGAATATTGTTTTAGATACCGGCATTTATTGTTCCCTTGGCTTGGACATTCTCGAAAATACGGTTGTGTTCAGTGCCGGGCCTTATTACATCCCGAACCTTCGGGTGAACGGGAAGTCATGGTACACCAATAACGTCCCTTCCGGAGCCATGCGCGGTTTTGGGGTTAATCAGATCGCAGCAGCCCTGGAACAGAACATGGATGCCATGGCGGAAAAACTGGGCATCGATCCATTTGAATTCCGCCTGATCAATGGGTTGGATATTGGATTGCCTACTGCGTCTGATCATATCCTGACCCCGGGAGTGGTATCGATCAAGGAAACCATAACGGCTGCCCGGGATGCTTTTAAGAAAGTGGAGATCCCCAAACCAACCCCAGGGAAGAAGATCGGGGTCGGGGTGGCAGCGGCGGTAAAAAATATCGGGTTCGGGCATGGGATCCCGGAAAGCGCGGGTGCCATCGTCGAGTTGAACAGCGAGGGTGATCTCCTGATCCGCCACAGCCAGCATGAGTATGGGCAGGGTGCCAATGTCGGGTTGATCAAGTTGGCCATGAACGAACTGGAAGTCCCCGCTGAAAAGATCGAGGTCATAGGTCCGGATACAGGGCAGACCCCTCCCACGGGTCCAACCACGGCGTCACGCCAGACATATTTGACGGGGAAAGCCCTTGTCATGGCCTGTCAATCCCTCAAGGAAGAGGTGACTTCACGTGCTGCAGAACACCTGGGCGTTCCGCCAGCGAAGCTGAAGATCCAGGGAAATAAAGTGGTCAACCCGGAAACCAATGAAAGTATTGATCTCAAGGAACTGGGAAAAAAGTTCACGGTCGAAAAAACATATGTTCCGCAAAATACCGTGCAGATGCACCCGGTTGGGGAATCCAGTGAGTTTGGGACCGCTCGATTCAAAACGATGGTGACTCATTACTGTTACGCCTACAACACCCAGGTTGCCATCGTGGAGGTGGACGAGACCACCGGGGAAGTGAAAGTGCTCAAGATTATCTCCGCCAATGATGTCGGAAAAGTGCTCAACTACGACGCCGTGATCGGACAGATCCAGGGCGGAGTAATGATGGGTTTGGGATTTGCCCTTTCCGAGCATTTTCTGATCGAGAAGGGAATTAATTTAACGAATACATTAGGAAAATGCCGGATTCCATCAGCTGACATGACCCCCGAGATCATCCCTGTGGTCGTGGAAGTACCCCATCCCGATGGCCCCGAAGGAGTAAAAGGTTTTGCAGAAGCCCCCTCTTTGGCAACAGCACCAGCTATTTTAAATGCTATTTACCATGCAACGGGAGTTCGGATTAAGGACTTGCCCGCAGACCCGCAAAAAGTTCTGACAGCATTGAAAAATAGTTGAACGGATTTTCAGGGTAGAAGGAGGTGTAACCAGGATAAATCGGATGACTTGAACGCAGTGTTCGCATGGTTATTCAAACAGAATAGATGAGGAGAGAACGAAATGAAAAAGATGTTGGCAGTATTGCTCGCCGTGTTATTGGTTTCAAGCTTTTTGGCTGGCTGCACTGGAACCACAACCGGGGGTGCTTCCACAGGAAAGTTGAAGGTATTTGGTGCGTACGCGACCCCTATTGAGGAACCCTGGGATGGTGTCATCCATCAGGCTTTACTTGCGGCCAAGGATGCAGGCAAGATCGATTACACCTATCAGGATAACATTGGCACCTCCGGAGATATGGAACGCATCCTGACCGAAGAATGCGATCAGCAGAAACCGGACATCATTTTCGGGGATGCCTTCGGAAGCGAAGATGCTGTTCGTCGTGTCGCGGCTCTGTATCCCAAAATCGCCTTTGTCTTTGGATCTGGCTTTGGCCCTTCTGAACCCAACTTTTCCGTCTTCGACAACTGGATCCATGAACCTGCTTATTTGAGCGGGATGATCGCGGGTGGGATGACAAAAACCGGCACGATTGGTGTTGTCGGCGCCATGCCCATACC
>Ga0182021_10010162_pt1 | contig 11159 bp, 15 predicted proteins | sample 612E3MmetaG_FD_120493 | JGI IMG/M metagenome (GOLD analysis project Ga0182021, IMG submission 120493) | Permafrost microbial communities from Stordalen Mire, Sweden - 612E3M metaG (Illumina Assembly) | ecosystem: Environmental > Terrestrial > Soil > Wetlands > Permafrost | place: Sweden...
GGCCCTCGGTCGTAAAGGTCACGGTGGCCGTCGTGCCGGCCGTTGGCTGGCCGGTTTTCGTTGGCTGGCCGGCCGGATCGGTCCGGAGGTAAAGCTGATACTGAAGCGTTGAGCCCGGGGGGATCGGCAAGTCATCTTTGAGCGTGGCAGGCGGGTCCCATGCCACGGTGAGTTGATTTGCGGTCTGCCAGAGCACGTCGGCCGCGGCCGTAATGGTGGTGATCGCCGTGGCGGTGATGACGATGACAAATAGACGCTTCAAACTCGGTTTTCTCACGGTAGACCTCCTTTTTTCTGCTGGTCCCCCATGTTTTGGGGGAGGTCCCGGACGTTCCCGGGGCGCGGTCTGGCTTTAAGCCTATAAGGCGAACGGGTAGGGGGGTGTGGTTCAGGTCCCCTAACTGCCAAAAGCAGCTTTGCGGAGGATATCGCGAAGCAGAGACACTTCATTTTCACCTGATTGAGCCGATGAGAGGCGCGAAGCGCGACCTTCTTCATCGACCTTTGTCGAGAAAAACCCCTTGGCGGGGTTTTCTCCCCCAAATCCCTGACGGGTTGTACCCTGATTTACTGCCAAATTTGGCAGATGGAAAGCCTTGGCGAACCGCAAGGCGAGGTTGTGAGCCTTCCCCATGAAATCAAACAACTTTCTCCTGAAGCGGTAGAGAGTCGAATTGAAGATCATTTTTCCGTCACTGCCACGGCGGTGGCGACGTTTCCTATCGAAGAACCGGGCTTCCTCCAGGATGAGCAAGTGACGGTTGAGAGTGCGTGCGCTGATACTGATCCGGTGGTATGTGCGTAGAAGAGTCCTTATGTGGTCCTGGGTGGGGTAGCAGTAAGGTTTTCCGTGCGTCATGGCAACAGCGGAGAGGGTGATCAATAGGGCTTGGTTGATTCCTTCCATGGGTGTCTCCTATTCCTTTCCCTGGGGGTATTTGAGGGGGGGGGGTTGATCTTGTTGGGGTTTAAAGGCATTTTCGACGGCCTCTGTGACGGCCTGTTTTGTGACGTGGGTGTAGATCTGTGTCGAAGTTATGGAGGCGTGTCCGAGTGCTTCTTGGACTACGCGGATAGGTGCTTGTTTGTTGAGTATTGTGGCGAAGGTGTGTCGTAGGGCGTGGGGGTGAAGTCTCTTGTTGAAAAGGTTCATCCCGATTTTGTGAATTTGAGCCTGTACGGTCCGCGGCCGGAGTCGCATTCCTTTGTAACCCATGAAGAGATAAGCATCAGGATCGGTGCGGCCAGGTTTTTTCGAGAGGTAGGCAAGGAGGACGTTGGCAAGGGCCGGGGCCACGGGGATAAACCTGGTACGGGGTTTTTTACCGGTGTGCGACCCAAGTTGAAGGCTTTTGACAATGGTTCCATTCTGGTATACCTCCTCGATGCGAAGGCTTAAAGCCTCGGAAATGCGGAGGCCTGCATATCCCATTAAACCGCAAAGGGCCCCCATTTTGGGTGATAGCATAGCGGCGTGACTCACAAGTCGGTCCAATTCGTCCTTTTGTAGAAAGTCGATCATGGCGGCGCTCCCCCTTTCTTTTTGCGCATTAGGTTAGCAGAAAGGCGCATTTGTTGTCAAGAGCTAAAATGCGCCTTTGCGGGGGGGCGAAATGCGCGAAACAGACTTCGCAAAACGCTGAGTTTCCCTAAAATGCGAAATCCCCGGGTCGAATCCGCTTTTCTGAAAAGCGAACTCGCCGGGGATTTCTTGGAGCGGTTAAAAGCGGTGATGGCCTAGGGTGTATCCTCGGTCATTTTCCGGCTTTTGTGTATGCTCTTAGCCTTCTTGGGCGCAACGGCCGGGATGGTGGGGGCGGCGCCTTGCAAGCACCATTGAGAGACGAAGTAGTTAAAGCCGGAGATCGGGGGATAGCAGTCCCGAGCGGCTACGTTCCAATCGTCCTGGGTGCCTGAGTAAAGAGCCTGCCAACCAGCCACGGCCGATTGGAGCAGATTGCGCTGGGCTTTCTGAGCGTCGGAATTGCGGTTCGTGGGGCGTGCGTAGGAGCGCACGTAGTTCCTGCCCTTCCAGATCGAGTAAACGAGCGTATCTCTGAAGGTTCCAGCGGCATCGATGGACATAAGTGGTCCAGAGACTAATGACATTAGGTGGGCACCCCCTTTCTCTTGGCCGCCTTCTGGCGGTGGCTGGATTGGGCTGCTTTATGGTGTGAGCGTAGCGAGGCGAGGGGCGGATGTCAAATGTTTTTTTTATGGGTTTGGTTTACTGGAGGGGGATGGTGAATGTATTTCTTGAAATGATGTCGTTGAAAGCAGCGGCCCATGCGGGTGCCGATGGGATGGGGGAGAAGATGGCAATTTCTGCGGTGTAGGTTTGGGCAGTGTTTAATCCGAAGAAAGCAAGGTCGCCTGTTCCGGTGCTGCCGACGTCGCCGGTTGCGGCGGGTGTAAGTGAGTCGATGAAGAGGCGGGAATCTGGTCCGTTAAACAAAAAGGCGAAGGTGTGCGCATTGCTGCCGGGGGTGAGGCTGGCCTGAATTGTGTTTTCGGCGAACATTGATATTGTGTTGGGTTGGCCCGGTGTGATGGCTGCGCCTAGGGCGGATTCCTGGTTGGTGAAAATGGGGTTTGGATCTTCCGAGAAAATTGCTGCTGCCATGATAATTAAGAAGGGCTGTGGAAGGGGGATGTTTCTGATTAATAGGTGTGGTCCGTCGTTATGCGCGACGATGAGGGGATGTGATGGGACGAGTTGATTTGAAAATACGGGTGTGGGGGTGTCCTCGCTCGGTAGAAGGTCAAGGTTGAGTGGCGAGAGATCGTGTACGTTTGTTATCTGGTCGCCGTCATTAAGATTTAGGGTGTCTGCCTTATACCAGGCGATGAGTTGAGGGATCGAGAGCATGGAAAAATCTGTTTGGGCATGGGTTTGGATCGAGCGGCTTGTTTTGTGAATGCTTTTTGGCCTGATGATTGGTGTGGGTGGGTAGTGGGGGTGTTTTCCTTCCTGGAGGTATTTTGCGAGAAAGAATTGAAAGCCGGTCATTGGCGGGACGCATTGCCTGGCCGCTTCATTCCATTTTTTTTTACTCTCCTGGGGTGGCGCCATTTTACTCGTCCGTTAAAACCTTCCAAGAGGCGATTGCGGCTTTGAATAGGTTGCGCTGTGTAGCCTGGGCGGTGGTGCGTCGCGGCGTGGCGTGAGTGTAGGGCCTGACCCAGTTGGTTCCCTTGGCGATTCCGAAGGTCATGGTTTGTTTGAAGGTACCGGCAGCATCGATGGACATCAATGGGCCGCTGAGCTTCGGCACTGTCTTTGCTCCTTTCAAATAGGATGGTACGTAAAATGTGGGTGGGTGTCAAGGCTAGTTTTGGGTGTCGTCGTGCCTGCGGTGGGTGGTGTGTTCGGTCATAGTGTGATCCCTGACGGCCTTGGTCAGCTCGTTAAAAGCCGAGGTCATGGCCTTAATCCCCTTGTTGGTGACTACCATCATGTAGACGGCTACGAAAACGGGAAAGCCCACGGTGTTGATGAAGCCGGCGCACTCGTTCCAAAAGGTCATGGTTTTTCCAAGATGACGTGCATGGCGATGATGATGCTGAAGCCGAACCGGGCGCGATAGTCCGGATCTTTTGCGGCCGGGTCGGTGTCATAGGTTTGCGTAACCAGTTTCCAGGGGCCTTTGATGCCTTGATGTTTATAATTTGCGTGCCACTGGCTGAAGGGGAGAAAGCTGTTTTGGTCGAACTGGCGGCAATGCTGGGGGTCCCCGCGTTGCCAGGCCCCGGCCCACCATGGGACGGATATATGGTAGGTGCCGCCGCGTCGTAGGACGCGGAAGGCTTGATTCATTACGAAGATGAGCTTTTCGCAATGCTCAAGGACCTGGTTGGCGTGGATCTCCGTGAACCGGTCGTTTGGAAATGGCCAGGGCGTTTGAAGGTCGTGTATGAGGTCGACGCCGGGGAAGGGGGCCAGGTCCAGGTTTATGAAATCGGGGTGGCAGTCTCGGCCGCATCCGAGATTGAGCTTGGTGAGAAGGTCAAGCGAGCGTTCGCTTATCTGGTCGGTGTGAGTCAGTGGCCGGGGCGGGTGGGGGGAAAAGGATTTGTTGAGCACGGTCGTAAACCTCTTCGGGGGAAATGGTCGTCATGCAAGCGTTGTCTCCCCTGGGACAAGAGTAACAGATTTGGTCCATGCAAGGGAGATTTTTGCGAAGGTCGTTGAGCTGTTCGGTGCGGCCAAGAATGTCCCTGAAGGTGGTCCCCCCCCAAAGGATGAGCGTGAGTACTCCTAAAGAGTGAGCGATGTGCATGGGTCCAGAGTCGATGCAGACGAGAAGGTTGAGGGCGGCGATGACGGTAGCGGTCTGGTGCCAGGTGTAGCGGTCGGTGATATGGACGGCGGCGGGGTTATCAAGGTTGAAGTCGCCGGCGTGGCCGATGAGAGCGACGGCGGCTTTATGCTGATGGATGAATTTTAGGGCAAGGGCCTCGGCGGCTTCGTGGTGCCACGATTTTGCATGGCCTGAGGAGGAGCGGATGTGGATGCCAATTTTGAGTCTCGATGAATCCAGAAATAGCGGGGAAATGGGAAGGATCGATCGAGCGAGCTGGGCGGGGGTGAAAAGGAGAGAGGCCTGTTTGATTACTTTTTTCAGGCCGATGGATGCGCCGTAGAGCGATGCTTTGCCGAATAAGCCGCCGCGGGGATCCGAAATATATTGGGTGTGCATGTCAAGGACGGTGTCCGCGTGGAGGTGCTTCGGCAATGCGTCGCGGGGGTAGGCCTCGCGGAGTCCCGGTACGTGTGCGATGACGGCGTGAAACCGTGGGTTGACGGAAAGAGTGATTTTTTTGGTCGGGTAAATTTCGTAGAACTGCAGGGCGGCCGCGGCTTGAAGGAGTTGGTCCCCCATTCCTCCTTCGAAGTGGCAAAGAACGGATTCGGAGTTTTGCACGGCGTTGCGCCTGTTGTTGATGAACCAGAGGAAGGACTTGGAGCGGCCGGAGCTGGTTACTACCATGGGCGGGTTATTGTGCGAAATTCTTTCGATGTGGTCTTTGAGCATGGAGACGTTAATGGGGTTCTGCTCGTAGAAATATGCGAGGTCGGAGAGGGGGTAGCCTTCGACGTATTCAAGGAGGGTGGCACGGTGATGGATGGATAGGTACGGCAGGAGAGCCAGGATCTTACCGGTTGGTTTGTGGTACACGATTGTTTTCAAGGGATTTCCTTTTAATGAAATGGGATTGGGAAGGCGCGGTCGGGCCAGGCGCGGCCGGGCCAGGCGTTGAGTTGCCATAAGGATTCAAGATCGGTGGTGGCGCCTGAGTATGGGGCGGGGAAATCTGCGAGGGTGAGGCCGTCGAATACCGATTTGAGATAAAAGTTGATAACGGTGAGCCCTTCGGGGGTGAGGGAGCGCCACTGAGTTTTGTCCTGATCTGACAAAGAGCGCCATTCGTCAAGGTGCGCGCGAAAGGCGGCGCGCTGGTCCAGGCGGGCCGGTGTTTCCCGATCCCCAGGGCGGCGGTGGCCGCGGACGATAGCCCATCCCCATTGGTTGGTAAAATTGATCATCTTGGCGACGGAGCCGGTGGCGTCTTCGCCGAATAGGGGATTGTCCACTTTAGGCATCGGGAAACCATTCTGAAAAATCCTTGGTTGATAGTTCTCGCAAAAAGCAGGCGTCGCACGTCCATGAGGATTGAAAGCCGGCTTTGCCCTCTGTGCAGGCCGGGCATATTGCTTCCAGGTGCATCACTCCGGGACAACCTTTGTTGTTGCAGGGTTTTTGTGTGTAGGTGCGGATCCGCTTTTCATGGGCGGGTAGTTCGTCCCATGGGATTGGTGGATCGGTGAGCCGCTTTGCCCGGGCAAACAGCTTGAGAGCGTTCTCGCGGCCGATGCCGGGATACTGAGCCTCAACGGACCTTAGAAATGTTTCCTGCTCCACGATGACTTTTTTCATTATTCAATGCACTCCGCAAGGGCGATTGTATCTCCCTCTAGGGTCCAGGTGTAGGGGAGTGTGTCTAGGGGTATGACGGTTTCTTTTCCGTCGCACCAGATAAAGAAGTTGCGGCCGGGCACGAAGGGGCCGGTTACTGATGCTGTCACGGAGGTTCCGACTTCCGCGAGAAAGGTGGAAGGGTTTTTCCAGTCCCTACTGGTGACGGTCCCCCCTGGGGAGAAGGTAAGGACCAGGTCGCAAATGATAAAGCTGATGATCATGGCTTTGCAGGTGGTGCGGTCCCATGTGCAGGTAGCGCGAAACATTGCGATTTGAGCCCTGAGAAAATAGTCTAGACAGCCGCATTTTGCTCCCGACGCGGCGGCGCGTTTACACCAGCAATCCTTCATTCGGGCGGATAGCGCGTTCCAGTGGTCTAGGGCCTGCCTGAAAATGACCTGCTCGGTGATTTGAAGGTTTAGCTTTTCGCATAAGATCGACGCGGCCAGTGTATGGGGGTTAAAGGGGATATTGATTAGCTTGGGGGCAACCCACTTGCCTTTTTTTTTCTTAACTCGAGTGGTTGGGCGCGGACCCTTGGTTTTCTTTTTGACGACACCCTTTCTGGGTTTCATCCCTTTTTTATGGGACGCTTCTCCCAGTACGTCGCGATACATTTGCCCCCACGCGCGGTTGATCGTGCCTTGGTTGACCTGGGCGCTAAACCCGGTCATTGATTGCGCTGTGACTTTGGCCATTTTCTGCGGGTCCAGGGTTTTGATTTTTCCGAGGTCCAGAGGTCGTCAAAAAGCGCGGCCAGGTTTCGGACCAGGTCAGGTTGTTTGATTCTTACGGAAAGCTCATGGGGTGAGGTAAGGGAGCCTTCGGTGAGATTATGTGAGCCGGTGAAAGCGATTTCATCCCCGAGGAGGAAGAGCTTGGAGTGCTGCGGCCGGTCTAGGGCTTGCATTCGGAGCGGGATGCCGATTTCCATCATGCGCTTGGATGTGAAGAAGTTGGCGCGGTGGTTATGGGAGAAGGCCGGGGAGCTATCCAGGATGATTTGGACGCGGGCGCCTTCTTTGTGTAGCTGGATGAGCCGGTTGAAGGTCCAGGAAGAGCGATAGTACTTTTTATAGAACTGCATATTGATCACGTAGGCGAGGACGCGGACGAGCTTCCAGGGCCGTGAAAGCTCGTCCGCGAGAGAATCGAAAAAATCATCGGTCAAGAATTTGATCACGTAGCGAGGCCTTGTTCGATGGTGAGGGGTTTGGCTGCTTTGTTGACTAGGTCAATCATGGTGTCAACGAAAGCGGTCGACGCCTGAAATAGCGGGGAGGCATCCCCGGGAGGAAGAGCGCCGGCCGTGGTTAGCTGCTGCAACACGCCGGCGACAAGGGTATTGACCCATGTCTGGCGCTGTGGGCCGTTGCCGTCTGCGGGCCACGTAGCTTCGGCGAGCGCGGCGAAGATCATGGGGATGATGGGTGGGAAGGTCTGATTTGGAGAGAGCTTTAGAAAAGCGGCGGCGCGGTCTATGAAGGTGCTGACGGTTGTTTGAATGATGGGGAATAGTTGCTGGGGCAGCTTGAGGGACCTAAGGGCCTGGTCGATGAGCGGGGCGGATAGCTTTGTAACCCAGTTTTTTTTGGTGGTGCCGGCGCCTTTTTTGAGAAAGAGCTTTTGAGCCAGGGGGATGAGCTGGGCGACGATCGTCAAAATGGCCATGAGTACGGACTGTGGCATGGTGAGGAGCTCCTTTCTTTTGTGTGGAGGGTCGCTGCGGAGCGCGGCCGGTTTTACGTGCGTCCCGGGTTTCTCCGCAAATGCCGACGATCGGGGCGCGGCGGGTTCTTACAGGGATTTTCAGGCCGGGCGTAGCGGGCCTTCATAAATTGTTTCATGAATAAATTTAAGGGCTGCATGACCAGGCCGTAATGATTGACGTGCTTGATGAATGGAGCCTGTTCATTTGGTGTGAGCGCGAACCATGCATGGTAGGCGTCTGAAAATGCTGTTCTGGCGAACTTGCGGCACTCGGTGAGGAAGTCGCGCTGTACGTGGTAGGGCTGAATTATTTGCTGGAGGCGACGCCGTTTCTTGGATGGGCCCCAGGCAATGTGTTGGACCTTAAAAATATACTGCTTGGCGAACTGGCCGCTTGCCATTATGGAGAGGAGGGGTGTGTGTGGATCCAGGGCCTCGGGGGGGATTTTAAAGGGCATGGGCGGCGGGGGGAATCCTTCGGCGTAGGACGATGTAGCGGCGAGTCTGAAGGGGATTGCCCCCAGGGGAAAAGCGGCGGACGCCAGGGAAAAAGCTGGTATGGCGCGCGTGAATACGTCAACAAAATACCGGGCGATGGCGCGGGCCGTTGGTAGCGCGTGAAGGGGTAGGGATTTCAGCGGGTGGGCGTTGGTTGAATCGAAAAGCGGATTAAGGGCTGACATTTTGAGAAAAAATCCTCTTAGGATTAGCGAGGGGCAACGATCTCGGGGCCGCGTGGGTCTTTGTATGGACTGTAAATCGGCTTTTGCCGGTCGTGCGGGGATCGGGCCCGAGCTGCTTAGCTGCAGGGCGGGGGCCGATTTATAGTCGAAATCAGCTGGATAAATTCAGTAGGACGGCCGATCGGTTGCCCATGGAATCGACGGTCAAAATGACGGCGTCCCTGGTATCAGCGAAGTCCCTGAAGCGGATCTCAGTGGATCCGCCGCCCGTTGATTTTCCCGCCAGCCAGGAAAGAAGGAGTTCGAAGATGTCGGAGAGGTAAGGGCCGCTTGGGGTTTGAAGGTTCAAAATTTTCCAGAGTTCGGCCGATGAGAGGATAACGCCTTCGTTGTCGTTTGTTGGTAATCCCCCGTTGGTCGCCGCGGCCGCGTTGGGGAGTGCCGAGAGGCCTGCTCTGACTGGGTCCTGATTATCGATTGCGGTGAGTTCGATTAGGATGACGAGGGGAAGCATGTTGGCTGCTCCCGACGCGTGAATTATGACGGACGTGGATCCGGCTGCGACGGCTGCGTTGGGTAAATGTAGTTCGTAGAGCCCCGGGGTATGATTTTCATCGACGGCAATGAAGCCTTGGCTGGTCCACGTCCCCTTTGTGGCCGTGACCAGATTTAGGCCGACGACGTCGCCGGGCGCCCCGGTGCGGCTGTAGTAGATGGCCAGTCCGGAGGTGTTGAAGGCTAGGCCCGGCAAGAGAGCGCCGGTTGTGGAAGTGCAGTCTTTTACTGCAATTTGGATAATGACGCTGGTTGATCCTGCTTTGCGGGAGATAAACATGGGGGCGCCTTTCAAGGGGAAGAGGGTGGCCCGGGCCCCGGGGGGCCCGGGCGAAAACTCTTTCGGGATTCTAGCGCACTAGGCAAGGGGGAGTAAAGGGGATTTAGGGATCACGGGGGTGAGGGCGCGACCGAACCTCTTCGCTGGTGTTGTCGGTGTCGGTGGTGAGTTGGTGCTGTGCGGGAATTTGCCGCAGGCGCGAGCAAACATCTTTAGCGGAACGTGGCACGGCCGATCGGGTGAGCTTCCAAAAAAGGGTGCGGCGCCCCCATTATGGCGCAGGGGGGAGGACATGCGCCCCGCGGCGCATGTGGAATGGGGAGCCCCCTTGGGGGCAGATGGGTGGGTGGCGGGGGGATAAGTGGGGCCGCGTGGGGGTCCCCTGCCGGCTGCCGGCTGGGGGCGGCCCCATGAATAAAAATGCCGTTGCCGGTAGCACGCAGGCCGTGGCGCGTGCGCGCGCCGTGGCCGTAGTGCGATGCCGTGAGAAGTCGTGCGGAAAGTTCGCGCGCCACCTTCGCCCGAAAGGGCGCCCGTTCTGCGCGTTTGTGTGCAAGGGCCGTGCCCCTTTAGGGCGGCGGGGGGACACCCCCGCCGCGCACTCCCCCCCTGGCGCCTTTAGGCGCCCGAGGGCGCATGTTGTTGACGCGCCCGAGAGAATGCCCGCCCCTGCATGGGGGGTTCCTTGATGTGGGGGGGTGCCGGGGTGGGAGTGCGGGGGCGGGATGGCGGGGGGGAGTGCGGCACTGCCCTTGCTGCGCACAAGCTGAATGCGCGCGCGGTCCTTTGTTGTGGTCTTTCAATGCAGAGATAAAAGATCCGGCTTGCGAAACCCGTGCCCGAGCCAGTGAGGCGAGGCGCACGAGCAGAGCTGGCCGGCACAGTTGCGCGACGGTGGCCAGGGTGAAGGTCACGAGTGCATGAGGGGTCGTCTGAAAGCCGAATCACGAGTTGAGCCCTGGGCGCCGTCGCGCTGGTCGTTGGTCTTTGCCGTGGTCGTACCCCTGGGGGTGTGGCGCCGCGCCAGGGGCGCCGCGCCCCCAGGGCGCCCGCACCTTTCTTGGAACGGCACCACCAGCAGGCTGGCACGGCTGCGCGATTATGGCCGTTGTGGTCGTTGGCACTCCTGCGTGATCGTGCACGACGATGGTCGCCGGGGAGGATTTAGGCCGGTTTGCTTCCAATTCAGCTGCTTTCCCGGGGGATCTGGTTAGATTTTATATTGTCTACTTTTTCATGTGCGGCTGGGGCCCGGATTATGCCCAGTGTCTTCATTTTTTTAATCCCCCTCTTCTTATAGCTATTGATAGGCCCATTGAAGAATAGAAAATCCTCTCCATCGCTTTTCGTTCCAGTTTTCGCCTCTCATCTGCCGATAACCTTTTCACTCGCGGCCCTCTTTTCATGGCGGCCCGGACCCTTTGCTCCTCTGTCCCGCGTCGCTTGGCTTCGCCCATTCGATTTTATCCCCTTCCAGGCTTTTTGTATTTTTCCAAGAACGGTTTCAAAAACGGCTTCCAGATTAGATGAGCTCCGAAGCCGCCGAAGGGCCAGGCAGCCGGCCGGATCTGCCGGCCGTGGGGGGATGGAAGTCAACCCGGGTTCACTTCCATTTGTGGTGGTGTGGGATTGGGATCTTTATGGCGTGTCCTTACTTCGCCGGCTGTGTCATCCTGAGCCGGACGGCGTTGCTGGTGGCCGAATAGTAGACGACGCCGAAGATGATCCCCGCATCTACCGCGGAGGCATCGTTGGACCAGGCTATGTCGGATTCGTTCACAAGCTGACCGTCGACCAGGCGGAGAGTACTCACCCCGATATCAAAGCGGCCCTCGGTCGTAAAGGTCACGGTGGCCGTCGTGCCGGCCGTTGGCTGGCCGGTTTTCGTTGGCTGGCCGGCCGGATCGGTCCGGAGGTAAAGCTGATACTGAAGCGTTGAGCCCGGGGGGA
>Ga0182021_10010163_pt1 | contig 11159 bp, 11 predicted proteins | sample 612E3MmetaG_FD_120493 | JGI IMG/M metagenome (GOLD analysis project Ga0182021, IMG submission 120493) | Permafrost microbial communities from Stordalen Mire, Sweden - 612E3M metaG (Illumina Assembly) | ecosystem: Environmental > Terrestrial > Soil > Wetlands > Permafrost | place: Sweden...
CAACAACGCATTCTGCAATTGATGCAAGTCCCTGAATCTGTGTTTGATCCGCCATCGGTGCTAATTGATAACGGATGAGCCAAAATGGTCGAAAGGTGAGCTATTTACTCCAATTGTTACAATAGTGACTTACTTCCTCTTTCCCCGCTTCCCCTTCGTCGATGTCACCACCTCCCCAAACAAATCCGTCTGGAGGGGATTCCTGAACATATCTGTCGTCCCATACTCGACCTTGCCCTCCGCCACGACACGACTCTTGCAGGGGGCGAGGGTTGGCAACTCAATCACTTGCCTCGGCAGCGATTCCACAGGGGCACATCCCAGTACGGATCGTACTTCCGCGTGAACGCCTCCAGCCCGATCCCCGTCGCGGCGGCATGATCACCAGACCGAATTAAGGCAATGGCTTGATTGAGAATATCAGTCGACATGTTCTAAGACTTCCTATTGAAAAAGTTGATAGGTAGGTACAGATAAAGTTGAACGGCAGCAGTTACTTCCGTTCCTCCAACAGCTTCTCCATCCGTTCGAGGCTGCGGGCGATGGAGCGTTGCGCACGGGCGCTGTAGATGAGGGAGATGGTGATCATGATGAGGCTGGCGATGCCCAGCGCATACGGCAGCACCGCGATGAGCGTGAAGAGATTGAAGAACGATGGAAACGTCGTCATGTGAACGGCCTCCGGTTGAATTGCCTCGCAGCACGACGATAGACCATCCCTTAGCTGCGCGTAGTTTACGCTATCTGGGGCGAATGTCAATACGAAGACTTATTTCTGCACTCAAATGTCACCCCATCACCCGTCATGTTATACTTTCTGCATGCAGCATTTCATCCCCTCGGACGCTTTGCCGCGCTTGCGTCTGCTGCGGCAGGCCTTTCCCGGTGTGCCGTCGGCCGTGGCTCGCGCCGCCATCGAACAGCACACGCAGCCCGGCGACGTGATCCTCGATCCGTTTGTTAGCGGGCTAGGCGTCATTCAAGCCGCGCTCGAGCTGGATCGCAAGATCGTCGCGGCCTCGTTCAACCCGATCAATCTGCTGGCGATCCGCGCGACCCTGTGGCCCGTCGATGCGCGCTCGGCCTTGACGCACCTCGCGGATGCGCCCAAAGGATCGCAGCGCTTGCGCGATCACTTGCGCGAGTTGTACACCACGCGTTGCCCCACCTGCGGACGCGCCTCCCTCGCGCAGCACTTCGTGTGGGATCGTGATCGAGGCGAGCCAGGCGAGAAGCACGTCAGCTGCACGGTGTGCGGAGAGAACATCGGGCAGATCGATGCGGACGACCTGAGCAAACTCAAGCGGTACGATCCGCGCGGCCTGGCCTTCTGGGTGCTGCACGGGCGCGTGATCGATCGCAATCACGAAGACGCCGATCGCGTAAGCGAAGTGCTGGAGGCTTACACGCCGCGCACACAGGCTGCCCTCGGCGACATCCTGTCGAAGTTTGAAGCGTTGAGCGCCGAAGATCGATCGGCGCTGCGCCCGGCCTTGCTGGCGACGTTCGACAGCTGCACCACACTGCACACCCCCGATGAATCACGCTACCCCAGCGGCCTCAAACCGCCCGCGCGCTTCATCGAAAAAAACGTCTGGCTGGAACTGGAACAACAAGTCTCCCTCTTTCCCTCTGTCTCTCAGTCGCTCCCTCGAGTCGCAACGATTGCCGAACTTTTTTCCTCCCCCACGCCCGCTGTGTGCTTGCTCGTTGCTCCCGCGCGCGAATTGATCAAACAGCTGCCGGTCGCTGCGCTTCCGCTCATGGTCACGCATCCGCCGCTGCCGCGTCCCGGCTTCTGGTCGTTGAGCGCGGTGTGGGCCGCGTGGCTGTGGGGCAAGCAGAACAGCCAGGTCGATCATCTGCTGCCGCTGCTGTCGCGCAAGCGGGCCAGTTGGGATTGGCAGTGGCGCGCCATCGGTTCGGCGTTGACGGTGCTGCAGCCGGCGCTGCGGCCTGACGCGCGCACCGTCATGTCTTTCCCCGCCGATGAGGCCATTATCGAAAGCGTGTTGCTGGCCGCAGCCAGCGCGCATGAAGTGGTGGATCATCTCACGTGCGATCCACATGATGGTGTGCGCGTGACGTGGCGCTTGGGTGTCATTCCGAGTTCCGCAGGAACGAAGAATCTCGGCCAGCCGATAGTGCAACACCTCCTGCTCGAACGCGCCGAGCCGACGCAGGCGATCCTGTTGAAGGCCGGTCTACTAGCCGCGCTGGGACAGACCTCGGCGCTGGCCGATATCGCACATCAACCCGACGGTGAATCGCCGCCGCTGGCCGTGCTGCGCGCCGCCGTGAAAAGCGCCTTGGAAGATCGATCCATCTTCGAGATCGAACCGCAAGTGTGGTGGTTGACCGATCAGGCGCTCGCGCAGTCGCCGCTCGCCGATCGGGTGGAGTACGTCATCGTCGAGTTGCTGCGCGCTCAAGCGGACTGGCACACGGTCGATCTGTTGCGCGCAGTATATCGCCACTTTCCCGATCACCTCACCCCCGATCGCGCCGTGCTGGCGACGACGATCCATTCGTATGCCGAAGAATCCAGTTTCGATCAAGTGCACTTGCGCGCCGAAGATCACGCCGCAGTGCGCGCCGCCGAAATGCAAGAAGTGCGTCAACTGTTGGTGGAGATTGGACCACGCCTGGGGTTCGAGGCGATCGTCACCGAGCAAGCCGTTGAATGGTTGAAGTCAAAGCACAGCGAGTATGTGTTTGTAATTCAGGCCACGGCGGCAATTGAAGCGCTGTTGCGAGCCGAGACTGGCGTGTTGGTCATTCCGGGTGGACGGGCGACGCTGCTGCAATACAAACTCGCCCGTGCTGCCCGCCTGCGTGACACTCACTGGAAAGTGCTCAAGTTCAGTTCACTGCGGCAGGCCGCGCAGCAATCCGATCTCACTTTGCAGACATTCCAACTCGCCTTCGGGTTGGAACCCCCTATCGAGCAGCCGGCCACCCAGATTCAACTACTCTGATCACAAATCCTTCGCCCCCGGCGGCTCGACGTGAATCGTCACGTGATCCAATTGCGGCAGCGTCGCGCGCAGCTGGCGTTCCACTTCTTCGGCGATCAAGTGCGCGTCAGTCAAAGACGTGTGGCCGGCGACTTCACAATGACACGACACATCCACCCGGTGCGGGATATGGCTGTGCCGCAAGATGATGTGATGGGTCGTGCCCGCGCCGCAAATGTCATCGGCCACGCGCACGATTTGTTGACGCAGCACGGCGGCCTCGGCCCCCTCGATCGGTTGGGGATGATCCCCCGGCGCGATCGGCTCCAAATGCGTCACGATGTCGACGAGGCGCGGAATCTCGGCCCGTACGCGCGCTTCGAACTCTGTCGCCACGCGGTGTGAAATATCCAGCGACAACGACGCATCCACCTCCACATCCACATCGACCATGTACCCGCCGTCCAGCACATCGACGTGGAGGTTGTGCACGCCCAGGCCCAGGCCGTCGGCCAACTGGCGCAAGTGAACGGCCAGCGCCTCCCATTCCGAGATCGGCGGATGTTGTCCCGGCTCGATGTGCACCACCGCATCCACCACGCCCGGCATCTGATCGATGACGCGCCGCTCGACTTCGCTGGCAATGGCATGCGCCTGCTCGGTCGCCATCGCCGGATCGACATTCACATGCAGATCGAGATGGACATCATCCTCGCGGCCTCGGCTGCGGACTTTGGTGGCGAACCATACCCCCGGCACCGCGCGTGCGATATCTTCTACCACATGCGGATCGACTGCCGCGCCGTCGGTCAATACATCGGATGTTTCGCGCAGGATACGTGAGGCCGCCACACCGATATAAACCACAATGCCCAACGCGACAACAATATCGAGCCACGGCAACCCGATCGAAGCGCCAAGCAATCCGGCCAGGGCCGCCAACGACACCAAGATATTGACGCGCGTGCCGGTGGCATCGGCCCGCAGCACATCGCTGCCCAATTCGCGCCCGCGCTTGCCCTCGTACCAGACGATGAAGATATTGATGGGCAGCGTGAGCAAGATCAACACCACGGATAAGGAAGTGACGGTGGGCGGTGTGCCTCCTGCCAGCCGGGCAAAGACATCTTTCAATACCTCCCAACCGGCCAGCAGCATCAACCCGCCGATGCCCAGCGTGGCAATCGTCTCGTACTTGCGATGGCCGTAGGGATGATCGGGATCGGGCGGTTCGGAAGCGGCGCGCAGTCCCAACAAACCGATGACGTTCGACGACGAATCGACCAGAGCGTTGAAGGCATCGGCCAGCACCGCGATCGATCCCGTCAACGCGCCGACGGCAAACTTGATCCCGGTGACGAGGAGATTGAGGATCATGATGCCGAGCAAGATGCGCTTGACCGAGCGCTGATAGTGAGACCGGGCTGTCAGTGATGGTGCCGACACATTGACCTGATTTGAATGATCTACGCGCTTAGGTCTCGTTAAACAACAACTTCCCGGTTTGCTCGCGCCGGATGGTACATCCGGCGGCTGGATGTACCATCCAGCCAGAGCACAGCGGAACCTATTCTTTGACAAGCACTTAGGAGCGCGTGCCGCGATTATACGAGAATGGCGCAGGCGTCGCAATAGCCGTTTGTCACGGATTGCCTGGCATTTGTCACAGATCAGTTGTCTTGCTCTCCACGGTGGACTATAATATCTTTGCTCTCAGTCCGCGTCCCCGCGGACGCCCGCGCGACGCGGGCTGGGAGCAGTTGTGGGTAATCGCCAGATCAGTTGTCCTGCTCTCCACGGCAGACTATAATATCAGTACTACCTCCCCTGGAGACTTTGATGGAACACCGCGAAGATCACTTCACCACACCCGACGGAGCCGGCATCTACACGCAGGCCTGGCTGCCCGACGTTAAGCCACAAGCGATCATGCTCATCGTGCATGGTCTGGGCGAACACAGCGGACGCTATGCCAACTACGTGAATTATTTCGTGCCGCGCGGCTATGCGCTCTATGGATTCGATACGCGCGGGCACGGTCGATCGAGCGGGGCGCGGGGCCACGTCGATCACTTCGAGCGCTACGTGGACGATGTCGATCGGCGGGCCGCCCAGGCCCGATCGGATTGGCCGGGCACGCCGCTGTTTGTCCTCGCACATAGTTTAGGATCGTTGATGGGGCTAAGTTACGCCCGCCAGTACCCCGATCGACTCACCGGCCTCATCGTGACGGGCACCGCGCTGCAAGACGCTCTGCAACTGCCTCCGTGGAAACGCAGCCTGGCGACGGCACTCAGCCGCGTGACGCCCGCGCTGAAGATGAACAACGGTATCGCCCTGTCCGGCCTGTCGCACGATCCGGCGGTCATCGCCGCCTATGAAGCCGATCCGCTGACGCACACGTGGGGCACGCCGCGCCTCGCCACAGAAACCGAGGTCGTGCGCGCGCAAATTCGGCAGGGGGCGACGACGTGGCGCGTGCCGACGCTCATGCTGCACGGCGGCGCCGATCTCATTTGTGTGCCGGATGGCGCGCGGCTGTTCGCGGCGCAGACTCCGCCGGGGGTAGTGGAATATCGCAGTTATCCCGGCCTTTATCACGAGATTCACAATGAGCCGGAAAAGGAGCAGGTCTTTGGTGCTATCGAGACTTGGCTGCAACGCCGGCTAAACGCCGGGGAGCTGCGGCAGGTTTGAGCGAATAGGAACTTTGGGGGATAGACGCCACAGGGCACTTGAAACTATGATCAAAAGGGTGATGGTTGTTTCGTCTAGAGCGGTTTCCAGGTTGGTTTATGGTATTACACTGTGCCGTGTCATTCCCGCGAAGGCGGGAATGACCGAGTCGTAAATCAAAGTGGAATTCGCTCTAGCAAGTTGAGTAGATGAAAGGAGGTGATTTCCATGTTATATCTGCCGAGCGAACAGGGACAAGGTATTGTTGAGTATGCACTGCTTCTTGCGTTGGTCACGCTCGTGGTTATTGTTATTCTCTCCCTGCTGGGGCCGGCGATTGGCAATGTCTTTTCCAATCTCTACGCCAATGTCTGACCCAGCCTCGCTCAACAAGAACCGGACTACCTTAACTCGTAATCCGGTTTTTGTTTGAATCCAATCAGTGCCTCGCCTTATTTCTTCTTTTTCTTCTTCTGTGATTGCGGCTGTGTGACCTCTTGATACAGATTCGCACTCGGTGCACCGATTTGCGCCTGCCGCTTGCGTTCGTGCTCACGTTCGCGCCAGCGATCTTTGAAATCACTCAGCTCCCGGTTCAACGTCATCCACTCTTCCACCCACAAGACCAGCGCCCGCTTGTCCGCCGAGAATACCAGGTTCCCCAACCAGAAGCGCATCACGCGGACAGACATCGGCCAGCTGTTCATCTCGATCACGACGGCCGTATGCCCGCCGTATTGATCGCTGAGCACAAAGTTCCGCGCGCCGCGCGACAATTTGCTCTTCTCAAACATGTGGAACAACGTGTTGGGCCGGGTCTCGCGCACCCGCTTGTAAGAAAACACCACCTGATACAGGGGCGCCTGGATTTTGATATTGCGTTCCGAGCACTGCACGTAGGGAATCGAAGCGGCGAGCAAGCGGAAGACCGCGTAGAGCAGCACGCCTGCGCCTACAGGCAGCAACAGCCAATCGAGGTCATTGATCCACGGGACGGTGGCCCAGGTTTCGGGCGGCAGCAAATGCAGCGCTCCGTATAAAGCAAATAGCACAATTGCCACGATGAAATACAAGCCGCGATACCGCCGATAACGAAGGCGATAAACCAGCAGTGGATGTTTCTTGCCCGTGTCCATCGGTTATCCTCCCGCTCGATTGGTCTTCTTGCCGTCACGGCTCATCGAGATGAGCTGGTCTGGTTCTGAAAATAGTCGCAATATTTTTGCAGCACACACTGCGCGCACAACGGGCGCTGCGCTTTGCACACTTGCCGCCCGTGCTCGATGACATTCAGATGAAAAGGATGATACCACTCGGGCGGCACCAGCTCTTCCAGAATCTCGTGCGCTTTGTCGGCGGAGGTCTTGGGCGGGATCAACCCCAAGCGCCCTGTCACGCGATGGATGTGTGTATCGACCGGGAACGCGGGTTTGCCCAGCGCGAACAGCAGCACAATCGACGCCGTCTTCGGCCCCACACCGTCCAGTGAAGTCAACCACGCCTTGCCCTCCGCCACGGGTAGATCGCCCAGAAAGCGGATGTCCAGTTCGCCGCGTTCCGCCGTGATGCGCTTCAATACCTGCTGAATGCGCGGCCCTTTTTGATTCGCCAGCCCTGCCGGTTTAATGGCGGCAATCACTTGCGCCAGGGGTGCATCGCGCACTTCTTCCCAGGTGGGAAACCTCGCTCGCAGCGCATGATAGGCCCGATCGCGATTGAGATCGTTGGTATTCTGGCTGAGAATCGTATTGATCAATTCGTCGAGCGGATCGATCGGCTCCCAGATGGTCGGTTCCGCGTCCCGATTGGTGGCGTGTACCGTTCCAGCCCAGGCAGGCCGGGGCGGCAGGCCATACGCCTTAATCAACAGGCGATAAACTGCGCGCACTTTGGCCTTGAGCGTATGTTGTTGGGCAGCCGCCGTTCCACTCATCACGTTGTCATTATAGGCTAGACGGCGCGCAATGACAACCGTTGCGGCGCAACGATAAACTTTGCGCGCAATGACAACCGTCACGTCAAAAACCCGCACAGTAGACATTGGCTTCTACCTGTGGCGAGTGTTATACTCGATTTGCCCATGCGGGACGCACCGATCGGCCTACCCCGCCGATTAAATCCATTCCTTGGAGAGAAGGCGTATGAACCACACCATGAGAGCATTGGTCAAAACCGAACGCAAGGCCGGCCTCACCCTGCAGCAGTGTGAGATTCCGCACATCGGCCCCCACGACGTTTTGATCAAAGTCCGCGCTACATCGATCTGCGGCACCGATTTGCACATCTACAACTGGGACACCTGGTCGCAGGGACGCGTGAAAACCGTGCCGCTGATCCAGGGTCACGAAATCTGCGGTGACATTGTCGAAGTAGGCCGCAACGTCACCGAGCGCAAAGTCGGCGATTTCGTCTCGTGCGAAAGCCACATCGTCGACTACAACGGCGAGTACTACAAGCGCAACCTGGGCCACGTCGCGCCGGAAACCAAGATCATCGGCGTCGATCGCGATGGTTCGTTTGCGGAGTACATCGCCATGCCGTGGCAGAACGGCTGGGTCAATCCGCCCGACATGCCCACGGAAGTGGCTGTGCTGCGCGAGAATTTTGGCAACGCCATCCACACCGCCTTCGCCGCTGATGTGAAGGACAAGACCGTGCTCATCACGGGCTGTGGACCGGTAGGCTTGATGACGCTGCTGGCCGTGCGCGGACGCGGCGCGCAGACCGTGATCTGCAGCGACATCAGCGACTACCGCCGCAAGTTTGCAGAGCGCTTGGGCGCCGACTACACCAACAATCCGCGCGAAAACGATCTGGTGCAGCTGGTCAAACACGTCACGCATAACGAAGGCGTCGATGTGCTGCTGGAAATGTCGGGCGCAGCCACGGCTATTCAGCAGGGCTTCTCGCTGGTGCGCTACGCGGGCGACGTGATCGTCTTCGGCCTGCCCACCCGCCCGATCGAATTCGATATCGCCAACTCCGTCATCTTCAAAGGCATCACCGTGCACGGCATCGTGGGCCGCAAGATGTGGAGCACGTGGGAACACAGCGATGACCTGCTGCTGAACAAAGCCGTCGATCTCCTGCCCATCGTCACACACCAGTACCAGCTGGAAGAATTCGACAAAGCCTTTGCGACGATGGAAAGCGGCGAGAGCGGCAAGGTGATGATGTGGGTCTGAGCGTGTTACGTGGTGCGTGTTTCGTGTTTTCACGCACCACGCACTACGCACCACGATTTTCTTGGAGAACGCACGATGACAACCAACAAACTAACCTGGCTGGAAAACGAACTTCAATCTCTCAAGGATCAAGGTCTCTACAACACCATCCGCACCATCGGCAGCGCGCAGGGCGCATGGATCGTCGTCGATGGCCAGCGTGTGCTGAATTTCTGCTCGAACAACTATCTCGGCATTGCCGATCATCCGCGCTTGAAGGCCGCCGCCCAGCGGGCGATCGAGAAATATGGCGTCGGGCCGGCCGCCGTCCGATCGATTGCGGGCACGCTCGAGGTGCACGTCGAACTCGAACGGCGCTTAGCCGCGTTCAAGGGCGTTGAAGCGTCGCTCTATGTGCAGTCGGGTTTTGTGGCCAATCAAGCCGCGATCGCGCCGTTGGTGGGCAAGGAAGATGTCATCTTCACCGATCGCCTGAATCACGCCAGCATCATCGATGGCTGCCGCTTGAGCAGCGCGAAGATCGTCGTCTACGATCATGGCGACGCAGCGGACGCCGAGGCCAAGATCAAGGAACATCTGCCGCAGTATCGACGCGGGCTGCTCGTCACCGATGGTGTGTTCAGCATGGACGGCGATGTGGCGCCGCTCGATAAGCTGTACGAGGTGTGCGCGAAGTACGGCGTGATCTCGATGGTGGACGATGCACACGGCGAAGGGGTGTTGGGACGCGGCGGACGCGGCATCGTCGATCACTTTGGACTGCACGGCAAGTTCGACGTGGAGATCGGTACGTTGAGCAAGGCCTTTGGCGTGGTCGGTGGCGTGATTGCGGGGAAGAAGGTGCTGGTCGATTGGATGCGCCAGCGCGGCCGGCCGTTTCTGTTCTCCAGCGCGACGACGGCGGCGGATACGGCCGCGTGCCTGGCCGCGGTCGATCTGTTGGAAGAATCGACGGAGCTGGTCGATCGGTTGTGGGCCAATGCGAAGTTGTTCAAGGCGGAGATGGCGAAACTCGGTTTCGACACCGGCAAAAGCGAGACGCCCATCACGCCCGTCATCCTGGGCGAGAATCAAGTGGCGCAGCAATTCAGCCGTCAACTGTTCGAACGTGGGATCTTCGCCATGCCCATCGTGTTCCCCACCGTGCCCAAGGGGACGGCGCGCATCCGCGTCATGATCAGCGCCTCGCATGCGGCCAGCGATCTGGAGCAGGGCCTGGAAGCATTCCAGACGGTGGGCAAAGAATTAGGGGTGATTTGAGAATCTGGCAGGGGATAAAAGCCCTCGCAAGGATGCCGCTTGGAGAAGCCTAAGTCCTACCGTATATCGTCAAGAGGACCTAAAACAAAGGCGCTACCCGTCATAGGGCAGCGCCTTTTTCAATCGAGTTGTTGGCGTGGCGCAGACTGAAGCGCCAGTGAGAATTAGTTGTCGTTGTCGTGATTGAGGGCACTCGGTTGTGAGATGCCGGCGGGCGCTTCCAGCATGGGCATATCGGCTTCGCCGGGCATGATGCTTTGACCCCGGAAGAAACCGCCTTCGTCGATCAAGAACGACGACACAGAAATGTCGCCCCAGACGCGGCCATTGGATAGAATCTCCAAACGCCCCGCCGCTTTCACCGTGCCTTTCAAAGCCCCGGCGACCGAGACATTTTGCGCGGTCACTTCGGCAATAACCTTGCCGCTCTCGCCGATGATCAGATTGCCGGCGATTTGAATGACGCCTTCAAATACCCCATCGATGCGCAAGCCGCCGTCACTTTGAATCGTGCCTTTGAAGTTGGCCGTAGGGCCAATGACGGTTTCGATCTTGGTCGAGGCGCTGCCACCGCCGGACGGCGTCGCGCTGATGCTGGGTAAACTTGCTGAGGATGAGCCGGTCTTTTCTTTGCCAAACATGCGAAATCCCCCTCGTTGAGATGGCGCCGGTCTGGCGCGCCCCAAATCATACACGAGGTTAGAGGATTGTCAAATGAAACCGAACGACAGGGGCACTGCACAGGTGGCCTACCCGGTTGACATCCCTTCCTCTCCCGGCTAAACTTGCCGCAATCTTCAACACAAGGATCGTTCCCCATGAAAATCTTTGTCCCCGGCCGCATCTGCCTGTTTGGCGAACATTCCGATTGGGCGGGCGGCTATCGCCGCATCAACGCCGACATCGAAAACGGTTACACGCTGATTTGCGGCACCGATCAAGGCATCTACGCCGAAGCGACGTCGCATCCCAACTCGCTGGTGCTGTACTCCACCACGCCCGAGGGTGAACGCCTGGGCCCCTACGAAATCCCGATGGAACCCAAAGCCCTCTTGGAAGAAGCGGGCAAGGGCGGTTTCTG
>Ga0182021_10010164_pt1 | contig 11158 bp, 11 predicted proteins | sample 612E3MmetaG_FD_120493 | JGI IMG/M metagenome (GOLD analysis project Ga0182021, IMG submission 120493) | Permafrost microbial communities from Stordalen Mire, Sweden - 612E3M metaG (Illumina Assembly) | ecosystem: Environmental > Terrestrial > Soil > Wetlands > Permafrost | place: Sweden...
GGTTCCGAAGACCAGCACTCTATCCGTTGAGCTATGGGCGCATATATTTATTTGTTAATCGAATTGACAATTTTATTATATACTAATTTCATACTTTAGTAAATAAGCTTTAAATATAAGTATATAATTGCGATTGCATTTTTTAGAAGAAATGATTATAATTTATAAGTTATTTTTATGTTCGCGGGGTTGGTTTAGTGGTAGAACACGTCCTTGCCAAGGATGAGACAGGAGTTCGATTCTCCTACCCCGCACAGAAGTTTAATCAGACAGAAATTTATATCTTGACCTTTACAATAACAGTACTTTATTCACACCAAAAACCCTTTAAAATATGATTTGTGTGGATAACTATGTGCGTTTTGTTTATAAAAGACATTTGTAAATTCGAGTTTTATAGTAATATTTGACAATCTATTCCTTGATATATCCTTGTTAATAAGGACTTAGTAAGGATTATTAATTTTTGATTAATTTTTGTCCTTTATCTCAAGACAAAAGTTTCACGTGAAACGATTATGAAAAATTTTACTTCAAATTCTCAAAAAATAGGTGAATTAGGTGAAGATGTGGCGTGTAAATACCTTGTAAAACAAGGTTATTTAATACTTGAAAGAAACTACACCAAAAAGTGGGGTGAGATTGATATTGTGGCTCAAAAGAAGAATGTCTTATACTTTATTGAAGTTAAATCAAAAAGTGTTTCAAGTCTAGATTTTGTTTCCCGTTTTTTTGATGAACAAACAAATCAAACAGGCAGACCTGAAGACAATATGCATCCATGGAAGTTAAAACGTCTTTCAAGGACAATCCAGACTTATTTGATTCATAAGAGAATTGGAAACACTCCTTGGCAATTTGACTTGTTGATTGTTTATTTGGATATTGATCAAAGAAAAGCCAGAGTTAAAAAGGTAGAAAATATAATTTTATAATGTGCGGGGTAGGAGAATCGGACTCCTGACACTAGTTTGGAAAACTAGAGTTATACCATTTAACTAACCCCGCAAATGTTTTACTAATATACACTATTAAAGATATTTATTCAATATATGATTATATTTTCTGAAAAAAAATTGTATTTATTTAAAAATATGCTAATATAAAAAGATTATATCGGGGTGTAGTATATCGGTAGTATCCATGTTTTGGGAACATGAGGGCCGGGTTCGATTCCCGGCACCCCGACATTATGCAATTCATTTTTATTTTTCTGACATTTGTTTCGACCTTCCTCGGAGGGCTTTTTGGTCTGAAACATAAAAACAAAATGCATTTGATTCTTGGATTAACTGCCGGGGTTATCCTTGGTGTAATCGCCTTCGATATTTTTCCGGAAATTATTGAAATGACTCAGCGTCTAAATATCAATCCGACCAGTCCGATGATTGCTTTGGTTTGTGGTTTTTTGATTTTTCACATCGCCGAAAAAGTATTAATGATACATAATCACGAAGAGCAATATGCCCCACATACACATCCGGTAGTAGGGAAGTTCCAGGCCTTGGCGTTGGCGGGGCACTCTTTCTTGGACGGTGTTGGAATTGGACTTGCCTTCAAGGTTTCGGGACCCATCGGTATTCTTGTTGCGATTGCGGTAATTTCTCATGATTTTGCCGACGGGTTGAACACTGTCTCGATGATGCTTAGACACCAAAATACCAACAAACAGGCGCTTAAATTTCTCTTTATTGATGCAGCTGCACCGGTACTCGGGGGAATATCGACATTATTTTTTACATTATCCGAGAAAACCCTTCTAGCTTACTTGGGATTTTTTGCCGGATTTTTATTGTATATAGGAGTATCGGATATTTTGCCCGAAGCGCACAGTAAAAACTCTTCGATGAAAACAGTTTTAATGACAGTTCTGGGAGTTTTGTTTATTTTTCTCATCACCAGAGTCTTGTAATACAAAAAGAAAAACCACTCACAGATAGAATAGAGTGGTTTTTATTCAATTCACAGAAAGTGAATTATTTTACAGCTTCCTTAAGAGCTTTTGCGGCTCTAAACTTAGGAACCTTTGTTGCAGCTACTTTGACAGCTTCTCCTGTCTTTGGGTTGCGAGCCATGCGGGCTGCGCGTGCTTTGACTGAGAATATCCCAATACCTGCGATTGATACTTCGCCGCCTTTTTTCAAAGTTGCAACGATAGCATCAAACATTGCGTCTACGAGCTCTTCAGCCTGTACTTTCGTACCGCCGAGCTTCTCGTGAACGAGTTCTACTAATCCTTGTTTATTCATTTTTTTAGTTTTTATACTTTCTTTCAAAAATATAAAATTCTATCTGAATAATATTCGACCGTTTGCAAACGATCCCTAATAAATAGGTATGATGTTATTATATACCAAGCTAATTTTAATACAAGTGATTATCATATTTGACAAATACACTGAAATATGCTACCATTTAGCAGAATAAGTAATAAAATAATTAGTTTTTTACATAAAAAATACAGAAAATGATAAGGACATCAGAAATTCCGGGAAAAACAGGAAAAGATAAAAGAAATTTTATGGTTGCTCTAATAATTGGGATGAAATCCGCGTTAAATGAGACACATGTTGTGTCTGAAGAAAAAAACTTCAAAAAAATGATTGAAAATGGCAGAGATGCACTACAGGAAATTAATCAACTTGATGAGAGTGAAAATCAAAAAAACTAAAACTATCAAAAGATAGAAAAATCCCCAACAGTTTCGACTGAAAGGGATTTTCTTTTACTTATTTTATGGTTTTATCTCGCGTATTCGATAATTCTATTCTCTCTTATCATTGTGACCCTGATTTCACCAGGGTAGGTGAGTTCTTGTTCTATTTTCTTTGCGATATCGCGAGCCATTTCTTTGGCTTCTAAGTCAGAGACTTTATCTGGAGTGACGAATATTCGTATTTCACGTCCTGCCGATAAGGCATATGACTTTTCTACTCCTTCAAAAGTTTTTGTTAGTGCTTCCAAATCTTGTAAGCGCTTGATATAGTTTTCAACACTATCGCGTCTTGCTCCTGGGCGACCGCCGGATATATGGTCGGCAGTTTGGACGATGACAGCCTCAATAGATTCATGAGGCATATCATCGTGATGACTTTTCATGGCGGTGATGATGCGTGGGTCAGCACCAAATTTTTGTAGAATTCTTATGCCTATATCTATGTGTGTGCCTTGGACTTCATGGTCAAGGGCTTTCCCGATATCGTGAACAAGGGCTCCGGCCTTGGCGATTTGAATATCGGCACCTAATTCTTCGGCGAGCATTCCGGCAATGTGAGCCATTTCAATCGAGTGTTGGAGAACATTTTGCCCATAAGAAGTTCTGAAATACAAACGGCCAACAATGGCACTGATACGTGGGTCCAGATTAAATATACCGCACTCGTAGACTGCTTGGTCACCTTTTTCTTTGATTATTTTATTTATATCTTCTTGAGCTTTGGCCACAACTTCTTCGATTTTTGCTGGTTGAATTCGGCCGTCGAGAATCAAATTCTCAAGCGCCAAGCGAGCGACTTGTCGGCGGACAGGGTCGAAAGATGAGATAACAATTGCTCCCGGAGTTTCGTCAATTATCAATTCAACACCTGAAGTTTTCTCAAAGGCCCGAATATTTCTTCCTTCTTTGCCGATAATTTTCCCTTTGATATCGTCATTTGGGATATTGACCGACGTCGTCATCATTTCGCTGGCAGTTGAAGAAGCCAAGCGATTTATAGTCGTCGAAAGTATATCTTTTGCTCGGCGATCAAGTTTCTCGGCATTAAGGCTTTCCATCTTTTGCATTCGGATTAACAAATCCTCCTCGTATTTGTCTTCGATGTTTTTAAACAATATTCCTTTGGCATCATCGATAGAAAGATGAGTGATTTTCTCAAGCTCTTTATCTTTCTCGGCCTCCATATTGTCGACGCGTTCTTTGACTTTCTTTACTTCTTCAATCTTTGCTTTTATCTTTTCTACTTCCTTATCTATCTCTACTTGGCGACCATCTAGCATCTCGTCTTTCTTTATAAGACGATTCTCGGTTAGCTTCCACTCCTCTTCTTTTTGTTTTGTTTCTTTATTAATTTCGTTAAGATGAGCTTCTCCTTTTTTCTTAGCTTCATCTATAACCTTTTGAGCATTTTCTTTTGCTCCCAACATTATCTGTTTGATTTCAAGCTCCATCGAGCCTTTTCTACCAAGAGAAATAATGAGACGCAAATAATACCCAACCCCGACTCCCACTAAAAGGACGAGGACTCCGATAATCATTATTATTGTTAAATTCATAGCGACTTTTTGCCGCTTTTAAAACACAGAGATTATTCCACCCTTATTGGGCAGTTTATTCGAACAAGTATGATTGATTTATAACAGTACTGTAAACAAAAAGTGTGATTCATAAAAAATTCATATCGTAACTGCATTAAAAAAGCGAACATTTCAATAAAACTTTTAAATTTCGATACTTCCATTGTACTCCAAAACTAGAATTTTGTCTAGAGTCTAAAATTCGATAACAAAAAGCCCAGTGGATGAAATCCGCGGGGCTTTTGGTTTGCATTTTATTTTTCGTTTTTTGACTTAGAAATTATTTCATCGACGATGCCGTACTTTTTGGCTTCGTCGCTCGTCATCCAGTAGTCACGATCGGAATCTTTTTCGACTTGGTCAATTTTCTTGCTTGTGTTTTGCGCCAGAATTTTATTCAAAGTATCTTTGGTGCGGAGAATGTGTTTAGCGTTGATGGCAATATCACTTGCTTGACCTTCGGTGCCACCCATAACTTGGTGAATCATAACTTCGGAAGTTGGCAAAGAAAATCTTTTACCTTTTTTGCCGGAAGAAAGAATTAGAGCGGCCATGGAAGCTGCGATGCCGACGCAAATCGTCGAGACGTCGCTCTTGATAAAATTCATCGTATCGATAATTGCCAGTCCGGCATTAACCGAGCCACCAGGGGAGTTGATATAAAGGTAGACATCTTTCTTCGAATCGGTGTGATCCAAATAAAGAAGTTGGGCTATGACCAAGTTAGCGACATTGTCGTCGATTGGACCACCGAGGAAGATAATACGTTCGTTCAAAAGGCGAGAGTATATGTCATATGCTCTCTCCCCGAATTGTGATTTTTCTATAACGGTTGGTATTAACATATATTTTAAAAAGTTTAATTTATAATTATTGGTTTTGAAATTAGCTTTGCTCAGAAAGCACACATAATTTTCTGGTGAAAATTTGATATGCTCGGCTCGACAGCCTGCGCAAGGCTTTCTTCACAAACTAATTCCAAAACCAATTATAGCATACTAGAGTAGTGAAAGAATATTTTGAAAATATCCTGGAGCTGACTATTGTGTTTCAAGAAATTTGAAGACCTTCTCATTCTCCAACATCTGTTCCACATAAGCGCGAGCACGGACGGGGTCGGCATCTTTATACATCTCGGTGATTTGCAGGACATCTTTTTCAATTTCTTCTTCGGTTGGCTTCAAGTTTTCTTTTTCGGAGATATTGTGGATAATCATCTGGAGTTTGGCACGTTTCTCGGCATCGGGGCGCCACTCATTCCTCAGGTCGGCTTCGGTTTTATTTATTTGTTTCAAATAATCTTCAACTTTCATTCCCGCTCCGGTGATATCGGCTTCCAAGCGATACATTATTTTGTCGGTTTCACTTTGAATCAGTATATCCGGAATCACTCCCTTGGTTTGTTTCACCAGCTCCTCGACAATTACTAGGCGGAGTTTATCTTTCTGTTCAACTTCTTTTTCCATTTTCAGATTACCGCGAATTTTTTCTTTAAGTTCATCAGCAGTTTTAAAATTACCAAATGATTTTGCAAATTCATCGTCGAATGCCGGATATTCACTTTCTGGAATCCCGCCTTGACTCGCGTCAGTCGAGGCAGGTTCAGAGTGTGCTTTGGTGTGTTCTTCCTCAGTCATATTTTCATGTCCCTCGTGATTATTATTTTCTTTTTTGGTTTGTTCGCCTCTATTTTGCTGGGCTCTCATTTTGCGAAGTTCTAGAATTGTTTTCTCCGCATCTTTGTCGTCAACAGTGATTTCTTTCGTATAATCGCCTTTTTTGATTTGCTCATTAGCAATCTTTTTATAATCGGGCAATTTTATTTCCGGAAGGACAGCGGTGACAATTTTGAATTCAAGAGGGGAACCTTTACCAATTTTCGTTATCGCAATTTGTGGGCGACCAATAGCATCGATTTTATTCTCCTCGAGAATTTTTATGTAGTTCTCCGATAATGCGAGCTCGGCCATTTCTTCCAGAAGCTCCATCTCCTGCACATTACCTTTGACGATTTCAGCAGGAGCTTTGCCTTTACGAAAACCCGGAAGCTCTAATCGTTCACCGATTTTTTCCAAGGCTTTACCTTCGAACTTTTCAAATTCAGCCACTTCCAATACTCCAATAATTTCTACTTCACTTTTATCCAATGTTTTTATTTTAATTTCCATAGTATTCATATCTTATATGGCGAAGAGTCTTTTGTCAAAAACCTGTTCTTGACAGCTTTTTTCAAGGGGGTAGAATTAAGACGGATTAATACTCGTCGAACATAAGCTTTAATTAACTAATGAATATAATTTATGCAAGAAAAATATAACCCAGGTCTTGAAGAAATAGAAAATGAAAATAAGAAAAAAATTAAAGAAAGCAATGGTGGAATTATATACGAGACAGGTCCAGAAGAACAATTCAGAATATATGAAAAAAAATTTATTCGTAATGGTAAAGAAGAAGTTTTAAATTACGAAAAGCAGAAAAAAAAGATAGAAGAAAAGACTTTAAGCCCTGACGAGCAGAAAATAAAAGAATTCGAAGATAATTACAATTCAATTTTTAAAGAGTTTTTAGATAAAATTGAATGGAAGATTTACAGCATTCAAAATCCAGGCATTATTATAGATGAAAAAAAACCATCATTAAATAATTATTCCACAAGTAATTCAAATGATCAAAAATTATTTCTGGATTTCTGCAAGAATAAAAATTCTAATGACTATAAGATGCTTAAAAGGAAAATAGATGAACTGGATGGTTTGATAGAAAATATGAAAAGTGAAAAATTGGAGTAAAGGATTATATTTTTTATTTATTGACAAGAATTGTCATTGAGATAGAATATGGGTAGATTAAAAAGTTTACATTATTAACATATCCGCCTGCTGGTGGACTAATCTATTAAAGATTATGAATGAGGGATTAAACAAAAGCGAAAAAGAAAAAAATATAAAACTTACTAAAACCGAAATTAAAGAAACTTACGAAATTAATGATGGTGATGGAATTTCTCTTGATATTAAAGAAGATGAAGAAGGTAAAGAAATAAAAAATGATGAGGAAAACCCTCCTTTTTATACAGCAATTTTTTTAAAAAAAGTGTATAAGATGGAAAATGGTAAGTTAAGATTTGAATTAGAAAGACATTGTGAGGCTGGAGAGCAAAGAGATCAAGATACTTTTTCTGTCGATGCTGAAGAATTTAGATCTAGTTTGGGCCCAAAAAACTTAGCCCTAGTCAATAATTTATTAGATAAATTCAACAGTAAAGAAAAATAATTATTATCAAAAAATCCCTCTTGCGAGGGATTTTTTGATATCTGCATTAAATTTCTAAAACCAGAGTGAAACTAATATTGGCACAATGATTAAGGCGATAATATTGAGAATTTTTATCATTGGATTAATTGCTGGCCCTGCCGTGTCTTTGTAAGGGTCGCCGACGGTGTCGCCAGTGACAGCGGCTTTGTGGGCTGGACTTCCTTTACCACCATAGTTTCCTGATTCAATATATTTCTTGGCATTGTCCCAGGCGCCTCCGCCTGAGGTCATTGAGATTGCAAGGAATATTCCGGTAACGATTGAACCGACAAGCAAACCACCGAGAGCTTCAGGCCCGAGAATAAATCCGACGAGGATTGGGGCGAGAACCGGAATAAGGGCCGGAGCAATCATTTGCTTAATGGCGCCGGTTGTAACGATGTCTACGCAAGTAGCATAATCTGGTTTACCTTCTCCTGTCATTATTCCTTTTATTTCTCTGAACTGTCGGCGAACTTCTTCAACAACACGTCCGGCAGCTTTTCCAACGGCTTCCATACAAAGCGCGCCGAAATAATAAGGAAGCAATCCACCAATTAATAATCCGGCAATGACGAGAGGATTACCTAAATCAAAATTTAATTTGTGTCCTAGTTGTGCAAACTCTTGGGTGTAAGAAGAGAAGAGGACGAGAGCGGCAAGCCCAGCTGAACCGATAGCGTAACCTTTGGTCACTGCTTTTGTCGTATTACCGACAGCATCAAGTGGATCAGTGACTGCACGAACACTCTCAGGTAAGTTTGCCATTTCGGCAATACCTCCGGCATTGTCGGTAATCGGTCCGAATGAATCGATAGCGACGATGATACCGGTGAGTGAAAGCATCGACATAGCAGCGATAGCCACTCCGTAAAGTTCTCCAAAGTGATAAGCGGCTAAAATTCCAAAGACGATTGAAAGAAGCGGAAGAGCAGTAGACTTCATAGAGATTGCCAAACCTTGAATGACATTTGTCCCATGACCCGAGACAGATGCAACTGCGATTGATTTTACCGGTTCATGTTTTGTTGAAGTGTAATATTCGGTGATGACAATAATAAGAGCCGTGACAATTATACCAACTAAGGCACTTGCATAAAGATTGCCGACGGAATAATTTGTTTGACCCGACATCAGCCACTTGGTAATAGGATAAAATCCGATAGCCGAAAGTATAGCTGAAACCGCAAGTCCCTTGTAGAGAGCTCCCATGATATTTTTATTTTTTCCAAGGCGAACGAACCATGTACCGATGATAGTTGAAATTATCGAAACTCCGCCGATGGCAAGAGGAAAAATAATGGCATTGTTAAAATTTGAAAATACGAGTGAACCGAGAAGCATAGTGGCAACTGAAGTCACGGCATAAGTTTCAAATAAATCGGCGGCCATTCCGGCACAGTCCCCGACATTGTCTCCGACATTATCGGCGATAACAGCAGGGTTCCTAGGGTCGTCTTCCGGAATTCCGGCTTCAACTTTTCCAACCAAGTCGGCGCCGACATCGGCGGCTTTGGTAAATATTCCACCACCCAAGCGAGCAAAAACGGAAATCAAACTGGCACCGAACGAAAGTCCGACAAGCGAGCGAACGGCTCCGGCTCCAACAAAATGAGTGGCGATTATGTAAAATAGAGTAACACCCAAAAGTGCCAGACCGACAACCAGAAGTCCGGTGACACTTCCACCTTTGAAGGCAAGACCGAGTGCTTCCTTTAATCCTTTTTTGGCTTCTTCGGTTGTGCGGACATTGGCACGAACGGAAACATTCATACCAATATACCCGGCAAGAGCCGAGAGAATGGCGCCAAAGAGGAACGATATTGCCATCATCCAGCCGAGCATTGGAACGAAACCGATAATTAAAAATAGAACAACAGCGATGACGCCGATAGTTTTATACTGGCGATTAAGATATGCCTTGGCGCCAAGCTGGATTGCTTGGGCAATAGCTTTCATTTTCTCATCGCCGGCATCTTTACGCATAACGACCCTGATTAAAAACAAACCGTAAACGATTGCGACTACCGAGCAAACAAGTGCAAAAATAATAAATGGACTCATATATTTATTTTTTAAACTAATAATAAAATTTTATCGCTCCGCAAGATTATTAAAATTATTTCCGCTTTACCCTAAAGGGCTCCGACGCGATAAATAATTTTAATAATCTTGCTTCACTCTTACGCCTCTGTACCATCATCGACGATACCGTCATCCAGCACAGGTTCACTTTCAATATTTTCTTCGTTAACAATTGCCTCTGTCTGCGCACTTTTTATATCTATTCTCCACCCAGTAAGTTTAGCAGCCAAGCGGACATTTTGTCCACCTTTCCCGATAGCAAGTGACAGCTGGTCATTGGCAACTTCAACAATAGCTTTGTGTTCTTCATCAATAACTTTAATTGATAGGACATTGGCTGGGGAGATGGCGCTTGAGATATAAGTTCCAGAGTCAGGGGACCAAGGAATAATATCAATCTTCTCGCCATTTAGTTCACTCATGACAGTTGTGACGCGGACGCCTTTCTGCCCAACACAAGAGCCGACTGGGTCGACATGTTCGTCATTCGAAAATACGGCAATCTTGGAACGGCTTCCGGCTTCGCGAGCGATTGATTTTATCTCAACCACACCCGATGCAATTTCCGGAGCTTCCATAGCAAAGAGTCCCTCTATCAATTCGGGATGGGTACGGGAGAGTTTAAGATTGACTCCGCGCGGAGTTTCTTCTACTTGATACAAGTATGCGCGAATTCTTTCTCCACGCTTGTAAAACTCTCCGGGAATTTGCTCTTCAGGTAAAATTATACCGGTGGCTCGGTTGAAATCGATGTAGACAATACCTCGCTCAACTTTCGAAACGAAACCGTTGATTATTTCTCCTTCTTTTGTTCCGTACTCATCGATAATTGCCCCGCGTTCTGCTTCACGGATTTTTTGAATTATAACTTGTTTGGCTGTTTGAGCGGCAATACGCCCATAATCATCTTTTGTCTCAAGAGGGAAAACTAATTCTTCTCCCGGAATGGCATCACTTTTTATTTTTTTCGCATCGTCGATTAAGATGTGATGTTCTTCGTTGAATCGGACTCTTTCGTCATCTTCGGAAATTTCTTCCTCTTCATCTTCTTTCGTCATTCGTACCAAGGTATCGTCAACGGCGATTTTGATCTGGTAAAATTCCATTTTGCCGGTTTCAATATCAATTTTTGCGCGGATGATTTGACCTTTTTTACCGTAATCTTTTTTATAAGCGGCAGCAAGGGCTTGCTCAATAGCATCTATAATTTTTTCTCGAGGAATCTTGCGTTCTTGCTCGAGTTGCTCCAGGGCCGACTTCATTGTTTTTAAATCCAACATTTGTGGTTAATTACGAATTACTAATTACGAACTAATAATTAGAACCCGTTTTTTATTAAATTGTTATTAAATTTTTAAAAATAAAAGTCCTGTTCGAGAACGGACTTACTGGATGGAATACTACTCCGATATGTTCTATTAGTCAATATCTAGTGTTGAATAATATTTTAATATGGTATAATACAAGATACATATAAATATTATTA
>Ga0182021_10010165_pt1 | contig 11158 bp, 7 predicted proteins | sample 612E3MmetaG_FD_120493 | JGI IMG/M metagenome (GOLD analysis project Ga0182021, IMG submission 120493) | Permafrost microbial communities from Stordalen Mire, Sweden - 612E3M metaG (Illumina Assembly) | ecosystem: Environmental > Terrestrial > Soil > Wetlands > Permafrost | place: Sweden...
AAATCCACCCACGGGGGTATGCCAGTTAAATTACATGGAAGCAGATGCTGGCATGTTTCGGCAATTTTCCGCACACTTGCGGCAAAATTCTACACATTGAGCCATAAAGTCGCCGCCTTGTTCCGAAAGACTTGCGCAACTTTCAGAACTGGTGATGATTGCTAGATGCTTGGCGGAGTTTTCGACCACTCCTGCATTGCCTGATCCCCTGGACGATCTACTTTAACCTTGCCACCCTCGGTTGAGGTTACCCAACCTACCGGAATGTAATGGTGCTGGCCGGTCTTATCTTTCTTCAGCTTAATGGTATTCGGTCCCTCCATATGATCGACAATGGCAAACTGACCATCTTGGGAACAGACAACGGGCATATCAGGTTTAATCTGGTTGGTATTAATCATGGTTTTCTCCTGTTGGCTCAGTGTGAAAGTCTGAGCGAGTTCTATTGATAAGTTTTAATCAGTTGTTCAGGCAAGCTTTAACAACACTCCTGTTTATTCGGCCTTTAACTGGATTCTTCGATTTACTTTTGAACGAGTGAGGTACCTGCATATCCTTCCCATTAAGTCCTTTCGCCTAAGTTTTAAATATACACACCTGATTAAAACAGGTCTGTGCGGCTGCGCACATAGAAAATAATGTACAAAGTGTTTGTCATTAATACTTACATTCAGGTTCTTCCTGGCTATCAACTCTACAGCGCAACCGGTTCGCACATATCGCCATTTGGTGGTACGGGATTCAGGCACCAAGCGTGATCCATAGTGGCCATGAGCTGCCAGTCGTGACTGGCGTTGGTGGACAAACTGGAGGCTATTGAAGGCATTCGAAAAGGCTTGGAATCGATGGTTAGCGGAGAGGGCCGCAAGCGTTGGTCATCCAAATTGTGGGCAATGCTTTTCTGCCCACAATTTGGAGTCAATAGCTTTAATTCCGCGTGGGCGCATGTTCCATTGCGGTATCGTATTGACCACGGCGCGCGGCTTGGTTGCACTTGGCTCTGTGAGATAGAGCTTGCTGCGCCTCTATGACATTGGCCGGTTTCCCTAGCCAAATGTCCAAAGCCGGTTGCTGGATGGCACGGGAAAATGAAAAAGACAATGGCCAAGGCAGCCGAGATTTAAATCTCGCATTCATGGCATTTAAATGAGCTGAGGCCAATTCAGCGGATTGGCCGCCAGACAAGAACACAATTCCCGAAACAGCAGCGGGGACGGCCCGCAATAAGCATTTGACAGTGGCATCAGCTACCTCATCCACCGTTGCTTGCTTTGAGCAAGCCAACCCTGGAAGCACCATATTAGGTTTCAGAATTAGGCCTTCCAACAGTACTTTCTGCACATACAGTTGGTGAAAAACGTTATACAGAACTTCCTCTGTCACCTCATTGCATCGCTCCAGCGTATGCCCGCCGTTCATAATCACTTCCGGCTCTATAATGGGCACAAGTCCTGCTTCTTGGCACAAAGAGGCGTAGCGGGCCAAGGCGTGCGCATTCGCCTCAATACAGCTACGACTGGGAAGGCAGTCATCCACCACCATAACGGCTCGCCATTTGGCGAAGCGTGCACCCATTTGAACATACTCGGCCAAACGTTCGCGCAAGCCATCCAGACCTTCGGTTATTTTTTCCTGGGGATGACCGGCCATGTCTTTTGCCCCGATATCGACTTTGATGCCGGGAATAATGCCCGCATCGATAATGATCTTAATAAAAGGCGTGCCGTCTTTCGTGCTCTGCCGAATGGTTTCATCATAAAGGATAAGGCCACTGATAGATTCACCCAAACCAGGGGTGGTCACTATTAATTCCCGATAGTCATGCCGTGCCGCTTCGGTTTGGGGTATAGCCAAGGCCGCAAAACGTTTGTTGCAGGTTGTCTTGCTTTCATCAATTGCCAGTAAGCCCTTATCTCCAGAGACCAGCGATTTGGCCGTATCTATCAACAGTTGTGCATCTATAATTTTGTTGTCCATTTTTAAATTGCGATTAACTGACTTTATTACTTTTACTGGTTTTGGCGCTATTATGGGAGGGTTGGCCTTTCCTTGACTAACATCCGCATGACGATTAAGCACTAGCCATTTAATCATCACGACTTTAAAGATATCGTTTATACCAAGGCACATGATCATGGCATAGCCGAATATCGCCAGCGCCTGCCACCCAAGTAAGGGTGCTAGCCCCGGCAGTTTAAAGTACGTCAGGAGTGTGCCTGCGAATGCCTCAGCCGCGAGTGTTGACAGAAATAACGTGCTGGGCATCGTCGCCCAAAACCAGCTACGTTCGCGCACGGAAATAATGGAAAATACCGCAAAATAAAGCAGGAGCAGAAAGCTAAAGGTGTTTAATGCACTGCTGTTGGTCGAAAGTCCGAAATAAGTCCAGCCAATCCACAACAACAGCAGCGTTTCAGCCAGCATGGCGATACCCAGTGCCACGGATACTGTCACAAAACCACCGATTTTCCACGTTTCCGGTTTTTTAGATGGCCTGACATGGTCGGTAGCAAGGGTAATGACCGCGAAGTCGGTCACAAAAACCAACAGCAACATGACAAAGGCGGAGATAACGAACTGACCGGTCACCACGAATGCGGCAGAAACATAAGCGGCCTTCAGGATGGTTCGGCTGATCTTATTGATGATCCAAGTCAGTATGCGCTGGTAAATAGCCCTGCCATGCCCTATCAAAACCACGATATTTGTCAACCCCGATTCAGTCAGGACGACGCTCGCCGCCCCCTTGGCCACATCCGTGGCGGTACTGACCGCGATACCTACCTCAGCCTGCCGAAGTGCAGGCGCATCGTTAACGCCATCACCGGTCATGCCGGTGACATGGTTGGCGGCCTGAAGGTGTTGCACTACAATGTATTTATCCTCCGGAAACACTTCTGCTAAGCCATCGACATCCGCCAATAGGTCTTCCTCCTTTGGGTTTGTGTGCTCACCTGCTGCCTTCAGATCGGCCATTCGGTGAATGCAAGGCAGCCCAACTTCATTCCCAATTGCACTTGCAACTGGCAACGCATCACCAGTAAGCATCTTGACCGAAACACCCAAATCTTTAAGTTCGGCAATCAGTTGCTTGGCATCAGGCCGAGGCGGATCATTGAGTGTCACTAGCCCAAGTAACGTAAGGCTGCCCCCATCAGGACCTTGTGCCACGGCTAAGGTGCGGTAACCCTTGGATGATGAAGTCTCGACCAGCGCCGCAATGGCCGGTGGCAATGAGCCGCACAATTGGGTAATCGTTTCCACTGCGCCTTTCATCACTCGTAACCGCTGTCCATTCTGTTCAACTAAGGCTTCCGTGCGCCTGTTTTTGGCATCAAACGGCACAAACGAGTCTTTAATGACCGCAGGTTTGTCGATGTAGAGGCCTCGCTCTTTTGTCGCCGCAACAAAGGCCAAATCAATCGGATCTTGGTTAGACTCTTTAGAAGCCAGCAAGCCCGCGTACAGTACGCTTGCTTCCGTTGCGTCCCCAACGGGTATCACGCCCGTGACAGCAAGTTGGTTCATCGTGATGGTGCCTGTTTTGTCGGCGCACAGCACATCCATCGTTGCTGCATCCTCCACGGCACTGAGGCGCGTCACCAATACACCGTGCTTCGCCAAATCCTTCGAGCCTAAAGCCATGCTGACGGTGAACATAACCGGTAAGGCAACCGGCACTGCGCTCATCAATAAAACCAGCATTAATGGCGCTATCTGTTGGAGCGGCAAGCCATGCATCCATGCAAGCCCAATCACTACGCTGAGCAATATGCCCACTATAACGAAAAGCCAGCGGACAACCTTGATGATCACTATTTCAATATGCAGTTTCGGTTGGGCTTTCTGCACCAGTTCAGTCGTTCGGCCCAAGTAAGTCTTCGACCCCGTCACTAAAACCACTCCGTTGCCTTCGCCACTGCGCACGATAGACCCTGAAGAGAGTACACCGCCAGGAACCGTGTCAACATCCTTCGATTCGCCGGTCAGGGATGACTGGTCAATGGTCAAGGTCCCGGTCAACAGCTTGACATCCGCCGGAATGATGTCGCCAGAGCGCAGACGGACAATATCGCCGGGCACCAGCTCACGGGATGGTATGACCTGCCAAGTCGCATCACGCAGGACGCGGGCGCTAACCTGTAAGCGCTGCCGTAGCGCTTCAACAACACCCGTGGCACGGCGTTCTTGGGTATAACTTAAAACCGCATTAACCACCAATAGCACACTGACCACAACGAGATCGGCAATATTCCCGAGCACAGCGGACAATAAGATGATCAATTCGAGCATCCACGCGGACATTCCCCAGAATTTGCCTAAAAAAACAAGCAGCGGATGCGTTTTGGTTATGGGTACTTCGTTGTAACCATATTTCTTCCTACGTTCAGACACCTCATTGGTTGCGAGCCCAATCTTAGCCACGACATGGAGAGCCGCAAGCGTATCGGGAACCGATGCCTTTAAGAGAAGTTCTGGTGTCAGCGTGTTGGTTTTCATCGTTTACTTCCTGTTAAGCAACTTTGAGACGAGACCGGGATCACGTCAAAACCTTAAAAAGAATCACTTTAGTCCCAAAATTAACTGCAGTCAGTACGGCAGCACACATAGCAGGGTTTGAAGCAACAGTGTTCTAGATTCCGGCCAGCCCTCGCTATGCTCTCCCTGCTGGAATGATGATTTTGTTTATTTGTTGTCTAATAAGCGTTATGTTATATTATAACAATAGTTGATAGGAAGTTACGATGTATAAAAAACTCATTTTTATGGCGGTCTCTGCCGGAACCTTTGCCTTGCCTGCCCGTGCCGATGAGCAGCCGGTAGAACTGGAGCCGGTGATCGTCACCTCGCCCTTGCGAACCACCGCGCCGATGACCGTGCTGGAAGGCGACGAGCTGACCCTGAAAATGGGTCACAGCATCGGCGAGACGTTGAAACAGGAGCAGGGCATTACCAGCCAGTCGTTCGGCCCCGGCGTTGGCACGCCGGTGATACGCGGTCAAAGCGGCCCCCGTGTGCGGGTGTTGTCCAACGGTATTGGCAGCAATGACGTGTCGCAGTTAAGTCCGGATCATGCCACCAGTATCGAGCCGTCTATGGCCGAGCGCATTGAAGTGCTGCGCGGGCCTGCGATTTTGTTGTACGGTAGCGGGGCGATGGGCGGCGTGGTCAATATCATCGATAATCGCATTCCCACTCATTTATATACCAAGCCGTTGAATGCCGATTTCGAACAGAGTTATGATTCAGCGTTCAATGAATCCAGTACAGCGCTTAAAACAGAGGGAAGTAAGGGGAGCTGGGCTTATCATCTGGACGGCTTGTTTCGCGACCGGGGCGATATGGCAATCGGCGGCACGGCTATCGATGCACCCAAAGCACAAGCGTTAGACCCCACGCTGACGGTGGTGAACAATACGCACGGCGTCATACCCAATACCTTTGCCGAGACCACCAACGGCTCGGCGGGGGGGGCGTACATCGGCGATGCGGGATTTGCCGGTCTATCCTTCAATCAACTGCATAACAATTACGGTATCGCCCCGGATGGCGGCTTCACCAACGGCTATGCAGACCCCAACGTCCGTATCGACATTCGGCAAAAGAAGTACGATTTCAAGAGTGAATTGAACAATCCTTTTAGTTTTGCCGATAAGGTCAGTATGCGCATGGGCTACACCGATTATTATCACACTGAACTGGACGGCGGCGTACCGGGGATACCGTTCGGGCCGGGCACGGCATTCAGCAACAAAACTTACGAAGGGCGTGTAGAACTGACCCATAAGGCCATCGGGCCGTTTAAGGGCGCGGTCGGTTTTCAGGCGATTTCCAGCCAATTTGCCGCCTTCAATTTTCCGGCTGGCGGTGTGCCTACGGTTGATCTTCCGACCACCCCCATGACGGCAACCAACATAGTTCCCGCCACGCAGAGCAACAGTTTCGGGTTATTCGGCCTGGAGTCCTTTAATGTCGGGCCGGTGATTTACCAGCTAGGGGCGCGGGTGGAAGAAATGTCGCTTAATCCTGCGCTCACCAGCAGTTATATTGCGCCCTTCGGCTCGACGGTGGGTTCATCCTATAACTACACGCCGGTCAGCGCCTCCGCTTCGGGTTTATGGAAAGTCGATAAACGCAACAGCCTGAATTTGGGGATCACCCGCTCCCAACGTGCGCCGCAGGTGCAGGAACTGTTTGCCAACGGCTATCACGACGCCACTCGCAGCTATGAGTTAGGCGATCCGGGTTTGCAAATGGAAACCTCCTATAACCTGGATCTGGGCTACAAATTCAAAACCGACTGGGTGCGGGCCGAACTGGATTTATTTAATAACTGGGCGAACAATTACATTTACCAGCAACGCACCGGCTATTTCGTTCCTCCAGGTTTTACGCCAACGTCAGGTGGTCTGCCCTTAACCAACGCCCAGTGCCAACTTGCATCTCCCGATGGCGCCTGTACCCCGGTGACTGCCAGTATGCAGGGCGACGCCATTTTCAGGGGCTACGAAAGCAAGCTGGTGTTTCCGGTGATGGAAAACCGCCACGGCATCGTCGATCTCACCTTGTTCAGCGATTACACGCGCGGCACGTTCATTAACGGCGGCAATGTGCCGCGCATGCCGCCGCTACGCTTCGGCTTTCAATGGGACTATAGCAAACAGCAATGGTCGGGCAATCTGCGCTTCACCCGCGCCCAGGCCCAGAATGATCCGGGCGCCAACGACACATCCACGGCAGGCTATTATTTATTGACCGTCGGCGGTGAATATCAAATCAAGGATTTTCACGACAGTAAAGTCACGCTGTTCCTCAAGGGCAACAACCTGCTCAATGAAAATATCCGCAACTCGGTTTCTTATTTGCGTAACTTCTCGCCGGAGCCTGGGCGCGGCGCGCAAGTTGGGGTGCGTATAACTTATTGATAATACCTCCAGATCTGGTATTCTGAGATGTAGCTCTACATCAAGGAACGCAGATAGCATTAATTTGTACATTACCAATAAGGAAACGCAAACATGAACTATCGTAAAGAATTTATCGTCGAACCCGGTAAAAAGGTTCATCTGGACAAAATTGATCCTTCGTACACCGACAAGCACGAGTCCCACGAAACGGCGCTGCCGAAGATACAGGAACACCTTGCCCGTATGGACAAGCTACAATATTTGCTTTATGCCGATGGCGATCAGTCACTGCTGGTGGTGTTGCAGGCCTTGGATGCCGCTGGTAAAGACGGGGTGGTGCGGCATTTGTTCAGCGGCATAAACCCGCAGGGAATATCCGTGTTCAGTTTCAAGCAGCCCAGCAAGGCCGAAGCGGCCCACGATTTTCTCTGGCGCACCCACCAGTGCGCGCCAGCTAAGGGTGAGATCGTGATTTTCAACCGCTCGCACTACGAGGATGTTCTTGTTGTGCGCGTACACAAGCTGGCGGAAAAGGCGGTTTGGTCCAAGCGCTACGATTTGATCAATGATTTCGAGAAAATGCTGACTAGCAACGGCACCCGGATTCTGAAGTTTTTGCTACACATCAGCCCGGAGGAGCAGCTGGCGCGCTTCAAACAGCGGCTCGACGATCCGACTAAAAATTGGAAAATCACTGATGCCGACTACACCGAGCGCGAGTTATGGCCCGAATATATTGATGCCTACGAGGATGCTCTGGAACTGACCAGCACTCCCTATGCGCCGTGGTATATTATCCCGGCAAATCACAAATGGTTCCGCGATCTCGCCATCTCGGAGATTATTGCGGATACGCTGGACGAGATGGGTCTAAAACTGCCGCCTACACATGTGAACATGGAAGAAATCTTTATCAAGTATCATGCTGCCGAGCAAAAGCAGGCAGACGAAAAGAATGGCTAACCGGAGATGGCTATGCGCCTGAACTTTTTCGCAGGCCTTAGGCCTTTAAACCGTGCCGGAGCGATCCGCGATGCCCTCGCCGGATTGACTTTGGCATCAATGAATATTCCTCAGGTGCTGGGCTATACCCGTATCGCAGGCACTCCCGCAGTAACCGGACTCTACACGGTGCTGCTGCCGCTGCTTATGTTCGCTGTCTTCGGTTCTTCGCGCCATTTGGTCGTCGCTGCCGATTCGGCAACGGCGGCTATTTTCTCCAGTGGATTGTCCGGCATGGCTCCGCAAGCCAGCGTGAAATATATGGCTTTAGTGGGCATGGTCGCGCTGCTGACCGCCGCGCTGCTGTTGCTGGCGCGGATTTTCAAGCTCGGTTTTCTCGCCGATTTTCTTTCGCGTACCGTGCTGGTCGGGTTTCTTACCGGCGTTGGCTTCCAGATCGGTATCGCTATGCTGGGTTCAATGTCCGGCATACCCGTGACGGCGCACAAAACCATTGAGCAACTGCAACAGGTCACAGTCGGCCTAATGCAGGTCAATCTTCCCACGCTCGGCCTATCGTTGTTGGTGGTAAGCTGTATTCTCGGCTTTCGCCACTTTCTGCCGCGACTGCCCGTACCGCTTGTTGTGGTGGTAACGGGAATAAGCGTCAGCTATGTTTACGATTTTGCTGGTCACGGCATCGCCGTCATCGGGCCGGTACCCGGTGGATTGCGGTCGCTGGTATTTCCTGCCGTAAGCTGGGGCGAGCTGCTTAAATTGATCCCTATCGCCTTATCCTGCTTCGTGATTATTATCGCCCAAAGCGCGGCGACTTCCCGGGTATTCGCCGTGCGTCATCATGAGCGCGTGGATGAGGATGACGATATTTTGGGCTTGTCGGCGGCGAATGCAGCCGCCGCGTTGTCCGGGGCCTTCGTGGTCAACGGCAGTCCCACGCAGACGGCGATGGCGGATCTGGCTGGCGCCCGCAGCCAGCTTGCGCAGCTTACGTTCGCAGGCATCGTGCTGCTGGTGCTGCTGTTTTTTACCGGGCCGCTGCAGTATCTGCCCCGTAGCGTGCTCGCCGGCATCGTCTTCACTATCGCTATTGGATTGGTCGATTTTCGCAGCCTGCGCGACATTCGTAGCGAGAGTCCGGGCGAATTCAGGCTGGCTCTGGTCACGGCTGCGGTAGTGACGTTGGTCGGGCTGGAACAAGGCATACTGCTGGCGGTCGCGTTGTCGCTGTTGCGGCATGTTCATCACAGTTATCGCCCGAATACGATGGTGCTGACGCCGGATGGGTCAGGTCAATGGCTGCTAGTGTCGGCGACGCCGGGGGTTGAGACAGAACCTGGGCTGGTGATCTACCGGTTCGGCGCGGATTTGTTCTACGCCAACGACAACCGTTTCACCGATGAAGTACGTGCGCTGATAGAACAGGCGCCGACCCCGGTACGCTGGTTTGTGGTCGACGCATCCGCGATGACGGACATTGACTATTCCGCCGCGCGTTCCTTGCGTGATCTGTGCGACGACCTGAAGAGCCGCAAGGTCAATTTGGTCTTCGGACGCGTCAACATTTATCTGCGGGAGGATATGAACCGGCATGGCATTACGGCGGTCATCGGCGAGAAATTTATTTTCTCGACGCTGCACGATGCGCTGGCTGCGGTGCGCGGCAATGAATAATAGTGTTGCTTGTTACGCCTGGATATAATAGCGTTCGCTTTTATTTAACCCTAGGGCTTGGTGTAAGAACCGTTGCGCAAAGCGACCGAAATCACCGGGCCACATCCTGATACATTGAGAGCATAAATGAAAAAACCAATAGACAAATTGTTAATCGCTGGTGCGCTGGCTTCCCTCGTTTTACTAAGCGGTTGTGTTACTGAGAACAAGTACAATGCGTTAGAACAAGAATATCAACAGCTGCAATCTCAATTTAGTGCCGATCAAGCGCAGATCGTACTCCTGGATGGGAAACTTAAAGTCACTATGGTGGATCAGGTTCTATTTTCTGAAGGCGGCTTTAGACTTAATGGCAAAGCCAAGGCTGTTCTCAGTAAATTAGTGCCGACTCTTTCAGGTCTACAGCAAACGAAAGTGATTGTTGACGGTTACACCGACAATGTTGCAATTGGTTCAGGATTAAAGCGCGAAGGCATTGCTTCCAATCTTGAATTGTCATCCAGACGTGCCGATGGGGTGGTTGAATATCTGGTAAAACAAGGCGTTAACCAAAACCTGATCTCAGCCCAAGGTTTTGGCGAATCGAATCCAGTGGCTTCAAATGACACGCCTGCCGGAAGATCCCAGAATCGTCGTATTGAAGTGACATTGGTAGGGCCGGGTAATTGATTAAGGAATGAAAATATAATAACTTGAATATTTCCATTTTTGTGGGAGTGCTTTAGCCGCTCCCACGATAATTCATAGACTAAGCTCCATTATTTCTCGAACGCGAAAATCCGTTTCCAGTCTTTTTGACTCTATATGATTTACAGTGGGTAACTTTACTCGGGCTTGTCACCTTTTTCCGTTCGTCCTGAGCTTGTCGAAGGATGAATGGAAAAAGGTGACAAGAATCCTTCTGACTCATATCGCTTTTAATGATAAATTATAATTATGTACTTTAAAATAAATGGCTTTTTTAGATAAATGAAAGGTGCGTAAATAAGTATCATACGAGCGACCATATTAGGTTTGACCGTAAATCCGTCCATCCTTCGACAAGCTCAGGACGAACGGATTTACTCTTACAGCGCTTCGATGAAAGTTTATATCCACTCTATTTCACATAGAGCCATATTTTTGATCGATTACCTATGATTGATCAAGGCGGTCGCAGAGCAGAGCGCAATGGGATATGCCCAATTCCTTGGGCAGGCTGAATGTATACACCAGTCCGATAACCAGATCGCCTAGCCCCAAGGGTACGGCAATCAAGCCCAGATCCCCGAACAGCCCTGCGGGTATGATTAATAACGCTGCGATGTAACGGAGTATGGCTTCCCAATACACGAAAGACGCGCGGCGGCGTAAATCCCGCGACGCTAAAATCAGCGCCGCACTGGTAAAGATTAAAAAACCTGCGAACAACCAGCCCCAGAAAGGCGTCGGAATATTAAGCCCCAACCATCGATAAGCGGCCGGACAGGTTAAGGTCAAGGCCAATCCGGCGTTATAAACGCCGGTCCAGAACACAAAGCTTTTTATTTTGAAGGGCATGGTGTGGGCTCCTGAGCGGGGGAGGCTTGTTGCGCCTGTGTTAGCGCTTGGGATAATTGCTGGCTGAATTTTCCGAG
>Ga0182021_10010167_pt1 | contig 11157 bp, 13 predicted proteins | sample 612E3MmetaG_FD_120493 | JGI IMG/M metagenome (GOLD analysis project Ga0182021, IMG submission 120493) | Permafrost microbial communities from Stordalen Mire, Sweden - 612E3M metaG (Illumina Assembly) | ecosystem: Environmental > Terrestrial > Soil > Wetlands > Permafrost | place: Sweden...
AGTGAAAAGAATGTTGCCAGCTTTCCCAGGTTCACGTGGCCTAAGACCACACTACAGCTGGAAACGGAACACGGTTTAACTTCTGAGTTCGGAATGGGATCAGGTGGAACCCGTGCCCTTTGACCGGCAGACGAAACATAAATGTTCAACAATCCCATATATACCTTCTGCTTTATTTTTGAAAGAAGAACCTTTGGCGACGGTTTTGCATGGAAAAGCTGATTTGAACGTTATCACTGATTGTTTGTGAAGCTTAAATTAAGATTTTCAACATGTTAAGGGGCAGAAAAAACCAATATCACTCACTCCTCTAATGTTTCTAACGTGCTATCGGCGCTTCTGCAAATCTTGTTTTTTGAACCAAACTAACCTATTATGGCCACGGATATCGCTGTTAAGGCAGCTAAAGGGTTGATAGCCTGCAATGAAAAATAAGAAGAAGTCAAGAAAACAATTAAAGATAACATAGAAAACAAAATTATCGCTATTCCGATGGCAAAGTTTTTGGGGCTCATTTTTTCATTAAACCTCCGAGTATCTGCATAGTTGGGACTGTTTTGATTTAATGCTAAGGTTTAGAACAGCCTGTTCAGTGAATAGACATATGTTGACCCTTCGAAAATTCTGTTTGATAAAGACCAAGATTACTCAATAATGCCGCTTGCTAAACTAAAATTAATTTGAAATGATAAAAATTTTAGGGAAAAACCCTAATCTTCTTTCTCTTCAAGTTTACGTTCTTTAATTTTCAGTTCGTCTTCGTCACCGATAACTTTGAAAGTTTCAGATAGCTCATGTTTATGAAGGAACTTTCTAACAATTATGCGAATGTATTTTTTTGAGAGCGCTTCACCTTCACCCTTCACTGTCACTGTTTTTCCGTCTGTGGCTACGTCTCCGCCTGTTTTGTCCTTGAGGAAATCAGATAGTTTCTCTAATAATTTGCTTTCGTCGCCTTTAAGTTCTGAAGCGTTAACTTTCATTTCAACCATTTTTCTTGTTCACCTCGATTCATGCTGCACCAATTGATTGATGATTTAGCCTACTTTCTCATATCTGCTCTATTGATAAATTTTCCGCTTACAGTTGTCAGTTCGCCCGTCGAGTCTATCTCACAGCTTATGCTCAGACTCTAAGTGCACATCATCCAAACAGGTATTCAGCATCGGACTTTAAGACCGTTACGCTGGCAAACTATTATTGACTTGGAGAACCAGTTTTTCTAATTCCTAACAAGTGTTTACTACAGGAGTTGGCTGTATGGACGTGGTGCTTTTACGGAGGGCAAGGTAAAAAAAAGTTGTTAACGCTCCCCAGTATATGCGCTCAGTTGCCTTAATTGCTGTGGATACCAGAATAGATCGCCAAATGCTCATTCAAGAAGGACGTTGAAAGAGATTATCCGCAAGAAAACAAGCTATTTTCAAGTTCTGATGAAAATGCTTAGTTAAAATCTAAATTTCAATATTCATAAAGTTTAAAAGCGCCTTCCACATCTATGTGAGAACTTCAATGGATGAATGTCCATGTTGGAATCGGTAGAACGCTGATTCAACAAACATGCGTCAATTCACCGCTGAAAAATCATAATCACAAGGAGGAAAAAACAAGAAATGTTATCGCGAGATTGCGACGGATGCTCCCAAATGAAGCCCTGCAGTAAACGATTCGGCGTTGCTGAGAAAGGCAACTGTGTTTACTGTCCAGACGGAACAGCTCATTTAATAGACGGCAACTAAAAAAACAAGCAATAACCTGTTAGTTTTAAGCAAACAATTTTTCCCTGTTTTCTTTTTATTTTATTTTCCAGTTTTTAGAATTACTATTTTTCCAGAGTTTTCTTATCTTCAGTAATGATATCTGAGAACTGCTTTGTTTCCAGGTTTCATGCCCTACTAACCTAGTAAAATCGCTCTCAATAAACAAAGGTGGTAAGTTTAAAAGTTCAGCCAAGCAGTATTTCTTGTGAGCGAAAAACCATGGATTACGCTATAATCGCCGATGCATACGAAAAAATCGAAGCAACCACCAAACGCTTAGAAATGACAGATTTGCTTGTTGAACTCCTAAACAAAACACCTAAAGACAGCATTTCCAAGGTTGTATATCTAACGCAAGGCAAATTGTATCCTGATTTTATGGGCGTGGAGATGGGAGTTGCCGAGAAACTCGCCATAAAAGCGCTATCTCGTGCTTCTGGACAAAGTGAAGGTGTAATCCAGTCGGAGCTACAGAAGAGTGGCGACATCGGCGAAACTTCACAAAAACAATTAGAAAAACGCAAACAATCTACCTTCTTCACCAAAAAACTCACCGCCGAACGCGTCTACGGAACACTCGACAAACTCGCCAAAACCTCAGGCTCAGGAGCAGTGGATACGAAAATGGCGCTTCTCTGCGGCTTATTAACCGACGCCTCGCCCAAAGAAGCCAAATGGATAATCCGCACCATCACAAGTAACCTGCGTTTGGGCATTGCGGACATGACGGTGCTCGATTCATTGGCTATAGCGTATGGCGGCGGAAAAGAGACACGAGAATTCATCGAACGTGCCTACAACATCTCCTCGGACCTGGGCAGAGTCGCAAACGTAGTTGCTGAGAAAGGCATAGAAGGCATCAAAGAATTCCAAGTTGTGGTTTTTGAACCCATAAGACCTATGTTGGCTGAGCGGTTGGGTGCACCAGAAGAGATTTTGGAGAAGTTCGGAGGCAAATGCATAGCCGAATACAAGTACGATGGCGAGCGCATACAAGCGCACAAAAAAGATAACAAAGTTATTTTGTTTTCAAGGCGATTGGAGAATATTTCCGACCAGTACCCCGATGCAGTGGATTTAATAAAAGAAAAAATTGATGCAAAAGAAGTAATTTTAGAAGCTGAATGTGTCGCGATGGATTTGGAGACCGGCGATATGCGCCCATTTCAGGAATTGATGCATCGCAGACGCAAGTATGGTGTGGAAGCAGCCATCCAAGATTACCCGATTTCGCTCTTCGCCTTCGACCTCCTCTTCGTTGACGGCAAAGACCTCACCCAAGAACCTTTTCCGCTGAGGCGCAAAACTCTTGAAAAAATCATTGCCCAAACCGACCGAATAAAACCAGCTACCCAAAAACTGGTCAACAACCCCAAGGAACTGGAAGATTTCTTCGAAGAAGCCATAGCTGAAGGCTGCGAAGGTTTAATGTGCAAATCAGTAGCTAAAGACTCCGTTTACCAAGCTGGCAGCCGCGGTTGGCTCTGGATAAAGTACAAACGTGACTACAAGAGCGAGATGAAGGACACTGTGGATCTTGTCGTGGTGGGCTCTTTTCATGGAAGAGGCAAACGCGTAGGAACGTACGGCGCACTACTCTTAGCTACCTACAACGATGAAAACGACACCTTTGAAACAGTAACCAAATGCGGCACCGGATTCACCGACAAAGATTTAGCAAAACTCTACGAAATGCTCCAGAAACATATAATTCCACGCAAAAACAGCCGCGTTCAATCGATGCTGGAGTCAGATGTTTGGTTTGAGCCAGCGGTGGTTTTGGAGATTTTAGGTGCCGAAGTCACGTTAAGCCCAATCCACATGACATCCATGAACTCCATCCGCAAAGGCACAGGCTTAGCCATCCGTTTCCCGCGCTTCACAGGCAAATACCGAACCGACAAAGCCCCAGAAGACGCAACCACCTCCAAAGAAATCGTGGAAATGTACCGTGCGCAGCTAAAGAAAATCGGTGAAGAACCAAAAAGCTAAAACTGATAAGTCTCCTGTGCCTAAGTAGTTGCGAGTGTTGATTGCTATGTCGCTTGACCCGGAAAAAATGAAAACGATGATTGCCTTCAAAAAAAGACTTGAAGAGCAACTGGAGAAATTAACTGCAGAAACTAAAGAGGTCCAAGCAACCCTAGACACTGTTAACCAGATTTTGCTCGAGAAAGGGTTCAAACGTGGAGACATAAAAGAAGTTCCCGCCACCCCGCCAATACCTAAAGAAGTTGTTTTACCCAAACAAGAACCTGAACTGCCAAAAGCTCCGCTGACACAGCAACACACGGAACCCGAAAGCGTCTTACCCCTAAAAACTATGGCGGATGAACCCTTAGCTCTCATGTACTTCGACAAACAAACCATCCACGTTTATCCTGACGAAACAAAAAACTTCACCGTCAACACGCCCCCTTTTACTAATTTCCTCGTTGAGAAAGTGTTCTCTAAGATGCAGGAAAAAGACAAGGAACTAGTGCGGCTCGGGCAGTTAACGGCTGAAAAAATGTTCTCCTACAACATCGTCAGCGAAGACGACCAAATCCGCGAAATAATAATCAAAAATGTCGATGACGAGCGCCTAAAAGAGTTGAAGTCTAGCATCCGCTGGACTTTCGAGAAAATGTATGAAAAAATGAAAAGTAGCCTATAAAATGCTACATTGAATGCTTGTTTAAACTGTCAGTTATTCGGTTTTTGGGGCATAAACCAACGAGTCGCTCTGCTTCTTTGCCATCTTTGAAGACTATCATGGTTGGAATGCTTTGGACACCGAATTTTTCTGCAGAAGCTGGATTCTCATCAACATCTAGTTTGCCGATGACTAATTTTCCGCTGTATTCTTTTGCTAATTCCACAATGGTCGGAGCTAAAGCTCGGCATGGACCACACCAATTAGCCCAGAAATCTACAAAAACCAGCTTGTTTTTCTTGATTGTTTCTTCAAAGTTTGCGTCAGTTACATGAAAAGGTTCAGTACTCATGTATAATTTCTCCTGATAATTGATTAAAATTAATGATTTGTTTGATATAAAGTGTTCGTGGGTAAAAAGCCCTCTTTTCTGTTTTACTGGTTTTAGTTGTTTGGCTGTTCGGCGCTTACGTTGCATAACAGAATAACTGGGGCTCATGGCGCGAACACCAAATAATCCAAATGTTGACAAACTAAAAAACCAAAATGAACAAAAAATAGTGATTCACATTATTCCTTAACCAATTTAAACAAAAGAAAAAAGATTTAGGAGGTTAGGCAAAATTATTCTATTTTCCATCTTTTGACAACTTTGACCGCTATGAATGCGAGCAATGCAACAATAAAGAATGTTATCAAAGCAACCAAGAATTCTCCGACTCCAAATGGTCCCGCAGTGACTGTCGCCAAATTGGTTATGCCTGGAATTGCATAGCCGATTGCTGGTAGCAGTAAATCTTTGACTAACGCTTGAACCAACGTTCCCAAATACAAGGCAATGATAAATGCCACAGCAAGCCCAAAAATCTTGTATTTTGATAGGAAATCTTTGAATTCATTCCATAATCCTTTTGGCGGCGTTGGCGGCGGCGCTTTCTCGACAGCTTCTCTAATTTTCCGCAGTTCAACTAACATTTCGTCTTCTTTACTCAATCAAAAAACCTCTAACTATACATTGGCACTGCTGAGTTTAAAAAATTACCGCTCTGAAGCACCTTTGACTTGTGATTGCCCGCTTACTCCCACAAAAACATATACCCAACTTAAAGATTGAGAACTTGACCCACAAGCACCCTACTTCTAAACAAAAATAGGTTCTATATTATGAATCGAAAGGAACGTTACGGGTTTTTTAAAACCTCCGTTAGAGACTGGCTTGATGATAACGCCACCTAAGAGCAGCCGCACTCACTTTTTTCATAATCCTCCCCTTGCCAACTCTGCTGGATTAGGCAGACTATTGGTCCGTTTGTTCTTGTGTCCGCACTTGGCTTAATTGTCATCGTGTGGACGGCAATAGCGAGCAGTTTGTTTAGTTTGATAAGGTTATATTCGATAAATGGGACTTTAACTGTAATTGCGATTGCCATAGCTCAAGTAGTGTTATCGTTCGGTGTTGCAACGTTGCTTTTAGCATTAATATATAAGATGATTCCAGAGGCAAAAGTTCACTGGCGAGATGTAATCGTAGCAGCAATAATAACCGGGACCGCATTTACTGTGACAAACTATATTTTTGGAACGTACATCCAAACCTTTACCGTGACAACCGTAATCGGAACGGGTGGCACATTAGTCATTATTTTGCTTTGGATTTTTGTTCTAAACCAAATCGTGCTTTTCGGAGCTGAACTCTCAAAAGTTTACGCTACAAATACAGGGGAACACGCAAAACAACATTTGCCCGAGCCTTTAGGAAGGTTAGTTGAACCTTTAGAGAAAGCAGGCGAAATTATAAAGCAAGCCTCGAAGGATGAGTTTGAAACTGAGCAATCAGCGAATGGGTAGGGACAATAAAGAAGGAGAAATCTTCCGACAGCTAATCCTGAGCTCAGACAAGTGAGTACGTTTTATTTATGACGCACTAGTCGTTAATACAGATTTTAGGATACTTGTAGAACTGATTAAGTATGAGACGTTCCAAACTAGAAATGCACGTTGACATCCTGAAGGTTTTAGCCCACAAAGGTCCCTTACAGATATCGCATCTCATGAGCGAGGCTAACGTTAACTGCAATATTCTAAAGGAGAATTTGGGTTTTCTAATCAAGCAGGGTTTGGTTGCAGAAATTGAGGTTGGCAAAAACAGTATCGCCTATGCTAACACGGATCGCGGAACATCGGTCATCAGGTTTTTTGGGCAGTTAGATAGATCGCTTCCAGCAAAACAAGAAGAAACAGATTCTTTCACGTTTGCGATTGAAAACGGAAACTAAAGGTAATTAATCGATTCGGAAAATTCCGGTTCCTCTAAATATTGAGTCGTCCGCTAAACCAAAATAAGCGCACAGTCTTTGTCCCTTTTCAGTTAAAGAATAAACTACTTTGGACCCCGAGGTTTTTTGGCTGACTATTTCCAATTTGACCAGAAAATCGAAGAATTCTTTTGTTGGGACGGCGGGGATGCCTGCTTTGCGCATTATTTGTTGCTGCGCCATCGAATCCGCATTCTCTAAGACCTTGATTACGGCGAGGTACATCTCCAGTCTGGAAAGTCCCAAATTGTATCGTCCTTTCAGGGAAAAATGAAACCTTTCAACTATTAAGCCTTTCGACTTAAGACTGTTATCACGAGAGAAAAAAACAAACATTTTTCACACAAAAGCCGAAATAATCAACAAAAAATTCACTCAAAACACATATAAACAACACAACTTCAACTCAAACTCACTGAACACCCAAAAAGGGGTTCAAAGAAGGTTTAAAAGAGTCTGAAACCAAATTTAATTGGTAAAATTTTATGCAGAAAAGTTTGTTTTTTATATTCATAATTTTATGTGTCCTACTTACTGGTTCTTTAAGCGTGAGTTTGGGCGAAATGATGTCTAACGTCGGTGTAGCCCCCGGCGACTTTTTCCAATACAACTATACAAGCTACTTCAGCTCAAGCGATCCCCATGCAGCCATTCCAAGCGATTTAACATGGATAAACCAAACCGATTATTTCATGATTAACGTTACAGGGGTTTCAGGCGGTTCAGTAAATTTTGAGACCATGTACCGGGGCTTGAATGGGTCAAGCGTCACAGGCGTTTGCAGCATGAACGTGGGAACCGGAATGGCAACGATTTCAGGGTACGGCGGTCCGTCTTCAGCAAACAACTTCTACTTCATGGCGCGAGGCGTAGGCATGATGGGCAGAATGTTTCCTTCATCGACTTTAAGTCCAACCATAAACGATACCTTTTCTATGCCTTATTCGGGGGGCTCGCGGTTAACCAACGATTATGTAACAAAAGAAAACAACACCTTAATCGGCGTTTACAATAGTATGGATATCTATTATGACCAAGCTTCAGGCATGATGGTGCAGTGGCGCCAAGAAACCATCCAGACAACTGGCACCACTCAAACTAACAGTACACAGATGATGAACTTAGCTTCATCTAATGTTTGGGTAATTCCAGAGTTTCCAACTGTTTTTGTTTCAGTTTTGGTTGCTGTCGGAGTTGCCTCAACATTGGGAGCAATGGGAATAGCCAAATACAGAAGACACTTGTTTCCACAGATAAAGTAAGGGATTATTTTTTCCCGAAAGTTTGCGGGTCAATCTGCCTGCGTTTGCCATCCTTATCAATCACGTACATGTGGAAATCGTATTCGTTGCAGTAATTCTTGAGTTCCAAGTATTTTTGTATGTTGCCTTCAAACATTTCAGGAGTTGCAATTTCGCAAATTCTGGTTACGCAGCCCTTTTTTTCTGCTTGAACATCAGGGACGTAACCTTTAGTGATTTCAGATGGTTTCGCGTAACCTTCCGCATCCGCTTTCACTAGCCAGTTATCACGCTTCAATTCTTCGGCTACTGCTCTAACGCAAGCCTCATGATTCTCTTGGGATTTATTTTTTTTCTCAGACACAAACAGTTCTCCTTGATTTACATTTAACCCTGACATTTAATTCAAATATCAAATTTAAATTTAAGGCTAATCATGACTGCTGGCTACTTCAAAAATTTGCTCAATCAAATATTGTTCGTCAGCGCCCTTATGGTGGGTTAAATGATTTTTCAATGCTCTAGACATAGCTGCTACGTCAGGAACCACCAGGATTTTTGCGCCACAAGTGCAAACAGTTAACGGCATGTTTTGGATTGGCAGCCGTTCAGCTTTTTTACTGGCTTCATGGTTGATTTTTAGTTTGACGGTTTGATGTTTCTTGATGGAAAAAAACCTCCCTGAATACTAACAGGACCCTGAAGGTTAACTTATTATATCTAATTTGAACCGACATAAGGGTATGTGGTAGGCTTAAAGCAACCACAATGGAAAACAACAATAGTCAACATGTGAATGGGTAGAGTTGGTGGGCCGAGGCGGATTTGAACTGCCGACCTTTCGATTATCAGTCGAACGCTCCAGCCAAGCTGAGCTACCGGCCCCCAATTGACGCGTCACCAATTTAATATTATGTGGTTTTATAAGCATTGCCGTAAATCTTTTAATGCAACTCCATTATTGAAGTGTTAGGTTAGTATTGTTTGGGTTCGTAGCCTAGCACGGATTAAGGTGTCGGCCTTCGGAGCCGGAGATCGAGGGTTCAAATCCCTCCGGACCCGCTTTGCTGCCTTTTTAACAAGAAAACGGAAACCAGTAGTATATTGTTGTCATAACAAATCTTAAATCTCCCCCTATATGCATAAGAAAGAACAGAAATCAGGGGAGATATGAATGGTAGATCCAATCTTAATCTTAGCAATAGTGGTTCCATTAGTAGTAATTGCATATGCAGTTGTTTCGTCTCTGCGAATTGTTAGACCAACTGAAAAAGGGTTAGTTGAAAGGTTCGGCAAATACCAAAGGTTCGTTGAAGGCGGCATAACTTTACTGGTGCCCTTCGTGGATCGCATCATCAAAGTCAACGTAACCGAACGCATGACGCCTGTGCAGCGCCAAGACGTCATTACCAAAGACAAGGTCTTCATGGGAGTCGACGCCGTGGTCTTCTACCGAATCAAACAGGATGAACAGTCAGTTAAGGCATCGCAATATGCAGTGGCAAGCTTTGCTGCTCAAATCGATACGCTTGCCCGAACAGTCCTAAGAGATATCATCGGCGGCATGGACATGGCAATCGCAAACACATCCCGACCAATCATAAACGCCAGCCTCAAAAATGCATTAGATGAGCAGACAGAGAAATGGGGCATAGAGATCGTGCGGGCAGAAATCAAAGACCTTGAACCTCCGCGTGAACTCATCGTTTCCATGGAGTCGGTTCTTAAAGCGGATAACGAACGCCAAGCAGCCGAGAAAACCGCCATCGCCCAAGCAACCCTAGCCAGCGGACAGAAGAACGCTGCAATTCAGGTTGCGGAAGGACAAAAGCAAGCTGCAATTCTTCAAGCAGAAGGACAAAAAACCGCAACCGTCGCAATCGCTGAAGGAGACGCCCAAGCCACCCGACTACGCAACGAGGCCTTAACCACCTACTTCAAAGACAGCGCCATCACCTTCAAACAACTAGACACAATCGCATCTTCACTGCAGAACAACACTAAGATAATCGTTCCCGAAGGCAAAGCCATATCATTAATCCTGAACGAGCAGGAAAATCTGTCCAAAGCAACGATAATCCCAATTCCGCCGCCACCAACGCAGAAAAGCAGCAAACAGATGTAAAAAAAAAATGGCTCTTTTTAGAGCTTTCATCTTTTTTGTTTTTTAAGGTAATCTCGTATCATTAAGTCATGCTCAAACGCTAACGGTTTAGGCAACTCATTTAGGTTGAAAAGTTGGATTTCTTGGATTTCGCTGTCTTGTTTTTTGATTCCTCCGCCCACAGGTTTAACCTCGAAACATGTTGGATAATACTCGTAATCAATGTCATCCTTGACGCCTTTTTCAATAAACTCGCCAACTTTATCCACAATCTCTACGGTAAGTCCTGTTTCCTCTTTAACTTCTCTAACAATCGTTTGTTTGATTGTCTCGCCAGGATCCATTCTACCACCAGGCAACGCCCAGTAACCTACGAAGGGACGTGTGTTACGTTTTATAAGTAAAATCTGGTTATTTGGAAATGGGATTATAGCAGTTGATGTTTTACCTGTGTATTTCTTCAAATCTGTCAATCCTAAGTTGTAATTTTTAGTCTCCAGTTAACTATTATCGAAACGGCGAAGATTATGATTCCTGAGAAAACAACAAGCGGACCTGAGAATGGAATAGCAGAGCTAGGACCAAAAAAGATGCTCCAGATAAGTACTCCTGAAAACCCGGCAATGGCACCGAAAACTGCACTTAACCAGGAGTACCTTCGCATATGAGAACTCAAGTTTTTAGCCGCTATCGCAGGCACAATTACGAGGAAGCCAACGAGTAATGTTCCAACTATTTGTATACCGATGGCGACCACCACTGAAACGAGGAAAAGATAGAGCAGGTTTACTCTTGCAACCTTGATGCCCTTTGAGATTGCAAGGTCTTCGGAAATCATCGCCAAAACCAACTTGTCATAAATTAATTTCGTTAGAATTATCCCCACAACACAAACAGCTGCAGCAATTGTCGTACTAAGTAATGTGACTTGGGAAATATCGCCGAACAATGCTGACTCAAGCGCATCCAGATTGTTCCCATAGATCAAAATACCTATTGCCAAGGCAAGAGTAAACATTGCGCCCACGAGAGCTTCGAAAGAGATTTTTGTTGTTCTTTGAATTTGCCAAATAATTGCTGCCGAAATAAACAAAAAGGCAAA
>Ga0182021_10010168_pt1 | contig 11157 bp, 9 predicted proteins | sample 612E3MmetaG_FD_120493 | JGI IMG/M metagenome (GOLD analysis project Ga0182021, IMG submission 120493) | Permafrost microbial communities from Stordalen Mire, Sweden - 612E3M metaG (Illumina Assembly) | ecosystem: Environmental > Terrestrial > Soil > Wetlands > Permafrost | place: Sweden...
GCATCGCGCTCATTACTCCACTGAAGGACGGCATGAACCTGGTGGCCAAGGAGTTCTGCGCCTGCAGCCTGGAAGAGGACTCAGTGCTCATCCTCAGCCAGTTCGCCGGAGCAGCCGCCCAACTGGGAAGGAGCGCCTTGGTCGTGAACCCCTACGACGTGGAGCAGACCGCCGACGCCATCTACAATGCATTTCGCATGGTGCCGGCAGAACGGCGCTACCGCATGAGGCGCCTGCAGCGGAACGTGCGCGCCCAGGATATCTTCTGGTGGGTCGATTCTTTCATGCGCACGGCCATCGACAAGGAGTTGCGCGACTTCCCGGTGCTGGAGGAGTACATCCCCGAGCACTACGAGCACAACTAGCGCGATCCGGAGCAGGGAGACGCCGCCCGGCGACCTCGTCAGTCCTGCTGTTCGGACCCGCCGGCCGTCTGCTCTCCAAGCGCGCGCAGAATGTCTTCCAACTCGGCCACGCGCCCACTCAAAGCAGACAGTTCGGAGGTGAGCCGCTCGGTGGCCTGAGTCACTTTGGCACCCGCGGCCTCGCTCATGTCGTCCTCTTGGATGAGTTCCTCGATCTCGTCGAGATAGAAGAAGGCCTCGTCGAGCTTCAGCTTGGCCTTGTCGAGATTGCCGATTATCCGTTCCAATCCATCCCCCTTGGCGGCGTATGGTCGGAGGCGTCCAGTCGTATAGTGCATATGTTACCTTTTCGACCAGGCAGAGGAGACCCGAGATGGCAGAGCCCGGCTCGACCACCTTCAGTGTAGCCGTCAGCGACGAGGTGACCGTCACAGCGAAGTTGGATGCGCCAACCGGTGAGCGACCGGTACGCAGGTTCTTCGTGCTCGCGCATGGGGCCAATAACGACCTCGACTTCCCCCTTCTGGCCTCTCTCGCCGCCCGCCTCGCCGAGAGAGCGGACACAGCGGTTGTTCGCTTCAACTTCCCCTACGTGGAGAGAGGCGTGAGCTCACCCGACCCCCATCCGGTGCTGGAGCTGACCTTCTCACGCGTGTACGAGCACGTGCTGACCCGGCTGGCCCTCCAGGGCGCGCCTGTCTTCATCGGGGGCAAGTCGCTAGGTGGCCGGACGGCTGCCGAGTTGGTCTCTCGCCGGTACGAAGGCAGTGGGTTGGACGCCGCCGGGCTTGTCGTGTTGGGCTACCCGCTGCACAAGCCCGGGGAGAAGCACCATCTCTTCCTGGATCCGTTGCGGCACATCGACATCCCCAGCCTCTTCTGCATCGGCAGCCACGACCCCCTATGCGATCCGAAGCTCCTCCGCCCAGTGCTGGCCGATCTCTCGCGCCCTGGCGAGCTGTTCGTGGTTGAGGGGGGCGACCACTCCCTGCACTTGCCGCACTCGCGTGGCGGTCATCCCCACTACAGCTACGAGGCGGTGGCCCGCGAGGTGTCGGACTTCATCTCCCGCACGAGTCCGTAGCCGCGGCCTGGCCAGCGGGACACTCCGCGCGAGTCGGACGCAAGGACTCTAGGGTCCAGGCGGCGCCGTCTCAGCGGCGTATTCGGGGGTCTTCTCCGATCCCATTCGAGCTATGGTGCAACCGATGAACACCAGGACAAAGCCAAAGACGGTCCTCAGGGACAATGAGTCGTAGCCCCATATAATCGAGACCACCAGGGCGAACACGGCCTCCAGGCTCATCAGGATTCCGGCCAACGTGGGAGGAGTGTACCGCTGCCCCCACGCCATGAGTAAATACGCTACCACGCCTCCCATGACACCCGTAAAGAGAACGGCACCGGTCGCCTGCCAACCCGGAAAAAGGGTCGGACTCTCGAAGATGAACCCTGAGGCCAGGGACAGGACAGCGCATGTCGTCAACTGCAGTTGCACGAAAGCAATGGCGCTGACACGCACGGAGACGTAGTTCACGGCGAGAATGTGTACGGCCCAGAAGACAGTCGCAGCCAAGGTGAGCGCCTCGCCCACACCGAACCCCAACTTGCCGTAGAGCGACAGAACGGCGAATCCCCCCACCACCACCAAGACGCCCACGCCTACCAGCGGCGAGGGCCAGCGGCCGGTGGTCAGGCCCAACATGATCGGGACCATTATCACGTAGAGGTTGGTTATGAATCCGGAAACTCCCGGGGAAATAGAGCGTAGCCCGATGGTCTGCAGAGCGAAGCCCGCGAACAAGACCACGCCGACCCCGCATCCCATCAGCCACCCTCGTCTGTCGAGCTTCCGCAGGCGCGGGATCCCGAACGGAGCGAGGAAGACAGATCCCACCAGGAAGCGCAGCCCGAGATAGTACATGGGCGACGTGTGCCGCAGGGCCAGCTTTACGAGAACGAAGTCCGCTCCCCAGATGACTCCCGTCATGCCAAGAGCGAGTTCCGCGAGCGCGCGCAGGCGCCCGCTGCCGGTCGGCGCCAAGTCGCGCAGCCGAGCGCGCACACCCATGCGGCCGTTCCCGAGCACGCGAAAGGACCTGCCTTTCAAGACGATGGGTAACTCCAGTCCGACGCGACGCTGGGCGCCGTGAGCAAACAGCCCAAAAAAAGTAGCATAGCCAACTCCGTTGGGGGAGGAGTCGGCTATGCTGCGGGAAAGCTGCTCAGCTCTGCCACGATCTGGGAGGGGGGGTTCCCTGGACCGTGTTGACTCAGTGCTCAGCCAACACGCAGTGTAGCGTCCCCTAGTCGACAATTCCAATACATTGTTTCTATACGTGCTATCCACTATGCTTATCGCACCGATGGAACTGATTCAACTGAGATATTTCACGACCATCGCGGAGACCATGAGCTTCACCGGCGCCGCCGAGGTGCTCCACATGTCGCAGCCGGCTTTGAGCTACCAGATGCGGCGTCTAGAGACTGAGCTTGGCACCCGCCTGTTCGATCGGAAAGGCCGGACGATCGGCCTGACCGCCGACGGTGAGCTGTTCCTGCCTCTGGCTCAGAGCGTCCTATTTCGCTCTAATGAGGCCGTCCGAATCTTGCGCGAACACATGGGCGCTGAAGTCGGCGAGGTGCATTTCGGGTGCAACCCTTCGGTAGCAGCCTATCTCGTGCCGGGGGTGTTGGCCGAGTTCCACAAGGACTACCCGCGGGTGAAGGTGGAGGTCATCGAAGGTGGTGAACTCGAGTTGCAGCACGCCGTCCAGAAAGGCACTCTCGACTTCGCCGTGGTCACAGCGCCAGGCTCGCCTCAGATCCTCGACGTGACGCCGCTGGGCACAGAGTACCTGCGCATCGTCACCGCGGCCCGCCACCGTCTTGCCGGGCGCATCTCCCTCGACCTGACGGAGTTGTCAGCTGAGGAATTCGTGCTGCCAAGCGCCTCATACAACATCACCACACAGGTCGTCGATGCCTGTCGCCGGAGCGGTTTCGAGCCCCGCATCACGTACCAGGGAGGTTCGATCGAAGCGGTCAAGAACTTCGTGCGCCAGGGATTGGGCGTTTCAATCTTGCCCGCGATCGCGCTCGACGGGCTGGCCAGACATGGGCTGGCGGTGATCGCCGTAGAGGGAGGTCTCACCCGCGAGCTTAGCCTCATCCTCGGAAAGGACCGCTCGGCCACCCGAGCCGCACGCGTGCTCATGGCACATGTCTCGTCGTCGGTGATGGACCATATGAGCCAGTTGCCAGGACCGGGACGCTCGTCGGCCGAATCCGCCCCTGCCGAGGCCGAGAGTCTGACTCCGCCGCCTCACGATGCGCTGAGTCTGCCCACCCTGCCCCCGGGCGAGCACCGCGACTGAGGCAGGGCGCAAGGGGCGCAGGAAGGGCCCGTAGCAGCGCTACGGGCCCGACCGAGGACAACGCATGGTGCCGCCCAGTGCAGCTCCTCTGTCGGCCGTGACTCTTCCGGAACGGCCGAGAAGACGTGCCTACTCCAGTCTGCCGCCCCTGCCCAGCCAGGGCATCATGGCGCGCAGTTGCCGGCCCACGATCTCGATCTCATGCTCGGATTCTTCGCGCTTGATGGCGTTGTACACCGGGCGTCCGGCCAAGTTCTCGAGTATCCATTCCCGTGCAAACTCGCCGGTCTGGATCTCCTCGAGGATGCACTCCATCTCCTCGCGGACGTCGTCGTTGATGATGCGCTTGCCGCGGGTCATGTCCCCGTACTCGGCAGTGTCCGAGATGGAGTATCGCATCCCGCTGATGCCGTGCTCGTGGATGAGGTCGACGATCAGCTTCAGCTCGTGCAGGCACTCGAAATAGGCCACCTCAGGCTGGTAGCCCGCGTCGACCAGTGTCTCAAAACCCGCGCGGATGAGCTCACTCACGCCGCCGCACAGCACGACCTGTTCGCCGAACAGGTCGGTCTCGGTCTCTTCTTTGAAGGTGGTCTCAATCACGCCGGCCCGCAAGGCGCCGATCCCTTTGGCGTAGGCGAGGGCGCGATCCCTGGCTTTGCCTGTGGCGTCTTGATAGACCGCCAAGAGCGCCGGCACTCCCCCGCCCTCGGTGTAGACCCGACGCACCAAGTGGCCCGGGCCTTTGGGAGCGATCATGGTGACATCTACGCCGGCGGGCGGAATGATCTGGCTGAAGTGAATGTTGAACCCGTGGGCGAACATGAGCATGTCGCCGTCTTTGAGATTGTCGCGGATAGCCGTCTCATAGACCACTTTCTGGGTCTGATCCGGCACGACCATCATGATCACATCGGCCACGGCAGCGGCTGCGTTGGCGGTCAGGATCTCGAATCCAGCGGCGGCGGCGCGGTCCCACGCCGGAGTGCCCTGCGCCTCGGCCACCACCACTTTGACTCCGCTATCGCGGAGGTTCTGCGAATGGGCATGACCCTGACTTCCGAAGCCTATGACAGCAACGGTCTTCCCCTGGAGAAGACCCAGATCGGCGTCTTTGTCGTACAGCATGTTAGTTAGGTACCTCCTGTCGTCCTTGGGTTATGTCGCTCGTTTGCCCCGGCTCATCGCTATGCGCCCGGTGCGCATCAGCTCGACCACTCCAAAAGGAGCCAGAAGCTCCATGAGCGCGCTCACCTTCTCCCGCGTGCCGGTCATCTCGACTATCAGCACCTCCGGGGCCACATCCACGATCTTCGCCCGGAAGATCTCGACGATCTGCATGATGTCCGACCGCGTGGCGGCATCAGCCTTCACCTTGATCAGCAGCAACTCGCGCTCCACGCTGCCGGCGGGGTCGAGATCGGTGATCTTGAGCACGTTGATGAGCTTGTGAAGCTGCTTGGTCACCTGCTCCACCGGGTTGTCCTGCTCGTTTACGGTGATGGTCATGCGCGAGACCCGCGGATTCTCGGTCTCGGCGACCACCAAGCTGTCGATGTTGAATCCGCGTCGGGCGAACAGCCCCGAGACCCGGGTCAGGACCCCAGGCTTGTTCTCCACGAGCACTGAGAGCGCGTGTTTCATGGTTCACGCTCCATCATGTCGTGCACCGATCCGCCGGCCGGGATCATGGGAAAAACGTTGGCCTCCCGCTTGACCCGGATGTCGATGATCGCCGGCCCCTCGCTGGCGAAGGCCAGACGCAGGACCTCCTCCAGATCGTCCGGGCGAGCGACCCGGTGCCCCTCGGCGCCGTAGGCGTCGGCAAGCTTGACGAAGTCCGGCTGACACTCGATGCAGGTGTTGCTATAGCGCTTGTCCCAGAAGAGCTCCTGCCACTGTCTGACCATGCCCAAGTACTGGTTGTTGATGATGCACACTTTGACGGGAAGGTTGTACTGCACGGCGGTGGCCAGCTCCTGCAACGTCATCTGGAAGGAGCCGTCGCCGGCGATATCGAGCACGAGCGATCCGGGGCATGCCACCTGCGCCCCTATGGCCGCCGGGAAGCCAAACCCCATGGTACCGAGGCCGCCGGACGTGATGAACCTGCGCGGGTACCGAGACAGATAGTGCTGGGCGGCCCACATTTGGTGCTGCCCCACCTCGGTGCACACCACGGCCTCGCCCCGGGTGACTTCCCAGATCTTCGCGATGGCCGCCTCCGGCATTATCTCGCCATCGTCAGAATCCCTCACCACGAGCGGGTGATCGCGCTTCCACGTCTCCACCTGTTCCATCCAGGCCACGTGCCGGTCCGGGGACAGATCGAGGTTCTTCACTTCCACGAGCAGAGCCGCGAGGACCTTCTTTGCGTCCCCCACGATGGGGACGTCGACGGCCACGTTCTTCGCGATCTCGGCCGGGTCCTGATCGACGTGGATGAAACGAGCCTCGGGCGCGAACGTCGCCAGGTTGCCGGTGACGCGATCGTCGAACCGCACGCCCACGGCGATGATGAGGTCGGCCTTGCTGATCGCGTAGTTGGCGTACTGCGTGCCGTGCATGCCGAGCATGCCCATGGAGAGCTCATGGTCCTCTGGGAACCCGCCCTTGCCCGTGAGCGTGGTCGTGACCGGGATGTGCCCGTAGATAGCCAGGTTCCGCAACTCCTCGGAGGCGCCGGCCGAGATGATCCCCCCGCCTGCGTAGATGACCGGGCGCTCTGCCCCGGCGATGAGGCGAGCTGCTTCTTTGGTCTGCTTGGGATGTCCTTTGAGGTTGGTCTTGTAGCCCGGAAGGTCCATTGCCGGGATGAAGGCCGGATCGAATTCCATGTCTTCTTTGGTCACGTCCACCGGGACGTCGATGAGCACCGGTCCAGGCCTGCCGGTGGAGGCGATGTGGAACGCCTCCCTGATGATGCGGGGGAGGGTCTCGGCATCCTTGACCAGGTAGCTGTGCTTGACGATGGGCAGGGTTATCCCCGTGATGTCCGCCTCCTGGAAGGAGTCCAGGCCGAGGAGGTGACGGCTCACCTGGCCGGTGATGGCCACCATGGGGATGCTGTCCATGTAGGCGTTGGCAATCGCCGTGACCAGGTTGGTGGCGCCGGGACCCGAAGTGGCGAGACAGACGCCGACCTTGCCCGAAGCCCGGGCATAGCCGTCGGCGGCGTGGCCCGCACCCTGTTCGTGACGGACCAAGATGTGCCGGATATCCGAGTCATAGAGGGCGTCGTACAGGGGAATGACCTGACCCCCGGGGAATCCGAATATGGTGTCGACCCCTTCGCGCTTCAGCGCTTCGAGGATCACTTTCGATGCTTTCATGGTGCGCTCCGCGTTCGCTTGCTCATGCGCTCACTGCCGGACCAAGGACCCGTCTCGAGGTAAGATCCCGGTCTTGGGTCGGCCTCTGCCGACCGCTGGTCGCGGGCCGGCCCCGTCGCCGGGGATTCGCGAAGACCGATGTTGAGAATGTCAGGAAGCGGGATTCCCGCCGCCCAGCACCGCCCCGGTCTCAGCCCCCGACACGAAGGCTACGTAGCGGCGCAGCACGCCCGAATACTCTCGAGCCGGGCGCTGCCACGCCGATCTCCTCCGTGTCATCTCTTCCTCGCTGACTTCCAGGGCCAAGGCCCGCTTGGGGATGTCGATGCTGATGATATCCCCATCTCGAACCAGCGCAATGGCGCCGCCATCATAGGCTTCGGGGGCCACGTGGCCGATGCTCGCTCCCCGGCTGGCCCCGCTGAAACGGCCGTCGGTGATAAGGGCGACGCTCTCTTCGAGACCGGCACCCGCGAGCGCCGACGTCGGACTGAGCATCTCAGGCATGCCCGGCCCGCCTTTGGGGCCCACGTAGCGGATGACCACCACCGAGCCGGGCTTGATCCGGTCGGCCTCAATGGCCTGCATGAGCGAAGGCTCATCGTCGAAGACCTGGGCCGGTCCGCGGTGCACGAGCATCTCCGGCCGAACGGCCGATTCTTTGACCACGGCGCCCAGCGGGGCCAGGTTGCCGAACAGCATGGCGAGACCACCGGTGGTGCGATAGGGCCGGTCCAGCGGCCGGATGACCTCGTCGTCGCGCACTTCGGCAGCCTCGTATTGGGTCGCCATGTCCACGCCGCTGACGGTGGGGACGGAACCTTCCACCAAGCCTGCTTCGGCGAGCCTCTTCATGACGCCCATCACACCGCCGGCCCGGTGCAAATCCTCCATGTGATTGCTGCCGGACGGCGAAAGCTTCACCAGGTTGGGGGTGGCATCGGCCACCTCGTTGAAGGTCGCAACCTTGAGTTCAACTTGAGCCTCGTTGGCGATGGCCATGAGGTGGAGAACGGTGTTGGACGAGCAGCCGAGCGCGGCGTCGACCGCCAGGGCATTCCGAAGGCTCGCCTTGGTGATGAAGCGACGGACCGTATGGCCCTTGCGCGCGAGCTCCACCGCCGCAGCTCCCGTCTGGCGGGCCAGGATCAAGCGCGATGAATACGGAGCGGGAATGGTGGCGTCGCCTGGCAGAGCCAGGCCGAGCGCCTCGGTGACGCAACTCATCGAGTTGGCCGTGAACAGGCCGGCGCACGAGCCGCAGGTGGGGCAGACACTCTCTTCGAGTTCGCACAGGTCGTCAGCGGTGATGTCTCCCTTGAAATAGCGGCCTACGCCCTCGAATATCTGGGAGAGGCTGACCTTCTTGCCCTGATAGTCGCCGGCCAGCATCGGCCCGCCGGAGATGATGGCCGCCGGGATGTCGAGCCGCGCGGCCGCCATGACCATGCCCGGCACGATCTTGTCGCAGTTGGGAATGAGCACCAAGCCGTCAAGCCCGTGGGCCTTGGCCATGATCTCCACAGAGTCGGCAATGACTTCCCTCGACACGAGGGAGTAGTGCATGCCATCGTGGTTCATCGCGATGCCGTCGCAGACGCCGATGACGTCGAACTCGAGGGGGATGCCCCCCGCCTGGTACACCCCGTACTTCGCCTGCTGGGCCAAGGTGTTGAGGTGCATGTGACCGGGTATCAGTTCGTTGTAGGAGTTGGCGATGCCGATGAGCGGCTTGCCGACATCGTCCCGCCCCACTCCCAGTGCATGCATAAGCGAACGGTGAGGCGCCCGGGCTGGACCGGAAAAGACGCTCTGACTAGTGCTCTCCACGATAGGCTCCTCTGATAGCGATGGGCATCTAGTTTACTAGACATGGAGAGCGATGCAAGGCGCTCCGGGCGCGGCCGTGGTACCCTCCAGACAACAGCATGGATCCCAGCCGCGGACGACGGTCGTCGCGGTGCGCACGAGAGTGGAGGAGTCATGACTAACGCGGAACTCACGTCGCTCAGGTCAACCGCCGTCCCGCGCGGTGTGCCGGCTACGGCGCCGGTGTACATCGCGAAGGCCCGAAATGCGGTCGTCACCGACGTGGAAGGCCGCGAGTACATAGACTTCGCCGCCGGCATCGGCGTCATGAACGTAGGTCACTGCCACCCCAAGGTTGTGGCGGCGATCAAGGAGCAGGCCGAGCTCTATTCGCACACCTGCTTCGGCCTCATTGGCTACGAGTCATACATCAGGTTGGCCGACAAGCTGAATCACCTCGCCCCTGGTGATTTCGACAAGCGGACGTTCTTCGTCAACTCCGGCGCGGAGGCCGTTGAGAACGCGGTGAAAGTGGCACGTTATGCCACGGGCCGCAAAGCGATCATCGCCTTTGAGGACGCGTTTCATGGCAGGACCTTCATGACACTCAGCCTTACCTCGCAGGTGAGCCCCTACAAGGTGGGCTTCGGGCCGTACGCGTCGGACGTGTATCGGGTCCCTTACGCGTACTGCTACCGCTGCCCTCTGGCGCTTACGCACCCGTCGTGCGGATGCGAGTGCGCGCAGCTTCTCGAGAACGCGTTCAACAGGCATGTGGACGCGTCTGACGTCGCCGCGGTCATTGCCGAGCCGGTGCAGGGAGAGGGTGGCTTCATCGTCCCGCCGCCCGAGTATATGGGCAAGATCAAGAAGATCTGCGAGGACCATGGGATCCTCCTCATCGCCGACGAGATCCAGACCGGCATCGCGAGAACAGGCAAGTGGTTCGCCATGGAACACTGGGGAGTGGCACCCGACATCATGGTGACCGCAAAGGCCCTGGGCGCGGGCTTCCCCATAGCGGGGGTGACCGGACGCCAGGAGGTCATGGACAGCGTTCACCCGAGCGGAGTGGGCACCACATACGGCGGCAATCCCACCGCGTGCCGCGCAGGACTGGCCGTTTTCGACATCATCGAGAGCGAAGGCCTACTGCAGCGGGCGACGGAGATAGGAGAGCTCATCCGGGCCCGCTTCAAGGCCCTTCAGCAACGCTTCCCAGTGATTGGTGACGTGCGCGGCATAGGTGGGATGGCGGCCATGGAACTGGTCGAGGATCCTAAGACCAAGAAGCCCGCGACCGACTTCGCCAAGGCCTTCCGCTCGAAACTGTACGAGAACGGAGTCGTGAACGTGGGCGCGGGCACCTTCCACAACGTCGTGCGCATACTTGTTCCGCTCACGATCGAAGACCCCATTCTTGCGCGGGGACTGGACATCATGGAGGAGACACTGGCCCAGGTGAGCGCTCCGGCCGCTTGAGTCGCCGAGACCGAGCGCGTGTAGATCGCTGGAGGCCGCGATAGTGGACCGAAGGGTCATATTGATCGTCGATCTCGCCGCGGGCTCATCGCGCACCGAGGAGATCGAGGTCCCCGGGACTCTGGGCCTGGGTGGAAAGACCCTGGGCATCCGGCTGCTCGAGAAGTACCTTGACCCGCGGGCGGACGTCCTGGCCCCCGAAAACGTCATCGTTCTCCTGCCAAGTCCGATATCCGCGTGTGGTATGTCGGGCTCGAACCGCTTCGGTGCCTTCAGTAGGAGCCCGCTCACCGGTATCTGGCTGGAATGCTACTGCGGAGGCTCCTTCGCCCGGGCGCTTCGCGAGACGGGATGGGACGGCGTGGTGATCACGGGGGCGGCCGCCGGCCCGGTCCACGTCCACCTCGACGCCGGCGGGGCCGATATCCGCCAGGCGGACGGTCTGTGGGGAAAGGATGCTTTTGCGACGGAGGGGGAGGTGCTCTCCCAGCTGGAGAAACGCTCGGCGGTCCTCGTCATCGGGGTCGCGGGGGAGAAGTTGGTGAGGGTCGCCGCCGTCATGCACGAGGAAGCTCACAGTCTGGGCCGCGGAGGTCTGGGGGCCGTCTTCGGGAGCAAGCTGCTGAAGGCGGTAAGCGTCACGTCTCCCGGACCGCTCAAGCTCGAGATACAAGAGCAGTTCGCGCAGACCCGTAGGGAGGTTTCCCAGCTCGCGGTCGACTCGCCGACGGCGACCACCTATCACACCTACGGCACTCCCGTCATGGTCGGCCTCCTGAACGAAGCGGGCAC
>Ga0182021_10010169_pt1 | contig 11157 bp, 4 predicted proteins | sample 612E3MmetaG_FD_120493 | JGI IMG/M metagenome (GOLD analysis project Ga0182021, IMG submission 120493) | Permafrost microbial communities from Stordalen Mire, Sweden - 612E3M metaG (Illumina Assembly) | ecosystem: Environmental > Terrestrial > Soil > Wetlands > Permafrost | place: Sweden...
CACCAGTTAATTTTTAACGAAGGCAAGGGCCTCTCCACACAAGCTCAGCAATACGATCATACTGCGATTATAAACGCGGTTCGTCGTGTTGTAGATAAGTGGCGTACCATCCCCAATCCAGCCAAGTGGCAAGTCACCCCCGAAACAGCTCGTCTTTTGCAACATTGGCGTCATCACAAGTTTGGTAGCATCAGGCCGTTCTTCTGCCAGGTTGAGGCGGTTGAGACAGCAATATGGCTTACCGAGGTTGCGCCGAACACTAAAGAAGGAAAAGGCTTTCTGGAGCATCTTGTTAACGCTAACAACGATGCAAATCCTGAACTTCTGAGGTTAGCACTTAAACTGGCAACTGGTGCCGGCAAGACTACCGTCATGGCCATGTTGATCGCATGGCAAACCATCAATGCGGTGCGTCGTCCAGGTAGCAAGAAGTTTACCCGCGGATTTCTGGTCGTCGCGCCGGGTATCACCATCAAGGATCGCCTGCGTGTTCTCCAGCCCAATGACCCTGACAGTTACTACCAGAGCCGTGAGCTGGTCCCGAACGATATGCTTGACGATGTTTCGCGTGCGAAGATCGTTATTACAAACTATCACGCCTTCAAGCTACGCGAACGTATAGATATTTCAAAAGGCGGGCGTTCCCTTCTGCAGGGGCGAGGAGAAGCGCTGAATACTCTGGAAACCGAGGGTCAGATGCTTCAGAGGGTAATGCCCGATTTGATGGGTCTGAAGAACATTCTTGTCCTCAACGACGAGGCGCATCATTGCTATCGTGAGAAGCCTAGTGCTGAAGACCCCGACCTGAAGGGAGATGATAGGAAAGAAGCAGAGAAAAACAACGAAGCTGCGCGCCTCTGGATCACCGGCCTTGAAGCCGTCCACCGAAAACTTGGGCTGTCCAATGTGATCGATCTGTCCGCAACTCCATTCTTCCTCAGCGGCTCAGGCTATGCAGAGGGGACTTTGTTCCCTTGGACGATGAGCGACTTCTCGCTTATGGATGCCATCGAATGCGGCATCGTAAAACTGCCGCGTGTGCCGGTCGCAGACAATATCCCCGGCGAAGAGATGCCGATGTATAGGAACCTCTGGGAGCACATCCGCACAAAAATGCCAAAAAAAGGACGTGGCAAGGCTGAATCGCTTGATCCACTTAACCTGCCGCCTCAACTTCTGACAGCGCTTGAGGCGCTCTACGGCCACTATGCAATGACCTTTGAGCTTTGGCGCAAAGAGGGCATTTCTGTTCCCCCTTGTTTTATCATAGTTTGCAATAATACCTCTACGTCAAAACTTGTGTATGACTATATCTCCGGCTTTTATCGTCAGAACAAGGACGGTACCAACCAACTTGAAAACGGCCGGCTTGAGTTGTTCCGTAACTTTGATGAACATGGTAATCAGCTCGGTCGTCCACGCACTCTTCTGATAGATAGCGAGCAGCTCGAATCTGGTGATGCACTGGATGATAATTTTCGTAACATGGCGTCTGATGAAATCGAGCGCTTCCGCCGAGAAATCATGGAGCGCACCGGTGACCAGCGACAGGCAGATAATCTTACTGATCAGGCTTTGTTGCGCGAAGCTATGAACACTGTCGGCAAGCCCGGCCAACTTGGAGACTCCATTCGCTGCGTTGTATCAGTTTCTATGCTAACCGAGGGATGGGATGCGAAGACCGTCACTCATGTGCTCGGAGTCAGGGCATTTAGTACCCAGCTTCTATGCGAGCAGGTCATTGGTCGCGCCCTGCGTCGTCAGTCATACGATCTTAATGAAGAAGGGTTATTTGACGTTGAGTACGCCGATGTTTTGGGTATTCCTTTCGACTTTACAGCAAAGCCGGTGGTTGCACCGCCGCAGAAGCCTCGTGAGACAGTCCATGTTAAGGCAATGCGACCTGAGCGCGATGCTCTGGAAATCCGATTCCCACGCGTATCAGGGTATCGAGTCGAACTCCCCGCCGATAGGCTCACCGCTGCATTCAATGCAGATTCTACCTTGGAGCTGACACCGGATTTAGTCGGTGCGACCGAGACGAGAAACTCAGGAATAATAGGGCAAGCCGTAGACCTCACTCTGGTACACACTCGCGACATAAGGCCATCGCAGGTCGTCTATGAGCTGACATCACATCTTGTCCTGACCAGATGGCGCGATGCTGATGGAGAACCGCAACTCCAGCTTTTCGGACAACTCAAGCGCATTGCCCGGCAATGGCTCGATAACCATCTTGCGTGCAAGGGCGGCACCTATCCTGCCCAGCTCAAATACAAGATGCTGGCCGATATGGCATGTAATAAAATTATGAATGCGATCACTGTTGCCGAGATGGAAAAAATGCGTCCCATCAAGGCTGTACTTGACCCATATAACCCGGTCGGCTCTACCATGTATGTGAATTTCAATACATCGAAAACGAACCGGTGGCAGACTGACGCCAATCGTTGTCACATCAACTGGGTTGTTCTCGACAGTGACTGGGAGGCGGAATTCTGTCGCGTGGCAGAGGCGCACCCACGCGTAAAGGCCTATGTTAAAAACTACAATCTCGGGCTTGAAGTGCCGTACCGGTATGGATCTGAGACACGGACGTACATCCCCGACTTTATTGTTCTTGTCGATGATGGACACGGCGACGATGACCTCTTGCAGCTTATTGTGGAAATTAAGGGGTATCGACGCGAGGATGCCAAAGAAAAGAAAGCGACCATGGATACCTACTGGGTGCCAGGAGTCAATAACTTGAAGCAATACGGTCGTTGGGCCTTTGCTGAATTCACCGAGGTCTATCAGATTGAGGCTGATTTCGAGGCAAAGGTAGAAGCAGAGTTCCATGAAATGATCAAATCCTTTACTTGCGATAGTATCAATTCAGGTATGAGGCAAATCGGACAAGTACAATCCTACATTATGAAAAGCTTTGGTGAGGACGAGAAGTGGACGAAGCTATATGATGGTATCTGGTCAAGGATAATTTCAGCGGAGGACCATGCCTTTTCCTTATCGGATATCGAGACGGTGACGAGAGCGTTTGGGTGTGACGGCAATGATGTATTGGCAATGTTGGCGCTGCTTTCTCGCCCATCTGCTCAAATTCTAAGAATAGAACTTCGATCCAAAGGGCAAAATGGCGGTGAGATAAGGATGTCAGATTTTATTAATAAACTGACAGATTGGTGGAGAAAACAATCGATGTCGGACTCGGCGTGGGAGAAATGGGCATCCGCAATCAATGTGAGATGGCTTCCATGGAGCGAATAAATGAGTAATGAAAAAAACAGCGCTAAAGAACTCATCGACCAAATAAAAAGAAAGGCGCCAGAATATCTCGACCTGTTGACTGCTGAGTCTGAGGCCGATTTTGATAAGGCGTTTGATGCACTACTTGAGAAGGCGATTATTTCCCTCGAAAAGAATAAGAAGAACTATGCAGAATTGACCGAAGTCGGTCTCTCGGCTGTGCTAGCTTCTGTTTTGTCCTGTCCAGGATTGACGGTGACTCAAGAAGCTCACTCAAATGGTCATGTCGATATCACCATAGAGGCTGATCATTGTATGCCGGCGCGAACTAAACTCGGCGAAGCTAAGATTTATGACGGACCACAATATCACTTGGATGGATTGGAGCAGTTATTAGAAAGATACACTACAGGCAGAGAAGGACGAGGACTATTGATCGAGTATGTGCGTCACCAGGACATCGCCAGTCTTGTCGAAAAGCTTCGCCAACGGATGGATGCTGAACTCCCGATGGTCCAGAAGGGGAAAACCAAGGACCATACCATTAAATGGTCATTTATTTCGACCCACGAACATGCATCTGGCGATGATCTTGATGTTGCCCATATAGGGTGTAATCTTCACATTGCATAATGTAATGCTTATAACAAATAAAGTTTGTCACATTGGCAATACAAGGAAAAGACAATGGCAAAGAAACCGAATATACTAACCGTAGAAGCCCTTAATCATGACGACGCAAAACGAAAAAATATACCAACTGCTGAATACCAGTCGGTATTGCAAAAGAGTGAGCAAAGCCCTATCCGTCTTGCTTGCGAGCGCCGCAATCGCGATCTCGATCCGCAGCTGGTTTGGCGCGGCAAGGATGAGCAGGACTGGTCTGATCTCGTCGTGCATGCGCCGCCGCTGTATATTCAGGAGAAAGTCCATCCCAAAGTGCTGATCGATGATTTGCTTCGCCGCAGCAAGGCAGATGCCAAATCCGCAGTGCCACAATTTGACCTTTTTGCCGACTTCAACGGCCTGCCTGACGACAGCGCCAAAACAGAGTTCTATCAGCACGATGCCCACTGGGCGAACCGCATGATTCTCGGCGATAGCCTTCAGGTAATGGCGTCCTTGACCGAGCGCGAAGGCCTGCGAGGCAGGGTGCAGATGTTCTATTTCGATCCGCCATACGGCATCAAGTTTAACTCCAACTTTCAATGGTCAACCACCAGCCGCGATGTGAAAGACGGCAACACCGACCACATCACCCGTGAGCCGGAACAGGTGAAGGCATTTCGCGATACTTGGCGGGATGGCATTAATTCGTACCTGACTTATCTGCGTGATCGACTGACCGTGGCGCGGGATTTGTTGGCGGAGAGCGGCTCGATCTTTGTCCAGATTGGTGATGAGAATGTGCACCGTGTGCGGGCGTTGATGGATGAGGTGATGGGAGAGGATAATTTTATTGCTCAACTGTTATTCAAAAAAACCGGCTCAATGTCCGGAAATTATATATCAGGAATAGCAGACACAATCCTATGGTATGGGAAAGATAAAAAAACGACTAAATTTCGACGGCTCTTAGTTGAAAGGAGCGATGAGGCTGTTGACTCTGGATTTGGAAATATTGAACTGCCAAACGGAGATTGCAGGCGTTTGAGCTTGCCCGAATTAAATGGTGAGACACAATTTCCGGAAGGTCAAAGATTTCAAACAGCTCCGTTAATGTCTAGTGGAGAATCAAAGGATCCGCAACCGTATGAATTTGAGGGAAATAGTTATAAGCCAGCTAAGGGAAATCATTGGAAAGTGTCATTAGTAAATTTGCCAAGGGTAGAAAAAGCTGGTCGAATCTATTCGGTTGGGAAAACGCTCACTTTTAAGAAGTATCTGCATGAAAGCCAGCACACGCCGCTGACTAACATATGGATGGATACAATGGAAAGCACTTTTGCTGTGCAACGGACATACGTCGTTCAAACTAGCACGAAAGTAGTGCATCGTTGTATTTTAATGGCCACAGACCCTGGCGATCTTGTTCTCGATCCTACCTGTGGATCAGGCACCACCGCCTATGTTGCCGAACAATCGGGTCGTCGCTGGATCACAATCGACACCTCACGCGTGGCGCTTGCATTAGCTCGTGCTCGCATTATGGGAGCACGCTACCCATATTATATGCTTGCCGATTCGCCTGAAGGTGTACTGAAGGAAGCAGAAGTGACTCGCTCTGTTCCGTCGAGCAAGTCTACGAGGGGTGATGTCCGACAAGGTTTCGTATATGAGCGCTCACCTAATATTACACTAGGCTCCATAGGTAATAATTCCGAGATAGATGTAATCTGGGATAATTTTAAAGCTAAGCTCGAACCGATCCGCCAGCAGCTCAATCAAACGTTGGGCAAAGAATGGGAAGAGTGGGAAATTCCACGCGATGCTGATGCCAAGTGGTCTTCCAAGTCAAGGGAACTGCATGCCAAGTGGTGGGAGAACCGCATCGCTCGGCAGAAGGAGATTGATGCATCCATTGCCGCCAAGGCCGAGTATGAATATCTCTACGACAAGCCGTACGAAGACAAAAAGAAGGTCCGTGTTTCCGGGCCTTTCACGGTGGAGAGCCTTTCCCCTCATCGCGTATTGGCGGTAGGTGCTGACGATGAACTGATCGACACAGTGGCGGAATCAAAATACGGCTATGCCGGAGAGCAAGGCTTCGTGCAGATGATCCTTGAAAACCTCAAAACCGCCGGTGTGCAGCAAGCGCATAAAGAGGACAAGATTGTCTTTATATCGCTTACTCCATGGCCGGGTGATCGCGTATGTGCTGAAGGGCGATATATGGAAGGCGATGCCGAGAAGCGTGCCGCAATATTTATTGGCCCTGAGTTTGGCACTGTCTCGCGCCCGGATTTGGTCGAGGCTGCCCGTGAGGCTGGAGATGCAGATTTTGACGTGCTGATAACCTGTGCGTTTAACTATGACGCTCGCTCAACAGACTTCGACAAGCTTGGGCGCATCCCAGTGCTCAAAGCCAGAATGAACGCCGACCTGCATATGGCAGATGACCTTAAAAACACGGGCAAAGGAAACCTTTTCGTAATATTCGGTGAGCCAGATATCGATGTTATCAATACTGCTGACGGCAAGGTGCAGGTAAAGGTCAACGGTGTTGATGTATTTCATCCCAATACTGGTGAAGTCCGCAGCGACGGTGCCGAAGGCATCGCTTGCTGGTTTATCGACACGGATTACAACGAAGAAAGCTTCTTCGTCCGCCAAGCATATTTCTTAGGAGCTAATGATCCATATAAATCGCTCAAAACAACGCTGAGAGCTGAGATCAACGAGGAAGCTTGGGCGACATTGAACGGCGACACGTCCCGCCCCTTCGATAAACCTAAAACTGGGCGGATAGCAGTAAAGGTCATCAACCATCTGGGGGACGAAGTGATGAAGGTATTTAGGGTGGACGGAGGTACGAAATGACTGAAGAAGTAGGCGGCCAAATCAAATCTCCGGCTAGCAACATTCTGAAGTGCCGGGATGACCATAAGCCGGTTGTCTTTGTGCGAGAAGGGGATTCAACTGTCGATGCCCCCAAGTTCAAGCTTTGCGACAACTCGATCTGTTCTTGGGCCAAGCCGGACGAGGTATTTGGCCCTGACAAGCTTCGGCCGCGCATCGAGCCGTGGCTAACGGCGTTGTGCCAATCAGAGCACCTATCGCTGCTCGTGGGTTCCGGTCTAACCTGCGCTGTTCATCACCTCGCGACAAGTAAGCCGCTACCGGGAATGATCGCAGCAGATTTCGGCGAATCCCATAAGCTGATCGAAGCTGAGAGTAAAAAATCGGCGGAGGCAGCCGGGCGGGCCCCTGGTAATATTGAAGACCAGATTCGTGTCGCCAACGAATTGCTGCGAGGGTTGTCGATTCTTGGCACAAGTGACGAGGAGGCTCGCAAAAAGGCTGACGCGTTACGTGATAAGTTAGGTGAGGTACTTGCAAAGTTTGCGGCTAGTATTCTCAGTGGCGAACATGGCTTGATCACGGCCACCGAAGAGAAGCGCGAGCGTGCATACAATTACCTCGTTAGTTTTCTGATGAGCTTTGCCAGCCGAACTGGCACTCGCGACCGGCTGCATCTGTTCACGACCAACTACGACCGATTGATCGAGTCAGGTGCCGAGGTAGCCGGCATGCACCTGCTTGATCGATTTGTTGGTTCTCTCGCACCGATCTTCCGATCCTCCCGACTCGATCTGGACATGCATTACAACCCTCCCGGCATTCGAGGTGAGCCTCGTTATCTGGAGGGTGTGGCGCGCTTCACCAAACTGCACGGTTCGGTGGACTGGGTGGACTGCGAGCGAAACATCCGGCGTCTGGGCATTCCGTTTGGTGCAACACGTTTGAATCGCTATCTGAAAGCTTCGCACGCCGCTGCCGCTAGTGCGATGCAACTCATGATCTATCCTAACGCGGCCAAGGACCGGGAAACCGCAGCCTACCCATATGTCGAGTTGTTCCGCGACTTTGCTGCGGCGGCATGTCGTCCAAACCACACGCTGGTAGCCTTCGGCTACAGCTTCGGAGATGAGCACATCAACAGAGTTATAGAGGACATGCTTACCATTCCATCTACTCACCTGGTCGTCATCGCCTACGATGACCCGCTGAACAGAATCCTGAAGACATATGAACGGCTTGGGCGGCACGCACAGATAAGCTTATTGGTCGGAGACCACATCGGTGAATTCCGAGCACTGGTGGACCATTACCTGCCGAAACCTGCCATCGACCGCACTACATTCCGAATGGCAGAGCTGCTCAAATCCAGATGGGGAACTACGCATGGCGACGGTGAAGAGAAATCTGAGGCTGGCCCAGCGGTCGGAGATGTCAAAGCATGAGTCAGACGCCCTTTGCACATGCCGAGAGCCTACGCGTTGGCACTGTCGAGTTCATCTCGCCCGACGAAGTAAAGGTGTTGCTGGACATTGAGGCACCTGATTCGGTAGCGCTCAATGCGGGTGGCGTGCGTCCATTTCCCCGGGTGAACAGTTATGTGCTGCTGCCGGTGGATGACGGCTATCTGGTCGGGCAAATCGAGTGGCTTACCATTGAACGCTCGGCATTCCCAAAGCGCCGAGGCGTCCAGGACTTCGGCCTGATCGACTTGCCTTACCCTTTGCGCAAGATGAGCCTTAGTCCCGTCGGCACACTGCGGAGCCAGACGGGGCAGGAAGAACGCTACGTGTTTCGCAGGGGTGCCGATGCCCTACCCTCGGTCGGTTCGGCGGTGCTGCTGCCAACAGAAAAACAGTTGCGTTCCATTGTCGAATCCGGCGAGCGAAGGCATGTCCGCATTGGCACTAGTCCGCTAGCGAGTAATGCCGAGGTGCGCATCGACCCTGACCGTTTGTTTGGTCGCCATCTTGCCGTGCTTGGCAATACCGGGAGCGGCAAGTCATGTTCCGTCGCTGGTTTGATCCGCTGGTCATTGGAGGAGGCGCAGTCACAGCGGCAGGGCAAAGATAAACCCAACGCGCGTTTTATCGTGTTAGACCCGAATGGGGAGTATGCACGCGCCTTCGCTGGGACCGAGTCCGATTTGAAGGCTAGAATATTCAAGATCAACCCCGATTTTGGAGAGCGAGCACTGCAAGTGCCGTTGTGGTTCTGGAATAGCGCGGAGTGGGCGTCGTTCACGCAGGCCAGCGCGAAGACGCAGCGACCCTTGCTTAAGCGTGCTCTTCGCGAAGTTAAGGGTGGACGCATTGGTGTCGCAGAACCTACGATGGAAGAAAAGAAATTAGAACTGCGCAGATACCTTTCTTCGACGCTGATCACAGTTCAACGTGACCTTCGATCAGGGGCAATCAAGACGGATGAAAGCAGATTTGGTTTTCGTCTGAAGGCGATTCTGGACGATTTGGAATTCAAGAATAATGAGTTTCCGGGATGCGGCCTTGGGGCAATTGTAACGGCAGTCAAATCGTCGCTAGATAGTGCCTATAACAGCTTTAAAGAAACCGGAACCGGCAAGCTTGTTGAATTCTATCGAGCCTTCGCTGAAAAACAGGTAATTAGTATTATCGACGCTTTAAATAAAGCGTTGGCCGATCTGGGCGGAATTATATATCAGGACGGTCCGGACGAGGATGTCCCTGTGGCGTTCAAGGGTTCGGACTTGGCCGATCACTTGCAAATATTATCTGCACAAGAGAACGTCAGTCAGTTCCTTGATTTTTTGATTTCCCGGATTCGAACCTTCCTTTCCGATAACAAAATCAATTCGGTTGTCGGTGATAGCGGTGCAATCACGTTGGAACAGTGGTTGAATGATTACGTCGGTGGGCAGGACGTGACGGAAGGTCAACTCGTTATTCTCGACCTGTCCCTCGTGCCCACAGAGGTTGTTCACGTGGTGGCCGCAGTCACATCACGAATGATCTTCGAGTCACTGCAGCGCTACCGGAAGTTAAATAAGGTGGTGCTGCCAACAGTGTTGGTGATGGAAGAGGCGCATACATTTATACGTCGCTACAAAGACGACATCGAAAACTACGACGCTGCGACGGTTTGCTGCCAAGTCTTCGAACGTATCGCCCGCGAAGGGCGCAAGTTCGGACTGGGGCTTGTTATATCATCTCAGCGGCCTTCGGAGCTCTCGCCAACAGTGCTTTCGCAATGCAATACCTTTCTGCTACATCGGATCAGCAACGACCGGGATCAGGAACTGGTGCACAGACTAGTTCCTGACAATCTGCGCGGACTCCTTCGCGAGTTACCATCACTTCCATCCCAGCATGCAATTCTGCTCGGTTGGGCGTCGGAACTTCCTGTATTGGTGAAAATGAACTATCTGTCAAAGGCACAGCAGCCGCATTCGGATGATCCTGACTTTTGGCACGTATGGACAGGGAAAGACTCTATGGGGGAAGCTATTGAACGTATTGCCGACTGGAAACCTATTGCGGATGAGTGGCAGGGGAAATAATGGACTTTCGCATTGCCGATACCTTTAGCGATAGCCTCGCCAAACTGACCGGCGAAGAGCAGAAGGTTGTAAAAACCACTGCTTTTGATCTGCAATTAAACCCGGCGAATCCGGGCATGCAGTTTCACAAGCTTGACAAGGCGAGAGACAAGAACTTCTGGTCAGTTCGGGCCAGTGACGACTTGCGGATAATCGTCCACAAGACTACTGACAGTCTGCTCTTGTGCTACGTAGATCACCATGACGCCGCATACCACTGGGCTGAACGGCGCAAGCTGGAGACCCACCCTAAGACCGGCGCTGCTCAGTTGGTTGAGATTCGTGAGCGTGTGGAGGAGATCACGATCCCCAAGTATGTGGAAGTGTCTCAGCAAGCACCACCCAAGGCTCCCTTATTTGCACATCTTGCATCAGAAGCATTGCTCAGCTATGGTGTGCCTGAAGAGTGGCTGGCTGATGTGCGCATCGCTAATGAAGACTCGATATTAGATATTGCTGATCATCTTCCAGCAGAGGCTGCCGAGGCATTGCTTGAACTCGCCACGGGTGGAAACCCGACAGTTACTCGGACGGTGCCTGCAATTGCCGATCCATTCAACCATCCTGACGCACTTCGCCGGTTCCGGGTGATGAGCAATGTCGAGGAGCTGGAACGTGCGCTGGAATATCCATGGGAGAAGTGGACAATCTTTTTGCATCCGGCACAGCGACATCTTGTAGAGCAGGATTACAGCGGTCCCGCGCGAGTCTCTGGATCGGCAGGCACAGGCAAAACAATTGTTGCCTTGCACCGGGCAGTATTTCTGGTTCGCTCAAATCCAGATTCACGGGTGTTGCTTACCACCTTTTCGGAGACCTTGGCGAATGCGTTACGAACAAAGCTGAGGCGACTGCTTGGTAACGAACCGATGCTTGGC
>Ga0182021_10010170_pt1 | contig 11156 bp, 10 predicted proteins | sample 612E3MmetaG_FD_120493 | JGI IMG/M metagenome (GOLD analysis project Ga0182021, IMG submission 120493) | Permafrost microbial communities from Stordalen Mire, Sweden - 612E3M metaG (Illumina Assembly) | ecosystem: Environmental > Terrestrial > Soil > Wetlands > Permafrost | place: Sweden...
CGCTCGAGGAGCTCCGCGGCCGGGATGACGAACCCCGAGCGAAACCCCGGGCCAGGCGCGAGAACAAGATCGCCGCCTGGCTCGTAGCTGTTCGTTGCCATGCGTCAACTTTATGGTGCGGCCGATGAGATTCGAACTCACACTGTCAGGTACCTAAAACCTGTGCCTCCTGCCAATTGGGCTACGGCCGCTCAACGGTAATCATAGGGTCGATGCGGGTTCGCTTCGCTCCCACCTCAGCCGAGTCCAAGAGCCTTGCTCAGGGAGGCGACGTGACCGGTGGCCTTGACGTTGTACTTCGGCAGGGCAACCTTGCCGTCGGGGCCGATGACGATGGTCGAGCGGATCACGCCCGTGACCTTCTTTCCATAGAGCATCTTCTCGCCATACGCCCCATAGGCATCCATGACGGCCCGGTCGTCGTCCGAGAGCAGGGGATAGGTCAGCGACTCCTTCTGGGCGAACGTGGCCAGCCTCTCTGGTTTGTCGGGGCTGATGCCGACCACGTCATACCCGGCCTGCTGCAACCGCACCAGCGAGTCGCGGAAGTCACAGGCCTCCTTGGTGCATCCGGGGGTCATTGCGGCCGGGTAGAAGAAGATGATCAGGTTGTGGCCGGCGTAGTCGGCCAAGGACACTGACCTTCCGGCGTGGTCAGGCAGAGTAAACGGCGGGGCGCTTTGTCCGGTTTCGAGGCGGGGCATGAAGAACCTTCCGGTGGGGATGGGCGTGCTCGCCCAGATGGGTAATGCCAGTCTGCGTTATGGTCCCTGTAGAGACCTCAGAGCACAAGGAGTCAGCGCCATGGCCGAGCAGACCACCCCCTCCCCGGGCCAGATCAGCGTTTCACCGGACGCGATCGAGGCAGACATCGCCGTGACACGCGCCCATCTGGCCAACACCATCGATGAGTTGGCGGTGCGGAGTCAGCCCCGAGAGATCGTGCGTAGACAGAAAGAGTCGATGAAGGCCAAGGTCGTCGAGGCCACCCACACCCCCGAGGGAAACCTTCGGATCGAGCGCATCGCTGCGATAGCCGCGGCAGGCTCGGCCGTGCTCCTGGTCCTGGCCATCCTGCACCGTCGCCATCACCGTGGCTGAGAGCCCAACCGTGGGAAGCCCCCAGCGGCTGCCCATTCAGATGTTGCACGACCGTGTGCTGGCCTCGGCCGAGGGTGAGGTCGGCGAACGCCAGACTGGTGGGGGCTTGGTAATCCCGGCGACCGCCAGCATTGGCAGGAGACTGGCCTGGGCCGCGGTCGTGGCTATCGGCCGAAATGTGCGCCAGATCGAGATCGGAGACCGGGTCCTCTTCGACCCCGAGGACCGGGCGGAGGTCGAGCTGCAGAGCAAGGCCTACGTCCTGCTTCGAGAACGGGATATCCACGCGGTCGCCGCGCCGCGGGTCAAGGTCGAACGGACCGGGCTCTACCTCTGAGCTGGGTGGCGATCGACCGCGGTCCTGGCCTTGACGAAGGCCTCGACACAGCGGCGTACGTCGTTTTCGCTGTGCCCCGCCGACAACTGCACTCGGATGCGCGCCTTACCCTGTGGCACCACGGGATAGGTGAACGCTATGACGTAGATGCCATCATCCAGCATGGCATTGGCAACGGCGGTGGCCGTGCGCGCACCGTTCTCGCCGGGGAACATCACAGGGGTGATCGGGTGGGTTCCCGGTAGGAGGTCGAAGCCGGCCTCGGTCATCAAAGCCCTGAAGAGGGTCGTGTTGCGGGCTAATGCCTGCCGCCCGTCGCTCGAGCCCGCAGCCAGGTCAAGGGCAGCCATGGAGCCGGCAACCACACTCGGTGCCACGGCGTTGGAGAAAAGGTAAGGCCGGGAGCGTTGGCGCAGCAGGTCGACGATTTCCTGGTGTGCGGAAACATAGCCGCCCGAGGCGCCGCCAAGGGCCTTGCCCAGCGTTCCGGTCAGGATGTCGACTCGGTTGATCACGTTGTAGAGCTCAGGGGTCCCTCGGCCGCCGGCGCCCACAAATCCCACCGCATGGGAGTCGTCCACCATGACCAGCGCGTCATACTTCTCGGCCAGATCACAGATCTGGTCAAGAGGGGCAAACGACCCGTCCATGGAGAAAACGCCGTCGGTAACGATCACCCGCCGGCGGGCCCCGGCGGCAGAGACCAGCTGGGACTTGAGATCGGCCATGTCAGCATTCTTGTAGCGCAGCCGCTGGGCCCTGCACAGGCGGATTCCGTCGATGAGCGAGGCGTGGTTGAGCTCGTCGGAGATGATCGCGTCCTGCTCGCCGAACAGTGTCTCGAAGACACCACCGTTGGCGTCAAAACATGAGGAGTACAGGATCGTCGCCTCGGTCCCCAGGAAGGTCGAGAGCTTGGCCTCCAGCTCCGCGTGCAAGGTCTGCGTCCCGCAGATGAAACGGACGCTGGCCATGCCGAAACCCCATTCCTGCAGAGCTTTTGAGGCTGCGGAAATGACGGTTGGGTGGTTGGCCAGGCCAAGGTAGTTGTTGGCACAGAAGTTGACTGCTGAGACCTTGGCTGTCGTGATGTGAGCCGACTGCGGGGAAGTGAGCTCCCGCTCGTTCTTGTAAAGGCCCGCGTTTTTGATCTCCTCCAGCGTGGCGACCAGTTGTTCCTTGAACGCTCCGTACATCAGATGTCTCTCTTCGTCAGTCGTGCTCGTGAGTGTCGTTCGTGGCCTGCGTCGACCTGAACCGCTGGGTCAGCTCCAGTCCAGGACGACCTTGCCGCACTGCCCGGACCGTGCAGCGGCAAAGGCTTCCTGCCATTGCTCAGCCGGGAAGCGGTGGGTGATCACCGAGCGCACGGCCTCGCGCAGCACCGGCGAGGTCGCCAGCATCGCGCTCATGGCGTACCAGGTGTCGTACATTTCCCGGCCGTAGATTCCCTTGATGGTGATCATGTGGGTGATGACCTTGCCCCAGTCGATGGAGAACCTCTCCTTGGGTAGTCCGAGCATCGCTACCCGGGCTCCGTGGTTGAGGTTGTTGATCATCTCCTCCATGGCAAGCGGACTGCCGGACATCTCCAACCCGATGTCGAAACCCTCCCGCATGCCTAGCTCTCGCTGTGCCTTCGCCAACGTCGTGCGTGCGACGTTGACGGTCAGGTCCGCCCCCGCCGCCTTGGCAAGCTCAAGCCGATAGTCCGAGACGTCAGTGACCACGACATACCGTGCTCCGACGTGTCGTGCGATGGCAGCCGCCATGATTCCGATGGGGCCTGCCCCGGTGACCACGACGTCCTCCCCTGCCAGTGGGAAGGACAGCGTCGTATGGACTGCATTGCCCATTGGGTCGAACACTGCGCCCAGGTCCGGGTCCATGTCGTCGGGCTGGACCCAGACGTTCCCAGCCGGGATGACCACATAGTCGGCGAAGGCGCCGTCGCGGTTGACCCCTACGCTTGAGGTCCGGATGCACACGTGACGCCGTCCGGCCCGGCAGTTCCGGCAGGTCCCACAGACCACGTGACCCTCGCCCGATGCCTTCTGTCCGACCCGCACCGAGGTGACTTCATGGCCGACCTCGACGACCTCGCCGAAGAACTCATGACCGATCACCAGGGGTGGCTTGACCACGGACGCGGCCCAGTCGTCCCACTGTTCGAGGTGCAGGTCGGTGCCACACAGCCCTGCCCGCTGGACGCGGATCTTGACGTCATCGGGGCCGACGGGCGGTTCTGGACGTTCCATCAACTCGAGGCCGGGACCTGCGGTGGGCTTCACCAGTGCTCTCATCGGATTTCTCCTAGGGTGGAAACCCGGTCGTTGCGGGCCGGGAGGAAAGCCTTCCGCCTGTCGGTGGAAGGTTGCACGTTCAGCTCTGTTGGGCGATAACCAAGCCCGGCACTGTCTGGCAGTACCAGCCTTAAACCGCGGCAGGCCACGCCGTGGCAGCGCGTGAAGACAGGGGATCTTTGGCCCTGTCTGCGAAGCGCGAACCTGCACACGTTGCCTCCGGGTAGCAGTGGGAATCCTGGTCGCTCACGGCCGGGAGGATGTCAAGTCCCGATCATCCCAGAGCTCCGATCCGTTACTGCTACCGCACTAGGTTGGGGTCGGTCTTGGGGCGTCCTGGTCCAGGGTTGCGCTGAGCGAGGGCCTGATGATTCTAGTGAAATGGCGGGCGCCGACGTTCTCCGTCCGCGTGCCGGGGTGCAGCGAAGTGTTGCTGCTCCGTGCCGACCCGGTGGGCGTCGAAGAGCTCGGGATCTGGCCGGCTTTTCCTTGAATCGACCAGACGGCAGGTCAAGCTTCTCCGAGCTACCTGCACGACAGGTGCTCACAATGCGCTGACAGACCTACGAGGGCTTCACCCCTGCCTGGCCATCCATGTCCGACGATTCTGCGCTCGCCGGTGAGCGGAAGCGGAAGCGGAAGCGGCTCCTAGTAACACGTTCAGCCCACGGTACGTCACCGGTAACAGCCAGCTCTGCCGGCGCTGGATCGATTTCCATTATCAGCGGTCTTGCGGCGGCAGGCTGACGCCGAAGCCGGAGACAGCTAGGCGCAGCACAACGTAGCCAGGCCCGAGCAGGTCCGTGATCTTCGCCGCGCTGAGCACCTCGAGTTCGGCAAGCCGGACTGCATACTCAGCTGTTCCTGCGACTCGCGAGCGATGAAGCTCGAGGGTGTTGTGCCAGACCTTCTGGCGGGCCTCGTGCAGGAGACTTCTGGAGCCCAGCCGGCCCAGCGGCGTGAGTAGCCAGTCGAGCATGGTCGTGGCATCTGTGGCGATCAGCTCATCCTGCTCTGCTGGCATCCGCGTTGCCAGGACCGTGTCGATACGTTCGCTGTCCCGGCGGCGTCGGTCGATCAGCAGTGGATTGGAGAAGTCGTCGTCGTTGATGACAGCCAGCAGGGCCTGGGGCAGGTCGTAGTTGATATGGGCGTTCATACCGAGCAAGACGTGACGCAGTGGCGGCAGATCCAGTGATGCAGCGAACACCAGGCGCCATGGGCGAGGGACGGTGTCGCCGCCGCTGAGCTCGGCGTCCAGTGCGGCTAAGTAGTGGCTGGCGAAGGCGGCTTCCCAGCCTTCCACCCATTCGGGATCCTCGAAGCACGCTCTTTCGACTGCATCCCCCACCGCCTGGGTGGTGCGTTGGTAGATCGAGAGAAACACGCGCTGGTGGGCGAGTCGTGCCGGGAGTCGATCCATGCGGAGCGCCATTTCGGCCGCCAAGGCACCCCTGGGCGACTCCGGCAACCCGGGCGCACCCCTACTGGGCACTGCCATCGTCGCTCCTTCGCGCGCACGTACCGAGGCGGGTGTCGGCCTTACAGATTGGCGACAGCTGGGATGATCCGCTCTGCCATCAGCTCGAGGGGGCGCAGCGAGCCGGCGTCGACGAGCGTGCCGTGTGCGACCTGGACGCCCAGCTCCGCCAGCTCGTGCAGGTGCTCAATCGTTTCCTCGACCCGCTCACCATGCTCTCCCAGGTCGAAACGCGTCTGAACGGTCTTTTCGATGTCGGAGTAGTCCCGGCCCTCACGGGTGCAGTGCTCCCGAAGCACGTCCAGCTTGTGGGCGAGCTCAGGGCTGTCGAAGATGTTGCAGGCATTGGCGTATCTGGCCACCAGGCGCAAGGTCTTACGCTCGCCTGCACCGCCGATCAAGATCGGTGGGTGGGGCCGGCTCAGTGACTGAGGTGAGTTGAGTGTGCGAGCCAGGTGGTAGTGCTTGCCGTCATACGGTCCGTCGTTCTCACTCCACATCTGCAGGCAGATCTGCAGTGCTTCTTCCAGCCGCTCGAACCGCTCTGCGGTGGACGGGAAGAACAGGCCCAGTCCACGCGCCTCGTCCTGGTTCCATGCGGCGCCGATTCCCAGCATCGCCCGGCCGCCCGAGAGCACGTCCAACGCTGTCACCGACTTGGCCAGCAGTCCGGGATCCCGGTAGACCACAGCGGTCACAACGGTGAGCAGCTTGACCCGCTCGGTCTTGCCGGCCAGGTACCCGAGCGTGGTGTAGGCCTCGAGCATCTCGTGCTCCGGCGGTCCGAGGTGGCCGATCTGCCACACGTGATCCATCACGCTGATCCGGTCAAAGCCGGCTTGCTCCCCGAGGCGGGCTACGTCGGCCAGCCGCTCACGCAGGGCCGACGGACCACCGGTCCACGTGAAGTCCGAGATATGCAGACCTAGTCTCATGGGCGCTCCTTGATCCTGAACTTCATGCGCGGGACTGATCGTCCGCTTTAATGGACATCATACGAACGACTCATCCAGAAAAGGGTCCGCCTGATTCCTCAAGAAGGTCCGGCGTGCTGGCTGGCTGCTCGGTAGAGAAAGTGAGCCTGGCTAGGTGAGCAGGTGGGTTGGGGGCTGAGAGATTACTGTGGCTGGTGGGGCTGAGGATCAGCCATCTGCACGACGATCACGCAAACGATGAGCCAACGCCGAGGGTCGGCAGCGGTGGAGGCGTTGCCGTGCCTCAGAAGAGCCGGTGGTTGACCACACGACTTGGTCAACTGGCTTGCGCCGTTGCGCGAGACGTGTATATGCGAACAGGACATCCGCTGTAACGGCGTGGTCTCGCACGTGTCGATGAGTGCGGCGACGAACGACACCGGGGTGGCTGCGGCTGGTCCATCCTTGTCATCAAGCCCCGCTGCCTGACCTGCCTGGGTCATTGACGTGGTTCCGGTATCCGGTCTGGGCCTGGGCTGATCCGACGAGTATCGTGCCAGCTTCGTGGGGTTTGAACTGGTTGTCTGCGGGAGCGCAGGGTTAGCGGAGCCTGTGACCCGTGGACTCTCGAGACGTTAGTGCGACCTTGGGATGAGCGGTTCTGCGCTCCTTCCCCTTTCGGCTACATCTCCATCCCCCGTTCGGCCCACATACCGCCCAACTGCCAGATCTCATCGCGCCGGAGCCCTAGCGTGAATTTGGGAAGAGGCACCACCCCGGACTCCCCGCCCTAGGGCGGACCGTGCGCTGATGGTCCCCGTCCCGGCCCGTTGAGGGCCTTTATGAGTCCTTGCCAGCCCGGCAAGGCGGTCTGCGCGGTCGCCGAATCCCGTCACTCGCGCGGATGGCATAGCTCGCTTGTCGACGGTGACGGGGAACGGAAGACCCAGGTTAGAACGGGACGCGTCGATGGTCCCTTGGGGTGAAGCCGCCCAGCGCGGCCGGGCACTTTCGGCCCGAACCCGACAGGTCACCTTTCGCAGGCGGCTCGGCGATTGGCCTGAACCATGTCTAAGACCCTTTTCAGCTCAGCCCTGCCCCGGCGCCTCTTCACGGTGCTGGTCGCAGCTCTCTTTGGCCTCACCCTGGCCCTGAACCCGATCTCCAGCCCCGCCGCTAACGCGGCCGTGTCCGCCAGAGTCGAAGTCACCGCACTGCGCATCGCCGCCAGCGAAATAGGTGTCCCCTATCGGTATGGGGGAACAAGGCCGTGGACCGGGTTCGACTGTTCCGGCCTGACCCAGTTCGCCTACAACCGGGCCGGCCGGAGTTTGCCCCGCACCGCCCAACAGCAGTACAACGCCACCATCCATATGTCCTGGGGCGCCCGGCGTCTGGGCGACCTTGTCTTCTTCTACTCCGGTCACAACATCTACCACGTGGGCATCTACGCCGGGAATTGGTACATGATCGACGCTCCCCACAGTGGCGCCCGCGTTCGGAAGGAACGGATCTGGAGCTCCCACGTCATCTTCGGCCGCGTGCGCTGACACGTCTGGTCGATCAGATACCTCTTTCGCACCCTTGATCTGTCAGCCTCGGATTGGCATGGGTAAGGTTCGCGCGCAGGCCTTGCGTCACGGCGTCCTTGGTTGAGGTCTCGCGGATCTGCGCGGAGCGTGACACCGACCTGACGGCATTCACGACCGAGGTCTAGGTGAGCGGGAGTGTCGTGTGATTCAGCGGCTGTCACGGACAACGAGGGCCCCTCAGCGAGAACCCTCGCGGATTAGATTGCCCACGTCCACCAGCATCGAACCAGGAGGTGACCTCGCACCCAGGTGGTGGGTGGTCGTGACCCGGCGGTGAGTCAGTGCCCTGATCTCCCATCCGTCGAGACCGGTCGTTCAGGGCGGGCAGGAGACCCCGCCGCCTGGTGGTGGAAGGGGATAGGTTCGGCTCCGTTGGGCGACAGCCAAGCCCAGCACTGGATGGCAGTCCCCAACCTCAACACGTTGCCCGCGGTGGCGGCTGGGATCCTGGTCATTGATGGCCGGATGATGTCAACGCGGATTTCAAGCCCAAGTCAGGGTCGAAACCAGGAACGGGCCCACCGAATCTGGTGAGCCCGATCCTGAGCAGGCCGTGGTTGATGCCGTAAAGACCGAAGCGATCAGCCGTTCTTTGTCATGGCCGGTGGTGACGGCCGTCTCAAGGGACGCCGCTACTACCCAGACTCTGCTCAGGCGCAGCCGCAGGCATCCTGATTCTGACTGCCGTGTGCGCGACGTACCAGGAGAACGAGCTGGATCTGGGGGACCTCGGCGGCATTCCCGGGGTGCTCGATGCGGGACAGTGCAACGACTCGTCGTCCCTGGTCGTCGCGGTCATCTACTTTCTGGCGCTGCGCCTGGGCACCAAGATACACATCCCGGACCCACACTTGCGGCCTTCCTGGATCCCCATGTCGTGAAGGTGCTGGTGGACACCTGGGGAATCGCCGGATCCCCAACGTGGACGACGAAATCGAGCTGTTCATCGCGGCCGGTCGGGATGTGATCATTTCGCCGCGCGCTGGAGCGCTAGCTGAAGTAATCTCCGCCCGGGGAGAGTGAGCAATCATGGATGAAGGCAGAGCCGGTGGCGTGCAGGGGTTTGAGCGTGGTCCGGAGGGGACCGAGAAGCTCGCCGACACACCTGTAATCCACCTGGGACCTGGTCAGGTCAAAAGCAGTCCCCAGCGACCCGCTGGACCGGCGGTGCCTATTTCGGCTCTGGCTTCGGCGGTCTTCTCGGCTCTGGCCATGGCTGCCGCATCCGCAGCCTGGGCAGGGGTGGAAGGAGCCCTCGGCCTGATCCGCCGGCAGTCGGGTGACAAGCCGCGCGAGCTGGCGGGCGGGCCACGTGCCGCGCTTGCGTCTACGCCGGCATCGTTGACGGTGTTGGCGCCAGGATCGGCGAAATCACAGCCAGCGGACACCGTGGCCTGCGAATACCCGAAGCAGCAACCGTGGAGGCGCTCGTTCTCGAAGACGCCGCCCACGCGCCCGTTGAGTGGCATTTCTGAGATTCGCACCTTCTTCCGCACCAACGAGCAGCCGATCTACTTCTTCGGGCCAACGGCGTTCAACCTGCTGGGCATTGACCGCTGGGTCCGGAACTTCCAGTACATCGCCTACTACGACTCCTGGGACGGTGGGCACCCACGTCTCTTCGTGCCGACCAACCGGCCCGACATCGCCTTCGAGTCCAGCGAGCAGATCGTCAACTACTTGTTGCGCGACCCCGAGGTGCAGGCCTACCTCAAGCGTCGCGGTGGCAAGCCGATGGTCGCTATGGTGTTTTTCGACGAGGAGACCGAGGAGATCTGCCGCGAGCTTGGCTACACCCTGATCCTGCCGCCGCACTCGCTGCGCCGCAGGCTCGACTCCAAGATCGTGACGACCCAGCTCGGTGCCGAAGCCGGCGCCCGGTCGGTCCCCAACGTCATCGGCCGGGCCGGGACCTGGAGCGAACTCGAGGAGCTGGCCATGGGAGCGGGACTTGGCAGCGACCTCGTGGTGCAGACGCCGTACGGCGACTCGGGCAAGACCACGTTCTTCGTCACGTCCGAGGCGGACTGGGACACGTATTCGTCCGACATCATCGGCCAGGACCTGAAGGTGATGAAGCGGATCAACAACAACGCCGCCTGCGTCGAGGCCTGCATCACCCGGCACGGCACGATCGTCGGACCGCTGATGACTGACCTTACCGGCTATCCCGAGCTGACCCCGTACAAGGGAGGCTGGTGCGGTAACGACCTGTTTCCCGAAGCTCTGACCCCGATCCAGCGGGCCGCGTCGATCGAGCATGTCCAGCGGCTCGGAGGCCGGCTGGCCCAGGAGGGCTACAAGGGCTTCTTCGAGGTCGACGTCCTGATCGACACCGACACTGACGAGGTCTACCTCGGTGAGCTGAACCCGCGCATCTCGGGAGCGTCGCCGATGACGAACGTCACGGCGGGGGCCTACGCCGACGTCCCGCTGTTCCTCTTCCACCTTCTGGAGTACATGGACGTCGACTACGTCGTCAACGTGGCGGAGATCAACGAGCGGTGGCTGGAGCTTGCCTCGATCGACGTCTGGGCACAGCTGATCATGAAGGAGCCGGTGGACTCGGTCGAACGGCTTCTGGAGGCCCCGCGCACTGGCACCTACCGGTTGGCCGAAGACGGCAAGCTCACCTTCGCCCGCGCGTCACATGACTGGCACCAGATCACCGACCAGGACGAGGCGTTCTACATGCGTGTCTATGCCCCGGGTGACTACCGGTTCAAGGGAGCCGATCTCGGGATCCTGATCACCAAGGGCCGGATGCAGACCTCGGAGGGTCTCACCGAACGGTGCCGGCGCTACATCGACGGCATCCGGTCGCTCTATGTCTCCGAGCCGGTTCCCGACGCGCCGCTCCAGCTTCCGATCGCCTACGTCAAGTAGCGGACGTCAGTCACCGCTGGAGGATCCGTGGACCCCGCCTAGCTCAGCGCTGACCGAGGCGAAGGCACGCAACGTGTCGACCAGGTGGGTCACGCTCTGCGCTTCAGGCCACGACGACAGCTTCACTCCCACTGTCCGGGTGACCCGGTTCACATAGATCATCTGGCCGTGAATACCGAGGCAGACCAAGGCTGTTCCGTGCCCGCTGGGCACGAACCAGAACTTGTTGCGGTACCACCCTCCGGGCAGCACCGACTCGTTGTCGGTCTGGGCGAACGCCTCGCGCACCTCTGTCTCGGGGTTGTGGGCGTCATGCAGCCAGGCGGCCGGGACCACAGGCCACCCGTCGACTGCGCCGTCGTCCAAGAGTATCTGCCCGAAGCGAGCCACGTCACGGGGCACTGCGGACATACCGCCGTCATGGATGGCGGAGCCGACGGGGTCACAGGTTATCTCGGCATCCCGCTCGGCTCCGATCGGCACCCAGAGCAGGGTCGAGATGAGATCGGCCATCCGGAGGCCGCTGGCCCGCTCACACACCCA
>Ga0182021_10010171_pt1 | contig 11156 bp, 10 predicted proteins | sample 612E3MmetaG_FD_120493 | JGI IMG/M metagenome (GOLD analysis project Ga0182021, IMG submission 120493) | Permafrost microbial communities from Stordalen Mire, Sweden - 612E3M metaG (Illumina Assembly) | ecosystem: Environmental > Terrestrial > Soil > Wetlands > Permafrost | place: Sweden...
CGTGCGAGATCACCGCCGGGAGCGTGATGAAGGGCGCCGGGTCGTCCGGCCAGCAACGCTGCACCGCCAGCAGCCCGAAATCGATCTCGTCGCCGGTCAGAACGATCTCCTGGCAGGCGCCGCGTCGCACCTGGCGCGGTTGCGAGTTCTTGGCCGCCGACTTCAGCTCGCGCAGCTTGCCCAGTTTGGCCCGGGCTCCGCGCGGCGGCTTCAGCTCCACCAGCGAGGCGACTTTCGCCGCCGCCTCGTCCAGCGACTCGACCCCGAGCGCCAGGCACATCCTCTTCTCGGTCCCGAACTGGTTGATCAGGAGCGGGTGTGCGGAGCCCTTCGGGTGCTCGAAAAGGAGCGCCGGGCCGGCCGCCTTGACGGTGCGGTCGGCGATCTCGGTGATCTCCAGCTCGGGATCGACCTCGGCGCCGATGCGGGCCAGCTCGCCTCGCCCTTCGAGGAGCTTGATCCACGCGCGCAGGTTGAGAGGTGGCGCCATACGGCCAGTCTACGGCCGGGAAAACCAGCACGCTTCTCGCTCGTCGTCGAAAAGCGGGCGCGACGTTCGCGGGCTCGAGGTCTATCGGCCGAGCGGCACGCGATTCAGCTCGCTCCGATCGAGCCTCCAAGCCGGCAGAAAAGAATCCATCAACTCTTTGAAATGCGCGTCGTGACGGCGCTCGAGTAGGTGGACGAGCTCGTGAACGACGACGTACTCGACGCAGGCCGGCGGTCTTTTCGCAAGCTCGAGGGTGAACCAGAGGCGCCGCGCGACACAGTTGCACGAGCCCCAGCGCGTCTTCATCTTCTTGATCCTCCACTCCGCGACCTCGACGCCCACGATCGGGGCCCACTTCGATATCAACTCCGAGATCTGGGCGTGTAGGCGGCGCCGATACCAGCGGTCGAGGGCAACGGCTCGATCGGCGGCGCTCGCACCCGGGGGGATTCGGAGCTGCAGCGTCGTGTCGTCGATCGTGCGGACCGACGCGGCTCCGACCGTTTCGACGACGTCGAGGCGGTAGCGCCGGCCGGCGACGAAGTGGCTCTCGCCGCTGACCATCTCCCTCGCGCTCTGATCCTCCTGTGCGCGGAAGCGGGCCTGGTGTTTTCGGATCCAGCGGATGCGCGAGACGACCGCGCGTCTGACCGACTCGTCATCAGTCCGTAGCGGCGCGGCGACGCGAACTCGACCGTCGGTCGGGTACACGGTCAGGCGAAGCGCTTTGATGTCTTTGCGAACGACCTCGACCGGGATACCGCCGATCTCGAGGCGTCGTGTCTCGATGATCGCGCCGGTTCTTCGCAAAGCTCCCACTCGCAGCCGGGAGACAGGCTAACCGAAGCCACGGCCAGACAGCGTCACCCCCGTCGCGGTTGCGAGTTCTTGGCCGCCGACTTCAGCTCGCCCAGCTTGGCCCCGGTCGGAGGCTTCGATTCGTCCGGGTGCGATTCTCGCAACTTCGGCCCGAGTAGGGCTGAGCCGCCGGCGCGTCGCGTCGGCGGCTCAGCTAAAACGATGATCAGCTGTGCAGGTTGACCGGCATCGCGAAGAGACGCTGATTCGAAATGCCAGCTTGGAGACCCTCGCCCGGCTTACGAGCCCGAGTGAAAATCACGAGTAGCTGCTGGACTTTGCTGATCGGATAGCCAACACGCCTGCTCATGGCGAGCACTGCCCAGCCGTCCTGCCCGGTCGGCTGCTCGGCGGGGATCGACCATTGGTTGAACGGTACGGCGGTCGCATAGACCAGCGCACCGATCACCGTCTGTCCACAAGTGTCGGAAATGTGGTAGCGAACGACCAACTCTCGCGATGTGCGATGTAGCACCGAAGGGCTGACCTTCTGCTTGTCGATCACCAGCCGCGCCGGCGGCTTCACGTCGGCCACCTGAACCGGCCCGGCGCCCGCCGGGCAGCCGGTGGCGGCCGGTGTCGGCGTGGCGCTGACGACCGTCGTCGGGACTGACGTAGCGGACGTCGCCCCGGCCGAGTTCGTCGCCGTTACGCTGATCCGCAGTGTGTTGCCGGCGTCAACCGACTTCAGCACGTACGTCTTGCCGCTGGCACCGGTGATGCTCGAGCAGCTGCTCCCAATCGTGTCGCAGCGCCGCCACTGGTAGCCGTAGCTGATGGGTTGGACTCCGGTCCACGTACCCAGATTGGCCGTGAGCGTCTGGCCGACGACGGACGTCCCGGAGATCGTGGGTGGGTGGGTGCTCGCCGGTTTGTCACCGACGGCAACGACAACGCTCGTGGCGCTGGAGAGCGAACTCGCCGATCCATCCGTGTTACTGGCGGTGACGCGAACTCGAATGGTGAAGGCAATATCGGCCGTACCGACCTGATACGAGCTCGTGGTCGCGCTCGAAAGCACAGTGCAATTCGAGCCGTCCGACGCACCGCCGTCCTTCGGGCAGCGGCGCCAGCCGTACGCGAACGTCGTCGGCGAGCCAGACCAGGCGCCGTTCGTAACGGTCAGAGTGTTGTGCTCGACGGCCGTCCCCAGAATGCTCGGCAGTCCCGTGCTGCTCGGAACCGCCCGCGATTGCGCCGAGCCGGCGCCTGGAAGGAGTGCGGCCATCAGGGCGAGGGCCGCAGTCAGCGGCAACACGAGACGCAACGCTCGGTAGGTTCGTATGCTTTTCCCGTTGGAATGGTTACTTCGCATGAAATCCTCTCTTTGCTCAAGAACACACGAGCGTTTCGGATCTGGACGCGCGACCGCCTTTCATCAACCGCGATCACGTCTCCCGTAGCGGCTTGGACATGGGCTGGACTCGCCTAAAACGCGACTCACAGCTATCAGCTGAAACCGGCCGGTGTCCCCTTCACCGACGTCCTGCACGGCGCCTAACCGCGCGACTCTTTGCAGCCGTATCAGTCGCTCGTACCCGCATGAACTCGCCTGCAAACTCGAGTATCAGCGTCACGGCCTCGAGCACCGCGCTTACCTGGGCGGGATTTTCGAGGCTCACCAGGATCCGGGCGCGACCGGCTCACGAGGCCGCTTGAATCCAAGAAAGCGCGGAGCCCGCACGAGGCGGGCTCCGCGAGACGATCCGTAGAGAACGCGGCTAGTCGGGAATCGCGACCTTGCCGCCCATGAAGTGCGCTACGTAGACGAGCCCGATTCCGAACAGCGCGCCGATACCGACCGAGGCGATCGCGGCGCCCATCGTCGGGTACATGACCGAGTACTGCTGGGCCAAAACGGCCAGCCCGAGCCCGGCGATGAGACCGAACAGAGCTCCGAAGACCGTCCTTCCGAACCCCATCGTGCCGGCACGCATCGTCAGCGCGACAGCGGCGCCGATGCCGCCCAGACCCGCCAGAGCCGCCACCAGACCGACGATCCCGGCCACGGTCGAAAGCGGATTGCCCTTCACCTTCACGAGTGCCGTGCCGCTGCAATTGACCCCACCACTCGAGCCCGTCACCTTGTAGAGGCCGACCCCGTACTTCGCGTACTTCTTCACGTTGACCGAGCTGGCCCACGATGTGCCGTGCGAGGCCTTGTCTCGAACCGTCCAGCTCATGCCCGCGAACGAGATCTGGATCTTCAGGTGCGTGATCTGACCGGCGGAGCTCATCGTCACCGGCACGACCGAATTCTTCTCGACCGTGATCGGCTTGCTGAAGGCGCCTGTTCCGCGGCCCTTGACGTTTTGGCCGGCGATGCTGGCGGTGCAAGGGCCGCTGATATCCGCAGCAGCGGAGGAGGCGACGATCGCCGCGATCGCGCTCACGGCGACCACGGCGAGGGGAACACGAAGACTGCGAGACCTAACCACGGCGAACCACCTCCGGAAGTTGAGTTGCGGCGATTCTAAGCGGCGCGCGGCCGCGTTTCTAGTGCCGGGCTCGATCTCGTCGGAGCCCGTCAGGAAAATCGGCGTGCATGGACGGCGAGAGCGCGCTCCACCGGGACTGCGCCGGCGCTCTCCTCGGCCAGGCGCAGGAGCGGCTCGCTGTCGCCCGAGCGAAGGAAGGTGTCCCCCTCGGCCTTGATCTTGCCGCTGCCCAGAGACGCAATCCCGGCCGCCCAGAGAGCGCCGTCACCCGGCTTGCTCTCGGCCTGCAAGCGGGCGCAGAGCTCCAGCAGCGTCGCCAGGTCGGTCACGGCCTCCACGTCTCCGAATTGGCTCACGTGTACGAGGCCACGCGCATAGAGCCGGTCACCGAGCAGGAGCGCGAGATTCGGCTCGGTCGCGGCGAACAGGCGCGAGCGGCCGTAGTGGACGAGATAGCCCTCGTAGATCGTCTCGATCCCGAGCGCCAGCGGACCGGCGCCCAGCGGCGAGAAGGCAAGCTCCTGCTCGCGCTCCAACTCGGGGAGCAGCAGGTCGCTCCAGAGCGCGCTCTCGGCGTCCTCGGAGGCCAGGAGCTGCCAGAGTCGCGAGGATCCGTCGCCGCTTTCGATTGGCACTTAACCCTCCGTGAGACGGGGAAGGACGAGCCGCGCCACCGCGCCCCAGAGGATGAGGAGCCCAAGCAGCCAGAGCGCCTCGGGCCCGACCGTGGCCCAGGGGTGGAGGTCATAGAGCGCCGAGCCGAAGAAGCGCTGGCCGTGGCTGAAGGGGAGGAAGTCGCTGACGATGCCTGCGGGCGGCACGATCTCCCTGGGAACCAGGCCGAGCAGGACGATCGGGAGAGCGACCAGCAGCGCCCCCAGCGTCGCCGAGCGGCCCTCCCGCGCGAGCGCTCCGATCAGGGTCCCGATCGCGCCCAGCGCGGCGCCGAAGAGAATCACCCCACCGAGTACGAGCGGGATCCTTCCCCAAGGCTGGCCGCCGGTGATGCCGCCGATGTCGACGATGGCTCCGAAAGCCAGCAGAATGCCGGCGCCGACCACGAGCGAGACGACCGTTGCCAGAGCGACTTTCGCAAGGAGCAGGGACAGCTTCGAGACAAGTCCTCGCCCGAGCAGGCAGGCGACGTTCTCGTCACGCTCGGAGGCTGTCACCGCGGCGGCCAGGGCGAGCGCGAGGATGGCAATCGTGAGCGCCAGCGCATAGGCCTGCATCTGCGCCGAGAACAACCAGCTGCGCCCTTGACGAGTCTCGACCGAAAGCTTGATCGGCTGGGCGACCGCGCTGGCCGAGACCTGGGAGGCGCGAAGCGCACCTTCGGCCGTGTCGAGGAAGCGCGCCACCTCGATGGCGGTCGCATTGCCCTTCTCCTTGAGGAGCAACGCCCGCGCCTTCTGAATTCCGAGCACGTTGTAGCTGGAGCCCAGGAAGTTGGCCTTTCCGCCGCGCTGGATCAGCGAGATATAGCGGATCGCATCTTTGATGAAAGCTCCCTGGAGCTTGAGATTGAGGTTGTAGACGAGCGCCTGCATCTGCTGAGTAACGCGGGACGAGATTCCGCCCTGCGCCGTCTCGAACTCCAGCGTCGGGCTGTGGACGACGCTCTTCAGATCGGTCAGAAAGCCCTGCGGGATCGTGATCACGCCCACGATGCTGCCGGTTCGCAGTGCCTGGTCGGCAGCAGGCTTCGACATCCAGGAGATGCGGACGTTCTTTGCCACCTCATCGATCGCGGCCTTGATGTGGTACTTGTGGCCGGCGATCTTCGTCGTCGGGGGGATGTGATCGAGATCTACGACCGCCACCCGGGGCCGGGCGTTGGCATAGCCGGCGACCAAACCGACGAGTCCCGCGATCAGGAGCGGATAACAAGCGAGCAGGATCACTACGAGAGGCGCCCTTCGCAGCGAGACCAGGTCCTTGTAGGTGAGCAGCGCGGCGGCGCGCAAAGTCCTCACGGCTCGCGCTCCCAGACGACGTACTCGGCGGGCCCGCCGCTGAACGCGAGCCGCCCGGAGTCGAGCGCGATCACGCGGGTGGCGTGGCGCTCGACCTCTTCGGGATTCTGGCTCGAAAAGAGCACCGCTCCGCCCTCGGCGACGTGGCGCCCGGCCTCCTGCCACATGCGCGCTCGCTGCTTGGGGTCGAGCGAGGCGGTGGGCTCGTCGAGAAGCAAAACGTTCGGATCGCCGAGCAATGCGATCGCCAAGCTCAGACGCTGCCGGTTCCCGACCGAGAGGTGAGCGCTGGCGCGATCGGAAGGCAGCGAAAAGCGCTCGAGCAACTCGGTGGTGCGCCGCTCGGGGTCGCCGACGTTCTCGAGGCGGGCAAACAGGATCAGGTTCTCGCGCGCGGTCAGGCGGCCGTAGTGAGAGGGCCTTTGCGGTAGCCAGCCGACCTTGGCCGCGCCGGTGATGGAGATCTGGCCCTCACTCGCGCGAAGCGATCCTGCCAAGAGCGACAGCAAGGTCGATTTGCCGGCGCCGTTCGGGCCGACGAGCGCCACCGACTCGCCCGAGCACAGCTCGAGATCGAATGGCGCCAGCGCGGTCAGGCGTCCGTAGCGCCGAGACACCGATCGTGCCGAGAGAAGTACCTCCGCCACGCTACTCGGCGGCCTTTCCTGTGGGCTTCCCGTCTTCCCGGGCCGGCTTCTTCCGCGCCGTCTTCTTAGCCGTAAGCGCCCTCTTCGCTCGCACCGGCTCCGGCTCGGCGATCGTCACCCCGGCGGGCCCCACAGCGGCCGGAGCCCAGGGCTCGAATGTCACTCGATCCGAGAAGAACTCCCACAGCGCTCGCAGCACGGCGAGCAGCGGCAGAACGATGAAAATGCCCAGGATTCCATACATCTCGGCTCCGGCCAGCAGTCCGAAGATGACCAGCAGCGGGTGCAAGCGGAGTGCGCTTCCCATCACTTTCGGGACGACGATGTGGCCCTCGATCTGGTGGATGATCAGGAACAGCACCATCACCCAGACGGCCGCGAAGGGGTGGACGACGAGCGCGTACGCGACCGGCAGAATCGCTCCGAGCCACGGGCCGAGGTAGGGAATCAGCTCGGTGAAGGCGACCCAGAGCCCGAAGAAGAGGGCGTAACGATCGCCGTGCGGGAACAGTCCCACCGCGCCGAGTAGCCACAATCCCGCTCCGGCGCTCGTGCCGATGATCAGGGAGAGAAGGAGCTGCCCCTTGACGTAGCCTGCCAGCGAAGTTTCGAGCTGCGCGAGGAGCGGCGGCGAGCCCTGCCTGGGTGGAAAGCGCCGGTCGATCACCCTGCCCAGCCGGTTCATGTCGAGCAGCATGTAGACCGAGACGACGATCACCAGGATGATGCTGAAGAGGATCTCGATCACGCTGACGGCGGCACCCTCGATCAGGCTGATCGCCTTCGATGTGACCTTCTTGACGTTGATGCTCTTCACCAGCTCGAGGCCCTGCTTGCGGATCTGGATTCGCTTCAGGTGGTGCGAATCCAGCCACCTCTGGAACCGGTCGACGTCGCGCGCGGCCGCGGTTTGGTTCTGAGCGTTGGCCTTGGTGAAGTAGTTGTCGACGCGATTGGCGCTGGAGCGGACGTGATCGACGCCGACGGTCGCGAGCGCGATGATCGAGAAGGTCGCGGCGGCGGCGAAGCTGAGATAAACGAGGGTGACGGCGACTCCGCGCGGTATCCAGATGCGCCCGAGCGTACGCACCATGGGGTTCAGGAGCAGCGCGATCAGTCCGGCCACTACGAAAAGAAAGACGGCGCGAGCGAGCGTGTGAGCAAGCGCCCAGGCGAGAAGCAGAAGTAGCGGCAAGCCGACGAGCTGGATCCAGCGAGGGATCGCGATTTTGGTCGCCCCGTCGGGCATAGGCGGGATCGTAGCGTGCGGGCGACGGACGTCGTTCGGACGGTCGGCGGCGCTCCGACGGAAAAGTCGATCGATGGAGCGATTCTGACCGCGTTGGAGGCGCCTCCCGATTTGATAGCAACACACCCGTCCGGTACGGTGGACCCCATGCCTCACCGTGCAAACGCGCGCCGGCAAAGGCAGCGGCGGGCGCGGCGGCACGAGCCGGTTCGTCACCCGCGGCGGCCCAAGCGCACTTACTGGCAAGCGGCCGGCGGAGTAACTGCGGCGATCGTGGCCCTCGTGCTCATGCTCAGCGCCTGGAGCGGGGGAAGACCTCGCTCGCCGCTGGGGACGACGCCCGCTACCGACGGGCAGTCGCTGGCGAACGAACAGCCGGTTCCGATAGTGGTGGCCCGCGTGGGCGCGCTCTCGATCAAGCTTCCGGTCGCGCGCAGCGCGGTGACGGCGATCGGCTACCACGCCTCGCCCGACACCGTCGCGCTCTCACCCGAGGGAACGCAGGCGAACGAAGGCTTGCTGACGCGCCTCTTCCATCGCATCGTCGGGTCGGGCAACGGCGGCCTCAACTACTACGAGCTGTCGGGCGGGGTGGGCACCGACAACGGCGCGCTCGACATCGGGGCGGCGCCGAAAACCGATGTCTATGCACCGGTGTCCGGCAAGATCGTCCAGATCAGCCCCTACATCGTCAACGGCATATCGATAGGAAACCGGATCGATCTCCGTCCCGACGACGACGCGACCCTGATCGTCTCGATGACGCGGCTCTGGCCCGACCCTCTGCTGGCGATCGGCAAGCTGGTCACCGCGGGCGTGGACAGGGTGGGAAGCGTGGCGGACTTCTCCAAGGTCGAGCGCCAGAAGCTCGCGCGCTACACCCAGGACCAGGGCAACCACGTAACGATCGAGGTTTTCCCGGCCGCGATCTCGATCCTTCCCTAGCGGCAGAGAGGTCGCGATGCGCATCCTTTTCGTGGCAGATGTCTTCGGTGCTCCGGGTCGTCGTGCGCTCGAGCAACGGCTGCCGAGCCTGCGTGCAGAGCTGGCGCTCGACTTCTGCGTCGTCAACGGCGAGAACGCCTCCGACGGAGCCGGCATCACGCCCAAGCACGCCGAGCGCATCCTCGCCGCCGGCGCCGATGTGATCACGCTCGGCAATCACGTCTGGCGCAGGCCCGAGCTCGTCTCCTATCTCGGCCAGAACGAGCGGATCGTTCGTCCGGCCAATCTCTCGCGGCTCTGCCCCGGCCGCGGAGTGAGCGTTCTGCCCGCCGCTGACGGTAGCCCGGTCGCGGTGGTGAATCTGCTCGGAGAGCTGTTCATGAACGTCGCCTACAGTCCCTTCGAAATCGTGGACGAGCTCGTCGGGGAAGCGTCGCGGCAGGCGCCGGTCGTGCTGATCGACTTCCACGCCGAGGCGACGAGCGAGAAGATCGGGCTCGCTCGCTGGCTCGACGGTCGCGTCACCGCGGTCTTCGGCACTCACACGCACGTGCAGACGAACGATGCCCGCGTTCTGCCCGGCGGAACGGCGGCGATCACCGACGCGGGTATGACCGGCCCGCACGACTCCGTGATCGGTGTCAAGGCCGAGCTTGCGATCGAGCGGATGCGCACCGGCATGAGAGTCCGCTTCGAGCCCGCCGAGGGGGACGTGCGCATCGAGGGCGCTCTCGTCGAGTGCGACCGGAACGGCCGCGCTCTCAGCTGCGAGGCGGTCAGGCTTCCGATTGAATAAGCGCCCCTTGCGCGGGCGCCGCCGCCGGGAGCTCCTGCTCACGTCTGAGTGGCTCGGCGAGCATCAGCGCGAAGATGCCGAGCAGAACGACGTCGCGGGCGAGTACCAGCGCGCTCGGTAGCGAGCCGAAGTGAAGCGCGTAGTTCCAGTAGCGGTACGGGAACCAGAGCTGAGTCAGCACGAGCGAGAGCGCGAACAGCGCCGAGGTCGCGAGGCCGCGCCTTCCGAGCACGAGCAGGATGAAGGGGCAGAGCCAGATCAGGTACTGGGGCGAGAGCACCTTCCCGAATGCGACGAAGGCGACAATCGCAGCGGCGCTTGCGCGCACTAGACGCTCGCGGTTGGCCTCGCCCCTGGCGAACCAGGCCCAGACGCCCAGCAAAGCCAAGGCCTGTAGGGCCGTTTGCACCCAGGCCACGACGTCCGAGCCGGAGGAGACCAGGTTCTGCGAGCCCGAGCCGTTCTTCACCGAGGCTGCAAGCCCGAAGACGTGATGCAGCCCCACGAGCACCGCGGCGCCCAGGCTCTCGATCTGCAGCGGCCGGTTGAGCTGGACGGCGAAGGAATGGACGAGCCCGTGCGGGGCCGCGATCGCAAAGGGCGCAAAGCAGGCGGCGAGCACGGCCAGATAGATCCCGAGACAGGAAACCAGCTCCCGTTTGCCGGCCCGCTTCCAAACCCAGACGATGCCGATCGGGAGTAGTACCACGGGGAAGATCTTCGCCGCGGTGGCCGCTCCGAGCAGGCCGAAGCCGATCCAGTCGCGGTCGGTGAGTATCGCCACCAAGGCGGCCAGCGCGATCGCCGTCGGCCAGAGATCGAAGCGAGAGAGAAGCACGGAGCCGAGCAGGAGTGGAGAGACTGCGGCCAGGCCGAGCGAGAGCGCGATTCTCCCGTTCGAGGCGCCGAGTCTGAGCAGGCCGACCGCGAGCAGGGCGATCGCGGCGAGCCCGCAAAGCTCCATCATCAGCTCAAAGTTTCTTCGGTACGCCGAGCGGACACGGTAGGGCCCGACCGTCGCGGCGGACGGCTCGACGCTCGTGCTGTTACCGATGGCGGGAAGGACGAACGCCGGCAGGGCTCCGGGCGGGTATTCGAGCGAGAAGTTCCGATAGGGGACGTTGCCGTCCATGATCCAGTCGCCGTAGTGCTGGTAGAGCGGCGTGTCTACGATCTGGTGCTTGGTGTAGAAGCCGTGGTGAATCGTCGCCCAGGAGGCGAGGAAGAGAACAGCGGCGATCGACCCGACGATCAGGGCCGAGCGCTTTCCGGCTCCGGCGCGCATCAACTCGAGCGACGCCGAGCGTCTACCGGCTCCGGCACGGATCAGCTCACGCAGCGTCTTCAACATCCCTCCTCGCTCGAACGATGGCGCCGCTACCCGCCAGAAGCGCGATCGCGGCAAAGGGGAAGAACCAAACGATATAGGTGTAGAACCAGTACGTCAGCACGAGCTCGAATGCCGCGATCAGAGCGCCGGTGAGAGCGGCGAGCTGGAGTGGCGAGCGGCGGCGGGGGTAGAAGGCCGCGCCGATCGCGGCCAGCAGTACGAGTGCGATCAGCACCTGCTGGACGATATGCAGATCGGGGAGCCCGGCGTGGTACTGGCGCCAGTCCCAAAGCGAGAAGGGCGACTCCCTGTTCAGCTGCCGGGCGATCGTCTTGTCCCAGAACGTCCGCGCCGCATGTAGCGGATTGGGCTCGAGCAACAGCACCGAGAAGGCCGCGACCGTGGTGAGCGCGAACGCCGCGAGGAA
>Ga0182021_10010172_pt1 | contig 11155 bp, 13 predicted proteins | sample 612E3MmetaG_FD_120493 | JGI IMG/M metagenome (GOLD analysis project Ga0182021, IMG submission 120493) | Permafrost microbial communities from Stordalen Mire, Sweden - 612E3M metaG (Illumina Assembly) | ecosystem: Environmental > Terrestrial > Soil > Wetlands > Permafrost | place: Sweden...
CCCGCGTACTCGGCGACATTGGCGAGGGTGACGCCGCCGGACGCCTCGACCAGGACCTGGCGCGTGGCTCCCCGCGGATGGGCGCGCACGAGTCGTACGCACTCCCTCACCTGGTCAGGGGTCATGTTGTCGCACATGACCAGCGTCGCTCCGGCATCGAGCGCCTCGGCCACCTGTTCGATGCGGTCGCACTCGACCTCGACCATGCGACCGGGCCAACGCTCGAGAGCCTTGTGCACCGCCTCGTTGATGGAAAGGCTGCCCAGGTGGTTGTCCTTGATGAGGACCCCGTCGGAGAGGTTGCCGCGATGGTTGACCGCGCCCCCCGCCCTCACCGCCGCCTTCTCGAGCGAACGCAGGCCGGGCGTGGTCTTCCGCGTGTCCCAGATCCTCGTCGCCGGGTTCGCCTCGCGAGCTGCCTCCACGTAGCTGCGGGCCGCGGTCGCGACCCCGGAGAGGTGGCTCAGGAAGTTGAGCGCCGTCCTCTCGGCCGTGAGAAGCGAGCGCAGTCGGCCCTCCACGCGCCCGATCACTACGTCCGGGCCGACCTCGTCCCCGTCGCGCACCAGCCAGGCAACCTGGAGCTCCGGGTCGACCTGCAGGCAGGCTTGCTCGGCACAACCGGTGCCGGCCACGACCCCGGGCACGCGGGCCACGAAAGCGGCGCGGCCGCGTGAACCCTCGGGCAGGAGCATGGCCGACAGGTCGCCCAAGGGAAGGACGTCCTCAGCCAGCGCGATCGCGACGGCGCTGCGAACCGCCGCAACCGGCGGCTGCACGTCGTCTCGCGTCTTGTTCTCCCTCACTAGCCGGCCAACGCCGAACTGGCCGCGCCCGGCTCGCCGCGGCTGCCCGCACCGGGGGGGCGCGGCCCGTGGGAGAGCCTGCACCGGAACTCCGGGGAAATCTCCGGGAAGTCCGAACGCGCGTGGCACCCGCGCGTCTCCTCGCGCTCCGATGCGGCCTCGAGCACCGCCCTGGCAACGTCGGTGAGGTTCCGCAGCTCGGCCGTGGCCCGGTCCACGCCAGAGCCGATCTCCGCGACGACACCGGTGACTGCGCTCGCGGCTTTCTCGAGCGAGGATGCGTCGCGGACGACGCCGGCCCAGTTGGTCATCGCAGCCTGCAACACCCTGCGCTGTGCCTCGGTTCTCTCGGCACCGCCAGCGGATGCCCCGAGCCGCCACGGCGAGCCCCCGAGATCGTGTGACCCGCACGTACACGCGGTCACATGCCGGATCGGGATCTGGGCGCTCGCGTCCCCGCTCGGCGGCGTAGCTTGCGGACGGAGGAGGCCCGCGAGGGCTCCGGTGGGCTCAGGGCCCTCCCGGCCGGAAAGGATCGCGTCGACACAGCGGGCGCCGAAGACCATTCCCTCGAGAAGCGAGTTCGACGCGAGCCGGTTGGCTCCGTGAACTCCCGAGCAGGCGACCTCTCCTGCAGCCCACAGGCCCGAAAGCGCGGTCGCCCCGTCGAGGTCCACGAGGACACCTCCCGACACGTAGTGGGCCGCGGGCGCCACGGGCAGCCAGTCACGAGCAGGGTCGAGCCCGGCCTCGGCCAGCGCGGCAGCGATCGTCGGGAACCTCCGCGCGAAGTCCTCGAGCCCCGTCGCATCCAGCCAGACGTGATCGGCCGCCTCCTCTGAAAGCTTGACTGCGATGGCGCGGCTCACGAGGTCTCGGGGCAAAAGCTCGTCCACGAACCGGTTGCCGGCGCCGTCGCGCAGCACGGCACCGTGGCCCCGGAGCGCCTCGGAGATGAGCGGACGCGGCATCGAAGCGTGGTGGAGGGCGGTCGGGTGGAACTGGACGAACTCCACATCGGTGACCGGGACGCCGGCCCGGAGGGCCATGGCGATTCCATCGCCTGTCGCCTCGGTGGGATTGGTCGTCACCGAATACATCTGTCCTGCGCCCCCGCTTGCGAGCAGCACGTGGGAGGCCTCGATGCGCAGAAGATCGCCCGAGGAGTCGAGAGCGACGACTCCGGTGCATCGGTTCCCGTCGCTCACGAGATCCAGGGCGAACCAGTTCTCCAGGATGGCGGCCGCGCTGTCGCGCACCGCCTCGACAAGAGCCCGCTCCACCTCGGCGCCCGTGGCGGTGCCACCGGCGTGCAACACGCGAGCCGTTGAATGGCCGCCTTCCCTGGCTCTCGAGAGCCGGCCGCCGGGAACCCTGTCGAAGACGGCGCCGAGGGCGATGAGCTCGTGAACACGCTCGGAGCCCTCGTCGACGAGCACCCGGACCGCGGACTGGTCACAAAGGCCCGCCCCGGCGCGAAGCGTGTCGGCGAGATGCAGGTCCGTCGAGTCCTCGTCGCCCGGCAGTACCGCGGCGATGCCACCTTGAGCCCAGCGCGTCGTCGACTGCTCGAGCTCGCCCTTTGTGAGCACACCGACCCGGTTGCCGCCGAGCTGAGCGAGGCGGACGGCGGCTGACAGGCCGGCCACGCCACTGCCGACGACGAGGACGTCGAGACGCTCGACGGCGCTCACTCCGCCAGACCCCGGCCCGGAGTGCGCGACAGCCGAGACGGCCCGAACGTCACGGCCTCACCCCCAGGTTGTCGATCAGGCGCACGCCTCCGAGATCGGCGGCGATCAAGAGCCGAAGCTCGCCGGCGCGCGAAGCGGGCGGCTCGAAGCTCACTGGGTCCACCACCATTGCATAGTCCAATTTGGCCAGCGGCTCTTCGGCAACAACCGAAGCCATCGCCCTTTGCACCTGCTCGATGTCCCAGGCTGCGTCCTTCAGGCATTCTCGCCCGGCCTGGAGTGCTCTGCACAACACTGTCGCCGACTCCCGATCGGCAGGCCCGAGGCGCCGGTTGCGGCTGGAACAGGCAAGGCCGTCGCTCTCGCGTATCGTCGGGCATCCGACGACCTCAGCGTCGAGATCGAGGTCGCGCACGAGGTTGCGCACGACGGCCAGCTGCTGGAAGTCCTTCTCGCCGAAGTACGCCCGGCACTGCCCGCAAATCGCCAGGAGCTTCGTGACAACCGTCGCGACGCCGGCGAAGTGACCCGGGCGCGACGCTCCCTCGAGCCGGTTCGCGAGCGGCCCCGGGTCGACGGTCGTCTCCGGCTCGCCTCGCGGGTACATCTCGACGACGGGGGGGACGAACACAAGCCCGACGCCGCCGTCACGGGCAAGCTCGAGGTCTTGGGCGAGGTTGGACGGGTACCGGGCCAGGTCCTCGGCGGAGGAGAATTGGATCGGGTTGACGAAGATGCTCATCGCCACGAAGTCGCAGTCCGACTCCGCCGCCCGCAGGAGCGAGAGGTGGCCTTCGTGCAACGAGCCCATCGTCGGGACGAACCCGAGCCGAGACCCTCCCGCGCGAGCCTCGGAAGTCGCCTTGCGGAACTCGTCGCGGGTGACGACTACCTCCACGACCCGGTTCCGACGATCCCGGCGAGCTCGGCGTCGACGGCGCGCTCACGGTGCCCTTCGACAGAGCAAGCCCCGGTCGGCTCGGGCGGCTCTGGCAGCTCTGGCAGCTCTGGTAGCTCTGGTAGCTCGGGCAGCTCGGGCGGCTCTGGCAGCTCTGGTAGCTCAGGCGGCTCGGGCAGCTCGGAGGTCGCAAGACGACGTGCGAGAGCCACCCCGGCGTCGTAGCCGGCGAGCTCTGCCGGGTCGACCGCCCGGCGGTGCCGTTCGAGCGTGAACACGTCGCCGCGGGCCGCGGGACCGGTGAGAGCTGCTTTGGGACCCAAGAGCCCGACGTCGTCGAGGGCCCCCCGGGCGAGGGGAAGGAAGGCTTCGAGGGGAAGCCCGATGGAAGCGGCGATGCGCTCCACCTGGCCGAGGAGGGCGACGAGGTGGTTGGAGGCCACGCACGCCGCGGCGTGGTAGAGCGGGCGCGCCTCCGGTGGGATCGCGACGGGCCGGCCGCCGAGAGCGGTCACGATGTCCGTGACGAGCTGGTCCCCGGCGACGGCGAAGTAGCCGCCCGATCGCAGGCGGCCGGCACCGATGAAGGGATCGGGCAGCGTCGAGAGGGGGTGGAGCAAGGCGACCCGTTCGTGTGCTCCGAGCACGTCGAGGCCAAGAGCTCCGGAGCAATGGGCCACGACTGTGCTGGCCTCCGGCCTGATGACCGAGGCGACGGCCGCGATCGCCCGGTCGGGAACCGCGAGGAGCAGCAGGTCCACCCCGGCTGCCGCAGAGCCGATCTCGTCGGCGCGTCCGAGGACGCCTCGAACCTCGATGCCGACGGCTGCCAATGCCCTCGCGAACGACAGACCAGCGCGTCCAGGCCCGATGATGCGAACCGATGTCATTGTGAGCTCTCTTCGTTCCGGCCCTGTCACCAGGTGCCGTTCGTGTCTCAGTTTCCTCCGAGCCTACCAACAATGTGCAGGTCGAGAGACGCCGGATCAGTCTCCGCGAGCGTGGCGCGCCAACGCGCAGGAACACGCTCGGCGTCGAGATCCTCGAGCGGCGCCAGCACGAAGCCCCGCTCGGTCATCCGGGGATGGGGCACGACAAGGTCTGGCTCGCAAACCTTCAGATCACCGACCAAGAGGACGTCGACGTCGAGCGTGCGGGGCCCGTTGCGCACGGTGCGCACCCGGCCTGCGAGTCGTTCGAGCCTCTGCGCCACTTTGAGCAGCTGGCGGGGAGTCAAGCCGGTCTCGAGCCGGACGACGCAGTTGAGGAACCGCTTCTGGCCCACAGGACCGCCGAGAGGCGCTGTCTCGTAGACGGGGGAGACGCTCAGCTCCGCGTCGATGTCGCGCAACTGCTCAACTGCCGCCTCCAGGTAGCCCATGCGGTCGCCCATGTTCGAGCCGAGGCCCAGGTAGGCCTGCACGGTCACGAGGGGGCGGCGTGCTCGCGTCGCAGACGGACGCCGGCTGACGCCATGTCGGCCGCCACGGGAGGCCTGAGCTTGCGCACCGACACGGCCACGGCCCGGACCCCCGGGATCTCGAGGATCCCCGCAGCGATTGCCTCGGCCAGCGCCTCCAGCAGCCGATAGCGATGGTTGCCGACTATCCCCATGGCCGTGTCCACGACGAGGGAGTAGTTGACGGTCTTTTCCAGGTCGTCGTCCCGAGCCGCCTCGCGAAGCTCGGCCTCGACGTCCAGATCGACCTCGAAGGGTTGCGCAGTATCCTGCTCGCCCTCGAGCGCGCCGTGACGCCCGAGCACTCGAAGTCCGCGTAGCTCGATGCGGTCGGTCATCTACGACGCGCCGGCAACCAGTCCTCACCCTCGCCGGCGGGCCCCGGCACCGCGCTGGGGGCGACCTCGTCCGTGGCGGGGAGGGAAGGCCCGCCGGGGTCGCCCACGGCCGCCGCGTCCTCGCTCTCCGGCTCACGCGACGCTTCCGCCGCCCCGACAACCTCTTGCCCGGGATCCTCGGCTCCGGCTCCGGAGGCAATGTCGGCTCCGTCTGACCCGGCCACGGGCTCGTCGACATCGCCCCCGGACTCGACCGCGACCTCCGACTCGACCGGCGCCGCCGAGTCGACCGCGGGCACGTCGTCCACCGCCGCAACGATCATCCGGCCGACCGTCCCCATCTGGCGGCGCAGCAGCTGCTCCATCGCCGTGATGGCTCGCGGCCCGTCAGGGAGGATCTCGCTCCAGAGCAGGTAGCCGGCGGCGACGCCCATGACGCAGTCGCCGAGCTCTTCTTGATGGAGCAGAAGACGCTCACCGCCGCGCAACCAGCGGTGCACCGACGGGTAGAGCTTGGCGAGGATGTTGGGCGTCTCCGAGGCGGGGGGCATTGGGAAACGGGACCACTCGAGGCCGAGCTCCTCATAAGCGTGGAGATTGTGCGTCGAACCGAGGAGAGACACGACCCTGGTGAAGCCCTGCGCGCGAAGCCACAGCAGCTCTTCCTGGCGCCGAACCTTGCGGTGGTTGGGCGCGTAGCCCCCCGGCCGCTCGCTGACGGCGAGGTGGTCCTTGATGATCCAGCAGAAGTTCCTCGGGACGATCCCGGCCGCCCAGCGCCCTCTCATGCCGCCGCCTCGCGGAGAAGACGAGCCGCCTGTGCCGTGGCTGCGACGTCATGGACCCTGACCAGCGCCGCGCCGCAGGCCATCGCCCACACCGCCGAGGCGAGCGAGCCCTCCAGGCGGGCTCCGGACGCGAGCAGCGGAACCTCTCCCACGCGGCCGTCGCTGGATCCGCCCGCGCCCAGATGACCTATGAAGCTCTTGCGACTAGTCCCCACGAGCACCGGGACCCCTGTCGCGACGAGCTTCGGAAGGGCAGCAAGGAGCTGCAGATTGTGGCGGACCGTCTTGCCGAAGCCGATCCCCGGATCGATGTAGATCTCCTCGACACCCGCCGCGCGGGCCTCCCGCACGCGCTCGTCGAGGAACCTGCTCACCTCGGCGACGACGTCGTCGTAGTGGGGGTTGCGCTGCATATCGGCGGGAGTCCCTTTGCAGTGCATCGCCACGAAGCCGGCGCCGTGATCGGCGGCGACGGAGGCGAGGCTTGACGAGACGTCGTTCACGAGCGTCGCTCCGGCAGAAAGGGCGGCGTGGGCCACGGAAGCCTTGCTCGTGTCGACCGAGACGCGAACCTCCGCGGCAAGCGCCTCTATGACGGGCACGACCCGGCGCAGCTCCTCGTCGGCTGTGACGGCGGTCGCGCCGGGTCGGGTCGACTCGCCACCGACGTCGACCACGTCCGCTCCCTCGGCCACCATCTCGCGCCCGCGCCGCACCGCGGCGTCGTAGTCCAGGTAGAGGCCGCCGTCGGAGAACGAATCGGATGTGACGTTGAGGACGCCCATCACAAGGGGGAACACACCCCAAGAGTAGAGAGGTTCAGAGCCCTCTGCCTCGCACATGCTCCATGGCTTCGGAGCGGGTCCTCGGGTCGCTGCGGAACAGTCCCCGCACCGCGGAGGTGACCGTGACGGTCCCGGGCTTGCGCACGCCTCGCATCGACATGCACAGGTGCTCGGCCTCGATGACGACCAGCACGCCTCGCGGAGCGAGGGCCTTTTCGATGGCGTCGGCGATCTGGGTCGTCATGCGCTCTTGCACCTGCAGGCGGCCTGCGGCCGCGTCCACCACGCGTGCCAGCTTGGAAAGACCGGTGATCCGCCCGTCCTTGCTGGGGATGTAGGCCACATGCGCTCTGCCGAGGAACGGCACGAGGTGGTGCTCGCAAAGCGACGCGAAGGGTATGTCGCGCACCATGACCATCTCGTCGTGCTCGGCGGCGAAGGTGACGGTGAGGAACCTCGCCGGGTCCTCCCGAGCGTGGCCGAACAGCTCGGCGTACATCGCCGCCATCCGCTCCGGCGTGCGCACGAGGCCATCGCGGTCGGGGTCCTCCCCGATGGCGGTGAGGAGCTCGCGGATCGCCCTTATGACCCGCTCGCGATCGACTCCCCCGTCCTCGTCGGAGTCAGGCCCGGGTACGGTCTCGGTGTCGCTCATGAGTTGATGCCCCGGGGCGCAAAAGTCCCCCCGAACCGAAGGTTCACACGGGTTCCCCGGCGGTGTACACACGGATGTCGGGAAGGTTCCGATAACGCTCGGCGACGTCGAGGCCGTAGCCGACCACGAACTCGGGCTCGATGTAGAACCCGACGTAGGCGACCTCGAGATGGGGCCGAGGGGCCACGGCACGCTTCACGAGGAGCGAACAGACGGCCAGGCTCTCCGGCCCGCGCGCCAGAAGACTGTTCCGCAGGTAGGACAGCGTGAGCCCGCTGTCGAGGATGTCCTCGACGATCAGGACGTGACGACCGGTGAGGTCGATGTCGAGGTCCTTCAGGATCCGCACGACGCCGCTCGTCTTCGTCGCCGTTCCGTAGGAGGACACGGCCATGAAGTCGAGCTCGAGCGGCAGCCCGATCTTGCGGGCGAGGTCCGCGAGGAAGATGAAGGCGCCCTTGAGGACTCCGACCAGAAGGGGCGGACGACCGGCGTAGTCCCTCGTGATGGCCTGGCCGAGCTCCGCGACCCGTTGGGCGATCTGCTCGACGGAGAGCACGACGCGCCCGAGAGCCGGGTCAGCATCCCAGACGCTCATGACACCGGACGAGTCGCCTGATAGGCCCGAGCTCGCGGTGACAGCCCGGTCATCGACAGAATCGCCCATCGGGGCCGACACTAATGGTTCCCGGTCAGCTCCGTTGGGCTCGGCCGGTCGAGGTATCGGACGCCTCACCTAGGCCGTCCGACCCGCACACGTCTTCCCGCGATGCGCCGGCGTCTCGTCCCGGCGGCGCTTCGAGGCGCAAGACGCCCTTGGAGCGGCGGACGCTCCTGCCCGCGCCGATGTCGGTCCCGGGAGCCGCTCCGGCGGCCACCGCCAACACCCTCTCGACGGTCGCCAAGTCAGGCGGGTGGCCCTCGCGCAACCACTCACGCACCGCCCGGCGGGCGAGCGGGCCCGGGGCGTTGGCCAGCCGCCTGGCATCGGCCGGGTCGATCGCCTCCGCAAGCTCTCCCAAGAGCGCGGCGTCCTCTGCCAGCAGCCTCGCCTGGCGGGCGAGGATGGGGACGACGTCACGGCCCGCCAGCTCGCACAGCATCGGCAACAGCTCGTGGCGGACCCGGTTGCGCAGATAGGCAGGGTCGCTGTTCGTGAGGTCGGTCACGGGGCGCAGCCCGAGCACCGAGCACAGCGAATGCGTCTCGGCCCGGCGCAGGCCGAGGATCGGATGCTGCGGCCCGGGACGCATCGCCCCGAGGCCGTCCGTGGAGGCACCGCGGAGCAGGTTGAGAAGCACGGTCTCCGCCTGGTCGTCGGCGGTATGACCCGTGGCTGCGCCGGGCGGCAGCGTCCCAAGCCGGGCGTCTCGCGCCCGCGCCTCCAGGTTCGGTCCAGGAACGATCTTCACCCGGTGCACGATCACTTCGACACCCAGCGCGGCGGCCGCGTGGACCACGGCCTGGACGTCCAGTTCGGACCCGTCGCGCAGGCCGTGATCGACGTGGTGAGCGACCGCAGAGCAGTCGGCGGCCACCGCCAGCACGAGAAGGGCGAGCGAGTCCGCCCCCCCGGACACCGCGCATGGCACAGGTTCGCCGGGCTCGGGGAACGAGCACCGCCCGATCAGGGGAGCCGCCGCCTCGAAGAGCTTCTCCCGGAAGGGAAGGCTCACCCCGGCTCGAGAGCCGGACCCCGCACGCGTGACACCCAGTGCTCCGGCGACTGTATCTCCGCGGCACTGGGGAGGTTCTCGGGACGCTCCCACGCGAGCGCGAGAAGCCCGGGGCCGCCGTTGCGCTCGATCTCCCGTACGAAACGCTCCCCATCGGCGTACTGACGCAGCTTTGCCTCGAGGCCGATCAACTGCTGGAAGAACTTCGTGAGCCCGCTCGCCGACTCGCGTCGCGTGTGAAGGACCTGCGAGAAATGAGCCGCGCTCGGGAGCAGATTCGCTGCCGCCCGGTCCATGGTGACGTCGCCATGACCCTCCAGGAGACTCATCATCCCCTGGATCGACCGCAACGTGTCCAGCTGCTCGGGCGAGGCGAGCGCCCCGACAAGGCCCGACTCGGCCAGAGGGTTCCGTCCGTAGCGGATGTCGACGGCCATGCGCCCGAGCGCCTCGATCAGCTGGCGAGGGTCGGGGGACGCGATGGCGATGCTGCGCTCGACGAGCTCGAGAAAATACGAGCGCAGCCAGGCGACACCGGTGAACTGGGCCCTGTGGGTCAGCTCGTGCAGAGCTATCCAGAGCCGGAACTCCCGGGGATTGAAGCCGTGACGGCGCTCGAGGGAGACGATGTTCGGCCCCACGAAGTACACGGCGTCCTGAGCGGCGTCACCCTCGGTGAAGAGCAGGTCGTACTGGCCGAGCACCCGCCCCGACATCCATCCGAGCACCACGCCCATCTCGGCGCCGGCGGCGACCCTGCCCACCGGTCCGAGAAGACCCGGGAGACTTCGGCCGCTCCTGCCGGCCCGCTCGAGAACCGGGCCAAGCAACCGGCGGAACGACGAGATGTTGGCGTGGATCCACTCTTCCCGGGTGGCGACCTGTGCCTTGGCAGGCCCGACCAGCGAACGCAAGCCCGTGGACTGCTCGACGAGGTCCTCGGCCTGGGCGGTGACCTCCTGGAAGTCGGTGACGAGCCCCCGGAGCGTGGCCCAGTCAATCGGAACCTCGCCCCGCCCCGCTACCTTCCCGGCGACCTGCTCGGCCACGTCCCACGCGACCGGCTCAGATGGCGACGTCATCTCCGCATCGTAGGCGCCTCGGCGCCGAGAACACCTGCGGTCAGAGCTCGGCTCTCCCGGCGGTGCCGCCGGTCTTCATCCTCTGCTTGTGCTCGTGGTCGATCGCGACGGCTATCCGGGTCCGGAGCCCGTCCGGGACCTGATCGCGGCACTTGTCGGCGATGAGCTTGCGCAGGTCGGCTTCGAAACCGAAAGCCCGCAAGCAAGGGGCACAGCGGTCGAGATGTCGCTCGATCGTGTGACGTAGCTCAGGAGTCATCTCCTCATCGAGGAAGTGGTAGACGCGATGCAGCGCTTCCCGGCAATCAATGCTCGAATCGTCAATCTCGCCGTTCATCCCAGCTCCATCCGACATGTCAGCCCTACCGAGCCGCGACGAGACCCCGCGCCACTCCAAAATCGTGCAACGCCTTTTCGAGCGCCCTTCTTCCGCGATGGAGCCGGCTCATCACCGTTCCGATCGGCACGTCCATGATGTCCGCTATCTCCTTGTAGGAGAAACCTTCCACATCGGCGAGGAGAACCGTCATGCGGAAGTTCTCCGGAAGCGACTCCAAGGCGGCTTTAACCTCGTCATCTGTGATCCACGAAAGAGCTTCGTCCTCCGCGCTGCGGCCGATCCCCTCTTCCCTGGCGCCCATGCGGCGGAAGAGGTAGAGCTCCTCGACGTCGTCGAGCTCGGTCTCCTCCGGGCGCCGTGCACGCGCCCGGTAGGTGTTGATGAAGGTGTTGGTCAGGATTCGGTACAGCCACGCCTTCAAGTTCGTGCCCGCCTCGAAGCCGCCGTAGCCGCGATAGGCCTTCAGGTAGGTCTCCTGCACCAGGTCCTGGGCATCCGAAGGATTGCGTGTCATCCGGAGCGCGGCGGTGTAGAGCGATCCCATGAAGTCGGTGGTGTCGTCCGCGAACGCCTCCTGGTCAGCCACGAAGGCACCCTAGCGCCCGGTTGTGTCGGGCTGGAAGCAGGCCCCTAA
>Ga0182021_10010173_pt1 | contig 11155 bp, 5 predicted proteins | sample 612E3MmetaG_FD_120493 | JGI IMG/M metagenome (GOLD analysis project Ga0182021, IMG submission 120493) | Permafrost microbial communities from Stordalen Mire, Sweden - 612E3M metaG (Illumina Assembly) | ecosystem: Environmental > Terrestrial > Soil > Wetlands > Permafrost | place: Sweden...
GGAGACGCTGGTGGCGTCGGTCGGCCTGACCAATACGGGTGAGCGTGCCGGTGAGGAGACGGTGCAGTTGTATCTGAGCCAGCCGGTGGCCAGTGTGACGCGCAGCGTGGAGGATCTGCGGGGGTTCCAAAAAGTGCGCTTGCAGCGGGGCGAGACCAAGGAAGTGGCGTTCCGCATCACTCCAGAAGATCTGAAATTCTATAATAGCAAACTGGAATACGATTGGGAACCGGGGGAATTCGTGATCCGGATCGGCGGCAGCTCAACAAGTCAGGTGAAGCCGGCGACCGTGCGCTGGAGCAAGAAGGCAGTTCCGGCGAAGACTCAGTAAGCGAGCCGTCCAATTAAATCTGTCATCCTTGGCCTTGGGATCGTTTCGACGCCAGAACCTCAAGATAAGAGCCGAGTGCGGTAACGCCGCCTGCTCGGATCTGTGCGGGGAGCCGGAGGCAACTCCGGTCCCTACCGCGACCTAAGAATCTCTATAACCTTACCTCCACAATATTTTCCTGCCGATCCAGCATGGCCAAAAATTGCTCAGCTGAAATCACTGCTCCGCCCTTGCGGTATTTGTTTTCTTCATACTTGAACTGAATGGCGTTGCCATTAATGGAAACAGCTTTGGGGCTGAAATTACCTTCCTTGACAGCATAATTGAACGTCACAGCATGATCCAATAAATCCAGTGAGGCGGACAAACCATCCAGGGAATGCGGCATGACAGGATCGACGATGATCTTCCCGAATACAATCCGCAAGCCAAGTAATCGCGAAACGACCAGGCCGATATAAACACCAGGCCCGCTGGAATACACCCGCCATCCGCCTCTAAGCGTGATCTTGCCGGTTTGTATTTCTTCGTAATGTTCATCCGCCTCATAACGGTTCCTGAAGGTAACATCCGAACTGCTGTAATAGCAATTTGACTGGCGGATATCCCCGCAGGGGACAATATCCCTGTACCCCACCGGGATGGCCTGGCGGAGGGCTTTCATGAAGGCATCCGCCCTGCCTGTACGGGCCTGTGACTCTGCATAACGGATATGCTCATGCACGTACATCAGGCCAATCTCGCGGCCAAAGAAGGTGCTGCTTTCCGCCCTCTGGAAAATGGTTTGGATACCTCCTTTGTACCTTAGCGGATGGTCCATAAGGCGGGCGCCGTCAGGGCCTTTCAGATGCTGTTCAATAAGATCCTGGTGATGCTGCGCCTGTTCGCTAGTGAATATCTCACTGATGATGCCACGGTTCATTGGCAAGATACTGTACTGAATCCCGGTTGTGGTATCACTTGGGTGTAGCAGTACGCTGATGCTACGGTCGTCTTCAACCAGGCCATATCCCGCAACGACGCCATCCTTGACCAGGTATTTGTTGAAATCAGCTTTGATGTTTTCACAGATTTCTTTCAGTTCCCCGGCTTTTCTTGTATTACCGGTCTGTTCATATACCAATTGATATTGAGAAAAGGCCTCGTAATTCATCTCGACTGTCCAGCTTGAGATCATTCGTTGTGCTAATTCCTTACTGACCGGCTGCAGGGAATCATTCCAGTCACCGCCGCCAAAGGGCACAAATGCAGTGCTCGGAATGAATGAATCAACGATCATTTTAATAAGCCGGTCAACATGCTCGCTGAGCGGCGTCTGCTCAGCCTGGGCAGGACCTTTTTCATGATAATAAGGAAGGACCTCGTCCAGAATTGTCAGGTCGCCGGTAACTTTGACATAGTTGCTGAGGGCAATGATGCACCAGTAAAAAACATCGCCATGGGAGCTGTCAGCCCGGATATTCGAGTAGCTGTCGAACATCCACCATTGCGGCCACCCGCCATCCGGGTTCTGGTTTGAGAATATGATGCACAACACTTGCCTGGCTTCATCATACTTTTCAAGGGTCAACAACAGGTCAAGCGGCCCCTGGGACACATCGCGTGTGCCCCAGGCGGCCCCGCTGAATTGCTCCAGCCCGTAAGGGGTCAGAAAATGGGTGGTGGCATTCATGCCATACCAGGGCAGGATCTCCTGAATGGCTGCGATGTCCTCCTGGCTTCCTTGCAGGGAAAGGTTCAAACTCAAGTCTTTCCAGGAAGACCGTGCATCCTGGCAATCTGAGAGCCACTGACGATCAGGATCTTCAAATCTAACTGCATCGGCAGCAGAATGCACTTCACCGATGAAACTCATGCAGAAATCTGCGGTTTCACGGACATCGAGGACGAACAAACAGCCTCCCTGGCCGTTATGGTGCGGATATAGCGCTTCGTCGCCACAAGTCCGGTAATCAGAACCGATGCTGCTTATCAAAATCCTGAATCGTGCATCCGGAAATTTGCCTGCGATCATGCTGTCTGTCCTGGGCTTGGCCATATACTCACCGGCTTGGCTCCCGGCGTAAATGGTCCAGCCGTCAAGAGCATCAAAATCATGAGTAATGAGCAAATTCACTTTATTTCCACTGATCACTTTAAAGTCCATATTGACCTGCGGAGCAGCTTTAGAGGTCCAGGAACGGACCTGGAAGCAGTAATTGCCGTGTTTATAAATCCACCGGCAGTGATTCAGGCCCATCTCGAAAGCAGAGGGAACTCCAAGCAAATAGCACCTTCCATCCACCTCCACAAAGATCCGCTGACCCGTTTCCGGGGCAAGATTGAACGGGCTGGTGCAGACCGATAGCAGCACATTGAAATTGGTATTGCCCTGTGTGATATGTGAATTGAAAACCCCAAATGCAAAGGAGGTGGTGGACATAATGCTTTCATCAGGCACATACCCGGCCCGGGCTTGCATAATGTGCGCATGCGGCCGGTCAGCCATTACCTCTTTAGCCCGCAGCACGACATGGTTGTTTTGTACGCTGAAGAATGACAACAACCGGCCATCTTCATCTTCGCAATGGCGCCTTTCCTTATCAAAAAAGCGGTTAAGCTCATCATCATTCAAATCATCCACCGGTAAGAAAGGAGTTGTATTGAATAAATTCCTTGCCGGGGGAATCAGGTCATTCGCATGCTGAGACGGTGTCTCATCATTGCATTCGAGCATCAGGCTGGGTAAGCGGTTAAGATCATCCTCTGATGTGGCCTGTGGATGATCCGGCAGATACGTACCAACAAAAACACTGTTATGAGACCCGCCTACGGCCAGGCTGAAGGGTTTTTCCTGCAAGGCAAATACCGAAGATTCCCCGGCATAATCACCACCCAGGTTATCTGCAAGCAGCCCTTCCGGGATGCCTGTTTCCCGGTATGTCTTGCCATAAAACTGCATGCCGTCGACACTACCTGCCACTGCTGTGTCTTTGCATGCCATCATAAACCAGGGATGGCCGGTTGATTCCTTCATGTTCTGACGGCAGCATGCCACGGCACCAAAGATTTTATCTTCGAGGATGCGGCGCTCCAGATACTGGCTCACATAGTATTCGTTGATCAACCCGGCAGTCACCGGCTTCAGCCCGGCGTCCTGCACGTAAATCAGATCCAGTTCAACAGGATTGTCAGACAGATTTGTGATATCAACGCTCCACTGCCAGCTCAGGCTGTTCTTTGACAGTTGCAGCACGCAGGTGTAATCAAGACCGGCCCAGCTTCCCCTGGCAATAAAAGCATTACCGGCCATTTTAAAAAGGCTGTTACCTTCCGGGCCTAGAAGAGCGGTAAATTCAAATGTGTTTTTTCTTTTCCTCAGGTAGAGGTTCGTACCTGGTTTTGAAAAAGGAGTTCCAGCTTTGAGGCTTATCCTGATAGGATCAGCCACTATGCTCTTCAGAGAGCCATTTGTAAGGAATTCAAAGGATAGACCAAGAGAATTCTTAAGAGTCATATTGTTGCTCAAAGACATCTTCTTCTACTCTTTCAAAGCGATTGGTAATGCTAGTGTAGTATGAGTCTTCCGTGTTATTCTGTGATCCCGCTGTGTAACCCTGTGAAACTTATACATAATTGTTACACAGAGGTTCACAGAGTGACTTGTCATGATATTATCTTGATACTTATGGGTATTTCTTCCTTGTGTTTGTGACTGTATATGAATGTGATGCGTTTGTCGTCACGAACCATGTTTACAGGATCGCCATAAATTGTCGCAGATTTGATCTTATCAACTTTAGTACCCTCAAAAACGATCTCCCCAGCCAGGTCTCGATCTCCGTGCAGGGTGATCTGCAGCTGGCCGTTATTCCCTGCGACACGGAGAATATCCGAGGTACTATGCAGTATCTTAATGCCATCAGAAACCTGCATGCACACAGGGGTCAATACGCCGTAAAGGGCCGGCCATATTATGCGGTCCTGCGCGTATGGTATATTGATGGCCTCCCCGCTTTCAGGATGCGTATAGGTGACTTTGCCATCCTGTTCTTCGTTGTAATAGTTCCCAATGAAGAGAAGTGCAGCATGATCACCCGTAAAGCGCTCCCTGACTGCTATATTGTCATTGGATGCTGATGCCTGCCTGAGCTTTGAACCTGATTTCGTCAGGATGGCTTCATACACTGCTTTATGCCCTTCAGTGTCGAACCCGAGCCACGTTCCAAGGTGAATGATGGAGCCGCTGCCAAGGGTTTTTGTGAATCCGCACGCGGAACCGCGAATCGTTCTTGCGATGACCTCTGCACCGGCGAGCGAAGGCTCATCATAAATAATCTGCGGATTGGCACACTTAATGTCCTTCAAGTCATACACATCGATCAGCGGAGAATCGATGATCTCTGTTCCGGATGGCTTTACTAAGATGGCATCTCGTATGATGGTGCAAGGCTTTTGCGACATCTCGCGGTCAGGCAGATACGGAAACATAACTAACATGCCGCCGGCCTTGGTATAATCAACTAGGGTCTGTTGATCCCCGGCATTCATTTCATCGGTGCTGAACGCCCAAACCTGCTTGTATTTGCCTAATGTTTCAGCAGTGGCCTGGCACAGGTCCACCATATCATAATCAATGTTGAGCACCTGGAGCACTTTCAGCAAGCCGTCGAAATAGGCCGGCCTGCGGATGGCTGAAGGGTTGTATAGAAGCTCGCTTGCTCCTGTTTCAGGTCTCTCCAGTTCGGTGGCATAATAAGGCGGATAGAAGAGGACGCAGACCTCTGCCTTACATTTTGCCTCAACGATCAGGTTTTCGGAAGTTTTAACGATTTTGCTCATCCGTTCAATCAGGGGGAAAGCGCTGGTGCGCTCGCCTTCCGGCGTCAACGGGTTGAACCAGTAGAACGTTTCCCCGGAATAGCCCCTGTGCCTTGGGTTTCGCCCCTGTGAGAACATGTAATAATTCCAGCCGGTCAGTCCGTGGGCGATGCTTGCTTTGTAGAAAAGTTCCATCTCACGGGGGTTCGTCACCACGTGGTATTCCCGGGAGCCGCACTGGAGCTCGGCGGCAAACAACGGCTTGTTCCCCTGCATGGCAAAAGTGATGTCATTTATGATCCGATCATCGTGCATGTTGCGGTGTGAAAGGAATTCCGGGATATGATCGACGCCGAACATGATCTCGCTCTTATCCCCGAAGAGATCTTGGTACATGGTGATATTGACCGGGAATTCATAGCCGCTTCCATAGATCCAGCCCGGAAGATTATGATAAAACGGAACCGTCACCCCCCTGTCCCTGGCCATGCCGGTCAGCATTCTTAAATAATCGCCATAGTAGGTTCTCCAGAAAGAGTGCCATTCGTAATCACGGCCGCGGTCACCCTTTGAGGCATAAGGAAGCCTGCCGTCAGGGGGAAGTTCTACGTGGGCAAAGTCCGGGTAAACTGTTCCCCAGAGGCCGTTCATTTCTGTAATATTTTTTAATTTGATTGACAAGTATGAAATGAAACGGGCCCTGACATTTTCAGAATAGTCTCCCTGGTGCGCCAGCCATGAGAATACACCGATCTCATTACAGATCTGCATCATGATAATCGGACCGCCGGCCGATATTTCGCCATTGCTGATCAAGGGCATGACCTGGTCATACCAACGCGTTACCTTCTCCAGGAATGTTGGGTTGAACAGGCTGACGCCGTCGCTTGGCACGGTCTCACCCTTGCTGTTGCGCATCTTGACTTCCTCCCGGTATTGATCCATGAACCAGTCCGGCAGCCCCGCTCCACGGGTCTCGGCCAGGATAAACGGCCCCGGTTTGACGATGCAGGTCAATCCATTGGCTTGGCATCGCTGCAGCCAGCCTTCGAGGTCGCGTTCCGGGCATGAGGTCCCGTCAAAATCAAAAACGCCTTCCTCTGATTCGTGCCATGCCCAAGGGACATAACTGCTGACGGCGGTTAAACCGGCCTCCCTGGCTGCTTCCAAATGCTTGTCCCAAAGTTCTCGTCTGACCCTGAAATAATGGATCTCCCCTGAATTGAGAAATACTTTCTTGTTATTTAAATAGAAATTGCTTTCCTTAATATTGAATGTCATTCTTTTGGTTGTACATTTTTATTGCCAAGCGTCACAGTCCGCAGGATATACCCGCGGCCTGGCTTAAACAGTCGCTGATCCCGTTGCCTGGTTGGCCTCTTTTGAACGTTCCTCATTACGTTGGCTTAAAAGATTTTTGATCTCCTGTGACCGTTTTTCAGTCAACGAGTAACGGAGGAGAAAGAAGATGGAAAAGATGCCCAATAACAATGGCAGCCCGATCTCGACCACCCGCATCATCAAAAGAGTATAAGGTGTTTGTTTTGTCAGCGGTAAAATGTCCTTTTCTATTGTTGTAAGCTCATTGTCCAGGATATGCAGGGATGACGCTGCATTCAGGCTGGCAAGCTGATTATTTAATGTGGTGATGTTTTTGATGATCTCCTGATAATGCTCTACACTGCTTTTACTTTCCTTTGATTTGGATTCCAGATGCGACATAAGCTCAAATGAATACATCCGGGCTTTTTCAAACCTGCTTTGAAGTGTCAGGCGAATGGCTTCTGCCACAGTGGCTTTGACCTGGGAGTCTTGGGCCTGGGGCCCTAGGTTCTGCAAACGCAATCGTAACTCTTCCAGTCCGCCTGCCGTCGCCTTTATCGTGGACAATGCATTCAGCAACCTGTCGCGCTCACGGTTTTGGTATTCAGTAACAGATTCCCTAGACTGTCCCTGTTGTTTTACAGATTTCTTTTCCAGGTAGCTCACATATTCCTTTGCCTCGTCGAGTGCTTCAGTGACCTGCGTTTTGGTTTTCCCTAGCAACTGCGTGTTGGTGCCGCTGAAAGCCTGACCACCTGCCCAGGACTGAATCTCGCTGCGGATTTCCCTGATAATCCCCGAGATACTATCGACTTTTGTAACCTGGATTTCGTCAAACGCAGTCAATACGATCAGTGCGCCGGCGACAAAGCTGGCAAATGCAGTTCCCAATTTAATCAACCACCAGAATATAGAGTAGTAACTTCCCTCAGCGCGATAACCCGTCTTTAATTCATCTTCATCACAAATATCGCCTACCATAGAAGATCCAAGTGTGAAGAAAAACAGCATCCCGGCGGAAAGCAGAACGGTGGGGATAATGATCAGGTAGGGGAAGTTAGGGTTGTAGCAGACAATCTTGGAGAGCTGTGCCAGGCTCATGAGTAAAATCGAAATCGCAAGGGTATTCCGTTTGCCCAATTTCGGGCTGATCCAGTTCAGTAGAAAAACGGCCAGTAGTCCGGTGATGGCCCAGATGGTGCCGTTGATTCCGAGCAGATAAGCGCCCGCAACTTTGTTGCCCGCGAAAACATAAAATATAGGGATGTATGACCCGAGAAGCTGGACGAAATTGAACCCCATGGCCAGGGTGAAAACTGTCAGGGTCAGCATAACAAAGTTCCTGTTGCCGGCGGTGCGTTTCATATCCTTCCAGAAGGGGGTTCTTTCATGCTTTGCAGCTTTTAGGAATCCCGGCTCGCGCAATGTGAAAGACCACCAGAAAGAGAGCGGGATGATCAAAGCCGCGACCATGATGGACACATAGCGCATGCCATCGGCTTCGTTTCCTGTGCCTTTGAAAAGCTTCATATTGGCGAGGGCAAAAAGCCAGGGTGTGCTCATGGCAAAAAGATTGCCGACAAAACTCTTGGCACTGAAAAGGCGAGTGCGTTCATGGTAGTCAGTGGTCATCTCCATGCCCAGGGCGCCATGAGGGATCTCAAAAATATTACAGGCAGTGAAAAATAACAGGAGGGAGAAAAGAATATAAACCAGCTGAAACGCCTGGAAGCCTGTTTCTGACGGGAACCAGACCCGCACCCTATCACCTTTGGGGATCCACCACATGACCACAAAAAAGACAGCAACCAGTATACCTCCTATCAGCAGGTACGGACGCCGGCGCCCCCAACGGGTCCTTGTATTATCGGAAACGTGACCGATAATGGGATCAGAAAGCGCATCCCACAAACGCGGGATGATCAAGATTACGCCCAGCCAGAAGGCACTCAGCCCCAGGCTTATATTTCCCATCAAACCAACGAGTATGCCGGCAATGTTGAAGAGGGCAATGGGAATAATGCCCCCGGCACCATAGGCAGCTAATTGTGAAAAATGAATACGGTCTTCCAGTTTTGTTTTGTGAACCGCAGTTATTTCCTCTTCTATCATAATTGAGCGGCAAAGTTAACTCCCGGCTGAAAAAAGCGAAGTCACGTCACCCTTATCGAACCCGAGCAGCGATTCGGGCGCGGTGGCGGCGTGCGCAGAAAACGCGAGCACGAACGAGATGGCGAGAGTCCAGCGGGAATTCAGTTTCATCAGGATGGTCAGTTTGAGAGGAATTTTTCGTCCTTGAGCATCGGGAGAACTTTTTGGGCGATCGGATCTGCGGCGAAATGCTTCTGAACACACTGGTCGCCCAGGTAATTCGCGAGCGCGAGAAACATCATTCCCTGGTCAAGCACGAGGTATTTATAGGCGACTTCGCCGGAAACGGGGTCGACGGCGTCGTAGAATCCATACTGGCCGTAGATGTCATATTTCTCGATCAGATTGCGAAGGTTCGAAGTGGCTTCGGCGGGTGTGACATAGAGGGCGAGCGCGGTCACGTGCGGCGTGACGACTCCCGCCTTATAGCCGCGAACGCCGAGCACTTTCACGCCATATTCCGAGTAGCTGTTGGTGGCCGTCATGGAGCAGGGCGACATCCCCCAAACGGGATATTTCAACGTTTCAAGGGCGTAGCGGCGCTGGATCACCGCGTGGATCACGTCGTTGGTTCCGACGTTTTCGGGTCCGTATTGCTTTTCGTCGATGATGACAGTCGGCATCAGTGCCTCGAAAAGACTGCCGCCCCAGCTTGGAACATATTTGAGACCGTTCCATTCGTACCAGCCGCCGATCGTTTCGTGTCCGCGCACGGTTTTCGCCTTGCGCTCACGTGGCGTGAGCGATTGCCAGTCCGCGTCGGATGGGAATGTTCGCAGGAGCTGGAACCAGTGTTCCTCGGGAACATCGCCCTTGCCGATGGCGATCATGCTGCCGGCGCGCGACTCCGTGTAGAGCAGGCCATAAGTATATTCTGCGCGACAATTCATGTGGACGTAAAAGCCATGGTTCATCGCTTGTTCGACATCATCGTAAAAGAACTTGTAGTTACCGCGATCGATAAGTGTTGTACAGCGCGGGCTCAATTCCGGAAAAGCCTGGCGCACCACCATGACTCCCGACGTCAGCCACGCGTTGTCGACGAACGAAATGAAGTTGCTCGTGCGCTCCTTCGTCGTCGTGTCGTAATAGTTATAGAGAAACCCTTCGTATGATTCCATTCCCTCGATCGAGTCGAGCGTGTGGCGCAGGCGTTCGAGAGCTTCGTCGCGCATGATCAGCTTAAGATCACAGGCGGCCGTGACCGACAGAAGGTAGATGCCGATGTCGGTAACGTTCGAGTAATCGCCGGCGCGGCTTTCCGCGGGATCGACCGAGTTGTTGCCGAAGCGCACCTGGTCGAGAGGCAGCCAATGCTCCCTGTCACAGAGCGAATCGATGCCTGTCCAGGTATCGCGCGCGACACGCAACAGAAATTCTCGATCATCCTTCGGAAACGAGGATTTGTCCGCGAGCAGGGTGGCGGGCCATCCTGCGAGGCGCTGAATGACGAACGGCTGGGCCGCGACCTCTCCTCCATGGGCCTGTTCCCATGCGCGTTTCTTCGGAACGGGCACGGGATCGCGGATGGACGGGCCGGGATCGCCGGTTTTGACGAAGGCGATGTCGTCGATGAAAACCGCCCCTTGCGTCACCTTTTCGCGGCGCGAATGGAATCCAATGAGGAACATGTCGAGATCCTTCCACGTCTCGATGCCGGTCATCATGTTGAGCGGAATGCGGAAGCGCTGCCACTCATCGGTGATGCCCTGGATGACGTAGCTGCCCTTGAGCGTTTCACCCGGTGAGCCCGGCTTGGGCTGCTTCACTTCGATTTTGAGCGACTTGGCGAAGCCCTGTTTCGGATCGCCCTTTACCCAGAGCTCCAGGTGGTCGTAGCCTCGGGCATCGAGTCGGTTGAGGCTCATCCAGAATCCGTTCTGGGACGATTTGTTCGGATTGAGTCGGTATGCGAGGTGGAGCGAGTTTCCTTGAGTGCCGCGTTTGGTCTGCGCATCGAGGATGGACGTGCAATCCGATTTGGAATCGGTTGGATCGAGATTCCACGTTCCAGCATTGCCGCCAAGATTGTTTTGAATGCGCGGACGGTCGAAGTCGCCCACGACGAGTCGCTTCAGCGTGGCATCGGCAGACTGGTATCTCTTGCTGATGGTCTCGACTTGCTGCTTGACCTCGATCTCGCGTATCGACGGACCACAACCCGCCCCGAATAGAACAAGCAGCGTGCTCCATAGGACAGGCTGAACTGGGACAAGACGCTTCATGTTGGCGGCCAACGTAGAAAGAAGGCATGAGTTGAGTCAGAGGTCGCGACCGGCGACATCTCTTGTATATGAAAAACATACTCAACCATGCGATGAAAACAACTACGTTCCCAAACCCCGAAACGCAAGCCCGTATCCAGCAAGTCAAGTTGGGTGTGGACTGGCACGCCGACCATTTCCGGGTGGCCTGGCTGCACACCGGAGCGGGCCCGCCGGGAAATGCTCACGCCGGAAAACCGGAAAGTCGCGCGGGAACTCGCGGAGCAATCATTCGTGCTGCTGGAAAACAACCAGCGTATCCTGCCCTTGCGGAAATCCGGGATCA